>WNFJ01166409.1_pt1 | contig 19959 bp, 16 predicted proteins | sample 5400461 | NCBI WGS metagenome assembly WNFJ01 (sample SAMN13153349, study PRJNA577476) | soil metagenome | isolation source: 115 cm saprolite on Douglas fir-dominated hillslope | place: USA:California | collected 2013-09-17
TGTGATGTTCAAAACGATATCGCGACGGGCGGTCATCCGAGGCGCGGGCGGCATCGCCATCGGCCTGCCGTTCCTCGAAGCGATGCGGCCGAGTCGCGCTCTGGCTCAGGTCGCCGCCCCGAAGCGGCTGATCACGTGGTTCTCCGGCAACGGCCAGATGCCGGCGTATTGGTACCCCACCGGGACCGAGACGAACTTCACCCTCAATACGGCTCACGTCCCACTGGAACCGTACAAGAGCAAACTCATCCTCTTCAACGGAGTCCACAACGACGCGGGCAAGGATCCGGCATACGGGGGCCACCAAGGCTCGCATGCCGCGATGATCAGCGGCGTGCCGTTCACGCACCCCCAGAGCTACGGTACCATGCGCGCGGGCGGACCCTCGTTGGATCAGCTCGTCGCCAACAAGATCGGCGGCGCCACCAAGATAAAATCCGTGCAAACGGGCGTGAACCCCGGAGGCGACGGCGGGGATCCCTTCCAGGTCGTTTCTTCGTGGGTTAGCGACACACAGCTATTGCCGCAGGTAGGGAAACCATCCGCGCTCTTCGACTATCTGTTCATGAACGCGACGCCGGGCGGCATGCCGCAAAACACCGCGGCGGGCGATAACCTCCGTAAACTCCGAAAGAGCATTCTCGACGGGGTCTTAGGTCGTTTTGCAACGTTGCGCGCGCGGGTCGGCACAGACGACAAGGCGCGCCTCGACTTTCATATGTCCTCGATCCGTGAAATCGAGAACCAAGTGCTGGCCGTGCAGCCACAGACGGCGTGCACGCTCCCCACTCGGCCGGCGGACACTTTCAACGTGCTGCCGTCCAACCTACCGGCGTGGAGCAAGGTAAACACGGATCTGATGGTTCAGGCGCTCGCGTGCGATCTGACTCGCGTAGCCAGCTGGATGTGGGTCGCGATGGGAACCGGAGGCGTAACCTTTAGCTGGCTCGGCCATACCACGACCCACCACAATCTCGCGCACGGCAATGCCCTGAAAGAGATGACGGAAATCAACACGTGGTTCAGCACGCAGTTGGCGTACCTCATGGGCTCTCTGGATAAATACCCCGACGTCGCTGGCGGGACGATGCTGGATAACACCCTCATCTTGTGGTGGAACGAGCTCGGAAACGGATCCGCTCACCTCGCCAACCCCGCCCCCTTCGTCCTTGCGGGGGGCGCCGGGGGTGCCCTGAAGATGGGCCGCTTCCTCGACTACACAGCCGCCCCAATACAGAACGCCCAGCTATTGCTCTCGGTTTACAACGTGCTGACCGGCAGCCAAGACAAGACCCTCGGCTCCGGCTCCACGAAATACTGCCCGGGGCCGGCGCCGGGGCTCTGATCCGCTGAGGCGAGAACCCATCGCGCTTCTTGCCCGATGCCTTCGGGCGAGGTCGTGGGCGACGGACGCGTGTCCCCGGGCGACGGAGGCCGCGAATACGCATGCATGGGTCTTGCCCGGTCTTCCTCGATGACGCTGGGAATTAGATTGCCTTCGCTGATATTCTCGATCGCGAGGTGACACCGCGCCGCAAGAACGTCGCGCTGGCAATCGCCGCGCTCGCCGACGCGGTGCAGATTGGGTTGTTTCCCGTGTTCTCAGGGGGCGTGCTGTCGGTTCCGGACGATGTGCTCGACGCCGCGGTCGCGGTGGCGCTGATCGCCACGCTGGGCTTCCGCTGGCAGCTCGTCGCCGCGCTCGCTGTCGAACTGGTGCCGGGCATCGCGGTCTTTCCTTCGTGGACAGTATTCGTCGCGACGCTCCCGACGCGTCAAGCGCGGGACGCAAGTACCCCCAACCGACCCGGTTGAGGGGCGTCGTGCGCCTGCGGCTGAATCCGCGGGCGGCGCGTGCCGCGCGATGGCAGGGGACGTCACCTGGTTCGTTTCTCGCGCTGACCTATAGTCCCCGAACGTTTCGCCTAGCGTGGGGCCAACATGGACGATGCCAAATCCCTCAAAAGGACCAGCGACTTCCCTGAAGAGGTGTTGAGCCTCTTCGACAAATACGTGCACAACATCATCGGTAGGCGCGAATTTCTCGACGGCGCCGCCAAATTCGCCGTGGGTGGCGTCACCGCGGAAGCCCTTCTGGAGGCGCTCAGTCCGCGCTTTGCCGAGGCACAGCAAGTGCCGAAGACCGACCTGCGTATCAAGACCGACTACGTCGAGTTCGCTTCGCCGACCGGTTACGGCAAGGGTCGCGGCTATCTTGTGCGGCCCGCGACCCCGGCGGCGGCCAAGCTACCGGCCGTGCTCGTCGTGCACGAGAACCGCGGGCTGAATCCTCACATCGAGGATGTCGCTCGGCGGCTGGCACTCGAGAACTTCCTCGCCTTCGCACCGGATGCGCTGCTGCCGTTGGGCGGGTATCCCGGCGACGAGGACAAGGCGCGCGAGCTCTTCTCGAAATTGGATCAGGCCAAGACCCATGAAGACTTCGTAGCTGCTTCGAGCTTCGCGACGAGCTTGCCCGGGAGCAGCGGCAAGCTCGGCGTCGTTGGCTTCTGTTACGGCGGCGGCATCGCCAATTTCCTTGCGACGAGGCTGGCTGGGCTCCGAGCGGCGGTTGCGTTTTACGGAATCGCGCCGCCTTCCGAGAAGGTCACAAGTATCCGGGCTCGGCTCCTCGTCCACTTCGCCGACAGCGACGAGCGCATTAACGCGTCTTGGCCTGCTTACGAGGCCGCGCTCAAGGCCGCGGGCGTAAAATACGAAGCGTTCACGTACCCCGGGACGCAGCACGGCTTTCACAACGACACGACCCCCCGCTATGAGCCCGCGGCAGCACGGCTTGCCTGGCAGCGGACCGTGGGCTTTCTGCATCGTGAGCTCTCCTAAAGTCAAGGCGCGATGGTCGCGCTCCACTTTCCTGCGGCGCCGTTGTCTCGCGTGCACGTGTATGTTCCGGTTACGCTCGAGCAGTCCGCGCTGAGCATGCCGGTGTAGGTGCAGTCGTTGGTATCGCTGCTGTTCGTGCGGGAGACCGATACGCTGCTGCCGCTAATGGTGATGGTAAGCGAAGCTGTCACGTTGCACGGAGGCCCCTGCTGGTCGGTGAACATCGAGGTGCTGCCTTGTCGGGTCCACTTGCTCATGCACGCCCCGGAGGCTTCGATCTCGTTCCAGACTGCGCCCAGAGGGTTCAAACATCTCGCTGCGTCGCTTCCCGAATCGTTCGACGTGCCGGAGTTTGCGTCGTGCGACGAATCCAGGGCGTCGAACGCCGCGTCATGGGACAGGCTCTCGGAAGTGGCGTCATCGGGCGAGCTGTCCGACGTTGCATCGCGCGACGGGCTGTCCGACGTTGCATCGTGCAACGGGCTCTCCGAAGCGGCGTCGTCCGAGAGGCTCGCTGAATCGCCGCCGTCGGACAGAGCCTGCGGGCTGTCCAGGCTCTCGTCAGCGGATCCGGCGTTCGGGGCTTGCGAGCTGCCGCTCGAGACTTGGTCCACCGCCAACGCGTCGGTCGGGACGTAGGCGAAGTCCTCAAGGCCCGCGATGAGCTCGCAGCCTGTCGCGAGACCGGCGAGCAGCAAGAAGAGCCAAGGTTTGGTCAGAGTATCCAACGCTTACCGCTTGGTAATCGGATACCCGCGCCAGAGCCAGAGCATCGCTTCGGGCAGATATTGGTTTATGGGTGGACAGCGGTACTTATCGCGATCACTCGGCGGACCGATACACCCCTGCCGCCATTTTCTCGGGCAGTGGCGAGCGGGGAGCTGCCGTCCGATGCACGTCGGCGAGGATACACCCAACGACGGAAGAACATGTCCGCCCGGTGAATCGTTTTCGCGGGTTGAGGTCATTTCTCCTCGGAGCTCCGCGAGCCGTCGCTCGACGAGGAGAAGAACGTCGATGAAAACTTACAACGTCAATAGAGCGATTTTGCCATTGCTCGCCTCGGTGGCTGCGGGGTGCGCCGCGGGGACGGCGACGGGCACGAGCACCGGCGGGACCGCGGGCGAGAGCTCCGGCGGCGCCGCGGGCCGGAGCTCCGGCGACACCGCGGGCCAGAGCGGAGCGAGCTCCACGGGTTCGGTGCCAACGGGTTCAGGCACCAGCGGCACGGGAGGCACCGGCGCCGGCGCGACCTCAGGCACCGCGGTCGGCCCCGAAACGCCATCCACGCTCGACGCCTCGGTGCCTCCGCCTGCCGCAGATGGCGGCGTTGCCAACTGGCCCCAGGCCGGCGGTCCCAACGGGAGCTGGCGGGTGGACGTGGCGAACGCGCCCACGTCGTGGAGCGTGGCAGCCAACACGAACATCGTGTGGCACCAGCCGCTGCCAAACGAGGGGCAAGGCGGCATTGCCGTCTGGGGCGACACGTTGTTCCTTGAGACGTTTCCAGCCGGTGTCTCGAAGAACAGCCTGGATGTGGTGGGACACGCGATCGACAGGAACACTGGGATGATCAAGTGGTCGACGCCCGTCTTGCACGGAAATGGGCTGGCCGCCCCCGTCGCCTATCAGTACAGCGACGCCACGTCATGGACGCCGATTACGGACGGCCAATACGTCTGGTTCTTCAACGCAGCCGGTCACATGGGCTGTTGGCCGGTGGCCGGCGGAAACGCGATTTGGGAGAGGGACTTCGCCGGCCAGCGCGCCCAGTATCCGTTCAACCGACAGCATGAGCCCATCCTCTTCGGCAGCACCATTATCATCTTGTCGGAGCTGGGCATGGGCGATCCCCCTCCCAAGATGGCGGGATGGGAGTACCTCTACGGGATCGACAAGATGACGGGAAAGACCCTGTGGGTCGCGGAAGACGCGTCGACCTTCTACAACACGGCCGTCATCGGAACGCTACCCGACGGCACACCGGCCATGCTGCATGGTCGCAATCCAGGAATGCACGGCGCACTCGAGGGGCCCACCGGTCTCAGCATGACGAGCCTTGCACCCGGCCGCGAGGGAAAGATGCTCTGGCAGTTCGCGTCAGGCGGGCCAGCGATGTGCACCATGGGTAGCGCCACCACGCCGACGTTGTGTACTGGCGGTGGAGGCGACGCTCTCTACAACATGTTTTGGGACAGCAAGTACGCCTATTGGTTCACGGTCTCGCCCAATGAAGGGGTGCAAGTCATCGACAACACGACCGGCAAGCTTGCGCACAGCTGGTCGCTCTTCCAGCCCGCCGACGTGCGGTTCTACGACGCGGCGACGCAGAAATACGTGCTGCACGCGGGCGTGAACATCCACACTCTGGCGGACCCGACCTACGGCGGCGCGAGCATGCACGTCATGCCGGAGTGGGCGACGAACATGGTCGCGAACGGCTACCACTGGTTTCTCACCTCCACCAACAACATGCGCACCGGCCCGCCCGGCCACGCCGGTCCGGCGCACTCCGTGGGGCGCGTGAATGTCGCGACCGGAAAAGCGGAGTACCTGGAGCTGCCTGTGGGCGTTTCACGGGCCCCGAACATGCCCGAGCAGCTCGTCTACGGCAAATCGCTGAAGACGACATGCACAGACTCCAAAGGCAACGACCTGCCGTCCGACTCCCGCTCGTACACCGACGGCTGGGAGATTCCAGCGTTCTTTGCGACCCCGATCGTGCTGGGGAACAAGCTCTATTTCTCAGTGACGTTGGGAGTCACCTACGTCATCGACGCGAGCGCAGCGGTCCTCGACGAAAAGGCCATCCTCGGATACGGCGATCTGGGCCCGCTGGGGCAAACGTTTAGCCTCGCCGGTCCGAGCTTCGCCGGGGGAATCCTCTACCACCACAGCAGCAAGGAAGTCGTTGCCATCCATCCCTGAGGGCTTGCAAGCTCAGGGGGAACGAGCGCACCGGAAACCGAGGTATATCTCGCGATTCGACGGATCGTAATCGTAGCGAATCCAGGTCGGTAAGTAGTAGTTACCCTCCGCGAAGTTGCCGACTTTGACGATGCGCGTAGCGGTTGCCGTCAAATAGGCGCAATCCGTACAAGGAACGACGAACGCGGTATTGTCGGGATAAAAGTCCAGGTTCCACTCCCAAAAGCTTCCGGCTAGGTCAAGCTGACCCCACGCTCCCGCACCTAGGCTCGCTGTTCCTACGGGCGCGATGTTCGCCACTCCCGTGCACCATGCGTCGGTGCAACTCGCCGCCCCCGATGGGTAACAGCACCCGTAGATTGCGTATTGATTCGCCGTTCCGGGATCGGTCGAGCCCCACGGGTACTCTCGCTGCTCGTTTCCGCCTGCGGCCGCATACTTCCACTCAGACTCGCTCGGCAAAAAACCTCCGTCCCAAATGCAGAATGCGTACGATTCCCACCAATTCACGCAGTTGATCGGGAGGTTTTCCTGGGAGCCGGAGGACGGCGTCCATGTGGCATACGCCCGGCACACCCTAAGATTGTCATCGGTCGGGGCGATCCGCTTGTCGTCCGACGCAATCCACCCTGTCTCGTACGTTCTGGCGCCTCCGCCGTTCGCAAGCCCCATGCCCCCGTTCAGATGAGTGTGTTTTCCCGAGCCAGGCGGCGGGGCAAAGCCGGCTCCGCCGTTCCACGCGCTCACGAACCGACGGAACCGTCCCACGGTCACTTCGTATCTGTCGAGGCGGAATGAACTGAGTGTCGCAGGGTCCGCGAGTCCCGACGGTCCACCGTCGGTTGAGACGTACGTTCGGTTGTAGGTCCCGCCGGCAACAACCGGACTGGTGCAGCAACTTTCGCGGCTCGCGCCGCAGTTGGTCACGCCGTCGCCGCCCGCACTGCAGCTCGGCGGCTCCGCGGGCCCACCGGCATCCACTGCGACCTCGTGGTCGCCGCTGCAAGCAGTCATGCAGGCGCTGACCATGACCCTCGCGCCCGCGTGCAGTGCCCAGCGACCACCGTTCGTCTTGCCTCTGTCGTCAAGCGCCCACACCGCTGCCTCTAGGGTCGCGGCCCGGTTCCCGGCACGGGCACGGNNGTTCGTCGTGGTGACGGAATCGCCCGGGTTGGCACCGCCCGTAACGTAGCAGTGGTCGAATGCGATCGGGCCGTTCTGTCCTGACGCGTCGAAGGCGATTCCCGGGCTGTTGTCGATGTTCGAATGCGTCACCGTGCGGGGGCCCGCACCGCCCGATCCATACAGCATGAAGCCGTAAGCATTCTGGCGAATGTTGGTGTACGAAATGTCGAAGCTCGTAATCGTGCCAAAGTGAAATGCGCAATGGACATTCGAAATGTTCGTATAGGCGACGTGAAACCTGGCGGCCCCGCCCTCCGAGACGAGGAAGTCTCCGGACGGCCCCGACCCGTGCAGCGTAGAGTCTTCTACTGAGAGAATCGCGGCCGGATCCGTCGTGAGGATCCCTGCGTTGTCGCCTGCATTGTAGTCGAGGCGAGACGCCGTGAAGGTCCCGGCGACCTGCGAGGGACCCTGCGTGCCAGTTACGGTCGAGCGCTGCGTCGTCAAGGCTCCGCCGGCCTCGACGCTAAACGGCGTTGCCGCACCGTCGATGTTGCCGTCATCGTACTCCGCATTCGCTCCCCTCTGGATGTCGAGAGCTGTCGACGCCCCCGCAAGATCCACACCCTTGAGCGACAACGTGCCGCCGCTGGCGACGACGATTCCGACACACTGCCTGCAGCGAGGGTGCCGACAACGGTGATCGTTGTCCCTGCCCCGACTGTGATGGTCGCTCCGGGCGTCACCGTAACCGTAGTGCCCGCGGCGATCGTAACCCTTCCGGAAAGTTTTGTTGCCTCTGTCCACGTTTCGGTGGTGCCGTTCAAGACGCCACTTCCACTTCCACTGCCGGCACTCCCGCCCCTACCTGACATCGCTTCGGGAGCACTCGGTGCCGCCGTCGAGCAACCCGCCCCCGCGCAGAAGAGGAATGCCGCGATGCACCTTTTTGCGATCTTCGGAGCGACGTGCATTGGCGCGAACCTCAGCGCGGGTTGCCGCAAGACTAGCACCGGCCAATGGGTCGAGCTTCCCGCATTCTGTCGCCACGACATGGATCCAAAAGGGGCCCGTCTTGCCACCAATGTTTTGCGTAGTGAGGGCCAAGGCAGACGAGTGTCCATGGGCGACCCGCGCGGCTCAGCCATGCGCTTGGAGGAATTCTATGCCTAGGCGGTATTTGTTGGCTCTCTTGCCCATTGCGATGCTCGCGTGCTCGGCATCGTCACCGGCCGTGCCTACGCAGAACGGTACCACCCGCAGCGGGAGTGGCTCCACATCAGGCGGCGGAGACAACGTTGCAACAGGCACCGATGCGACGGCAAGCAGCGGCGGAGATTCTGCCGATGGCAGCGTGGGAGCGCCGCCCGCGCCCGACGCAGGGGCGACCGAGATGGACGCCACCCCTGGCGGCGACGGGGAAAGCGCCGCGTCGGACGACAGTGGCCCGTGCACGGGCCTCTTTTGCGAGGACTTCGAGCAGGGGCAGGGTCAGCTCGATCTCGCCAAGTGGGTTCTTCAGAAAAACACGATCGCAGACGGCGGAATCGAGGAGATTCAGCAGCAGATGGTCCACCGCGGCAAGTACGCGTGGCACGTGCACGTCACCCCGTTTCCGGGGGATTTCGCCGTGATCTTGACCAAGAGCCCTCCTGCAACGCTGAAGGGACCCGGCCCTGTCTTTGGTCGCGCCTATTTCTATGCGACGGCGAACGTCGGCACGCACATCATGCTCGGCATCGCAGGAACGACGCGTGACCCGGCGGTGGCGCCCTCGATCCTGTCGAGCAAACCGCTAATCAATTTCAATTACATGGAATTCGCCGCATACGCCGGTTCCTGGCAGCTCGGGTTCGATCTGTTCGCACCAGACCCGTCCATCGCCAAGGGATTCGTCGAGGAAGCGTCGTACCCTCCGATGCGCGACAAATACCCGACGATGGTGTGGAGCTGTCTCGAATGGGAGTTCAACGACAACCCCGATGCGATGGTCTTTTGGGTCGACGGCAAGCCAATGGACCAGTTCGACCTTCAGCACATCGGCTTCAGCTCAGTCCCTCGGACGATGGGAAGTATTCTCAACGGAAAGAGCAGCGGCATCATCGGCGGATTTGACTTCTTCGGGTTCGGTTTCCACACCTGGGGCCGCTCGATCGCGTTCGAGATATACTACGACGACATCGTGCTCGACACGAAGCGCGTAAATTGTCTGCCGTAGTCGACGTTACTCTCACGGGGTCGCCCGAGCCCAAGCGCCGAAGACGTATCTACCCTGTCCTTCTCCGTGTACCTGGACGTGAAACGAAAGTTGCCCGTCGTGGTCCATGCACCATGCCTGGTCCGAATCGATGATCGCCACCGGCCCCTGCGTCTTGTCGGAGCCCACCAGCGATCCATCGCGTTCAATGATGATGTCGAGGTCGGGAATCGTACCGTCACCAACGCCGAAGAAGCGGTAGCAGAGCCCTTTCCGAATCGCGATTTTGAACGTATCGCGCTTGTCGTAGCGATGGTGCAGCCGGCCAACGACCGGCTTGGTGTATTCGATGGATCCGGTTGGCGTGCCGCAGTGTTCGACGAGGGTTCGAAAGTCGGAAAGCGAGTTGCCGGACAACGAGACGGTTTGCCAACACTCGCGCTCGCCGACCTTCTCGGCAGGAAACGAGAGCCGGTCGTTCTTGCTGACGATGGGCGTTAGTGTCGCGGGGTCATTGGCCTCACCCGGGTCGTCGTAGTTCTCCTGCGCGCCCCCAGCGGCGCTGGGCGTCGGGGAAAGCGCGGCTCGCTCGGTGCGTTCACTCGCCGCGGGCGACATTGCCGGCGAAGCGCTTGCGACGACGGGGCGCGGAGAAGCGCCTCCGCCGCACGCGACCGCCACAACGCAGACTAAGTGCGCGACGCGGGTGCCGAGTCTTGATGGGCTCATAGGCGCAGTCTACGGCAGCACATGCTGCCCAACCCGAGCGTTGTCGTGCGGACCAGGTGTGCCGCGAGCTGCGCGCGCCAGCCGGCGATGTAGCGGATCGGCGATCGGCCCAACATCCTGGTGAAGCGCTCGGCCAGGACCGCGTGAAGTGGCGGCCTGTTTGGCGAGGCGGTCCACAGTCCACTGGGCAGTCGGCTCGGCGTGCAGCAGAAAGAGCGCGCCCCACAACGGGATCGCGAAGTGCCGCCAGCCAGCCACTGCGATCGGCGGGCAACGATTCGGCGTACTGTCGCAGGCAATCGACGAACAAGAGCTCCGGAAGACGGGCGAGCAGGCCTGTCGCTACCGGCCGGCCGCGCTCAGCCTCATCGGCGGAGTACCGTATGCTTGCCTGCGGCCATTCGGCCGCCGGCACGGTTGCGGGCTTCACGTGCAACAGCCGCGGCAACGCCTCGAGGAGCGGATGGAAGAAAAGATCCTCGCCTGGCCTCCTACCCACGCGTCCCCAGCTCGATCGCGCGTCTGCGGGCCTCGTGCGTACACGTCCGTGGCTCGTTCGCGCATCTGCCAGTCACGTATGCCCGTGTCCCCGGCTCGTTCGTGCGCGTCCCCGTTGGGGACCTGCACCTGCTTCGCTCGATCGTGCGCGCCCCCATTGGGGACCTGCACGTGCTTCGCTCGTTCGTGCGCGCCCCCATTGGGGACCTGCACGCGCTTCGCTCGTTCGTGCGCGTCCCCATTAGAGGCCCGCACGCGCTTCGCTTCATCGCGTACCCACGAGCCTCGCACGCATGGGTCCCCTGCTCGATCGCATGCGTCCCCGTTGGGGACCCGCGCGTCCCTCACTCGATCGTGCATCGACGAGTCACCCATGTGCAGGTCGGTCGCTCGATCGTGAGCGTCTCCCACTTGGGAGATACACACCCATCGCTCGAAGGTGCGGTCCTGAGTCTCGCGCGCGAGCGTCTCCGAATTCATCGTGCAAGTTCGGGCCTCCCTCGCCGGCGCGCCCGTTGGGCACCCGCGCGTCCCCGGCTCGATCGAGCGTCCCCGTACTTATCCCACGCATCCGCCTTTTTTAGCGGGCCCGTTGCGACCGCTTGTTCCGATTCACCAAGCACCGCTTGCCGTCACACCGATGAACGACGGCGCAAACACCGGGGCGACCGACACCGCCCGGTCCTCGCCAACACGTGCGCCGCGAACACGCTTGCGGAATGCACGGCCGACCGAGTAGCCAATCGCGTGCCCCACGAGCGCGCCTCCGACAAGGTCCGACGCCCAGTGACTGTCGCGCACGACCATGCCAAAGCCAATCGCTGTGGCGATCGGATATCCGACGAACGGAATCCAGATCTCGTCGGGGTAGTAGGCCGTGAGCGCTGCGGCGATCGAGACAGTCGCCGAGGTATGCCCTGAGGGCCACGAAGGAAGGGGCCAGAGGGCTTGAAATGGGCGGAACTGCCGCGCGTACTCGGGGTGCTCGAGGCGGTCAGCGGCGCCCGGATCGCCTCCATTGAGTGGATACGCGCGGCCCGTCGCGATCTTGAGAACGCCCGTCGCAACAAGAGTCGTCGCGAGGGCTTGCAGGACGGCGCTGCCCGCGCCCGCCGCGACCGGATCGTGGCTGGCGAGGCCAACCAAGTAGACGGCCGGTGCCGCGAGCGCCGGCAGAATGTATCCCGCGTAGTACGCGCCGTCCGCATACGCCGGCGATCGGAAAGAGCGCTGCACGCCAACTCGGATCGCGTGATCGACACCGCCGAAGGCCATGACGCCCGTTGCGAGGAAGGCGCCGCCGTACCAGACGAGGTTAGTACCCGTGAACGTGTCGACAAGATCCGCGCCGAGCCCGTCGAGGGGCGTCGGCATGGGAACCGGCATGGGCGCGGACGCCGCCGGTACTTCGACGAGCGACGTTGCGGCAGCCGGGAGCGAATGCGTCACGCGCCGGCTTATAACAGAGAAGTCTCTGCGCCCACTTCAGCGCGCGGGCGCCTCGGTCTCACCCTTGCGCGGAAGGACCACAGTGAAGGTCGTCCCTGGTTCGGGTGCACTAGCAACCGTGATGGCCCCGCCATGGGCTTGAACGAGCTCGCTGACGATGTAGAGGCCCAGGCCCAGCCCCTCGGATGCGCTCGGCGCGTCCCCCCCTGCTCGCCGGAACGGCTCGAAGATGATTGGCACGAGGCTCTCGGGAATCGCGCCTTCGTTGCGGATGCGGATGGCGATGCGCTCGCCGTCCACGTCGTCGATGCGCATGTCGACCGGCGTGTCGGCCGGGCTGTGGGCGAGCGCATTGCCCAGGAGATTCGAGAAGACCTGCATGAGGCGGCCGGCGTCCCATGCGCCGCGCCCGCTGCCGCTCGTCTTGACGTCGATCCGGCGTCCCGGATATCGCGCGAGCGCCTCTTCGATCGCACATGCGCTGAGGTCATGCAAATTGGTCGGCTCGCGTTTGAGCGGGATGCCTCCGATGTGGCCCGCTCGGACCAGGTCGAGCATGTCCTCGATCATGCGCTGCATCCGCTCACCGCCACGTGCGATTCGCTGCACTGCACGCAAAGTCGTCGCAGGCAGCTCCGCATCCTTCACGAGAACCCCCGCGTTGAAGGTGACCGACGAAAGCGGAGCCCGCAGGTCGTGGCCCAGAATGGCGATGAATCGCTCGTGCAACTCGACGTCACGCTTGAGCTGCGCGTTGCAAGCTTCGTCCATCTGCACTGCGACGGTCGTCATTGCCTCGTCGATCGCGCCGTGCAAGACGGCCGCCTCCGATGCGGCCACGTCAACTCGCTCCGCGTAGCAGAGGGCAAGAATCGCTGCCCGGAGGTGCGAAAACTCGCGAACGGCCGAGGCGATCGAATACTCTTGGGCATGGCGGCGCGCCGCATGCTCGCGGGAGATCCACCCGAGGCCCAACGTCGGGTGGCCCGCCTGAGAAGCAGTGAGGTCTTGGCCCAGACGACTGATGACGGCGTCCAGTAGAGCCGGCACACCTTTACTCAGCGCGGGTTCCGGCAGGCGATTGGCCTCGGGGACGGACGGATCGAGCAGGACACGGCGCTTCCAATCCTCGAGCAGCGCATCGCGATGGGCCCTTAGCGTCGCGCGAAGACGGGCCATGTCCATCTTGTGCGCCTCCGTTCTCGACGGCGCAAGCGATCTGAACCGCGCGTTTCGCCAATCCTTGGCCCGCTCGGTTCGCAGCTGCCCCGCTCGCCATCTTTCGCGGAGACCTCTACGCCGGCGATCAGCGCGATGGCTCACCCTGGCGCCCAGCGCCGGGCCCGTGACTCGCGAGCGACTTCGCGCTCGACGCAAGGCCGTCCGCGATGGCACTTACGAGCGACGCGAATCGTGCGCTATCGAAGTCGCTCCCGCTGTGAAGCCAATCGATGTGCGGACGCGCCGCTTGATCCGTTTGCGTCGGGGTCGCTGGCCTCGCATCGCGAAAGTGCCCGATGACGTCGAGGTGATCGCCATACCCGGCCCAAACGAGCTTGCCCCAGATCTGCGATCGGATCGGAACTACGCCATCGTTTGCGCGGCTGCTTAGCGCTCTTCCGAATGTGCGCACGAGCGCCGCCTCGATGTCGCCGTCTGCGACAAAAGCGGCACAGGGGTAGCGGGGGTCACAGCGCGACGTGATGCCGTACAGAATTGCGAAAGTCGCCTCACTCAGCGCACTCTGCGGACGGGCAATCGCCCGCAAGATCGTGCGCGGCGACGGCGACGGCGCCATCGACGCGGTCGACTGGTAGAGTACGCCCGGTCGATCCTCGATCCCCGCCGCGAAGAGATCCATGGCCTCCGGCATGAGCTGGACCATCGCACCATCGTCGTCCTTCATCGCGTCGACGTAGGCGCGTACTTCGCGGCTGCGGACTTCGTCGAGACCTCGGAGGAGTCCTTCTGTCGCCCGGTCGAGTATCTTGAGCTCCAACCCAAGCGCATGGTCCGCGCGGCCGAAAGCAGCAACAATCGCGCTCACGACCGAAAGCGGCGGCGAACCGACGGAAAGGGCGATGACCGTGAGTGCACTGAGAGCGCGCAGTGCTCGCTGGCCGCTCACTGTAGTGAAGAAGCTCGCAAGCGGCGTTCCGAAGTGCGGCGTGTTGATGGCCGTGACGCTCGCCAGACGTCCTCGCCATGCCAGCGCTGCGGGGTCCGCCCCGATCGAAGCGCTGGGCGAGGCGACGAGTCGAGCATCGAGCCCGCCCGTGGAGTGTCCAACGAGGTGGATGGGGCCATCGCCCGGGTTTGCAGCGCCGCAAGTGCTTGCGACAAACTCGGTAAGCTTGACTGCCCGTCGTCGAATCGACGCTGCCGGCGACACGTGGACGACGTACGTCTCGACCTGGTCGCCCGCGGCGCGCAGCCGCTCCGAAAGAGCCTGCTCAAGGTGAGCAAAGTAGTCGTACGAGGCCAGACGACCAAAGCCGAACATCCCCGGAGAGAAATAAATACGATGAACCATGACGGGAGTCCGAGCCGAGCAACGCTACTCGCTTGGGCGGTGGTTTCGCGGTCGCCGCAGCGCCACTCTCTCGCGTTTTACTCGTTTTGCCGGCGAAAGGCGCGTCAAAAGCAAGCTCGAAACAACGGCGACCAGCTCCCGATCGACGCGGACGAAGTGATGCTTGCCCTCAGTCCGGACTGCAAGGACCCCGGCGTCCGTCAGCAACTTCAGGTGGTGCGAGATGGTCGGTTGGGACAAATCGAAGCGCTCGGCGACCTGGCCGCACGACAGCTCTCCCGCAGCTCCAATCTCCTGGACCATCCGGAAGCGCTCCGGATGAGAGAGCGCCTTGAGCGCTCGAACAACCTTCGCATCGCTAAGCTCCTTCACGGACTCGCCTCGTTTTGATTTTCTCCTGGGTCTTGGCCGTCATCCTTGCTCGTCTACGCGAGTGAACCGCGAGCTATGTCGCGTATGCGCGGTAATCGACTTCGGGGAACAGATTGTCTCGTCGCGCCACCTCTGCAAGCCACTTCTCGTCCAGAGAGTCGCCGAGGAGCCCCTCGTAGATCCGCGTAAACCGTGTCACGTGGTCGACGGTTCGCTTCGTTGCGTAGGGGACCGTTGTCCCAGTTTTCATGATGAAGGCCCAGTCGCTCGATTGGGCCAGCATGACCTCGCGTGCAGCCTGGTCGAGCGCCTTTCGTCGAACGCCTTGGGCTTGTGGAAACCGGCGCGCGAGCTCAACCATACGCTCGCCCATCTGGTGAAGATGGCGATACACCCAAGCGTTCGACCCGTTGCACCAGTAGTCGCCGTACCCCTTTTCACCCCACGAAGACAGACACGGCGTACAAACCTGATTGGTGGGGTACTCACGCAAATACCCGCTCGGCGTGATCGGAGCGACCGCACCCTGGTCGTACTGCAGCTTGCGGAACAAGAGCTCGAGGAACATCGGGCCCTCGTACCACCAGTGCCCGAAGAGCTCCGCGTCGTAGGGCGCGACGACAATGGGCCGCCGGTCCATGTTCGCGCGCAGGTGCTCCACCTGGCGTTCGCGGTTGAACATGAAGTTGCCGGCGTGTTCCGCCGCTTTCAAATAAGCCTGATGCGGATCGTAGGGACGCTTGCCATCCATCGAGCGGTGAGTCACCGCGTAGTACTTTACGCCGGTGAACGTGCGAATCCCCTGCGGGTGAATGTACGGCGCAATGTAGTCGTGCGGCAGATCGAAGCCGACGTCGCGGTAGAAGTCCCTGTAGCTCGGATCGCCGGGATAGCCCTCCTGCGCACTCCAGACCTGCTTGGAACTCTCGATGTCGCGGCCAAACGCGGCAACGCCCGAGCGGCAATACACCGGCGCGTGCACTCCGTAGAGCGGGCGGGGATCGGCGAAGAGCAGCCCGTGCGTATCGACGAAGAAGAAGCGAATCCCCTCCTCGCGCATCAATTCGTCGACGCCCGGTACGTAGCCGCATTCTCCAAGCCACATCCCTTGAGATCGTCGTCCGAAAAGCCGCTCGTACAGACTCGCCGCAGTGTGAACTTGCGCACGAAATGCCGCCCAGTTCCTGTCGAGCAACGGGAAGAACGGATGCGTCGCGGTGCAGGTAATGATTTCGAGACAGCCCGCTTCCTGGAGCGTGCGAAACGCGCGCACCAGGTCTCCCTCGTGCCGCCGCCAGCAGTCGCGTGTTTCCTGGAAACGGTGGCGGTACATCTTGGCAAGCTCGTGAAAGGCCCGATCTTCGCGCCAGGTGCGATCGACTTCCTTTTCCGCAAGCTCGATCAATCGGTCGATTTTCTGTGCGTAACGCTCTTTGAGCAGATCGTCGGCCATCATCGAGAGCAGCGTCGGGCTGAACGACATCGTGAGGCGAAAATCGACTTCGTCGTGTCGCAAGCGCTCGAACGCCATGAGCAGCGGCACGTACGTTTCGGTAATGGCTTCGAAGAACCACTCCTCCTCCATGTAAGAGGAAGCTTCCGGATGGCGCACGAACGGCAGGTGCGCGTGAAGAACGATAGCCAAATACCCGTGCGCCACGGTCACTCCTCCTTTAGACGACCGCCCCACCGCTCACCGGCGCTGAAGCTTTGTTCGCTTGCCCCGCCCAACGGGCTCGCGCCCTCGCCGGCGCGCCATGACTCGCTCGCGCCGAGTCGCTCGCTTGCGCCAATTCGCTCGCTCGCTCCGATGTATGCGAACGCGCTCGCTCCCGCAAAGCCCCACTGCGTCCCCCCAAGGAACAACGTTTCCGACCCGCCGGCAGCGAGCCACTCGCTGGCGCCGAGCCACATGCGTTCAGACGCTCCGAGGCGCCATCGCTCGCTAGCGCCGCGCTCGAGCAAGGCATGGCGCTCGGACGCGCCGAGCACGAGGTGTTCGTGTTCGTAGCCCGCCAAAACCTCGCGCTGCAGGCCAAAACCCCAGCGCTCGATCATCGGCGTCGTGGCTCGCACCCAGCGCATGGCCCAAGTCGCCAACACGCGCCGGTTCGGCTCGGCTTCGAAACTCTGGACCGTCACGCGCCACGGGCCGAAGACGGTGAACTCCATGCCGTGGGCGTTCAGATGCACCGGCGCGTCTCCCAAGAGTTCGATCGCGATTCGCTCAGGGTCGATAAGGTCGACGCGGAACGGACCCTCGTGCCAGAAGGCGGTCATCTCCCCAACGGGGCCGATTCTTCGCGTGAAGCGTAGCCCGCCGCGCCATTCGGAACGCCACTCGTCGAGATGCCACCAGCGCTCGATATGCGCGCTGCGATCGAAGGTGCGGTGCACTCCCGCGCCGCTCGACGAGGCGTTCTCGTGCGGGGCGTTCGGCTCTTGCGGCATCGATGGAGCGTAAGCCGCCCGCCAAACGTCGACGTAGCCGGCGCCTGCGCGTTCGGGTAGCCCCGGGTCAGGACCACTATAACGAGACTGGTACGGGGAGGCGGCCGGCGGCGCATCGTCGGAGGTAACCGTCATCCATTCGAGCGCGGTATGCGGCGACGGGGCGTTCCGTGGAAACTCGGCTCGCCCGGTGCGCGCAATCGGCTGGAAGTAACCCTCGTGGGTCTTGATGCCAATCTCCGCATGCATCGTCGAAGTCGGGCGCCGGATCATGAGAAAGTACTCGCGATCGGCGCGCTCAACGCGGATGTCAAAGTAATCGTTGGCGTTCGTGCCGTCGAAGTCGCGCCCCGTCGTGTCGTAAACCCGCAGGTTGCACCAGCCCTCCGCGCCGGCGGGGCCTAAGCGGCTTCGCGCCGCGGCGATGGCCTCATCTGTGATTTCCCAATAGAGGTACGCGGACTCGGGATCGCGAACGATCGCGGTAATCCGGTCGACGCCGTAGCCCCAGGGAAACTCGCCGGAATCGAGGCTGGAGGCGGTTGGGCCAAGCTCGAACTTCGACTCTTCGACGCGCGGGTCGTCCCGCATGCGGTGGCTGAGATTAGTACCCTTGGTGGCGAGTTTCTGCCATGGCAAAGCGCGCTCGACGTGTTTAGGTTCCTCTGTACGGTCATGGCAAATACTCTCTCCAAGATGCTCCCGCTGGGTACGCCCCTGCCTACCGTTCGGCTCGTTAATGCGATCGACGGCGTACTTGTCGACGTTGGAGCTCTCGCGGCGGGCAAGCGGGGGACTCTGGTCATGTTCCTCTGCAACCATTGCCCGTTCGTCGTTCACGTCCGGTCGGAGCTTGTAAAGGCGGCGCATGAGACCCTCGATCGCGGTTTCGCGGTCGTCGCGATCAACTCGAACGACCCGGAAGGGTATCCTCAGGATGGCCCTCCAGCGATGAAACGTCTCGCCAGCGAGGAGAAATGGAGGTTTCCGTTCCTTTTCGACGAAACCCAAGAGGTCGCTCGCGCTTTCGACGCCCAGTGCACGCCGGAGTTCTATCTCTTCGATGCCGGAGGCAAGCTTGGGTATCGCGGTCAGTTCGACGACAGCAGGCCGTCCAATGGCAAGGCCGTAACCGGGCGCGACCTTCGGCTCGCCGTCGAAGCGCTCGCATCCGGCCGCGCGCCTTCGACGGACCAGAAACCGAGCGTCGGGTGCAGTATCAAGTGGCGCAGGACGGCCTAGTTTGTTGGCGTGGGTGGATGCCCTAGTTTGTTGGCGTGGGTCCCGTCCCACGCCGGTTTCGACCCAAGTAGCGCTCAGGGCGACTTTGCGGCGGGCTTCAGAATCGTGGTTCCCGTGTTTTCGATTGCGCCGCTTGCGTTGACCACCTCGACGGCGTCGACTCGCGCCGTCGCCATGGGCGCCGGGTCGCCAATCGAAGAGCCCTTCGCGTCCCGCCACGTTCCGGGTGCGTACCAAAGACGCCCGTCGGCGCCGCGCACGAAGACCCAGGGCGAAAACGTGGCTCCTGAGGGCGGGTCGACCCATCGACCCGCCAACCATGCCCACCTGCCCCGTCGCCACGTCCATTCGCCGTCGACCCAAATCGCGCGGGGATACGGAGGATCGGAGCTCGCTTCCACCCGTCCGGGAGGCGGGGGCGCAGTCACTTCGACGAGCGCACTCGCTGGTTGGGGTGAATAGGACGGGTGCGGGGGCATGCCCGAGCAACCGAGGAGCACCAGACCGCCCAGTACGACGCACGAGTGCATACGAGGAGCGATTGTTGCACGTACTATCCGCTCTCGCGACGCTGCCATGCATTCGAATTGTGTACTCGGCCTGACTGGAGGCCCCCTGCTCGCCTTGCTGTGCGGGTGTGCGTCTATCCCGGAAGGCCGCGCGGCGGTCGACTCGCTACGAGTCGTCGGTGCGCACGAAGTTGTTCAGGCCGACATCATCGACAGGATCGCCACGGAGGACAGCCCGAAGTTTCTCGGGCTCTTGCGCGGCGTCGCGTACGACTACTCGATTTACGATCCGGCAGTCTTGCAGCGCGATCTGGCGCGAGTGGAGCGTTACTACAGGGGGCGGGGGTTCTTCGAGGCGCACGCGCGCGTGGGACGCGTTCACTACGTTGGCTCCGACCACGTGCGGATCGAGATCGTCGTCGACGAGGGACGTCCGATGCTCAATCGACAAGTGCGCGTCGACGGGGTGGACGCATTGCCATCTGCCATCGCCAGCGCGGCGCGCGCTGCCGCAACGGCGGCGCTGCCCGCCAAAGCTCGATTCGACGAAGACGCTTACGCCAAGGCCCGCGATACTCTGGCCCGCGCACTGACCGACCGGGGTTACGCGTACGCGAAGGTTACCGCCGACGCGCGCGCCGACCTGGCTTCGAACTCGGTCGACTACGTCCTGACGGTCAGCCCCGGCATCGCCGCGGTCTTCGGACCCATCACGATCGTCGGCCTCGACCCAGACGGAGCCGGTCCCGCGCCCCAGGAAATCGAGGAGGCCCCGCTTCGGCGCGCCATCGCCATCCGAGAAGGTTCTCCCTATTCGACCGCCCAGATCGAATCGGCCACGCAGGCTTTGCTCGACCTCGAGGTCTTCAGCGCCGTGCACATCGTGCCCGGGCTGGGCGATCCGCCCACGTCAGTAGTACCGCTCGTCGTGCAGGCCGAGCCCACCAAACTGCGCGCGTGGCGCATCGGCGGCGGCTTCGAGTTCGACGCGATCAAGACCGACGTGCACGGCGTCCTTGGATGGGAAAATCACAATCTGCTCGGTGGGCTGCGCGACTTAAGCATCGACTTCAAGCCTGGTG
>WNFJ01547920.1_pt6 | contig 19950 bp, 16 predicted proteins | sample 5400461 | NCBI WGS metagenome assembly WNFJ01 (sample SAMN13153349, study PRJNA577476) | soil metagenome | isolation source: 115 cm saprolite on Douglas fir-dominated hillslope | place: USA:California | collected 2013-09-17
CGGCTTGGCAGGCCAGCCTTTTTTCTTCATGATCGGCTCGTCAACCGCGTGGTCTAATAAAGGCGTGTTACGTTTACGTACTCGTGAGTGAAACTGATCACGAGCTGCATTACAGCGGTATACCAAGCAATCTTAACGCCCGACTCGTCGAGCATAATCGCGGGAAATGCCCACACACCGCGAAGCACAGACCACGGAAGATTGAAACAGCGATCGCATTCCGATCAGAAGGGAAAGCTCACGATTTTGAGCGCTATCTGAAGACTGAATCAGGACGCGAATTTGCCCGTCGCCATTTTTAAACCGCCACTGATAGCAGAGGAAAGTGACGGCGTAACGTAATTATCTCGCACCCAATTTGAGCCATTCGCTCCAAAGCTGCGGTCGACCGTTCGGGTTTGCGCGAGCGTAGTCGTAAAATGCGCGGACAAATGCGGCACGGTCTGCCATATGGAGCGCCTTCCAGTTCGCTGGTTCAGCTGGCTGAAGCACGTCGTAGTTGTTACCAAGAATCTTTTGACGGATGACGATGTCCTCCAGCGACACTCGATTCGCATTTCGCAGCATGTCGTAAAGCACCATGAACGTAGTCGTCCGTCCAAGACCCGCTTCGCAATGGAAATGCGCCCAGGTATTTTCCGGAAGCGCGCGAACAGCGAGAATAAAGCGGTCCACTTCCTCATTGAGCGGACGCGCATGATCGGTAATGATGAGGCGTACATAGCTCGCACCACCAGCACCCACGATGTCGTGCTCCGTACTCGCGCTCTCTACCGTGACACGTTGCGGCGTTGCAGAGGCAGCGCTGCCTTTCTTCACCGGTTGGCCCGGCCGAACAACGATCTCGCTCCCCGGCTTAAGCAATTCCACTCGGGAAGCCTCATCCGCTTCAATTGCGCTTTGACTGCGACCGACGTTCACCCAGTCATTCGTGGCATACCAACTAACAGGCAACTCGTTGACAAATATGTGTGTCTCCTGTCGCAAATCGAAGACGGTGACCGGACCGCGAGTTCGCGCCAACAAAAGCTTTAGACCTTCAGGAGTAAACTCGCCACTGCCCGAGGCGCGCAAATCCTTTAAACCAGTCGTCGCAAGTGTTTCACCTTTGCTTTCTTTAAGCGGGTCGTCAGTGGTGCGAAAGTTTCGCGGCAAAGTATTCGCCAGCTTTAAGTCAATATCCCAGATCAACGTCGGCGAGTTTGCATCGGCAGGGCGAACTGGCGGATGTTTTTCAACTAGAGTAATCGCGAAGAGCGTTGCGGGAATAACGAGAAAGCCAAATACGAAGAGCCGACTACCAAAAAAAGGAATCATGAAGTGCTTAAAAGTCGCGCCCGATTAGAGGGCCGAATATTCTGCAATAGAGTAAGGAATTTCTACTAATGCGCCATTCCACACTCGCAATTCGCGTGCCGTGATTTAATCCTGAAACAATGCGGGACGCACTCACTCCGATGATGCAGCAGTACCGGCGGCTGCGGGGCAGCATCCCGGCCGATACGCTCCTGCTCTTTCGCCTGGGCGATTTTTATGAGCTGTTTTTTGAAGACGCGAAAGAAGCATCTGGACTGCTGAACGTCGCACTGACCAAGCGGAACGGCGTGCCTATGTGCGGCATGCCGTATCACGCAGCGCAAACTTACATCGCAAAGCTGATCAAAGCTGGGCGGCGCGTGGCCGTCTGCGATCAAACCAGTGAGCCGCAACCGGGAAAAATCGTTTCACGCGACATTACTCACATTGTTAGCGCGGGCACAGTAAGTGATCTCGACTTGCTCGAATCAAAGCGCGCAAATTATCTCGGCGCGGTCCATGCCGATGCCGCTGTGTTCGGCTTTGCGTATGCCGATCTCAGCACGGGCGAGTTTCGGATAACTCAATTGCAAGACCGGCAATCACTGCTCGACGAAATAGCACGCGTTTCCCCTTCGGAGCTTATCGTTAGCGATGAGCAACAGCAGCAGTTCAGGGAACTCCAGAACGCGCTTAGCTACGACAGCTACGCGTTTCTGCCGGAACAAGCAGTCTTCACGTTGTGCGAACATTTCAAAATCAAATCACTGGATGGGTTTGGCTGCGCGCAGATGTCGCAGGCAGTAGCGGCTGCGGGCGCGATCGTTCACTACCTGAAACACCAGCTGCGGCGGAAGATCGATCATCTTACGGCGCTGCGCAGCGATGCGCCCACGGATTACGTCCTCCTCGACGCGGCCACGCAGACGAATCTCGAGCTAGTGGAATCCCGCAGTGTGCGTGATACGACTCTGCTCGCAGTGCTTGATCGCACGGTCACACCGATGGGCGGACGCAAACTGCGCGCCTGGATTTTGCAGCCGCTGCGCAATCTGCTGGAGCTGCAACGTCGCCACCAGATGATCGCCGATTTACTTCAGGAGCCGGACCTGCTCGCGGCCATTCGCAACAACTTGAAATCAATTCGCGACATCGAACGCGCCACCGGGCGTTTGAGCCAGGCTTCGGGCAACGCGCGTGATCTGGTCGCCCTGAAAACTTCGCTTCAAGAAATCCCAGCGCTGAAAGCGCATCTGCAAAAGCTGATTGAGAGAACCAGCTTTGGAAAGACGCCGACCGTCGCCGAGAACGACGGCGCGTCCAATGCCAGTCCGGCTCGGACCGGTCGCGTCCTACCACTGCACCTGGAAAATCACATCCACGAAATGCCAGAACTCGCGGAGAAGCTTGAGAAAGCGCTCGTCGATGATCCGCCGCTGACGCTCAAAGAAGGCGGTATTTTTCGCGACGGCTATGATGCCGATCTCGACATGTTGCGACAAGCTTCCCGCGACGGGAAAAGCTGGATCAGCCAATTGCAGGAGCGGGAGATTGCAGCCACCGGAATCAAGTCGCTAAAAGTGCGTTACAACTCCGTGTTCGGTTATTTCATCGAGGTGACGAAATCGAATCTCGCGAATACGCCTGCGCATTACGAGCGCAAGCAAACGACCGTCGGCGGTGAACGCTTCGTTACGCCAGAGCTTAAGGAAATGGAGGCGAAAATCCTCGGTGCCGACGAACGGGCGCGCCAACTCGAATATCAGTTGTTTCAAAGATTGCGCGACGAAACTTTGCATGAGCTCGGGCCGATGCAGCAAACTGCAGAGGCAATCGCGGCTCTTGACGTACTCTGTGCGCTCGCGGAAACCGCGCGTCTCTTTCGGTATTGCCGGCCGACGCTGAACGAAACGCTGGGGCTGGTGATCAAGGACGGCCGACACCCCGTTCTCGATCAAACTCTGGTAGAAGAGAAGTTCGTGCCGAATGACACCACGCTCGACGGCGAAAATCTGCGGCTCGCCATCATTACGGGACCGAACATGGCCGGCAAATCAACTTACATCCGCCAGGTCGCGCTGATAGTATTGATGGCACAGATCGGCAGTTTCGTCCCGGCAGAGAGCGCAGAGATTGGGCTGGTCGATCGCATCTTCACGCGCGTCGGCGCGAATGACAATCTCGCGCGAGGCCAATCAACGTTTATGGTGGAAATGAACGAGACCTCAAACATCGTCAACAACGCCACCGAACGAAGTCTCGTGATTCTGGACGAGATCGGCCGCGGCACGTCCACCTTCGACGGGCTCTCCATTGCGTGGAGCGTAGCCGAGTTTCTACACGACAAAATTAAAGCGCGAACGTTATTCGCAACGCACTATCACGAGCTGACCAAACTGGCCGAGGACCGTCCCGGAGTCTGCAATTTCAATGTCGCGGTGCGCGAATGGAACGAACAAATCATTTTCCTCCGCAAAATCATCCCTGGCGGAGCAGACAAAAGTTACGGCATCCAGGTGGCACGCCTGGCTGGTATACCAAAAGAAATTCTCGATCGCGCCAAAGATATTCTCGCACACCTGGAAAATTCAAGCCGCGCAACCGCGGAAGCAAAACCTCGAGGAAAAAAATCTGCAAAGATGATGCCCGACGCCCAAAAGCCGCAGTTGGATCTTCTGTAGGTAGCTATTCACAGAACCACTCGCGAACGATTGAGTCACCTCGCCATTGAAGATAGGCACCATCGTTTGATTAACGTATTAGTCTCAGCCTGAAGTCCCATCGGCTGCTGACGCCTGAGTTGCGTTTTTTGTGATAAGCTATCCCGCGAGCATGGCACTCAAAACCGAGAAGGAATTAAGCGAACCGCTGCGAGCGCTTTGGCTCAAGGCAGTGGCTGCCATCGAATTGCGCAACTTTGGTTACGCAATTTCGCTCCTGCAAGAGATTCTGAAACAGGAGCCACAGTTTCTCACCGGCCGTCAATTGTTGCGGCGTGCCGAAGTAACAAGAAACAAATCGGCAAAGAAAAGTTTTTTTAACATCTCAACTGCGTCCATCACGGTTATGAATGCGCAGCGAAAAATTAAAAACGACCCCAAACGCGCAGTTGAAATGCTGGAAAAGGTTCTGGAAAAGGAGCCTTACAATCGGCAAGCAAATCTGGTTTTGAAAGATGCGGTCGTAGCCGCGGGCTGGCCGGAGATCGGCGTATTCGCGCTGCGGACGCTGCTCGAGGACAATCCGCGCGACGTCAAAGTGCTGCACGAGCTCGGGCGCTTGTATCGCAAACTTGGAGACCATGACCAGGAGGTAGAAATCTATAATCAAATCACGGCGATAAATCCGCTCGATGCTGAAGCGCTCCGTATGGGCAAAGACGCGTCGGCCCATGGATCCATGAAACGCGGTGGCTGGACGCAGGCTGAAAGTTACCGGGAACTTATCAAGGACAAAGATGTGGCGATTTCGCTCGAGCAACAAAGCCGAATGCACTTGACCGGGGAATCGCTCGATCAACAAATTGCCGAAGTCTACGCGCTGCACCAGGCGGAACCGGCAAATGTCGATCTCGCGCGGCGTCTGGGCGCTTTGAATGAGCAAAAGGAGGACTTCGAGGCAGCAATTCGCTGGTATCAGTGTGCTGCCGATCTGACCAAAGGCGCGGACGCCGGATTGGTTCGAAAGGCTTCGGATTTGAAAATGAAATGCCTCGAACGGGAGATTGCTGCGCATGAGGAGTTTCTTTCTACGCATGACGCAGCAAGCGAATTGTATGCGGGAAGGTCTGAGCAATTAAAGGCCGTAAAAGCGAAACGTGCGGAAATCGTCGTCGCCCACGCGCAAGAGCGCGTCGCACGGAATCCCACAGATCTCCAGCTGCGATTTGAATTGGGGGAAAACCTGTTCAATGCCGGGCGTTTCCGGGAGGCCGTCCCGGAGTTACAGCGGGCACGGCAAAATCCATATGCGCGTTTGAAAGCGATGAACTTGCTTGGCTGCTGCTATCGCGAACTTGAGATGTTGGATCTTGCGGTAAAACAACTCGAGGAAGCCTCGAAGGAAGTCTTGTCAATGGACGCCATGAAGAAGGAGATGACGTACAATCTCGGCCTCGTTTACGAGCGGATGAGTGAACAGGAAAAATCGCTCGCCTGTATGAAGCAGATTTACGAGGTTGATTACGGCTACAAGGACGTGGCGAGACGCGTGGAGAGCTCTTACGCGCGGAATGTCCCCGGAGCCTGATCGGCTGCCGAAATCCCACCTTAACTCAGCTATGGCGTAGAAGGTCCGGCTGGATGTGTCCACTTCGGCGGCGCCAGCAGATGGCAGCAATCAAAATCACCAAGCCGTAATTCATCCGCGTCCAAGCAGCCGCCGGTTTGCGATTCTTAGTTGCCGGCATGTGCCGGCAGCTTTCAACCTGTAAACAGCCATGAAAACTAAAATCACACCTATCTCACAGTTTTGTATTGTTACTCTGACCGTTCTGACGCTGAGCCTTGCCGGCGTCGTGACGGCACAAAACACTCCGGCTGGGAAAAGCTCCTCGGTCAGCGAAAAGGACAAGACTTTCATGAAGAAAGCCGCAAAAGGCGGAATGATGGAAGTCGCGATGGGAAGATTGGCTGAACAGAAGGGCCAAAGTGAGGACGTAAAATCGTTCGGCAAGCGGATGGTCACCGACCATAGCAAAGCCAATGACGAGCTAAAAAAGATCGCGGCAGAAAAGAACGTCAAATTGCCGGAAAAAGAGCACAAGGTAAGCTGGATCTCGGATAAGGCTTACATGGACGCTATGGTGAAGGACCACGAAAAGGACCTCGCCGAATTCCAGGAAGAAGCGAAAAACGGCAGTGATCCCGACGTGAAAAAGTTTGCGGAAGACACTGCCAAGGTGGTTCAGGAGCATCTCGACCTTGCCAAGCAGATCCAAAGCAAACTGAAATAAAGAAAACGCCTGCTGTGCGACGCGGTATGTTTCGAAAGGCGTGCCTCATTTTGGTGGATGATTCTTAACACCGTGGCTTCAACCCCGGTGGGAATGAGGTCACACTGACGAAGCCGTTTTAACCGCTGATCGGATTTTCCAGATTTGCACTGGACCGAAGCCGAGTGTTAATGAAATCAATTCTTTTGATTCGTGCGCAAAACCAAAATCATTTGCACGCTCGGGCCGGCAACAGAAAAGACAGAGGCACTGCGACAGCTAATTCGGAAAGGGGCTGATGTTTTCCGGCTCAATATGAGCCACGCCACTCATGAATGGGTGCGCGAGATTGTGCCGCGCATCCGCAGACTCGCGCAAACCGCGGGGCGTCCGGTTGCAGTTCTGCTTGATACACAAGGCCCCGCCATTCGCACCGGCGACCTTGAGACCGCTCTACGTCTAAAACCGGGGGACATTCTGGAGTTCACCGTGCGCGGCGCGAAAAGCAAAGAGCAATATTCCGTTGACGTGAATTACCCCGGATTTGTGAAGGACGTCGCAGTCGGCAATAAGATTTTGGTCGATAACGGCTTGCTCAAATTGGTTGTACTGGAAACGGGAAAAGATCGCGTGCGCACCAGAGTGCTGACTCCTGCCGTGCTCGGCTCGCGGCGTCATATTAACCTGCCGAACGTTCACGTGAATCTGCCGCCGCTGACTAAAAAGGACATTGCCGATGTCGCGCTCGGCACGGAGCTGGGAGTGGATTTTGTAGCGCTGAGCTTTGTGCGCGAGAAAAGCGACATCGAACAGCTGCGCCAACTCCTGTCCAGGAAAAAGAGTAAGGCGCAGATCGTCGCAAAGATTGAGGACCAATTGGCAGTCCGATCAATAGACAAGATGATCGAAAGCGCTGACGTGATCATGGTGGCGCGTGGTGATCTGGGCATCGAATGTCCGATGGAGGAACTCCCGATTATTCAACGCCGAATTGTTAAGAAATGCATTCGCCTCGGTAAACCGGTGGTAATCGCAACCCAGTTGCTGGAATCGATGGTCACTAACCGACTGCCCACGCGCGCAGAGGTGACAGACGTGGCAAACGCGGTCTTCGAACAAGCCGATGCTCTCATGCTGAGCGCCGAAACAACGCTTGGCCGCTATCCAGTCGAATGCGTTGAGGTCCTGCACCGAGTGGCGACGCGGATCGAGCGCAGCGGCGGTGCAGGCTATGCGAAAGATGCGCTCTTGGAAAACATTCGACAAAAGACTGTTGCTTCAGCCGTCTCGCTGGCGAACTCGCTGGAAGATTCGAAACTGATCGTCTTTACCCTGCACGGTAGGATGGCCCGGTATGCATCGAATTTGCGGCCGGAGCGCGCGCCGATTTTTGCGTTTACACCCAGCGAACAAGTTTATCGGCAGTTGGCGCTTTATTGGGGAACATTTCCCGTTCGCATCGATTTCACCGGAGACCCGGACAAGACCATTGCGTCAGCGGAGAAATTTTTGCGCGGAAAAAAACTCGCTGCGCCCGGAAATCGTATGGTGATCATCAGCGACGTGCGCCTGGGCCGCGCTATGATCGATTCAATTCAGCTGCGCGTAGTGAAATAATTATGGCGACGGCCCTTTGTCGCCGTTTATCGCGTAGTCACACGGAATAAGCGCCTCGACACAGCGAGGCGGCTACAAATCAGGCTTCGACGGGTAATTCGACGTCCACTGGGCGCTCCTTCTTGCTAAGAGCGCGGCGAAGTTTCGACAGCGCGATGTTCTGCAACTGCCGAATGCGCTCCCGTGTAACACCGAATTTCTTGCCGACTTCCTCAAGCGTCTTTGGCTTGCCGCCGTCCAGGCCGAAGCGCTGGAAAATGATCTTCTTCTCACGATCATCCAACACGTCGAGCAAACCGCCGACTTCGTTGCGGAGATTTTTGTCACGCAACAGTTCGAAGGGCGTTTGAGCTTCCTCGTCCCCGACGATCTCACCGAACTCGGTGGAATCATCATCGCTGATCGGGGCATCGAGCGAAGCGGGACGGATCGACACGGTCTTGAGTTGTGAAACTTTTCCGCTGGCGATCCCGATCTCATCACCAAGTTCCTCGTCCGTTGGCTCACGGCCCAGTTCCTCGCTCATTTGCAGCGAAACCCGGCGCATCTTGGAGATCTTGTCCACGAGATGCACAGGCAGACGGATGGTCTTGCTCTGGTTCGCCAGCGCGCGCTTGATAGACTGCTTGATCCACCACGCGGCGTAGGTGCTGAGCTTTCCGCCTTTCGCAGGATCAAAACGTTCCACGGCCTTCATCAGGCCGATGTTACCTTCGGAAATCAGGTCGAGAAGCGGCAGCCCGAGATTCGCGTAGTCATGCGCGATTTTTACCACTAAACGCAGATTCGACCGGATCATCAGGGCTCGCGCTTCGCGATCGCCCTTTTTGATTTTCGCGGCCAGCTCGATCTCCTGGTCCGGCGTCAAAAGCGGGATTTGCCCGATCTCACGCAGGTAAATCTTAATTCCGGTATCGCTATCTTCAGCAGCCATATAACTCTTTTTCATCAAATTCTTGGGGGGTTTGGATCGACAATGTCCCGTAAATTGTATTCGTTGATGCCTGGTCGATCACGCGTTGTAGCATCCTGAGAAGTATTTAACAAGGTTAAATATTCGAATCTGTGACACCGCGCGAATGTATGCTGTTCAATCTTTTTTAAGCTCCTAAAACGCGCGCTCTATTGGTGCCGAAAACTGGACGACGACAAGACAACTGGACTATAAGCCCGCAGTCCCGTAGTCGTGTACTTCGTACTTAGTGGTCTTTCGCATGCTGAACGTTGAAAAAAATCGCCGCGCCCGAAAATACTCTTCAGATGAGCTCGCGCGCCGGGTGTTGTGGACACTCGCGCAACCGCTTTTTCGGTTCAGCCCCAGGCCCTGCTTCGGCTGGAGGCGATTTCTGCTTCGCTGTTTTGGAGCAAAGGTCGGTCACAGCGTTCATGTGTATCCTACGGCGACAATTTATTTCCCTTGGAATCTTGAAGCCGGAGATGAAACGGCGATCGGCGAGCGTGCGCTCATTTACAATCTCGGCCGGGTGACGCTGGGGGCTCGCGTAACAGTTTCCCACGGCGCTCATGTTTGCGCGGGAACACACGATCACACTAAACCGGATTTTCCGTTACTGCGTCCGCCGATCATCATCGGCCCCGAGGCGTGGATTTGTGCAGACGCGTTCGTCGGGCCGGGGGTGACAATCGGCGAAGGAGCGATCGTTGGTGCAAGAGCAGTAGCGATGAAGGACGTCAGAGCCTGGAGCATTGTTATCGGAAATCCGGCCCGCGAAACCAAAAGACGCAAGATTACTCAATGAGCGGGCAATCCGACGCGCCGCTGCCGTTGTCGGTGCTCGTGCCTGTCAAGAATGAAGCCGCGAACCCCTTGAGGCGTGCAGCCGACAATTACATCCCCGCGACCAAGATCATGTTTGTCCTCGCGGTGCGATGCCGCATTTTGCGCGGTTCCCGGTATTCTTCGCAGTTCAGCCATTCTTTGGCGCGCTCGGCTGACTCAAATTGAAGCACAACAATGCGTTTTGGTTTCCAATCGCCTTCGAGCACTTCGGTTTTGCCGCCGCGGACAATATATTTCCCGCCATATTTCTCTACCGTCGCGCCTGCGAGCTTTTTGTATTCTTCGTAGCCGACTGGATCGAGAATGTCTATTTCAACGATGATGTAAGCAGGCATTGGCGAGGTTAAACGTTAAAACATCGAACCGTTGAAGCGCAAAACTTCAGTGGCCGTTGTGGCTGCGGTCCTTTGCAGCGAGTTCTGGGATTTTCTTTCGGCGCCGCAGTCGCAACCAATTGTTCCAGGTTTTGCGCAGGCTGTCGCGGGGCGTCTGGTATTTTTGATTTAGTTCGTTGCTCTTTACAATCTGCGCGAGAATTCCTTTCACTGAAAAATCTTCGGTATTGAGGATTGTATAGGCCGTTCCAACGGTGGCGGCATGATGCGCGTCGCTGGCCGCAGTCATGGGCAAACCGCGAATCTGTGCGTACTTAAAAGCGTAGCGGTTGTAGCGGCGGAGCGTGGTCGCCGCGTTGAAAACCTCGAGTGCATCGATCGGTAGCGTTTCCAGCGTGGAAAAACGGATTCCGGCACGGAACAAATCGTATGGATGCGGAGGAATGGCCAGACCGCCGCGTTCATGAATCATATTGCAGACTTCGCGCGCCGGTTTTCCTTTCAGGTAGGGCAGCTCCGCACCGATACAGAGAAGATGACCATCGGCAGTCGTGACCTCAACTCCGGGTAGAACGAGGAAATCATTGACTGGTAAACCATCCAGTCGCATCAAGCCCTTCTCGAGCAGGTAATTCACAGCATCGCAGGTGTTATGATCGGTGATAGCGATGCCGTTCAAACCTTTGGCGCGCGCGGCCGCAATCAAATCTTCCGGACTGGAAATACCGTCTCCGGAAAAAAAAGAATGCGTGTGCAGGTCGATATTAAACGGCATGGCGAGAGGCTATGGCCATTGCTTTCCCAGTCGCTACGCGAGCTCTTCAACAAGAATGCCTGCTTCGGCTTCGGGTTCCCTCTGAAGGCGATTGAATTGGTGATCGTATAAGCGGCGATAGTAACCAGATTTTTCGAGCAGCTCCGCGTGCGTGCCGATCTCCTTGATACGGCCAGAATCCATTACAATGATTTGATCGGCAGATAAAATTGTGGAGAGCCGATGGGCGATGGCGATCACTGTGCGGCCAGTAGCCAGTTTGGCCAGTGCTTTTTGAATTTGTTGTTCCGACTCGGAATCGAGCGATGAAGTCGCTTCATCGAGCAAAAGGATTGGGGCGTTTTTCAAAACCGCGCGCGCGATGGCGAGGCGCTGTTGTTGGCCGCCCGAGAGCAGGCATCCCTTGTCGCCGATCACCGTCTCATAGCCCTTTGGCTGGGCCATGATGAAGTCGTGTGCATAGGCAGCCTTCGCTGCTTCGCGAACTTCCTCCGGCGTCGCATCGAGACGGCCGAACCGGATATTATTAGAAATCGTATCGTGAAACAGGAATGTCTCCTGAGTGACGAGACCGATCTTCTCGCGCAACGATTTCTGCGTCACCGAGCGCAGGTCGCGCCCATCAATGTTTACGGCCCCGGAAGTCGGATCGTATAGACGCAGGATGAGCGAGAGAATCGTGCTTTTACCGGCGCCGCTTGCGCCCACCAGCGCATGGGTTTTGCCCGGTTGAATGTGTAAGGTCAGATTGGTAATGGCATCTGTGACTGTGTTCGCATAGCGGAACGTCACGTTTTCAAAATCAATCCGACCTTGCGAGGAACTCAGCGCAACAGCGTTTGACGCGTCCTGCACAGTCGGCTCCGTATCAAGGAGCGCGAAAATCGCCGTTGTCGCGGCGATTGATTGCTGCATCACGATTTGAATCTTGCTGAGCGTCTTGATCGGATCGTAGAGAATGAAAATCCCTGTAATCAGTCCAAAAAATCGTCCCGCGCTCAGGTTCGCAGCGTAAACATAAAGCAAGGCCAGGCCTACGCCGACGGCAGCGATCGTTTCAACCAGCGGGCCAGTAGCCTCCATCGACCGGATGATGCGCATCATCTGCGAGAACTGCAGTTGATTGCTGCGTTTGAATTCCTTTTCCTGGTGCGCTTCGCGCGCAAAGGACTTGATCACCCGAATGCCAGCGAATGTCTCCTGCATCGTCACGACCATTTCGCCCATCCCTTCAAACTGACCTCGGAGCGCCTTTCGCGCGCGGCGTCCATAGATGCGAAGCGGCAGCAAACAGGTTGGAAAAAGAATCAGTGTAATCAGCGTGAATTTCCAATCCATCAGAAATAGAACGCTGATTGCGCCCACGATCAGGACTGGTTGCTTGAAAATATCGCTGCTGACGGCGGTCAAAGCCATTTGCACTACGCGTGTCTCGTTGGTAATGCGTGAGATTAAAAACCCCGAGCGCATCTTATTAAAGAAGTCCATCGAAAGGCGTACCATCTTGTTGAAAAGCTGACCCCGGATATCAGTGACCACCTTGTTGCTCACCCACTGCATGCAATAGGTATTTCCGTAGGAGCAGAGGCTGCGCACGGTCATGATCGCTGGAATGGCGAGACAGATCAGAACAATCGAATTGATCTTTGGCCCCGTATCCAGGGCTCCTAAATTGGAGCGCAGAGCCGTTGGATTAGGAGCAGCCCCATGGAAAATCGTGCTTGTCACCCGGGAAATGGCGAGCGGCAAAAGCGAACTGACGCCGCCGTACGCAAAGCCCAACAGCAGGCCGACGATAAAACGGACCTTGTACGGCTTAACGTAGCCAATGAGCCGCCGGTACGGCCCAGAGGCTGCGCGTAACGTTTGCCAGAGTGACTGCTTTTTCTTAGCCGCTTTTGCGCCGCTCATGAACTATGCGCCGCCGCACGACGCGGCAACAGCGAATCCATAGCACTGATCACCGCTTCCGTCGAGATTTCGCTCATCGGAAAGCGCGGGCGAACCGGCGCAAACTCGGTCACAGGCGCGCCCGATTTCCCGTGTAAAATCAGTGCCGGACTATCCGTTGGCCGCCAATGAAATGGATTTGTCGGCCCGAACAGGATCACCTGCGGCGTATGTGTTGCCGCCGCCAGATGCACGGGAGCGGAATCGACCGTCACGAGAAGACGCGCCTGGCCAATCAACGCGGCCAGCGTAAGCAAATCTGTCTTTCCAGAAAGATCGATGATTTTTCTGTGCGTGCTGTTCTTAATTGCCGTGACATGTGCTTGCTCGTCGCGTGATGGTCCACTCGTCAGAAGAAGATCGACCTCGTCATTTCGGCGAAAGCAGTCAATTATCTCTGCCCAACGCCTCGGCTCCCAAAGTTTTTCCTGGCGGGCCGAGCCGGGATGCAACACGACGTATGCCTTGCTAACCTTCCATTTGCGTCGAAGAACGTTGGCTTTTTCATAGGCACTTTGTGGCAGATCCAGATGTGGGGCGGTTGAATCATCATGTGCACCGAGTGGCTTAACTAAAGCCAGATTGTAGTCGATTGTGTGCATGTCCCGCATACGAACGTTAACAAAATCCGTATAAGCGCAGGCGCGCGTCTTCGACTGTTCACGCACCCGGTAAGAAACCACGCGCCTTCGCGCACCGGATAACAATGCCAGCGACGCCGAGCGATCGTTCCGTGTGAAGTCGACACAGTAATCAAATCTCCTGGCCGCGACGGAGAAAAACAGACTGAGGTCGCGCAGATTGCGTCGCGCGATCAAAATGCGATCGACATTTGAGATGGCTGGCAAAAGATCGGCACAATCCTTGGAAACCACGAGGGTGAGTTGCGCTTCTGGAAGACGTTCACGCAAGGCTGCGAGGCCGGGCGTCGTCAAAATCAGGTCGCCGATTCGCTTGAGTTGCAGGAGAAGAATTTTCATCCGCTTTCGTTCTACTACGTCGCGACAGGCAGGCCACCCGTCACGCCATAATCATCCTACCATTCGCATCGCGGTTTCGTACGCGCCCAATAATCGTGTCCGAAAATGGTCCCAGGTGAAATTCTCAGCTACCCGACGCCTCGCCGCGGTGCCCATTTGTTCAACGATTTCAGGATGTCCATACAAACGCTCGAGCGCCACTGCGATCGCGTTCACATCCCCCGGCTTCACAATAATTCCTTCGATGCCATCGCGCACCACATCGCCTGCCTCGCGCGTGGTGATTTGAGGCAGCGCGCACGCCGCCGCTTCATATGTGACCTTGGCGCTTCCCTCCCATTGCGACGGAAAAACGTGAACGGTGCCCTGGCTGAGATAACTCTCCGGGTCAGGCACAAATCCTACGACACGAATGTTGTCGCGCCAGAATTCCTTCAGATACGGTTTCGCCTCTTCGTGCACGAAACCAACCAGCCACAGCTCGGCATCAGTCAGATTGAGGCGGTGCCATGCCTTCAGCACATGTTGAATGCCCTTGCGCCTAATTAAGGCCCCGGCAAAAACAGCGCGAAATTTTTGTGGCCGTTTTCCCGGCTTGAAGCGCTCGACGTCCACGCCTCGAGGCAAATAAAAGAGTTTTTCTTCCGGAAATCCCCGGACCCGAAAGGTGTGGGCCGCTTTCTCGGATAAAACGAGCAGGAGATCAGCAAGGTCGTACTCTTGTATGAAACGCTTCCGTTGGAGCAACAATCTGTTTTTCCACCTCTGAAAGCTCGAAGTGTTGGTTGTCGGTGCTGCGACTTTCGCCCGTCCGACTTTCTCTTTGCCGCCGTCGCGATGCCAGGTGGGGATCTCAAGCACCGAGGGTATGCGATATCGTTTTGCCACTTTCAGCGAGCTCAAACAGTCCCCCGACCAACTATGGAACAGATCGTAGCGCCCTGTCGCCAGATGCCGAGACGCGATCCAGTCGAGATATTTTTTTTTCGCGCCGTAGTAATAGGGCCGATCAAGAAACGAAATGAGGCGCACCGGATGCCACCGTAGAGAACGGATCAGTGAACCAGGAATTTCTTTCTGGCGGTTATCGTAAGCGATTGCTTTGCCAAGGAATCCGCCGCGGTACGATGCGCGCAGGGTCTCAAATGCATCCGTATCCAGGCCAGAGCCCCCGATTCGAGCGAAAATCGAATAGAGCAGGTGCCTCGGCAGGATGCCCCCGGCGGGTGCGAGAGTACGCGGCAGTGCAGGAGCGTTTAAAGTTTCACCCGGCATCGGGTTAGAAGTATTCTGGCGAACGTGCAGCAAGTAAAGTGTCCTTCTCTGGCCGGAACAGAACAGGCCTCTCTATTCCGCTAAACATGAAGGAAAGACTCAGGATCGCTCTCGTCCGGCGCGGCTATTCTCCGAGCGGTGGCGCCGAAAGCTATCTAAAACGGCTCGCGCGCGGACTGACCGAAGCCGGACACCACGCCCAACTTATCGCCACGAATGAATGGCCGGAGGATCAATGGCGGTTTGGATCAATCACCCGCCTGCGCGCAGAATCAGTCGTGGAGTTTGCGAATGAACTGGAGGAAATCAGGCCGCAGCTCCACTGCGATGTGTTATTCAGTCTCGAACGCGTCTGGAGTTGCGATGTGTATCGCGCCGGCGATGGGGTCCATCGCGCCTGGCTCGCGCGCAGAAAAAAATTCGAGATTTCCCTGAAGCAATTTGTTCGCGGACTTAACCGCAAGCATCGCGATCTGTTACAGTTGGAGGAATCGCTGCTTGCCGATCGCAAAGCCGCGCGCGTGATCGTTGCCTCAAAAATGGTCAGAGACGAGATCGTCGACCTTTATGCCTGTCCCGCCGATAACATCGACATCGTTCGCAACGGCGTTCCACTCGATACGTTCCGGTTCGATCCGGAGCTTCGCGAAAAAGCCCGTGAAGATTTGAAATTGAAGCCGGACCAAATTGCGCTGCTGTTTGCGGGCTCCGGCTGGGAACGCAAAGGGTTGCTTTTTGCAATCCAGGCCATGGCGCTCTGCAAAAACAGAAAATTGCGTCTGCTCGTTGCGGGCCGCGGAAATGAAAGACTCTACAAAACCACGCGGCTTCGCTTTTGGCGCGAGGAACCGGTAAGGTTTCTCGGCGAAATTGGAGACGTCGCGCGTCTTTATGCGGCTGCGGACATCTTCATTTTGCCTACGATTTATGATCCATTTTCCAATGCTTGTTTGGAAGCGCTCGCCTGCGGACTGCCGGTAATCACGACGCGAGCGAACGGCTTTAGCGAAATTATCGAAGACAGCGTCCATGGATCAATTGTCGATCACGCAGGAGATCTGGTTCATTTGCGGGACGCGATTCGGTTCTGGTCCGATCCATCGCGCCGCGGTGCAGCGCGTTCGGCGAATATCGAGCGTGCGTCACAGTTCGACATTTCAAGGAATGTCGAGCAAACCCTCAAGGTTCTGACGGGGGTTGTGCTGTAGCGTCCGCTGTCCTCAGCGGATTTGTCTAACGTCACCCAGCCAGCGCAGCATTCGCGTCTGGGAAAATCTGAAATACCTGATCGAGCCGCGAGATTTCGAAAATCGAGCGCACGGTTTCCTGCAATCCAGCTAGCAGAAATTTGCCTCCGTAGCCCTCCACTTTCTGCATGGCTCCAATCAACGCCGCCAAACCAGCGCTGTCGATGTAAGTGACGCCTGAGAGATCGACCACCAAACGTTCCGGTTTTTTCTCGATCATGTTGTTGAGTGACGCCGTAACAGAAGGAGAAACGTGGAGATCGATTTCGCCCTTGAGCGGCAGGACATTGGAACGATCTCGTTCTGGCGTCGGGCCAGCTGGGGAAGTATTTTTTTTCATTTTCATCCTCCAATCGTCAACGGATCACCATCCGAGCGTATCGATAATGGTTGCCACATCTGAGAGATCATCAATCAGGAAATCCGGCTGATATTTTGCGAGTTCATCACGGCTCGATCTGCCGGTCGCCACTGCAACGGTGCGTGCGCCGAGCGCCTTGCCGCAGGCAATATCGCGCGGAGTATCGCCAATTACATCGATTTCGGCTGCGGCGAACTCGCGCCCATGCTTCTCTTTTGCGCGGGCGCGAGCGAAGCGCCCAAGCTGGTTACGGTCGCGATGATCGTCGGCAAACGCGCCAAATTCAAAAAAGTGCCAGACGCCGTAATGCTCAAGTTTCAATCGCGCTCCGCGGGAGACATTTCCTGTGAGAAGCGCGAGCACCACATGCGGCCGCGACTTGAGCCGTTCGAGTAACTTGAGCACGCCGGGGAGCAGCTTGCCTTTCCGGCGCGGCAATTCCAGTGAAAGAAAATGCACGTAGCTGTCCAGAAACGCGCTTACATTCTCGTTGGTCGCGGGAATTTTGTGCTTGTTCAAGATACTGACGACGATGCCCGAATCCGTCATACCGGCGATTTCAATGCCGTGCAGATCATCATCGATACCGAAACGCTCCTTGAAGGCGGATTTGAGAGCTTGAACCCCCGCGCCACCCGAATGGATCAGCGTGCCGTCGATGTCGAAGAGCAACAGACGCTTTGTCCGCGCTGTCATCCCGAGCGAAGTCAAGCGATTCCGGTGCATTAGCGTCGAGTTTGCCATGGATTCGTCGGACTCAAAGGCTTGGCGCATGCATCATCAGCACCGCGATCATGCTGCCGAAAAAGACGAGCAACGCAATTGCCAGACCGATAAAAATTCCATTGCGAACCGGGTCGGCCTCCTCTCTTTGATGCTGGAACTGCGACGCATTGCTAAACTCAGCGGGCGTTGCGCTTAATTCGGCGTTTGTAGTATCTGAAACAGGGAGCTTTGGCATACCTAGCTGCGATGTCGAGCGAACTCGACGCATCTCCAATTGTCAATTGTTTAGAGATTCCTCGACTTCGCTCAGAATGACAAGAGCGGAGCTGATTGACCCGATAGCGGCGTACTCGCATAGTGCCGCTTCTCATGTCGATTGAGTTCACGCGCAACTTCTGCATCATCGCGCATATCGATCACGGCAAGACGACTTTGTCGGACCGATTGCTCGAGCGGACAGGCACGATCCATGAGCGGGAAAAGCAGGACCAGCTCCTTGATTCAATGGACCTGGAACGGGAGCGAGGGATCACGATCAAAGCGCATCCGGTAGCGATGCGTTACACGAGCAAATCTGGACAAGGCTATCGATTGAACCTGCTCGATACGCCGGGGCACGTCGATTTCGCTTATGAAGTTTCGCGAAGCCTCGCCGCATGTGAGGGCGCCTTATTGGTGGTAGACGCGGGACAGGGAGTAGAAGCGCAAACCGTGGCGAACGTTCATCTCGCCCACAAACAAGGGCTCACAATCGTTCCGATTATCAACAAGATCGACTTGCCAAACGCGGACGTGACGTCAGTGAAGCGCCAGTTGGAAGAAATTCTTGCCATCCCTTCGGAGGAAGCGATTGAAGCGAGCGCGAAGATGGGAATCGGCATCGACGAAATTCTCGAGGCAATCGTGACGCGCATTCCGGCGCCGCAAGTGCCGCCAGACGAAACCCTGCGCGCGCTGGTTTTTGATTCCGTGTTTGATGTTTACCGCGGCGTGGTTGGTTATGTGCGTGTGGTTTCGGGAACGATGGAAGCGAATCGCGCGATCATGTTAATGAGGAACAATGCGCGCTACGAGATCAAGGAGGTGGGCGTATTTACGCCAAAGATGCGTGTGCAAGAAAGGCTGAACGCCGGCGATGTCGGTTATTTCATCGCCAATATGAAATCAACCGCGGACATAAAAATCGGCGACACCATTACCGATCAGCGTCATCCCGCGGCCGCCCCGCTTCCCGGGTTTCAAGAAATTCATCCGATGGTTTTCAGCGGAATTTATCCCATCAATACCGGCGACTTCGAACATTTGAAGACGGCAATCGGGAAGCTGCGCCTGAATGACGCTGCGTTTGTTTATCAACCGGAAAGCTCCGTCGCGCTCGGCTTCGGTTTTCGCTGCGGATTTCTTGGTTTGCTTCACATGGAGATCATCCAAGAACGGCTCCGGCGCGAGTATAACATGGACATCATCGCGACGAGTCCCAGCGTGATTTATGAGGTGCTGACCACACGCGGAGAAAAAATCCTAATCGATAACCCCGCTCACCTGCCCAACCCGAGTCTGATCAGCGAGATTCGGGAGCCGATTGTAAAAGCATACGTGCTTTGCCCAAACGAAAATATTGGTGACATACTGCAATTGATTCTGGAGAAACGCGGGCAGATGGAACGCACCGAATCGCTCGATACGCGACGTGTGATGTTGCATTGCGAATTGCCGCTCAACGAAATTCTCGTCGATTTCAATGACAAGATCAAAAGTATCACGCGCGGTTACGGTTCGATGGATTATGAACATGCCGGCTATCGCGCGGCGAAATTGGTAAAGTTAGACGTGCTCGTGAATGGCGAACCTGTGGATGCGTTTTCGACAATCGTGCACAAAGATCGCGCCGAGGCGCGCGGCCGCCAGCTCGCAGCCAAACTGAAGGAAGTGATCCCGCGGCAGCTTTACCAAGTCGCGATTCAAGCGGCCATCGGCGGAAAAATCATTGCGCGCGAAAGCGTTTCGGCGTTACGGAAAAATGTGACCGCGAAATGCTACGGCGGCGATATCACTCGTAAACGGAAATTGCTGGAGAAACAAAAGGAAGGAAAAAAACGGATGAAAAGCATCGGGAAAATCAACATTCCTCAGGAAGCGTTTATCGAGGTACTCAAAGCGCAGTGACTGCTTTTGTCTTGTTGGATTGAGTAAACTAAAAGACTTCGTTTCTTATCAAGCCCAGCGACTGCGCTTTGAAATGATGAAATCCTAATGACGAAGGAAATCTGAATGAATAATTGCGAATCAACCACGCGATGCGGCGCAAGCTTCTCGTCTTCGTCATTTGTGCTTTGTCATTGTTTCGTCGTTCGTCATTCGTGCTTCGTCATTTTCTAAATCATGTTCACATCGCGTCACGTTAAACATAGCAGATTGCTCTTGCGGCATGCCCGCAAGTACCTGCGCTACAAGGATGACCGGCTCAGCGCGCCGGACCGGGAACAGATCGTCGCAGGAATGAAGAGCCTCCGCGACGCGCTACATGATAAAGACCGCGAGAGAATTCACAGCACGGCCGATACGCTTGATAAGACCCTACACAGATTGACGCCTGTGACCTGGGAATCGCATTGGCGAGAGAACTGCGAGGTGATTTTGGTGGCGATCGTTGT
>WNFJ01343275.1_pt2 | contig 19947 bp, 17 predicted proteins | sample 5400461 | NCBI WGS metagenome assembly WNFJ01 (sample SAMN13153349, study PRJNA577476) | soil metagenome | isolation source: 115 cm saprolite on Douglas fir-dominated hillslope | place: USA:California | collected 2013-09-17
TGGCACTGGCCGCCCGCGGGCCCGTGTGCGTGCTCGCGGGCGCGGGCACCGGGAAGACGCGCGCTGTGGCGCACCGGATCGCCTACCTCGCCGCGACCGGACAGGCTGATCCGGCCCGGGCGCTCGCCGTCACCTTCACCACCCGCGCCGCTGGCGAGCTTCGCGGCCGGCTCCGCCAGCTTGGCGAGCTCGTGCCTAAGGCCGGCGTGGAGAAGGTTCAGGCGCGGACGTTCCATTCCGCGGCGCTCCGGCAGCTCAGCCATTTCTGGCCGTCGACCATCGGCGGCCCGCCTCCACAGGTGCTGGAGTCCAAGATCAGCCTGGTCGCGGAGGCTGCCCGGCGGCTTCGGATATCGACGGGACTTCCTGAGCTCCGTGACGCGGCCGCCGAGATTGAGTGGGCGAAGGTCACCCAAGTCCGGCCCGACGACTACGCAGCGGCGAGCCAGAAGGCAGGCCGGGCGCCGCCGCTGGACACCGCTGCCCTGGCCCGGATCTATGCCGGGTACGAGGCATTGCGAACCGAGCGGCACCTCGTCGACTTCGAGTCCGTGCTGGAACTGACGGCGGCGATCATAGCCGAGTACCCGGCCGCGGCCAGGTCTGTCCGGGATCGGTACGCCACGTTCATAGTGGACGAGTTTCAGGACGTTAACCCGCTTCAGAAGCTGCTGCTGGACATGTGGCTCGGGGACAGGGACGAGATCTGCGTGGTCGGCGACCCGCGCCAGACGATCTACTCGTTCACCGGGGCGACGCCGGCCTACCTGATGGCGTTTTCGGCTGAATTTCCCGCTGCGCCCGTTATCCGGCTGGTGCGCAACTACCGATCAACGCCGCAGGTGGTAACGCTGGCGAACAAGCTGCTGGCGAGCGGGCCCGCTACCGCCCCAGCCGAAACCGTCCGCCCGGGTCAGGCGGCGCCGTTGGTGGCGCAGCGACCGGCTGGCCCCGCGCCGGTCGTCACGGAGTACGCAGACGAGCCCGCGGAAGCAGCGGGCGTGACCCGCCAGGTGCAGTCGCTGCTGAAGTCCGGCATGCCCGCGGGCGAGATTGCCATCCTGGTCCGCATTAATGCCCAAACCCAGCCGCTTGAGGAGGCTCTTGGCCAGGCCGGGGTGCCGTTCCAGCTGAGGGGTACCGAGCGGTTCTTCGACCGGGCCGAGGTTCGCCAGGCGGTAGGCCTGCTCCGGGCTGCAGCGCGGTCGGTGTCCGCCGATGACGACCCGCCAGCCCAGGTCCGGCCTGTGCTGGGCAGCATCGGTCTCACGGCGCAGCCGCCCGCGGGGCGCGGAACGGCCCGCGAGCGCTGGGAGTCGCTGGAGGCGCTCGCGCAGCTGGCCGCCGATTTCTTCGCCGCCCATCCAGGGGCTGGGCTGCCTGCGCTCGCTGCCGAGCTAGCCGTCAGGAGCGCCATCGGGCACGCCCCGTCGATGGCGGGGGTGACGCTGGCTACGCTGCACGCGGCCAAGGGCCTGGAGTGGGATGCGGTCTTCCTGCCGGGCTTGACCGACGGCACCTTGCCGATCATTTACGCCCAGACCGACGAGGCCATCGAGGAGGAGCGCCGGCTGCTCTACGTCGGGGTGACACGAGCTCGCCTCCGGCTCTCCCTGTCCTGGGCCCTGGCCAGGTCGGCAGGCGGACGCCGGACCAGGAAGCCGTCCCGGTTCCTTGAGGATCTGGTCCGCGGCCGGCCCGGGGCCGTCGGCGGCCGGGAGTCTGGTGCCAAGTCCGGCACGGGCCGGCGTGGCGCTGCTGGGGGTTCGGGCGCCGGCCCGGACGACCCGCTGTTCGCCCGCCTCCGGGAATGGCGGCTCAACACGGCCAGGGACCAGAGCGTGCCCGCCTACGTGGTCTTCTCGGACGCGACTCTGCAGGCGATCGCTGCCGGCAGGCCAGCCAGCCGCGCCGAGCTGGCTAGCCTCCCCGGCATCGGGGCCGTCAAGCTGGACCGGTACGGTGCCGCCGTGCTCGAACTGTGCGCCCAGCCGGAGGACCCCCAAGGACGAGGCCATGACCAGGGCCCTTGACGAGGTGGTTGCCCTACTCGATCTCGAGCAGATCGAGGTCGACATTTTCCGCGGGCGCAGCCCCGAGGGAGAGCGTCGGCAGCGCGTGTTCGGCGGTCAGGTGGCCGGCCAGGCGCTGGTCGCGGCCGGCCGCACCGTACCCGCCGAACGTCCGGTGCACTCGCTGCACGCCTATTTCATCCGGCCAGGCGACCCAGCTGTCCCGCTTATTTACCTGGTGGAACGGGTTCGCGACGGCAGGTCGTTCACCACTCGCCGGGTCACCGTCGTCCAGCATGGCAAAACGATCTTCACGTTGTCGGCGTCCTTCCACCGGATTGAGGCAGGCTTCGAGCACGCCGACGCCATGCCGGCCGTTCCCGGCCCGGACGACGTCGAGCCGACTAGCGACCGCCTGCGGCGGCTGTTCGGCGAGGTCGCGGACTCCTACCTCCGCGACAACCCGATCGAGATCAGGCATGTCGGGCCGCTGACCATCGAAGCGGAGCGCGACCCGACCCTGGTTTCGAGCCGCAACGTGGTTTGGCTGCGGGCCGACGGCGACCTGCCCGACGACCCGCTGCTGCACGTCTGCCTGATGACGTATGCCTCGGACATGACCCTGCTGGACAGCGTTCTGCTGGCACACGGGGTGTCCTGGGCTGACGGCAAGGTGGTAGGCGCCAGCCTCGACCATGCGATGTGGTTCCACCGGCCGTTCCGGGCCGACCGCTGGCTGCTCTACGTGCAGGATTCGCCGACGGCTAGCGGCGCCCGTGGCCTGGCCAGGGGCGAGGTTTATACCCAGGATGGCGAACTGGTCGTCTCAGTGGTCCAGGAAGGCCTGCTGCGGCGTCGCCAGCCCGGTTTTTAACGACCGAACCGCGCGGCCCTGGCTACGAAAGAAAACCGCAGGTAGAAAAAGGGTTGCCCGGGTCCGCGGCTGGTACGTAGGCTTCTCCGTGTCGGCACGTCGACCCGCTACGCCCGAGAGGAGGTGCCCGCATGCTGATCACTACTGACTCGGCCAAGGCCGCTCAGCGACCGTTCGCCGGTCTCGGCATGGGTGCCTGCTCCAGCAATGGCGCCAGTGCCGGCTCCGCGATCGATGCCCCGGCTATCCCAGGAATGGGCGCCGCGAGCGGTATCCAGACGGCCGCCGCGCTGGCCCTGCCGCGCGTGACGTGGGCCGTCCCGGCTATGAGCAAGGACCACGCGCCAGCCCGCGCCCACGGTAACGGCTACCTGGCCAGCTTCCAGACCAAGATCGAGCAGTTCAGTGCCCCGCAGTTCAAGGCACAGCAGTTCGGCACAGCGCAGTTCGATGCACAGCAGTTTGAGCTCGTGACCCGTGCCATCCCGGTTTACAGGGGTGGAGTGGGCCCGCATCCAGCGAGGGAACCGGAACCGGTCTAGGACAGACCGGCCAGATCCTCTCCAGGCCGCGGACCCGAAATCGGGTCCGCGGCCTTCGTTTGTCTGAGGGCCAAATTGTCAGAGGCATAAGAGAAGCTCGACGAGTAGTAGAGAGGGGATGGCACCGATGCAGTGGCCCGGCACTTCAGCCGTGCTGGAAGGACTAGCTGGCGTTCCCAGCGGCACCGATCTCACCGGCAGGGCATTCGCCAGCACCGAACTGCCTTGCAGCGAGGATCCGGAACTGTTCTTCGCGGAGTCTCCGGACGACGTGGAACTCGCAAAGTCGCTGTGCGGAAGCTGCGCGGCAAGGCTGGTCTGCCTTGCGGGAGCCATGGAGCGCGCCGAGCCCTGGGGCGTGTGGGGCGGCGAGTTGTTCATGCGGGGCGAGATCGTCCCGCGCAAGCGGCCGCGGGGACGCCCGCGGAAGGACGTGGTGGCAGCGTAATCGGGCGCCGCCCGTCGCATCCAAACTGACCGACTGACGATGGGAAGTGCAATGACGCACGTAGAGCAAGAACTCGTACGAGACCGACAACGAACGTTGCTCGCGGCCGCCGCTGCTCAGCGCGACGGCCAGCGGGCATGGCTGCACGGCCGGATCGCACGGCGAGCTGAGCGCACCGAGCGCAGGCAACAGACGGTCGCCGATCAAGCCTTCCGACTTGCCGATGAGGCCGACAGGCTGAGGGCAAGGCTCGCAGAGATCGAGGCAGGCAGCTAGCCGTCAACGCGGGGCGGGCCCGGGACACCGACGAGGTTCCCGGGCCCGACGCCGTTCTCGGGCTCCTCGCCGTCGGCCGGCCTGAGGTCGAGCCGCGTCCCGGTGTCCGCCGCCAGTCCGAGCCCGTTGGCGGCGCGGCCGGCGTTCGCGGCTCGTCTGCCCCTTGCGGTAGGCCCACCGTTCGCGGTCGGGCTGCCGGTCGCTGTTGGCATGCCGTCCCTGGTCAGGCTGCCGGTCGCTGACTCCCCGCTGGCCGCCGGACTGGCCACCGCGCTCTCGCCCGGACCATATCCCGGTATCCACCTCAGCACTTCCGCCCGGAACGGACCGGCGGATTCGAGCTGGCACAAGACGCCGATCCCGGCGGTCGAGACTCGGTGAATGAGCACATAAGACGGTGGCAAGTTCATGCGCCTGGCGACGTTGGCCGCCCTCAAGTCCGTCATGCGGGCCGCCTCGCCGCGCATCCACTCGCGGTTGAACGCGAACTGCTCGACCTTAGACGGTTCAGCCAGCGGAGCAAGGAAGGCGCGCAGCTCACCGAGATCGATGCTGACGTCCGGCCGCAGGAATCCGTGCTCGCGCAGGTCCTGCTCGACCGTTTCGATGTCGCCGTCGTGATGTATCAGCCAGAGCAACCGCCCAAAGATCGGCGGCAACCCATCGGGAAGCCGGTCGACGGCGCCGAAGTCGAGCACGCCCAGGCGTCCGTCGGCCAGCAGGCGGAAGTTGCCGGGATGCGGGTCAGCATGCAGCAGGCCCGTCCTGGCTGGACCGGAGAACAAGAACCTGACGAGCAGCAAACCGGCCCGATCCCGCTGTTCGCGAGTTCCCGAGGCGATGATCTGTGCCAGCGGTGTACCGTCCATCCATTCGGTGACGAGGACGTGATCGGTCGCTTTCAGCACCCGGGGAACGACGACGTCCTTGTCACCGGCGTAGGCATCGGCGAATGCCTGCTGGGACTCTGCCTCCAGCCGGTAGTCGAGTTCCTCCACCACTCTGGCCCGCAGTTCATCCAGCATGGGCTTCACGTCGAGTCCGGGCATCAGCAGCCCGAACAGCCTGGCGACGCGGCTAAGTTGCGCAAAGTCGCTGACCAGTGCCTTGCCAGCGCCCGGGTACTGGATCTTCACCGCCACTGGCCGGCCGTCCAGCCAGACGGCGCGGTGAACTTGACCGATGGACGCGGCGGCGGCCGGGCTGTCGTCGAACTCCGCGAAGTGCGCCCGCCAGTCCGCACCTAGGTCGGCGGCCAGAACCTTGTGAACTGTGGCGGCCGGCAATGGCGGCGCTGATTCCTGCAGCCGGGTGAGGGTCGCGCGGTAAGGGCCGGCGATCTCCGGCGGCAGCGCCGCCTCGAATATTGACAAGGCTTGGCCGAGCTTGAGCGCACCGCCTTTGAGCTCGCCTAGCACCCGGAAGATCTGCGCCGCGGTCCGCTGCTGTATCTCCTGCGCCACGATCTCGGCAGGCCTGCCGCCGAGGCGCTTGCCGAACCCCAGCGCAGCGCGTCCAGCCATACCCACGGGCAGCGAGGCAAGCTTGACCGTCCGGGTAACGGCGCGGTTCGGCAGGTCGCTCATGATCCCCCATTCTCGGCTACGGCCGGAAGTCCCTGATACTCGCGCGCCATGCTAGCTGCCCGCACCACAGCTGCAGGCACGATGGGGGAGCCAGGTCCGGCGCCGCCACTGCCAGCCGGGCAGTACCAGTTCGAGCGTCCCGCTGGCCGTGGCCTCGGCGAGCGGAGCCCGGTCAGCGAAGGCGATCGCCTGTGCGGCTGCCTGCGCGGCCACGGCGGTCGCCAGCGCCGCATCACAAGCGTTCGGCTGTGCGCTGCGCCCAGACAGCTGGGCGAGGAGCAGGGGCCATGCCGGGTCGCGTTCTGCCCGGGTCAGCTCCACGCATCGCAAGCAGGCGGTAATGCCCGGACGCACCAGCGGCCCGACTATTCCGATTGCCTCATTAGCCGAGACGGCCAGATGCGGTACCCCGCTGCGGCGCAGCGCTTCCGCCGGCCCGAGCTCTGGTCGGCCAACGAGCACAGCGAGGCCTGGCGGCGAAACCGCCCGCGCTGGCCCCGGACCCGGTCCGGCCTGTGCGGCGAGCCCAGCGCAGGTGAGCAGGTCGGCCACGGTCTCGGCAATCCGGCCGCCGCCAAGGACCTGCACCGAGAACGCCGACCGACGGGCCAAGAGCTGTGCACCGCCATCGCTGTCCTGACGGGTCATCGATGCGGAGGCCAGCTCGGCCATCAGCTCATCGCGTAGCTCAGCCGGGATAGCCCGCAGCGAGCTCGCGGAGAGATCGACAAGTACACCGGCCGCAGCGAGCGTGGCTATCACTTGCTCGGCGACGGTGGCAGGAACGCCATGCTGTTGCGCCTCGCTCACCAGGTGAGCACGATCCCTACTGCCGTCGAGGAGCCGGATAACCGCCGCCGCGCCGCCAACGCCGGTCAGCGCCACAGCACGGCGTGAGTCGACGCCGATCTGAACTGTGTCCCGGTCCCGCCACAGGGGCAGCAGGCCCGGCCGTAGCGCGGGTCTCATGGCATCAGCGTGGCATGGTGCACCGACAGAGTCGCAGGCAGCACCAGCGCTGGGAGCGATTGCCAGGAGTCCCCGGCTCCGCGGCCATTCGCCCCCCTTCCCCTGAAGCGACCGGCCGTCTGAGCCGGGGAACCCCTGGCTCGCGAAGCTAGGCTCGGCGGGCCGACTGGTCAAGACCGCTCTGTGGACGCGGCTGTGCGAATGTTGGGGACAGCGTGGCGTGTTCTTGTGGACAGCCGACAGTTCGGCTGTGAATTGCACCGGCGAACGGCATCACCTGAACCGCCTGAACTGGCCGGACGCCCTGCGCGTCCTGTGGACGCAGATTCGCGGCTAGATCGCAACGCGGGCCAGGCCCGGACGGCTCGGCCGGCCGCGGCTCCGTAGGACCGATGACGCCGACCGGTTACTCCGGTGGGCCGTCCTCGGTGCTCTTGTCAGGTTCATCTGCAGGTCCACCCGGGCCTTCCTCCGCGCGCTCGCCGCCCATGCTGGAGATGTCGAAGTCGGGCTTGCCGCGTACGAAGCCGTCCGGATCGTCGAAGTCGTCGGCCGTCGGCAGCAGATCCGGATGTGCCCAGATGCCGTCGCGGCCTGCCACGCCTCGCTCGGTCGTTAGGCCCTGCCAGATCGCCGCCGCTTCACGCAGCCGCCGGGGCCGAAGTTCCAGGCCGACCAACGTGGCAAAGGTCCGTTCGGCGGGCCCGCCAGTCGCGCGGCGCCTCCTGATCGCCTCTGCGAGCGCGTCAGCTTGCGGCAGCCGGTCTTTTGCCGCCGCGTAGACGACCGTCGACACCCAGCCCTCGACCAGAGCCAGGAGCGTCTCGAGCCGGGCCAGCGCCGCCTTCTGCTCCGGCGTGTCCTCGGGCTGGAACAGCGCGGCACCGGACAGTGCCTCGTTCAGCGCCTCCGGATTGCTCGGATCGATCTGCGGCATGGCCTCGCGCAAGGCCGACGTATCGATGGTGATGCCGCGTGCATAGTCCTCGACCGCTCCGAACAGCCGCGCCCTCAGCCAGGGCACATGACCGAACAGCCGGTGATGTGCGGCTTCACGCAGGGCGAGGAACAGCCGTACCTCCTCTGCGTCGACTGATAGTCCGGCGCCAAACGCCGAAACGCCGGCGGGCAGCAGCGCGGCGGTACCCTGCGGCCCGAGCGGCAGGCCTACGTCGGTGGAGCTGACTACCTCTGCGGCCAGCGCGCCCACGGCCGCGCCTGTCTGGCCGCCGACCATCATCCCGCCGATCCGCTTCATCATCTCGCCGAGGCCGCCCACCCCGCCGAGGCCGCCCACCATGGCACGCATCTCCGGAGGCAGGTCTGCGGCGATCTCGCCGGGATCATCGCCGAGCAGCCCGCTCATCGCCTCCACGGCCCTGGCCGCGATGGGATCGCAGAGCTGCGACCAGACCGGCAAGGTGGCCTCGACCCACTCGGCGCGGCTCCATGCTTGCGTCACAGCGATCCCGCTCGGAAACTCCGTCACGTCCTCAAGCCACAGGTCCGCGAGCCGGAGCGCCTCCGAAACCTTGACTCGATCGACATCCAGCACGCTCGCGTCGCCCTGCTGCGCGACGGTCTGACGGGCGATGTTTTTAGCCAGGTCCCAGTTCACCGGTCCGCCCTGCCACGACATCAGGTCCGCGAACTGGCGCAGGGCATCGGCGAACTGCTGCGGATCGCCTAGCGGGCCAAGGGGGCCCATGCCGCCGAACGGGTCGAGCGGGCCGCCGCCGCCGGGCCCGGAGCCGCCAGGCCCCGATCCGCCGGGGCCGCCAGGCTCGCCTGGCCCGTCGCCGGAGTTGCGTGGCGGGCCGAAGCCAAAGGGAGGCTCCGTCATCTGCCCGCCCTGTCAGGCAGGATGGAAGGGTCCACAATGGCCAAGCTATCCCAGGGATGGTCCGCGGTGAGTACCCGAGTAGCCCAGGTTCGCCATGAGCGCAGCCCTGGTGGTGAATCGGGGACTCAGCCCGCCGGGCCGGCGACAGCTCCGGCTGGCCCGTCGGGCCAGGCTGGCGCGTCGAGTCAGGGCGGGAGTTCGGTTCGCGCCAGGCAAGCAACAGCAAGCCGGGCCGCCGGGCAGGCCGGCCCTGTCGTAGCGGTCACCGGCGCCGCCGGCGGGCTTGGCCTGGCCTTGACCACCCGGCTGGCGAAATCTCCGCTCATCGGTCGCGTGGTGGCCATCGATGATCACCGTGGCGATGTCAGCGGGGTTACCTGGCGCATTGTTGACATCAGGGACCCGGCGCTGGCCGGCCGGCTGTCCGGCGTCGATGTCGTCGTGCACACCGATCTTGACCTGTCGCCGGAGTCCGACGCGCGGACGCGGCGGGCATTTAACGTGCGCGGCGCCCAGACGGTGCTCACCGCTGCCGCGGCCGGCGGTGTGGGCCGGGTCGTCCTGGTGACCAGCGCAATGGTCTATGGCGCGCGCCCGGAGAATCCCGTGCCGCTGCCCGAGGACGCTCCGCTCAGCGCCGAATCGGACGACAGCGTGGTCGGCGACCTGCTGGAGATCGAGCACCTGGCCGAGCGTTCGGCGCGGGCCCACCTTGGCCTGGAGATATCGGTCGCCCGCCCGGCGGCGCTCGTGGGCGCGGGCGTGGACACGCTGATGACCCGGCATTTCGAGGCGCCGCGGCTGCTCGCGGTCAAGGGGTTCGCGGCGCGCTGGCAGTTCTGCCACGTCGATGACCTGGTCAGTGCGCTGGAGTTGGCCGCCGCCGGCCAGGTCAGCGGGAAGTTCGCGGTCGGCTGCGAAGGATGGCTGGAGCAGCAGCAGGTAGAAGAACTCTCCGGGTTGCGCAGGATCGAGCTGCCGGCCGGGCTGACCTTCGCCACAGCGCAGCGCTTGCACCGGGCAGGTATCACTCCGGCGCCCGTTACCGACCTGCGGTATGTGGTCTATCCGTGGGTCGTGGACACGCGCGTGCTGCGCGAAGCCGGCTGGCAGCCAGCGTATGACAATGCCTAGGCGCTCGAGGTGCTGCTCGGGCAGCGAGCTGGGCACCATGCCGTGGCTGGGCGGAGGCTGGACAAGAAGGACGCGACCATCACCGCGGCCGGAGCGACGGTCGCGGTCATCGGCACCGCCGCGATTGTCCGCCAAGTCCGCAAGCGGCGGCGCGGCTCCTGATCGGCCGCCGGCCCGCGCCGCCGCCGACCAGTCGGATTCTTCACCAGCCGGGTCACGGTAACTTTGGCACCGTGACGGTAATCCGGATGACCGAACTGCGCCCCGAGCCGCTGTCGGTGGACGAGGTCCGCGCCGCGGTGGTCCGTGATCATGACCAAGGGCGCGGCGTCACCGCCCTGACCTACCGGGCGCACCCCTCTGCTGCTGCCGAACTCGGCAAGGTCGCGGAGAAGGTCGCTGCCAGCCACCCGATCCTCGCACTCGCGGTGGCGCACCGCACAGGCGAGCTTCAGATCGGTGACCTTGCTGTGGTCGCGGCTGTCGCCGCAGAGCACCGTGATGTCGCCTTTGCCGCGTGCCAGCAGCTCATCGACGACCTGAAGGCTACGGTGCCGATCTGGAAGAACCAGTTCTTCGCAGGTGGTGACAGTGAGTGGGTGAATAGTGCGTAGGCTTCCGCCCATGCCTGAGCGGCGCGTGCCCATCTCCAGTCGGCTAGTCACCCTGCTGATCGCTGGCGCCTGCGTGCTTGCCGGGCTCGTCGTGGCTGCCGTTACCACCGTGCCATACGTCGCGCTGACCCCCGGTCCCACCATCAATACCCTCGGGAAGCTGTCCGGCAAGCAACTCATTCAGGTCAACGGTCGGCGCACCTATCCGACAGCCGGCAACCTGAACCTCGTCACGGTCTCCTACACCGGCGGGCCGAACCGCGACTTCAATATTTTCAGCGCGCTCCGGGCCTGGCTCACGCCTGACGACGCCGTCGTGCCCGCCAGCGAGATTTACTCCCCCGGCCAGACGCAGCAGCAAGTGGTGCAGCAAGACACCCAGCAGATGGTGGGCTCACAGGAGGATGCCACCGCGGCCGCGCTGTGCTACCTGCACATCAGCTTCACGGTCGTCGACAAGGTGGCGTCGACCGCGAAAGGTACCCCGGCCTACGGCATCCTGCAGCCCGGTGACGTGATAACCAAGGTAGACGGGACACCGGTCGACTGCCATCACAACGTGGTGAACATGATCAGGCACCGTAAGCCCGGTGCGCCGGTCACGCTGACGATCGACCGCAAGGGCGTGACGAAGACGATCCGGCTGGCTACGAAGGACATTGGCGGGCAGCCTGTGGTCGGCGTGGCGCTGGCCCCGTCCAGCTACGTCTTCCCGTTCACCATCAAGATCAACTTGCCGAATATCGGCGGCCCGAGCGCCGGCTTGATGTTCGCGCTCGGAATCGTCGACAAGCTCACGCCGGACAACCTTACGGGCGGCCGATTCATCGCCGGAACCGGCGAGATCTCGCCGGCCGGCGCGATCGAGCCCATCGGCGGGATCCAGCAGAAGATGGCCGGCGCCAGGGCGGCCGGTGCGACCATCTTCCTGACCCCGGCGGCGAACTGCCCGGACACGGTTGGCGCGGTGCCCGCGGGGCTGCGCGTGGTGAAGGTCAGCACGCTGACAGGGGCAATCGCGGACCTGACCGCGATCAAGGCAGGGCACCCGGTCCCGTCATGCTGACGGCTGGAGCCCGATGGCTGACCGGGCCGGCCGATAGGCCGGAGGCGCTGCGCTGAACTCCCGGCATAATCCTGGCGAATGCACGCCCGTTGGTGGTCCGGCGGGCAGCCACGGCGGCACACCGGGCCCGCCGAGGGCGTACGCTCGGGTCTGACGGGACACCCGGGGCGGGGCCTTCGGTTATGCGCGGACATGACGGCTTGCCCGCACGCCCTGGCGTGGCGAATGAAGGGAGCGGTACTGGTCGTGGCACCTCGTGTGTTGGTTGACGCGACTGCGGTGCCTGCCGACCGCGGCGCGCTTGGCCGCTATGTGGATGGCCTGGTCAGCGCGCTGGATGTGGCCGGCGCAGACCTCGCGGTGGCCTGCCAGCGGGCAGATGAGGAGCGATACGGGCGGCTTGTGCCGCACGCCCGGGTGGTTTCTGCCCCGCCGGCTATCGCGCACCGGCCAGCCCGCCTGGCCTGGGAACAAAGCGGGCTTCCGCTGGTAGCCCAGCAGGTCGACGCGGACGTGATCCACTCTCCGCATTACTCCATGCCGCTGCGGCCGAATAAGCCCGTCGTCGTGACCGTGCACGACCTGACCTTCTTCACCGAGCCGGACGCGCACAGCCCTGTCACCGCCACCTTTTACAAGGCGGCCATCCGTACCTCGGCACGACGGGCCACACGGCTGGTGGTGCCGTCGAAGGCCACCAGGGATGAGCTGGTCCGGGTACTCGCCGCTGACCCGACGCGCATCGATGTCGCGTACCACGGCGTCGATCACAACCTGTTTCACCGGCCCGACGCGACTCAGCTCCGCCAGGTATCGGACCGGCTCGGCTTGCACGGCAAGGCATACGTCGCCTACCTCGGCACGCTCGAGCCGCGCAAGAACGTGCCCGCCCTGATTGCCGGCTGGGCTGCGGCCGCCGCCGAGCTGACCGAGCCGCCGGCCCTGGTGCTGGCCGGCGGGAGCGGCTGGAGCGAGGAAGTCGACCGCGCCGTTGCCGCGGTCCCGGCCAGCTTGCACCTGGTCCGGCCCGGCTATCTGCATTTCAATGATCTGCCTGGCTTCTTCGGTGGCGCACTCGTGGTGGCGTTCCCTAGTACAGGCGAGGGCTTCGGGCTGCCCGCGCTTGAGGCCATGGCCTGCGGAGCCGCGGTGCTCACCACGCACCGGACCGCCCTGCCCGAGGTGGGCGGGGACGCTGTCGCCTACACCGAGCCCGACGCTGAGAGCATCAAGACAGCGCTGCAAGCGCTACTGGAGGACCCTGGCCGCCGGACGGCGCTTGGCGATGCCGGCTACGCCAGGGCGATGGAGTTCAGCTGGGCCGCCTCCGCGGAGGCACACATGATCAGCTACGAGCGGGCTGCCGCGCAAGCGAGTAGCCCGCGCGGCTAAACCAACTAGCCGGCAACCTACGCGGCTAACCCGATGAGGCAGCGCAACAGCTGCCCGGCGGGGTCACAGCGGGCATGCGGGCCACACGTCACAGCCGGTTGGCGCCGCCGCGTGCCCGCAGTTCCTCGACGACCTGCTTGACCTCCTGGGCGCGCGATCGGGCGCACACCAAGGTCGCGTCAGCGGTGTCGACCACGACGACGTCTTCGAGGCCCACTACCGCGATCACCCGGTCCGTGGTGGACACAATGACCGAATCCTTCACGTCCCGCGCGATCACCTCAGCCCGGCTGGCAATGACCAGATTCCCGGCGTGATCGGCCGGCAGCGATTCGCCGAGCGAGTCGAAATCACCGACATCGCTCCAGGCCAGATCGGCGGGCACAGTCGCGACCTTGCCGACTGCCGCCGCCCCTTCCAGCACGCCGTAGTCAACCGAGATCTTCTCCAGCCCGGGCCAGACGTCGGCCAGCACGGCCTCGTGGTCGGGCCCGTACCAGGCGTCGGCGATGCGGGCGATGCCGGCGGCTAGCTGCGGGCGCTGACGATCCAGCTCGCTGAGGAAGTCCGCCACGGCGAACACGAAGATCCCGGCGTTCCACAAGTACTGGCCCGACTCCAGGTAGCGTGCCGCGAGCGCTGCCGACGGCTTTTCCTTGAACTCCGCGACCACCCTGGCGTCGCCGGGCAGGTCCGGGCCGAGCTTCAGGTAACCGAAGCGCACATCCGGATGAACCGGTCGGATCCCCACCGTGGTCAGGTAGCCAGCCCGCGCCGCGGTCGCCGCCTGCTTGATGATCTCGGTGAACCGGTGTTCATCACCGACCAGGTGATCGGCCGAGAACGCCGCCATAATGGCGTCCGGGTCACGCCGCGCTAGCACCGCGCTGGCCAGGCTGACCGCCGCGCAGGAGTCCTTTGGTGAGGGCTCGACCAGGATGTTCGCTGTCGGCACCTGGGGCAGCTGGCTGGCTATAGCCGCGGCGTGCGCGGTTCCGGTGACGACATAGATGTCAGCGGCCGCCGACAGCGGGCTGATCCGGTCGACCGTGGCCTGGAGCAGCGACCGGTCGCTGCCGGTTAGCGGGTGCAGGAACTTCGGCGCGCTGGCGCGAGAGAGCGGCCACAGCCTCGTGCCGCTGCCGCCTGCCAGAATCGTGGAGTACAGCATCTAGTAACTATGCCCGACGCCGCGATGTCCCGAGTGCTGGAGCGCCCATGATCGCACCGACGGCCGCCGGCATCACACCGCCCGGCGACCGCAGTATCAGGGAGGGAACGTGGCCGTGGACGCCGGACTGAGCTGGGACTGGCGCGCCCCGTTCCCGGTCAACGTGCGCCTGGCGCTCATCGTCCACCGCCGCGGACCTGGCGACCCAACGTTCCGGATCGAACCCTCGGGCGCGGTCTGGCGCACGTCGCTCACCCCCGACGGGCCGGCCACGATGCGGGTCAGCGGCCGGGCGGGCGCGGCCGTCAGCGCCTCCGCCGGGGGCCCAGGAGCTGGCTGGCTGCTTGCCTCACTGCCGCGCCAGCTCGGTGCCGCGGACGATCCAGCGGCTTTCCAGCCGGTCCACGCCGCGCTGCGTAACCTGGTCCAGCGGTTCCCCAGCCTTCGGCTCGGCGCCAGCAGCCGGGTCTTCGAGGCACTCGTCCCGGCCGTACTCGAGCAGAAAGTCGTTGGCATCGAGGCGCAGCGCGCCTGGCGGCGGCTCCTGAACTGGTTCGGCACGCCTGCGCCCGGGCCCGCGCCGGCCGGCCTGCGGGTGTTCCCGCCGCCCGGGGTATGGTCGGCCATCCCGTCCTGGGACTGGCACCGCGCTGGGGTGGAACCGGTCCGGGGCCGGACGATAGCCGGCGCGGCCATGGTCGCCGGGCGGCTTGAAGAAGCGGCCTCGCTGCCCGGCGTTGAGGCTGACCGCCGCCTGCGCTCGCTGCCGGGCATCGGGCCGTGGACTTCGGCCGAGATCAGGCAGCGTGCCTGCGGAGACCCGGACGCGATCAGCGTCGGCGATTATCATCTGCCTGCTGTGGTGGGCTGGACACTGGCGGGAGTTCCAGCCGCCGACGATGCGGAGCCTACGCTGGCCAGCGCTATCGGGTCACCAGGCTGATCGAGCTCGGCGGCGCGGCGCCGCCCCGCCGCGGGGCGAAAATGGCCGCGCGCGACTACCGCGCGCTGTAGCGAGCTGCGCGGCCCAGCGAAGTCGGCGGTGCTCTGGGGGCAAAGAAGGGTAATGTTGCCCGTCATCCAGGCGATCATGAGCGCCTGCGAGGTTGCGAGCAGGGAGACAAGAGCGGATGGCTGAGCGCCCGCGCCTGACCGTGCTCGGCACCGGGTACCTAGGTCTCACCCATGCGGTCTGTATGGCGTCGGAAGGCTGCGAGGTGCTCGGGTTCGACATCGACACCGAGAAGGTGACCCGGCTGAAGGCCGGGGAGGTGCCGATCTTCGAGCCCGGCCTGCAGGAGATGCTCGCCGAGGGTCTGAGCTCCGGCCGGCTGACATTTACCAGCTCGTATCAGCGGGCGGCGGCGTTCGGCGACGTCCATTTCCTCTGCGTTGGAACGCCGCAACGGCGTGACGGGCAGGGCGCAGACCTGTCTCAGGTGGAGGCGTGCATGGCCGGGCTCGCGCCGGGCCTGACAAGGCCCTGCCTGATCGTCGGCAAGTCCACGGTGCCAGTGGGCACGGCCGCCGGGCTCGCGGCGAAGCTGGCCGGCCTGGCGCCGGCCGGAGAGGCAGCCGAGCTGGCCTGGAACCCGGAATTCTTGCGCGAGGGTCACGGCGTGCACGACACGCTCAGCCCGGACCGGATTGTGATCGGTGTGACCTCCTCGCGTGCCGAGGCCGTTCTGCGCGAGGTCTACGCCCCCCAGCTGGCGGCAGGCATCGAGTTGTTCGTGACCGACCTGCCCACGGCGGAACTGGCCAAGGTGGCCGCCAACGCCTTCCTGGCCACCAAGATCTCGTTCATCAACGCGGTCGCGGAAGTGTGCGACGTGGCCGGGGCTAACGTCACGATGCTGGCAGACATCCTCGGCGCGGATCCGCGGATCGGCAGTGCGTACTTCAGACCCGGGCTTGGGTTCGGTGGCGGCTGCCTGCCGAAAGACGTCCGGGCGTTCCTGGCCCGGGCGGAAGAACTGGGCGCTCACGACGCGCTGAAGTTCCTGCGCGAGGTCGATGCCATCAACCTGGGTCGCCGGACCGGCATGGTGAACCTAGCTTGCGAGGCGCTCGGCGGCTCGGTCACCGGCAAGCTGGTCTGCGTGCTCGGGGCGGCCTTTAAGCCGGGCTCGGACGACGTCCGCGACTCCCCTGCGCTCGACGTGGCGCAGATTCTGCATGGCCTCGGGGCTGAGGTCACTGTGTATGACCCGGCCGCGGCACAGAACGCACGCATGGCCTGGCCGGAGCTGTCCTACGCGCCGTCCGTGCTGGCTGCCGCCAGCGGCGCTGACATCGTGTTGCTGCTCACCGACTGGCCAGAATTCGCCGCGATCGATCCCGATCAGCTGGCCTCGGTTACTGCCGGGCGCACCATCATCGACGGCCGCTATGTCCTGGACCCGGCCCGCTGGCGAGCCGCGGGCTGGCACTACCGCGCTTCCGGTATCCCGGCCGCCAGCACCGCCGCCGTCTGAACTGGATCATCTTGCCGATCGCGATGACGGGACGATGCGGGAAGTACTCCCATGCGGGAAGTACAGCGATGCGGGAAGTACAGCGCGGGTTACCTGGTTATGGCTGCAGTCCGCCTCACCCGTCAGGGCCAGACGGCGGCATCCTAGGGTGGGATGATGCCGAATGCCCGGTAGCGAAAGAGGTAACGCCATCAGCCCAGACGAGCCCCGCCCAGCCAGCGCGCAGCCCGGATCTGTGGACCCTCCGCCCGGCGCGAGTGCTATCCGGCGGGCCCTAGCCCGCGCTAGGGACGGCAAATCGCTCGATCAGGCCGAGGCCGCGGTGCTGCTGCACACTCGCGGTGACGACCTCGCGGCGCTGCTCGGGCACGCCTCGAGGACGCGGGACGCCGGTCTATCCGCCGCTAACCGAGCCGGGGTGATCACCTACTCTCGCAAGGTCTTCATCCCGCTGACCCGGCTGTGCCGCGATCGATGCGCGTACTGCACGTTCGTGACCGTGCCGGGGCGGCTCCCGGCCCCGTTCCTGTCACCCGACGAGGTCTTCACGATCGCCACCGATGGCGCCGCGCTCGGCTGCAAGGAGGCGCTGTTCACCCTCGGGGACAGGCCGGAGGCGCGGTGGCCGCAGGCGCGCGAGTGGCTGGACGCCCATGGCTACGACGACACGCTCTCTTATGTGCGCGCGATGGCCGTCGGGGTGCTGGAGCAGACCGGCTTGCTGCCGCACCTGAACCCCGGCGTGCTGAGCTGGCAGGATTTCCAGCGACTGAAGCCGGTAGCGCCGTCGATGGGCATGATGCTAGAAACCACGGCCACGCGACTGTTCACCGACCGCGGCGGTCCGCACTTCGGCAGCCCGGACAAGGATCCGGCGGTACGCCTTCGCGTGCTGCAGGACGCCGGGCGCAGCAGCGTGCCATTCACCACCGGGATCCTCATCGGCATCGGCGAGACGCTGGCCGAGCGAGCAGAGTCGATCTTCGCGATTCGCCAGGTCGCCCGCGAGTACGGCGGGATCCAGGAAGTCATCGTGCAGAACTTCCGGGCGAAGCCAGACACCAAGATGCGCGCGGTGCCCGATGCGGAGCTGTCCGACCTGGCGGCCACCATCGCGGTGACCAGGCTGGTACTCGGCCCGGCTGCGCGGATTCAGGCGCCGCCCAACCTGATCGGCGATGACTACCAGCTGATCCTGTCGGCGGGCATCGATGACTGGGGCGGCGTTTCGCCGCTGACTCCCGACCATGTCAACCCCGAGCGGCCCTGGCCGCAGCTGGATGACCTGGCCGCGCGGACCGCGGCGGCCGGATTCGAGCTGGCCGAGCGGCTGACGATCTACCCGGGCTACATCCGCGAGCCATGGCTGGACCCGCGGCTTGCTGCCCACGTAGCTGCGCTCGCAGATCCGGCAACCGGTCTGGCCAGGGCTGGCGCGATGCCGCGCGGGCTGCCCTGGCAGGAGCCTGACGGCGGCTGGGGCGAGTCCACCGGGCGCACCGATCTGCATACCTCGATTGACACCATGGGGCGGACCAAGGACCGTCGGGACGACTTTGCCGAGGTCTACGGCGACTGGGATGAGGTTGGCGCCAGGATTGGCGTGGCCGCCCCGCGCAAGGCCCGCGCCGACGTTCGGGCAGCACTGCGCAGCGCCGAGCGCGACCCGGCGGGGATCACCGACAACGAGGCTCTAGCGTTGCTGGACGCTGACGGCCCGGAATTGGAGGCGCTGGCCGGTTTGGCTGATGGGCTGCGCCGCGACGCGGCCGGGGACGACGTGAGCTACGTCGTTACCCGCAATATCAACTTCACCAACGTCTGCTACACCGGCTGCCGGTTCTGCGCGTTCGCGCAGCGGCGCACCGATGCGGACGCTTACACGCTGTCGCTGGCGCAGATCGGTGACCGGGCCGCGGAGGCGTGGCAGGCGGGCGCGACCGAGGTGTGCATGCAGGGCGGCATCCACCCGGACCTGCCCGGCACCGCGTACTTCGAGATCGCGGCCGAGGTGAAGCGCCGCTGCCCCGACATGCACGTGCACGCGTTCTCACCGATGGAGGTCATGAACGGCGCATCGAGAACGGGCCTGCCGGTGCGTGAGTGGCTGACCCGGGCGCGAGCGGCGGGGGTTGACTCGCTGCCGGGCACTGCGGCCGAGATCCTCGACGACGACGTCCGGTGGGTGCTGACGAAAGGCAAGCTGCCGGCCGCCGAGTGGATCGAGGTCATGACGACGGCGCACGAGCTTGGCATCCGGACCACCGCGACGATGATGTACGGGCACGTGGACGCGCCCCGGCACTGGGTCGGCCACCTGCGGGTCATCAGGGGGATCCAGGAACGGACCGGCGGCTTCACCGAGTTCGTGCTGCTCCCGTTCGTGCACGCGAGCTCGCCCATCTACCTGGCCGGGATGGCCCGGCCGGGCCCGACCCGGCGGGAAAACCGGGCTGTGCACGCGGTGTCGCGGCTTATGCTGCACGGCGCCATCGCGAACATCCAGTGCTCGTGGGTCAAGCTGGGCCCTGACATCTGCCAGGACGTGCTGCGCGGCGGCGTCAACGACCTGGGCGGGACGCTGATGGAGGAGACCATCAGCCGGATGGCCGGCTCGGAGAACGGGTCCTACAAGACCATCAGCCAGCTCGCCGAGCTGGTCGGGCCGACCGGACGGCCGCTTCGGCAGCGGACCACCCTGTACGGGACACCGTCCGCCGAGCGGATCGCCGCGGCTGCTGCTAGCGACGGCGTCTGCGAGTCCGTCCGAGGTACCCGCGTGTCCCTGCCCGTGCTGCAGCCATAGTCCTGCAGCCCCCCTAGTGCAGCAGGCGGGGCCTCCGACAGGCTGACGGCCGGGCCCTACAGACCCAGATCGAGGTCGGGCTGCGGCCTGCGCGTGGCCGTGAACGTAGCCCACACCACCTTGCCCAGCTGGCCGGGCGTGGCACAGTAGGCCCAGCTTTCGCTCAGCGACGCGACCAGTTGCAGGCCCCGGCCCGACTCGTCCAGCCAGTCTGGCCGGCGCAGTACGGGTGGCACGGCGGAAGGATCGGCCACCGCGCACAGCACGCCATGGCCAGCACAGAGCAAGCCAAGCCGGATCCGGACCGGCCCCGCAGGCCAGGCAGCGAAGCTGTCCGGCGATGGCATGTCCCCTGACTGCTGCATGTGCTCGGGCGGGATGGCGTGCCGGAGCGCGTTCGTCATTAATTCAGAAACGACGCTGGCCACGTCGTGGCTCCGGTCCGCCACACCCCAGCGGATCATCGTCCGCAGCGTGAATGCCCGCGCAGTGGTGACCGACTGCGGCGCCAGCGCTGGCGTGCGGGTGGCCACCCGTGGTAGCGGGGTCCACCTGGCACCGGCGATGCCCGCATCGGCGGGCCATCTGACGGCGGGGAACGACGCCATCTCGATCGCCGACTGTAGCCATGGCCAGTCCGCGCAGGCGGCGGCTGGCGCGACCGGTGCTGCGCGGGCCGTCATCAGAGTCCCAAGGTGGTCAGCAGGGCCAATGTATCGGGAAGCAGATCGGGAATG
>WNFJ01549097.1_pt2 | contig 19943 bp, 12 predicted proteins | sample 5400461 | NCBI WGS metagenome assembly WNFJ01 (sample SAMN13153349, study PRJNA577476) | soil metagenome | isolation source: 115 cm saprolite on Douglas fir-dominated hillslope | place: USA:California | collected 2013-09-17
CCGGTGTTGCTGTTGTAGCCACAACCGCTGGCGCCCAACAGGAGGCCCACAGCCACTAGAATTCCGAAACTAGCAGCAAGAGAGTAAGTCCGCTTCCCATCCCCGTGGCAGCCTTTTGGCCAAGATCGCAGTAAGAACATCCCCCACAACGCGAGCACAGGAATCGGAAACAACATTCCGTAGCTCCTGCCAGTGGGATATCGCGGCAGTAGTTGTGCGTGGGTATATGGCTTGTATGGTTTTGAAGAGGTTTGGATCGTGAGCGTCGATGTTGCCATCCCACCGCTCGCGGGCGTAACGGATGCCGGAGACAGGCTGCAGGTGGAGTTCAGTGGTTGGCCGGAACAGGTCAAGCTGACGGCGGCCGCGAAGCTATTCATGCTGGTCACCGTGACTGCGAAGCTAGCCGACTGCCCGGCAGTGATGGTCATGCTTGCAGGCGAGGCGCTGATGGAAAAATCCGCTGTAACTTGTGGCGTGGCGTCTGGAGAGAGGCTGGCCATCAGAGCCTTCGCCCCTCCTGCTGCGCCGGTCGTGATTAACATGCTCCTTGAATCGGTTCCCGTCCCCACAGCCCCAAATGCCATGTCTTTCAGCGAGGCGTTAACCAGCACCGCGCCCCTTACGTCTCTCATCTGATCCATGAAGGTGCCCGTTGCGAAGTCAAAGGCGCTAATCGTGCCATCCCCCGAATTCCCAACCAGCAAGTCTCCCCCGAAAAAGCCAAAACTTGCTGGGGCCAGGGTCACACCCCTCGGCGCATTCAAGTGCCCGTCGTTGGTGGCCCGCCGGAGTAGGGTGCCGTCTGGGGCAAACAGGTCCACGAACCCAGCGCCCGGGATACTCAATGGATCGTGCTTTGCAGCATCCTGCAGAGCGTAGGTGACTGCGACCAGTGAGCTGCCGCCGAAGGCGATAGTATGGATGCCAAAGGGAGCATAGCCTGCGGAGTTCCAGCTCTCTGGTACCGCGGGCAAGTCTGCATCTTCAAACGCGCCGGGATCCAACATCTGTGTTTCTCGAAAGTTAGAGTCGAAGATCTCCACCTTGCCGGAACGGAAATTCGTAGCCAACAGGAACCTGCCCATCGAGTTGCTGACGATCGCCGCTCCTTTGTATACAGCACCCGCGCCAGCCGACGGGATCGCAGAATTGTCCACCGCCAGAATGCTCGAGGGCCCACCGGTCCATCCGGAAATGGTGCCATCTTCGGTAACGAGGATGAGCTGGCTGCTGCCCCCAGCGAGATGAAACCCATCCCGGCTATTGGCGGCACAGGCGGTCGGCGTGACCGGAATCGCTCTGCCGATGGGTAGCGCCATCGAGAATGTTCTCTTTACCTCCCCCGTTTTTTCGGAAAGAACGGAAACACCGCCCTCTCCATTGCTTTCGGCAATCCAAAGCGTGGGGCTCGTCCCCGTACAGATGGATCGAGAATGAGGCAGATTGGAATCCAAGTGTGCTGTGATTCCGGACTTTGCCGGAGATGATTGCAGGTTGGTCTGTTTGTAACTGTTAGTTTGTGCTCGGACAGAGGTAAAGGGCAGAAGGCTGAAGCACACCAACCCGAATAGAAAAGTTCCGATTTTTTTCATGGGACAGAACGACTCCTGTTTAAGTTAAGGCCAGCGCTGCTCTTCAAGAACGAAGGTCGATTGGTGTTTCTGATGGACTTTGACCGAACCGGCCGTGCAATCGGCCCCTCCTTGAAAGCGATTGTGAACGAGCCACCAAGAGTGCGAGGAACCCCCAGTAATCTCATTCCGCAAGGAAGGTAATTGAAGCAAGAACAGGAGTTGTCACAAGGATGTCTTTCTGCCGACATTCCTTTGTCTCCGGGGGCGGGCAGGACAGGACGCAGGAAAACGCATACGGTTGGGAAACCTGGGTTGTCAGGGAATTGTCTCCTGGATGTCTCGTGAAGATGACGCGATAAAGCCGAGGCGGAGCCCGAAAACAGTTTGTTCCGACCAGATGGTTTGATAGCGTAGATGCCGGGCAGCTTCAGAGCTTCACCCTTTGTGTGGATCGCGGATTTCGGGAGAACTTGACAAAGGGATGCTAGCGAGCGAAGCAGGTTGTCCGATGGAAAAGATCTTAGTCGTTGAAGATGATCTCGCCGTTCAGAAGGCATTGCGGCGGCTCTTCGAATCCGAAGATTACGCTGTGGAACTCACCACCGATGGGAAGGCTGGCTTGGAAGCGTTTCATTCCTCCCCTCCATCCGCAGTGGTTCTGGATCTGCGGTTGCCGGGATTGCCGGGCCACGATCTGTGTCGCGAGATCAAGAAAAAGGCGCCGTCGATGCCGGTTGTCGTGCTGAGCGCAAAGACGGATGTGGCAGACAAGGTGCTTCTCCTCGAGCTGGGGGCGGACGATTACGTCACCAAGCCCTTCAGTCCACGAGAGCTCCTGGCCCGCGTAAGGGCGGCAGTGCGTCGCAACAATCGCACTGAGCCCGGAGAGTTGGTCGTATTCGACAACGTCTCGGTGGATTTCGCGAAGATGGAAGTGACCCGCAAGGGCCGGTTGATCTCGTTGACGGCGCAGGAATTCAAAGCATTGAAATTCTTTGTGCAAAATCCAGAGCGAGTCTTCACTCGTTCAGAGCTTTTGAACGAAGTTTGGGGGTACCAGAATTACCCCTCCACGCGAACAGTGGACAATCACATCTGGAAGCTCCGGCTGAAGCTTGAGGACGACCCCAGCAAACCCCTTCACTTTCATACCATCCATGGCACCGGCTACAAATTTGTGAGATAGCTCAGAGCGTGACTGGCGTTTGCGAAAGTTACACGGATGATGGCTCGAAGGGCAGGGATGACCAGGCTTCGATTGCGGACCAAGTTTCTGCTCTCATTGCTCCTCGTGTCCTCCAGCCTGACCTGCGCGACGCTTTGGATGGTACACCGAAGCCTGCGTCTCCAGCTCCGAAAAGAAATCGCAGAGGACCTGCAGAATTCCGTGATTGTATTCCGGGATTTTCAGCGCCAGCGCGAGATCAGTCTGAGGCAATCCGCGGAATTACTGGCCAACCTTCCCAGCCTCAGAGCGTTCATGACAAGCAGGGATGCCGCCACCATTCAGGATGCATCGGGTGAGATCTGGCGGCTCGCACCCAGCGATGTCTTTGTTCTAGCAAATCCTGTCGGCAAAGTATTGGCCATTCAGACTTCGGCGCCGGGCATTACTCGGGGAGCCGCCGAAGAGTTATTGAAGAATTCCCTGAAAGCAGACCAGTCGAGCTTCTGGTGGTATGGCGCCGGGCATCTTTACCAGGTTTTCTTGCAACCCATCTACTTTGGGCCCGCGAAGAATGACAATCTTCTTGGCCTGCTGTGCGTTGGTCACGAGATTTCAGAAGGCTTAGCGATGGAGCTCAGCCGGATCGCCGCAAGCCAGGTGGCCTTTTTCTACGGCAACACACAGATCGTAAGCACCCTGCAACCGGAACAACAGTCCGAACTAGCACGTCTTTCTCCGAATCCTTCAGATTTTCCCGGGCCTATCCCAAAGGGATTCCGTCTCGGGGAAGAGGAGTTTCTGGCCACCACGGTGGAGTTGGCTCCCAGTATTCCTCCGTTCGTGCGTCTAAGTGTCCTGAAATCGTATGACAAGGCTGCCGCGTTTTTGGACAGCCTGAACCGTGTGCTTCTGGGGCTTGGGGCGTTGGCCGTAATAGCGGGAAGCGGGATGGTCTTTCTTATTTCAAACGCCTTCACGAAGCCGCTGGCTAATTTGGTATCGGGCGTGCGCGCTTTGGAAACTGGCGATTTTGACTACCCGCTTGCAAACCGTTCTGGCGATGAGGTCGCCGAAGTTACCGCGGCATTTGAACGGATGCGAATTAGCCTGCAACACAGCCACCAGGAACTCCTCGGAGCCGAGAGGCTCGCGACTATTGGCCGCGTGGCCAGCTCGATTTCTCATGACTTGCGGCATCCACTGACTGCCGTTGTTGCCAACGCCGAGTTCCTCTGCGAACGTGATCTCGACGCTCGCCAGCGAGAAGAACTTTACGGAGAAATCCGGGCCGCCGTGGACCAAATGACGGACTTGGTCGATTCCTTGCTCGAATTTTCTCAGGCACGAGAATCTCTCCGCCGGGTGTTTGGCCCTGTTGAAACTACGCTGGAGCACGCCATCCATACAGTGCGGGCGCGCCCGGAGTTCCACCGCATGGATATATCGGTTCTGCGCGAAGGCAGGTGCGAAACGTGGTTTGACCAAAAGAAAGTGGAACGGGTGTTTGCGAACTTGTTGTTGAATGCCTGCGAAGCGGTGCCCCCCCAATCAGGCAAGATCGAGGTCAACCTCCGCGAAGGCAAGGACGTGGTGGAGATTCGCATCATGGACAACGGACCGGGAGTGGCCGAACCGATCCGCCGAAGGCTTTTTCAACCGTTCACCAGCTACGGGAAACAAAATGGGATCGGTCTGGGTCTCACCATCAGCCAGAAAATCTTCCAGGATCATGGAGGGGACGTTTGTCTGGAGAGCACCGAAATGGGGAGAACCGTCTTCAAGTTAACTCTTCCCATTCTCGTTTCCGGAAATGGAATTTAGCCGGACTGAACTTCCCAACGGGGATATCACTTCTCTCGCATGTCTTCTAAAGGAGGTGCACAGTGAGTTTGCCAGTTCTGATTTCTTGGGTGCGGAAGATTTTGCCCATGGTGGCGGTCTGTATGATGAGCTCCCTGGCCGTCAGAGGGCAAGAGGTCGCTCAGACACCCCCTCAGTCCCAAGCGGAATCCCTGGACGATCGTCTTCGGGACTTACAAAAGCGGATGAGCGAGCTGCAATCTATGATGACCGACATGCGCACGGAAATGCTTGGTTCCCGCGCGGAAATCTCAGAATTGCGCCGAGAACTGGAAGCCACCCGGCCGCCGATCGCTCCCGGACAGCCAGCCGAAAACATCACCGGACGGGAGCGACAAGCAACGATACCTGGAGCTGCCGGAGCGCCTCATGCCGGCTCAGTGGATGAACAACGTCTGCAGAAGCTCGAGGAAGAACAGCAACTTTCGAATGCCAGGTTGCAAGAGCAAAATCAGACGAAAGTCGAAAGCGCCTCCAAGTATCGTGTCAAGCTCTCGGGCGCAGTCATTCTGAATGTGATGAGCAATACAGGCATTGTAGACAATTTAGACTTTCCGTCTCTTGTCCCGGCGGACCGTCCAATCGATGCTAAGGGCAGCTTCGCGGCCAGTTTGCGGCAGTCGCTGCTGGGCCTTGAGGTCTTCGGCCCGGAAATCAAGGGAGCTCGCGTGAGCGCGGATTTACAATTTGACTTTGCGGGAGGCTTTCCCAACACGCCCGATGGCGTCACTTTGGGTTTAGCGCGGCTACGCACAGGAGTCATTCGCATCGCAGGACAGCGCACCGCTCTAGTGGCCGGTCAGGACGCGCCGTTCTTCTCGCCTCTCTCTCCAAGTTCGATTGCATCCCTCGCTCTTCCCGCATTTGCTTACGCAGGAAATCTGTGGACCTGGACGCCTCAGATTCGTCTTGAACATCGCGTGAATCTTACGGAGAGCTCCAGTTTCCTTCTTCAGGGAGGTCTGCTCGATCCGCTAACGGGCGAACCTCCTCCGTCGCAATTCCTGCGAACTCCAAATGCAGGCGAAGCCTCACGGCAACCGGCATACGCCGCCAGAAGCGCCTGGAATCACCGTCTGTTCCACCATGAGCTAGTTCTAGGCGTGGGCGGTTACTACGGCCGCCAAAACTGGGCGTTCCATCGAAATGTAGATGCATGGGCCGGTACAATCGATTGGACCGTCCCTCTGGGTGATCAATGGGAAATCTCCGGCGAGTTTTACCGAGGACGTGCCCTGGGTGGTCTGGGAGGAGGAATCGGCCGAAGTGTGGTGTTCAGCGGACCAATTACGAATCCAAGTACCCAAGTGCGCGGCCTGAATGCAACGGGGGGCTGGGCACAACTAAAATTCCGCCAAACTGAAAAGCTCGAATGGAACGGGGCCTTTGGCCAGGACAGTTCGTTCGCTGGAGATCTGCGCCTCTTCCCACTCACGACGCAGAGTTACTTTGATCCCTCGCTGGCGCGAAATCGCAGTGCGTTCTTAAATTTCATTTACAGGCCTCGCTCCGACTTGCTGTTTTCGCTGGAATACAGGCGCCTACGGACCATATCTGTTACTGGCAACTCCGAGCACGCGGGGCACATTAACGTCAGTATGGGAGTTCTGTTCTGAGGGGAAAAAGTCTGGCCCTATGAGATTTGCCACCCAGCGAAGCATCGGAAGGCCGCGCCTGTATTGGCGTCTGGGCGCACTTCTCTTCATGACGGCAGTGGTTACCAATGTGTGCTTCGGCCAACAGGTCGTCGTTACGGGAAGAATCGAACTGTTTCGCGACGGAATTGCTCAACGCCAGGATTCTTCCGGTGCAGTCGTGTGGCTGACGCCTGTTGGGGATTCGGGAGAACCGCAATCCCTGGCCGGATCGCCGCCTCAGCAACTCGTGCAGAAGAACAAGAGCTTCCTTCCACACGTAATCGTACTGCGAGTGGGAGTCCCGGTGGCATTCCCGAACAAGGATCCGTTCTTTCACAATGTATTTTCGCTCTTCGAAGGGAAGCGGTTTGATCTCGGCCTGTATGAGGCAGGCAGCTCGCGCACAGTTGTTTTTGACCGCGAAGGAATCAGCTACATTTTTTGCAACATCCACGCTGAGATGAGCGGCGTGGTCGTTGCACTGAAGACGCCTTACTACGGAATCTCAGATCGCAGAGGCGTCGTCACCATTCCCAATGTGCCAATTGGACGGTACGAGCTCCGGGTTTGGCACGAGCGCGCGCTACCCGAATCGCTCGACGCTCTTACCCACGCCATGCTGGTATCCGAAGCGTCGCACGCCTTTGGAGTTTTGCGTTTGACTGAGCAGCGCAATACGTCCCAAGCCCACAAAAACAAATACGGCCAGGACTATGACAACCCAACACCCACTGTTCCCGTTTATCCACATCCTTGATCTCGAACTGCTCCCTGACTAGGGCCTCATCGGCTCAACGTTCCAGCCTTCGATGACCAATTCGGGTGTCGCGCCGTGGAGTTCGGCGGAATCAAATCTCGCCGTCATGGTCTTCTTCTCTCCTGGCAACAGAGAGAAATAGTTGTCGCTCCACAAATCGGCGTAATTTCTTCACCGCCTTTTCCGCGTGTGAGCCGCGGATGCACCATGAACGCCACGCTGTCACGTCTATTTAAGTATTCTGGCCGCTTAGATGCCAAAAGGTTCCCGCGAGGAATCAGTAGACGGACAATTTCTTATCAACTTTTAGTGCTAATCGGATGAAAGCACTTAGGAGAATAGGTCAAGGCTAAAAGAATTAGGACGGGCAACATCTCAACCATTTGGCGTAGCTGCAGCTAGCGACAATTGAAGAAGGGCCCAAACCTAAGTGGCCTGGGCCCACATGCTTCCAGCGCAAGATCTGAATGAATGAAGTTGCTCCGATTGGTTGTCCTGGCACCTAAAGCTGGCGGCTAGCCTCGTCCGCTTCCTCCGCCAGACCCATGAGGACAGCAACGATACCGGTATTTTTGCCAGTCGCGGGGTCCAGAAAAAGCCCATCGGTAACGAAACTCTGAACGGCAGCCATAGCGCCGCCATTCGGTTCCGCTGTGGGGCGAATGATAGAAACGGGCCCGAACTTCGAGTCAAGGAAAGTAGTTGGCTCGGGCATGATCAGGTTGGTTTGAAATTCGTCCGCAACAGCGGCGCCGGAGGCACCAGTATTGGGGTCGACACCACTGTTGAGGTTCGGAAAGGTCAGATTACCGTCAGTGATGGCTGGCGCGTTGCCTGCCTTGTCGTGCCAAACTTGGAAGTGCATGGTCTCGCTCGGGCCAATGCTCAGCAAGATTCGAAGCACTTCCAGATTGGTGACCTTCTGTGCCAGGGTCGGGTAGAGGCTGGTGCCACCTTGCTCGATGAAGCAAAAGTGGAAGCCCGCGGTATTGGCAATTGCCTGGAGGTGGTTGGGGATGGTGCCGTCGGGGTTCAGGACAAGGTCATTATCATTTACTGGAATGGCCGGGTGTTGTCCCTTGGCGAGATCCGGGACGGCCTGTTCGAAACTTCCGCCCAGATCGGGGTTAGCGGTGGCGCTGCGGTAGCGCGTCCACCAACTCGTGTCTACCGTCAGTTGTTTGAGGTTAGTGAGCCGCCCCTTTTGCGGGACCCCGGTTACCTGGCTGGGTGGCAGAATGGCAAAATGGCTCAGATCGATTGGCCTCGCTCCCTTTGACGCCAGATAATTGTTGAGAAATCTGTGGTGGCTGATTTCGTCATCGGTGTTGTCGACGATGTACTGCGGCATATCGCCGTCGAGGACCTGAAGAGCTGTAACGTAGTTCGGAGCGAGCCCTGTGCTGATCTTCTGACCATTGAGTTCCAGATCGACTGGGGAGAGCCCTTGGTTTGTGGCTCCGCCCAATTCCGCATATTGGATCCAGAGGTCGGCCTCCACCTGCTCCAGGGCGCTTAGGAACGTCAGAATGGCGATGTCGCCCCTCGTGATGCCAGGGCCGGTGTTAGTTCCCGTTTGGCCGAAGGCCGATAGTCCATCGGCCAGCAAGCCCGCCCCCACAGTCGCTGCGCCTGCCGCGACTGTTCCCCTCTTTAAAAAGGTACGTCGATTTGTACTCCCGGCGAATGCGTTCGCTTCCTTTTTCATCGGATCTTTCCTCTTTTCGATTTGACTTTTAAATCTGCCAAGCTGACTTGGAAAGCATGTCAGTCCAGATCCACCCCGAAACTGGACCGCGGCTCTTGTCATTCAGATTCGTCCACCTGGCCGCATATTCGTTACGAGCCAGTCCGCCTCACAGCGGAGGAAGAGGCTAGCAGCGGGCCGACCGCAAGCTGCCCCTTTGTTACAGGACGAGTAAGACCTTCGTGATTTCTGCCTACTTCGGACTTAGATGGTTTGAACTTGCTGGGAATAAATCAGCGGAAAGACAAGTCTTTATCCACGTACAGACCACTCGGTCGATAAGACTTACGGGAAAAGGTCAATTCAGAACGAAGAGAGTCAGCAGGCAACCCTGCGCCGGGGCTGGGAAGGCCGCATGAGAGGACCAATGAACGACGCTCAAGGCGCGGCCCAGGTCGTGCGTTTCGGCACCTTCGAAGTCAATCTCCACTCCCACGAACTTCGCAAGCATGGCATGCGCATTCGGCTGGAAGAAAAACCCTTCCAAATTCTGGAAATGTTGCTGCTGAGTGCCGGGGATGTTGTCACTCGGAGAGCGCTTCGCGAAAGACTCTGGCCCGACACGTATGTAGGCTACGAGCACGGGCTGAACACCGCCATCAACAAACTCCGCGATTTGCTGGGCGACTCCGCGCGTAGCCCCCGTTACATCGAAACCCTCCCTCGACTGGGCTACCGATTCATCGCGCAGGTGATTCAACCCGGGAATCCTGCGGCGACGGCCAAGAGAATGCTGCTCGTCCTTCCCTTTGAAAATTTGTGTGGTAATGACGAGCAGGAATTTTTTGCCGATTGCCTGACCGAGGAAATGATCTGCCATCTCGGACAGCTCAGCCCCAAGCGGCTGGGCGTGATCGCGCGAACTTCCGCCATCCAATACAAGGCCACCAAGAAATCCATTGGAGAGATTGCCGAGGAGTTGAAGGTCGATTGCGTCCTCGAGGGAAGCGTTCGCTGTGATGGCCACCGCATGCGCATCGCCGGTCAGTTGATCGAGGCGCGGGACCAAACGCATCTGTGGTCGGCCACTTTTGACCGCGAAATGCGGGATCTCCTCGATATGCAAACCGATGTGGCACGCGAGATCGGAAAGGCCCTGGCCCTCGAACTGCTCCCTGACTAGGGTGTCATCGGCTCGACATTCCAGCCACCTAGCACCAATTCGGGCTTCACGCCCTCAAGGTGGGAAGAATCGAAGCTCGCCGTCACGGTCTTCTTCTCTCCTGGCAACAGAGAGAAATAGTTGTCGCTCCATAAAATCGGCGCAATGTCTTCCCCGCCTTTCCCACGTGTGAGCCGCGGGTGCATCATGAATGCCACGGTGTCGCTTTTGTTCTCCGCGACCACCGTGAGAACCGAGTTGCGTCCACTCCCGCGAACCATTTTGCTGATTGTCACTCTTGCTTTGGGCAGGCTGTTCAGCCCCGTAAGGTCGGCAAATTCTTTCTGCGGCGTGTAAACAGTGTCGCTCCGCTTGGCCCAGTCAAGTACATCCGCTTTCGTCGACAACCAATAGAAATTGTCGCTGAGTGATTTTCCCGCAGCATCATGCAATTCGAGTTTCAGGAAATACGTGGTGGTCAGCCCGTCTGGCACAGGCAAATCGAAGGCCTTTGTGCTGCTGTCCTGCGCCAAATCAAATGTGGCCTCGTGCGAAGCTTTTTCTTTTGCATCGATGCCGTAAATTTTCGCGCTGACCTTTGCTCCCTTGATGATTTCGTACGTCCCGTTAATCACCGCAACGGAATTGTCGTCATACGAATATTGCACGTGGACCGGCTCGCAAGCCTTTTTCGTCCCGAAGTACCCGCCCCCCGGCACTAGGTAGTAATCGTAAAGATGCCAGATCAGAGACGGCCAGGCATTGTTCAGCATCCACTGAATCACCCCCGTCGAGGCGTATTTGTTATGCGCGTAGGCTTCAAACATCGCGCGTTGCCCGTCGTAGGCCATCGCCTGCGCCTTGCGTTCGTAATCATCGAGCGATGTCGCAGCCCCATAACGTCGATTCAGCCCGTCCGTGAAAATACTTACGTTGGTGAAGCGTTCGCCGCCCGCGTGAAAATCCCACACGTCGTCGATCGGCCAAAGATGATCCCTGGGGATGAATTTTTCCAGCGATTCCCGGGTCGGAATCGCCGGTCCTGGGCTCGTCTCGGTGTTGTAACCGTGAGCACCGCCGGCCTCCTTGTCCGCCAGCCAATAGACTGGCGGAACATATTCGTACGGGCCGGTCATCTTTACGCCGGACTTGCCCGTAATTTCCGTGGGCGTTTGTGAAGCGGAAGAGAGTGAGGGATTCGGCCATTCGAGTTTTTCGAGAATGTCGAGGTACATCTTCTCGACATCCGCGGGGGGCGCGCCGTCACTGCCATACAGCCAGACGAATACGCTCGGATGATTGCGCAAACGGGAAATCTGACTGACGAGTGACGCGCCCGCAACTTTCTTCTGGTCGCTTTTCCAATCCTTCCAGCGTTCCCACGCGTCGCAACAAGACCAACCGGGCATTACGAGAATACCCAGCCGGTCCGTCTTCTCAAAAAATTCATCGCGATCGAGGTGGCCTTCCAGGCGAATGGTGTTCAGCCCCATATCGTGAACGTAGGCAAGATCAGCATCCAGCCGAGCCGAAGACCATCGCAAAAACATATCCTCGTCCCAAGCTGCGCCCCGAATCAGCACTTTCCGGCCATTCACTTTGAAAAGGCGATGGCCCTCTGGCGTGAGTTCCGAAGTAATTTCGCGAATTCCAAAGGTTAGTTCCGCTCGATCTGAAATCTCTTTGCCGCTTTGAAAGAAGAATTTTGCGATATGCAGGTTGGGTGTCCCCATTTGGTAGGGCCACCAGAGCTTGGGATGCTCCAGTTTAAGTTTAGCGAATTGCGCCGGCGAAAATCGCACAATCCCGGCTGCTCCGCCGGCCAGCTCCACGTCCTGCTTTAGTTCAAACCCTTGCAGTTGCACGTGCAGGGTTCCTTTTACGGGAACGGACGAGGTATTTTGCAATTCCGCGCTAGCCGTAAGCGAGGCAGTCTTGTAATCCGTTTCGAGCGTGGAAGAGACAAAAGGGTTTCTGACCGAAACTTCTCCGCTCTGCGTCAGGAATACCTCCCGCCAGACACCCATCATTTTGTCCGGAGGCGTGGGATTCCAATCCACCCAGGTGATCTCCAGGTCGTCTTTCTGGGGCGCGAAGACTTCCACCGCAATCGCGTTCCGCCTGCCCGGCCGGACGAAGTCGGTTACATTGAATTCAAAGGTGCGGTAAGCCCCCGCAACGTCAGTCTTGTCCGCGACCTTTTTTCCATTGACCCACAAATTCGCGCGATAGTTAATTCCCAGGAAATTCAGCCAGGCCTTCTTATTCTGATAGTCGGCTGGCAAATCGAATTCCGTGCGATACCACCAGGAACAGCGGAACGGGCTTCCCGCCGGCATATCATTATTGGCAAAAAGTTCCTTGTTAGAGGGAAAAGTTCCCGGATAGTCTCGAAGATTCGTCGCCCAAAACGGATCCGCATAGGTCTTATCAGCAATGAGTGCACCGACCACAGTAGTGGGCGCATCTGCGCGATGCCAACCCCTCGACTCGTACCCGACGGAGGAAATTTGCTCGTCCGTGTCCTTCACTTCACAGGACGATTGGATCTGCCAGTTGCTATGCAGATAGATCCTCGCAGGCTGGGCCTCCGCGGCGCCAGCAACAACCACCGGAAGTGCGAGGGAAACGAACGCGACTTCCAACATCCGGTCTGAGAACTTTCGCCAACGAGGCATGGAGCTCCTCAATAAAATATAGAGATTCAAATGACAAATCGGCCCGCCTGCGACAAGCCAGCCGCACACAATATTAAACCGTTTCAATATCCGCGCAGAACATTTTGTTGGTCAGGGGGGCTGGCGTGAGGACACGAAGTTCCAAAGGAAAAGATCAGCAACTTGCGGAACACTCTAGCCGCGGTGAGGCTGCGCGGAGGCGATGCACAACCTCACCGCTGGCTTCTCCCCCTCAGGAGCAACCCGTGAAATCCAGCTCCGCTGCAGTCGCGGTGGCTCCCGCGGTGACCTTCAGCGGCACAGCGGTCGAGTCTTTGCTCGTGGTTTGAGACGACGGTGAGCACATCGTGGCTCCCGACGTGGGGTTTGTCGCGTCCGCTTCGACCGTATACAGAACGTCGCCTGTCGCCGGAGGCGTGATCGTAGTCTTGCCCGCAGAGAACGTGCCAACGGTCGGATTGCTCGCCGGAACAACCAATGTATAGCTTCCGCAGAAGGCTCCCTTGGGGGCTGTCATCGGGCACGATGTGCTGGAAGTAACCATCACGTCCGCATTCGATTTCGGAAACAACGGAACGGTGAACGTGTGGCTCGTGCTCGATACCGTCACGCTCTGCAGCGCACTGACGGTCGCGTCGATGCTCGCTCCCGTTGTTCCATTAATCGCCGTAATCGTTCCCTGGATCGTTCCTGGCCCAGTCGAAGCGCCCGCTGTCGCGGGCGTCTCTGCAACGAGCGGGACTGCGCCCAGGTTCGTTCCCCCCGGAACGTTCAGTACCACCGTGGCGTTGTACGCGGCGCCCGAAGCGGTAAGGGCATCCGTCACGACGTCAAACATGGCGCCGCTAGCGAGCGGGCAGAAACCGAAGTGTCCTGTTGGATCCGTCAGCTCCTGCATAACGATGCGATCCGTGCCGGACGCGTCCGCAAATTGCAGTGTGACGATAGCTCCGGCAATGGGCTGCGACGTGACGCTGTCCACGATTTGCCCGCTGATCCCCGTCAAGTTTGGGCTCACCACGCCCGCCGTGAGCGCGGGTTTCAAACGGAAACTTCCATTGCCTTCCTGGATGATGGAGGCGCAGGTGTTGAAGTCAACGTTCAGGTCCACCGACTGTCCCGCTGCCACATGGATCGGGCCTCCCATAATCTGCCCCGGAGGAATCTTCAGCCCTGTATTCGCCTCGCTGCTCAAATCCAGTGTGTGCGTCCCATTGGTGTTCACAACGCAGTTGAAGACGTTCCCGAGCGAAGAGCATACATTGCTCGACGGAGCCGGTCCGCTCGGCGCTGCGTTGGCCAGCAGAATAAGGCGAATCTGCTGATAATCGCCCGCAGGCAACGAAGTGGAGCCAAGCTGCTGGAGCAGGCATTGCCCGTTCGCCGGCAGATTCAGAAGGTCGACTTGTACTGGAGTGGAAACGAGCTGTGGAGCAAGTTCCTGCCAGCCGGAAGAGGTATTATCCGCGGTTGCGCTGGTGTGCGCCTGAATCGAACGAATCGTGACGTACACGTGAGTAAATGTACCAGCAGGCGCTGCCGTACCTCCTACAGGTGCGGCAGCAGTAGCGCCAGACGTGGACGCCGCGCAGGATGGCGGGTCGCTTATGGAAACGCTTACGGTCCCCACGCCCTGAGATTGCATGAAGGAACCACTCCCACCGCAACTAATGACAACCACAGCCACCACTATCAGCCCCAAACCAAGTAGAAAATAGGAAATCGGTCGATCCTTTAAGCGGAGCATTGCATTGGAGATCACGAGACCCTCCGGTATGAAAATGAACTTGCTCTTGTTAGCGGCCCGGTGTGGGACAGAATGCGAATTCGCGGGGTGACCATCCGGGGCGGATTCGAAAGGTCAGTACTACAACTGCTAAGAGTCTCTAAACCCCCTGCATTCAACTGGGCAGCTTTCCCCATTTACTGTTAAGCAATTCGCCAACCTTTTCTTCGTTTTCCTAAAACTCGTCGGCTCTGTGCCTTAGAAGTATCTCGCTCCAGGGAAGCCGCTCTGCATTGGGTCAAAACTACGAGATTCCATGTAAATATTGACAGTAATCCAAGTTAGAGATTCTAAGAGAGGTCGCCTCTTGTCCGGTCCAGTTTCAAACTCTCGGGGGAGGAGCGTGGTCCCGGAGGAGGGGGTCGAACCCACACGGTACTAAGTACCACTGGATTTTGAGTCCAGCGCGTCTGCCAGTTCCGCCACTCCGGGCGTGCATTTCAAAATAGCATGAGCCTCTCTTGCACTCAAGCCACGCGCATTTCTTGGGGATTTTATTTTTCCACAGGCCGCCCGCTAGACGTCCGGTTCCCCGCGCGGTACTCTTGCGCTTCCTTCGACAGGGGTCCCTTCCTGGGACATTCGAAGGAGTTCGAGCAGGATTCTCAACATGGCGAGCGTAATCGCTCTTCCCTCCGGTTCTCGTCCGGAGCACCGCGGGCTTTCCTTTTGGATGGACCGCGTCGTCAAGGAGTTGGAAAACGTCCGCTCCTCCACTGGCGCCGACGCTATCCACGATCTCCGCGTGGCTATACGCCGTTGCTGTTCCGTCGCGGCCGTCATGGAAGAAGTCGACCCCGATCCTGCTTGGCCCGCCATGCGCAAAGTCGCGCGCAAACTCTTCCGCGGCCTCGGCGCGCTTCGCGATGCACAGGTAATGGAAGAGTGGGTGACAAAACTCGCTCCGGCAACCGACCCTGTCCGCACACATCTGCAAGCTGCCTTCGAATCCAGCGAATCTAAGCTCCGTGACCGCGCGCTACGGGCGGCCGCCAAGTTCGACCAAAAATCCTGGAAACGCCTCGAGCGCACTCTGCGCCAACGGTCCCGCATTGTGCCTATTGGAAGTCTCGCCGCTGAATGCCTGGCGCTCGAACGATTCGAAAGCGCCAGGGAGCTTCACGCCAAGGCTTTGCGCACCGAAAAGCCCAAACCCTGGCACGCACTGCGCATTGGACTCAAGCGCTTCCGCTACACCGTCGAGAGTCTGCTTCCTGAGCAGTATGCCGTCTGGAGCGATAACCTCAAACGCCTCCAGGACATGCTCGGAGAAATTCACGACCTTGATGTTCTTGCAGCAGCGGTGCAGAAATCCGACTCCCACGAAACAGAAGACTCTCTGAAACTCTGGCACGAATTCATCCAACGCGAGCGCAAAGAACGCCTCGAAACCTATCGCCAGCTCACTCTCGGTAAGACCAGCCTTTGGAATGTTTGGCGTTCTGGGCTGCCCACGAATGGCCGGGTCGAAGCCGCCGCACTCGCCCGTTTGCGCGCCACGGCTCGCGCTGTCGATCCGCATGTACGGCGCACTTCGCAGACTTCCCGCATCGCCGTCGCCCTTTTTGAGGCATTGAAGCGGGCGCGTTCCGCCCCTGCCTTCGGTGATGCGACTCTTCACCGGGTTTTGCTTGCTGCAGCTCGCTTGCATGGGGTCCGCGACGTCGGCGCCGGCAAGTCGCCTCAGAAAGCCGCGCGCAAGTTCCTCCTTGGTCTCCCCGTTCCTCCCGGATGGAGTAACGAAGAGTGGGAACTCCTCGCCCTTGCTGTCCGTTACCATCGCGGAGCTGAACCGCATCCGAAGGACGGCCCTTTTTCAAGGGTTTCGTCAGAGCAGCAGAACAGCGTCCGCGCTCTGGCCGGAATTTTGCGGTTGGCACGCGCGCTTCGCAAATGTGGTGTGGCCAGTGGTGCGGGGCTTCGTGCAGAGAAGTCCCCCGACGCCGTCGTTTTTCGCGTCCCTGGCCTCGCCGATGATGTCGAGACTGCTGCGCGCCTCGCCGCCGGCAAGCATCTTCTCGAAGAGTATTTGCACTTTCCCTTGATCCTCAAGACCGTTGCAAAACCAGAAAAAATTGTTCCTCTTGCTCCTCGCCCGGTTCCCGAGTTCTCTGCCCTGGCTTCCAATTGAAGCCATTCCTGGTTCTACTTCCCCATTCGCCGCAGCATCTTTGGAGTCGCCAGCCAAGCGAGCTGGCCAATCGGCGGAGAAAGGCGCTTCAGCTCCACAAAAGCTACACCCGCCTTTTTCAGTGACGTGACGTGCTTTTTCGAGCCCAGCGCCGTGGCAATGATGTCGTCCAGTTGCGGCGCGTGGCCAAAAAGAAAGACTGTGGACGCCTGTTTGTTCTTTGCAAGCTCGCGAAATAGCTGCGAAGGCTCCGCTCCTGGAAGCAACAAATCCGTTCGCCGGATCTTCTGCTTGGAATAATCGAGCGCGCTCGCGAAGATTTCCGCCGTCTGCGCCGCTCGCACGTACGGGCTCGTCAAGAACAGATCGCCCGTGATCCCCAGCGCCGCCACGCCTTTCGCCACCTGTTTGGTCTTCTCGACGCCTTCTTCGGTCAGATATCTCTCCGGGTCCGGGGGGCACTTGGGGTCTTCGCGGTCAATCGCGATCCCGTGACGGACGATGTAGATTTGCATAATTCCCTCTCAACGAGCCGCTAGAATTCGCGCTTCAAAATCCATCCGCAACAGCCCTGATATTTCTTTTTTGAGTTCAGACTAAAAACTTAAACCTCTTAACTTGCCGCCGACTGCCGGAAATACAGTTTCACATGGAATTCTTTCTCAAACAGCTCCGCGCTGCGATTCGCATCCCGCAGGTCTTCTGCTGCATCGCCGCGAGCGTCGACCTGCAAACCGACCGCTCCGCGCTGAAAGGAAGCGCGCACCTTCATCACCCGCTGCCGGTGTGAGTGATCGAGAGCCTCCGCTATTCGCAGAATCGCCGCGAGTCTCCTGGCGATCGGTTTGTCCCCATCCTCGAGGGCTGAATAGGCGGCGTGATGTCCACCGGGCTCCGATTTTCGATTGTGATAACGCACCAGTGCGGCTGCGATGGCGCGGTCGCGCCCTTCCAGCCCCGGTATATCTCCGTTCAGCGCCAGGTACTCCCCGTGTTTGTGGTGCCCGCGGTGGCTGATCATGTGCCCGGTATCGTGCAAAAGCGCCCCCGCCTCCAGCAACACTCGCGAATGCGCAGGCATGTGATGTGCCGCCTGCAACTGATCGAATAGCTGGATACTCAGTTCCCGCACGTGCTCGGCGTGTTGCTGCTCATATCCAAGCCGCCGTGCAAAACTCCTCGTGCCCACAAGCAACTGGCGCTCCGCCGCATTGTACCGGTGCGGTTCCTTTCGAGAGAACGCTTCGCGTGCAATCTCCTGCAGCAGCCCTTCGCGCACGCCAACTCCGGGCAGCACAAACGTGCGCAGGTTCAGGTAGCGACCTAGCGTAAGAAGAGTAATCGCCGCAACTCCCATCACATCCGCCCGGTCGCGTCGCACCGCATAGGCCTTCATGCGCTCGCGCACATCCCGGCTGAGAATGTCTGGCAGGCGCGCGCGCAAGAGCGACAACTCCATGCTCTGCAACCCGTGCTGCCTCGGCCCCGGCGCAACATTTGCCAGCGTTTCCGCGTTTCCCCCCAGTGCCACCGCGATGCTCTCCCCCAGATTCGGCCGCGGCGTCAACTTCGACTCCAGGAGCGCACGCACGTATCGACGCACCTGTTCTGCCTCCGCGGGTCGAATCACGCCCCGAAGGTCCAGCGTCGTCATCAGCCGCACCGTGCCCACCGGCAATTGCGCGCCCTGCTCCACGGCCTGCTCCCGCAGGATGCTGATCTCCAGACTTCCTCCGCCGAGATCCGCGATGCAACGCGGCGGGGCTTCCGGTCCCATAGCGGCAAACACTGCTTCCCTCCCGAGTCGCGATTCCTCCGTCGCGCTGATCACTTCCAGCCTGATTCCCGATTTCCGTCTGATGCTGCGCACAAACGCCTTGCGGTTCCGTGCCTCACGCGTGGCGCTCGTGGCCACTGCGCGATATCGCGTGACGCCGAATTCATCCATCACTTCGCGGAAGTGCTGGAACGCTTTCCCCGCTTTCTTGGTAATTTCCTCGTTGAACCGCGGTCGCACGAAAACGCTTTCTCCCAGTCGCAGTGGATACCGTTCCATGTGCAGTGGCTCGATATCCAGTGCGGAATAGGCGCGCGCCACGGACAAGCGCACCGCATTGGAACCGGCATCGATGGCCGCGATATGGACCGGCTCGGACATTCCAGGGTCTACCGCCAGAGGTGGGCTAGCGCCGCGGAAGGAGTGTACTTGGTCGCGCGAATCCCCAATTGCTCGCTGATGCGCAGGCGCAGTTGCTTATTCACGGTGGGAACGCTGGCTTCGCCGTCCAGTTCGAGAAAACCGTGCTTTTTGGCCATGACTTCGAACTCGCGTTTAATCATCGTCTGATAGCGGATGAAAGACCAGTACAAATCGTGCGAGAGTGACATGTCCCGCCCCGCCTCCCAGTAGCTGATTGCTTGCGCCTTCTTGAATTCGCGCCCGAAGGCCGTCTCCGGCCGCACGTTCAACCAGAACGTCAGGTGTGGGCGTAGCGCCATCGCGTAGAGCCCGCTCATGTAGTCGCGATTGATTCCCCGCACCACGCCTCGCGCAATCAGCGTGAAAATAAATCGATCCGCCAGCACCACCGTGCCGGATCGCAATGCCGGCAAAATTCTGTGTTCCACCTGATCGAAAAAGTCCGTCGCATACATCAGCGCCAGCGTCAGCCGTGTCGCTGCATTCTTCGCCAGCAGTTCATCGATGTCGCGGCCCACCAGATTCGAACGCCGCAGCCCGCTCGTCTGTACCGCAAATCCTTCCGACTCCAGCCACTCCTGAAGCAGAGCGATCTGCGTGGACCGCCCCGATCCGTCCATTCCTTCAATGACGATCAGGCTTCCCGTGATTTCGCTTGGATCGAATCCTACCAGTGGCTCGCCAAAAAAATACTGCGAAGAAGCTTCCTCGGTTACCACCGCCGTCTTTGCCGGAACCACCGGGGCCGCGGTTGCCGGTGTTTCCGCGGGGGCAACCGCCGCGGGAGTTTTCTCTTTTTCCTGGTCCGGCATGGTCATTCCGTTTCCGGGACTCCCGGAGCGAACCGCTTCAAATCGATTTTTGACGCTACGATGTCGCGCATCTGTTTTTGCAGCTTATTCACGGGAAGCGTCCCGTCCAGTACCACGAAGTTATCGGTGTCCACCATCTTGTCGTATTCCTCCAGAATCCGCGCCTGGAACAGCCGGAAACTCTCCGCCCGGTCGTACGACATTCCCAAATCCATGCCCGCCTCATAGTATTTCAGTTTCGGACGCCCACTCAGGATGCGATGCACCGCCACATCCAGCGGCGCGCGAAAATAAAAGGTAATGTCCGGAACCGGCGCAAAGCGGTACAGGTTCCGCAGCCATCGCGCCGGGCACCCTCGCGCCGCATCCCGTGCAAACGCTGTGTACACATAGCGGTCGGCCAGCACCAGGTAGTCACCTTGCAGCAGCGGCATGATCTGCCGCTCGCAGCGGTCCGCAAAATCCGCCGCGTGCAACAGCGAAAACGT
>WNFJ01339285.1_pt2 | contig 19936 bp, 15 predicted proteins | sample 5400461 | NCBI WGS metagenome assembly WNFJ01 (sample SAMN13153349, study PRJNA577476) | soil metagenome | isolation source: 115 cm saprolite on Douglas fir-dominated hillslope | place: USA:California | collected 2013-09-17
GGCTCGAAGAGTTCGTAGCTCGGCTCGGCAAACCCACCGATGAGGACAAGAGCCACACCGATGGCAATCCAGAATCCCCAGCGCCCCAAAATCGGGAGTAGCGATAGCTCCCTCTTGGTCAACGCATGAGCTCTAGTTCACTTTTTACCGCGCGTGAAGCAGACCGCGATCCGCTTTGCGAGCTATCCCGCATGAGGTCGCGGAGGCGAGTTGGGCTGCCGTTTGCAATGAGAACTGCCCATGTGGCAGGTGTTGGCCATTGGGACAGACCTAATCCACGCACTCATGATGGCTGCCTGGATTGGCGGCCTCCCGCTTCTCGTCTGGCATCGTTGGCCTCGAGTTACGTGCGCCTACGCCGTCTACGCGATCGCGTTCGTGATTGCGTCGCAGCTGTCCCAATGGCTTCTCGGAGAGTGCTTTCTAACCGCCATTGCGCTCTTTTTCTGGCAGCACGTGCCTTCGTCGGCGCCCGTCTCGAAGGAGTGGTTCACAGTCCGAGCGGCGCAGGCCGTCTTCCGTCTGGCGCCGTCACACCGAGCCATCGCCCTCGTGTCCGAGGGCATGATCGTAGCGACGGCCGCTGGCGCTCTCTCGTCGCTGCACAGGCTGCTACACGCCGTTCGGGGTTATGCTCCACGCCGTGCCGAGAGACGGTGACCTTCGTACGCCGAGAAAGATCCGCTTCGCATCGGGCCTGAGCGCGCCCCTTGCGATTCGCAGCCACGGTCAGCACGTCCCCTTCTTCGAGGACCTTTACCACAAGGTCTTGGCGATGCCCTGGTGGCGGTTTTTCGCATACGCCACGGCGGGTTGGCTCGGAACGAACCTCTTCTTCGCGATTCTCTACTCGATGGAGGCGGGCTGTGTCGCGAACGCCGTCGGGTTTGAGGACATGTTCTATTTCAGCGTCCAGACCCTCGCCACCATCGGCTACGGTGCAATGGCGCCCGCGACGCGGTACGGCCATATCGTCGTCGTCATCGAAGCACTCGTCGGCACGCTAGGCGTCGCCCTCATTGCCGGAGTTACGTTCGCGAAGTTCGCGAGGCCGACTGCGCGTGTACTCTTCAGCGAGAAGATCGTGTGCAGCGTCCGCGATGGCGTTCCTCATCTCGTGTTCCGCCTCGCCAACTGGCGCGCAAACATGGTGGTCGAGGGACATCTCCGCGTTATTGTCTTGCTTCGAGAGACGACGCGCGAAGGCGAAACCATCCGCGTTCCGCGCGAACTGCCCCTCGTGCGCGATCGTACGGCCCTGTTTGCGTTTCCTTGGGTGCCGATGCACCGCATCGACGAGCAAAGCCCGTTCTGGGGGGGGCTATCTGCGCTCGAGAAGCTGCAGGAGCGAGGCGCGGAAATCTACCTGGCATTCACCGGGCTCGACGAAACCATCGGCCAGCCGATCCACGCCCGACACATGTATCGGCTGGACGACATCATTTGGAACGCGCGCCATGTCGACGTGCTCACGATCGAGCCCGACGGAAGTCGCACGATCGACTTTTCGTCCTTCCACGAGGTCGAAGTGCTCGGCGAACCCTCGGCCATTGCGTGGATCGGGTCGTAATTCTTCAGCGCAGACTACATCCCAAATGAGGCGATTTCCGATAGAACGCGCCCGCCGTCACGCGAGAAGAGGTCATTGTGATGACCGCCCGCGAGACGGAGGAGGGATGCGAGCGCGATGTGTCGGGACAGCCGTTCGCCCATCCAAAATGGCACGATTTCGTCCGCATCGCCGTGAACGACGAGCGTAGGGATTCGGATGGAGGGCGCCTTCGAGAGCGTATCGAAGTGATCGGGGACCAGGATCCGCGCGGGCAGAAAAGGCACGATGCTTGTGACAAGGTCCGGAATGGAGGTGAAGGGGCTCACAAGCACGAGGCGCGAGCCACGACCACGGCGGGCCATTTCAGCGGCGACGCCGGTGCCTAGCGACGTACCCCAAAGAACGATCCGATCCGGAGCAACACCGCGTGCCGCCAACATGTTCAGAATCGTCTCGGCGTCTTGGTAGAGACCGTCCTCGGACGGATTGCGGGCAGGCGAAGCGCCGTAGCCTCGGTACTCTACCAAGACGACATTGAACCCGTGATCCCTAAGAGCCCTGCCCACGCCGAGACTGGTCTCCGCCGTCTCGCGGTTGTTGTGAAAGTGAACGATGGTGCGCGACGCGGATGGCGAACGCAGTTCGAGGGCTCGCACCGGCGTGCCGTCACGCGCGAAGGCCAGCTCCACAACCACGTCTGGTGCCGGTGAGTCCGAACCGGTTGCGCGGAGCGGAAAGACCCGGCTGCGGGCGAACAAGCGCGTCGCCGGGACGCTCACAGCCATAACTACCGCGATAAGAAATAGGAGAAGCTTGGGTCGCCGATGCTGCATGTGGCTCGTGAGAGCGAGCTTCACTTAGTGTACACGCCCTAGGTCGCCTAACGAAGCTCCGTACACCGGCTGAGTCACCAAAGCCGAGTCACAGTCCGAACGGTTGCCTATCCGACGACGGCCCATGCGCGTTTCGCCGCCCGCGCCGCGCGGTCGACGGCCTCCTCGTCTCTGTGCGCACGCGAAATGTCGACCGCATGGTCGAGCAGCATTCCGTCGATCGCGCTTCGAAGGCCGGTCTCGAGCGAAACGAGGTCGTAGCCGCCCTCGAGCACAAGGGCGAGTCGGCCCTTAGCTGATCTCTCCGCCACACGAGCCAGCTCGCGGCCCATCCAGCCGAACGCCTGTGCCGAAAGCTGCATCTGGGCGAGCGGGTCGTCGGCCGATGCGTCGAACCCAGCGCTCACGAGGACGAGTTCGGGCGCGTAGGCCTGCACGACCGGCAAAACAACGCGCTCGAAGGCGCTTGCGTACAGAGCGTCGCCCCCGCCAGCGGGAAGGGGCACGTTGACCGTGAATCCCTTTCCGTCTCCCTCTCCTATCTCGTCAACGTCTCCAGAGCCCGGATAAAACGGGAACTGGTGAGTCGATACGTAGAGCACGTGGGGATCTCGCCAAAAAATCTCCTGCGTACCGTTGCCGTGATGAACGTCCCAATCGACAACAGCGACGCGCTCAAGGCCGCGGGCGCGAGCATGCGCAGCCGCCACCGCCACATTGTTAAGGAGGCAGAAGCCCATGGCCTTTCCCGGGCGGGCGTGGTGCCCGGGCGGCCTGAGCAGCGCGACACCCTTGGATACTGCTCCGTCAATCAGGGCATCAACGAGAGCCACGAGCGAGCCGGCGGCGACTCGAGCTACATCGACGCTCTCCGGTGACACGTAGGTGTCCGGATCAAGGCGGCTCGATCGGCCGCGCATTTTCTCCAACGCTTCGAGGAAGCGCGCTTCGTGCACGCGCAATAATTCCTCGTCGGTAGCCGCCCGTGCGGGAACGGCCTCAAAGGCGGCCGCGACCGTGGCCAAGGCATTGCGAGCGGCATGCAGCCTTTCCGGGCGCTCCGGGTGGTGGGCGGGGGCTTTGTGCCGGTCGAAACGCGGATCGTCCACCAGAAGGGCCCGCGGCAACGCTATTTCCGCAGCCATGATCGAAGATCCCAAACGCATGTTGCCGCGATCTGCCCGGGAATGATAGCGTTTTTGGGCGCCGTCGCGGACAGGCGCGGCGTGCCCAGGCGGCTGTGACGCCAACGGGCGTGTGGCGTAGGCGTGACGGGGAACGGGGAGGATTCGAGGACCCATGCGAATCAAGATCGTCGCGGTCAATGCTCTGATCGTGGTCATCGTCGGTGTTCTGTCGTTCTTGCTGGTGCGGTCAGCGCTCAGCACAGCGACGAGCAACAAAAATCAACTCGCAGCAGAAGCACAAAATGACGTCAACGGTGCGGCCGGGCGCTTTCAGCTCGACGGGCTTCGTGCCGAACGCTGGCTAGCGGCCGCCGCTATCGAGCCCGCGAACGGCGATGCGCTCAGCAAGGCGACGCAGGCGGCGCGCGGCGATGCCGCGACCAAACGCTGCGACGACCTCGTGAGTCACATGAAGAACGCTCCGCTCTTCGAGCGCAACGTTCCGACGCTAGTGGCCCTTGTCGACGTGAGCGGCCGGATCGTGGGTCGAAACAACTCGAACCTAAGCCGAGGAGACGATCTGGCCAGTATCTATCCGGGCCTGAAATCGACGTTGGCGACCGGACAGTCGGGGTCCGCCGTGTGGTCCGAGCGCGACCCCTACCTCGCATCGTACGTCGCTATGCGGGACGAGCAAGGCAAGATCATCGGCGCGCTCGTCATCGGACGTCCGCTCAACGACACGCTGTCGCGCGTGAGCGAGGCGACGATCAACGGGCGTCCGCTCGTTCTTGCAGTGCCCAAGGGAAGTGCGTTTGAGGTCGTGGCGCACTCGGCCCAACAATTGCCCGCTCTCGACGAGAGCATCCGGGGCGTGTCGAAAGACATGCTCAAGGATGCTCTATCCCATCAGCAGTCGGACGTCGTTCGCGACGGGGATCTCCTCGTCGCCGCGTCGCCGCTTACAGCTTTCGACGACGCTAAGCCGGCCGTGCTCGTGGCGGCCGCGCCGTCGTCGCTGATTCAAGATCCCACGGGCCTTGCACTGCAACCGATTCTCGGGGCGCTCGCCATTGGACTCGTTCTGGTCTTCGTTGCTGGTTGGCTCCTGGGCAACTACATCACGCGCCCGATAAACATGCTCGAGGAGGGCCTCCTTGCCATCTTGAATGGCCAAACGGACAAGCGCTTCGAACTGGATCACGCGGAGCTCGGAGGGCTCGCCTTCCGAATCGATCAGCTTCTCAATCAGCTGATGGGCGTGGAGGAGGACACGACCGACGCTGAAGGGAGGGTCTCCTCGCCGTCGGCGAGCCCCGCCGCGTTCACCGATGCTCTCGAGGTCGACGACAAGCGCATCGGCCAATCCGCGGAGATGGATCCAGAGGCGATTACTCGCGGATCTACCGAGAGTACGTTGCCGCCAAGAAGACCCTCGGCGAGTCGACGGACCACATTAGCGAGGCGGCTTTTGCCGGACGGATCAAGAGCATGGAGGAGGATGCGGCCCAGAAGTACGGCCGTCCGGTCCGCTACCAGGTTCACGCGCGGAACAAAGAAGTCGTTCTGCTTGCTGTGCCGCTACCTTGAGAGTAACCCGCGTCACCTTGAGCCTCACTCCGCAGACTTCCCTAGACGCGGGCGGCTTCGCCGCCGCTGGGGCTTCGCTCCGGCTCCGTTCCGGCCCGGGACTTCAGCCGCGGCGAGCCGTTTGGGGTTGGGGCCCCAAACGACAAACCTGTGGCGGGAGCGCAGCCGCTCCCCCCACACTCCCCAGCAGGGCCGCATTTCGTTCAAGATGATGGGCCTGTTCGATCGATTCAAAGGTAAGGCGAAGAACGAGCGCCTCAAGGGTACGCCTGCGGCGAAGTGGGTGGATCGGATTGAGAAGCGCGCGCAGAACTACGATCGGCAAGAGGCCATACAAGCGCTGGCCGACATGGGGACGGCCGACGCAGTGGAAGCGCTGCTCAAGCGGTTCACATTCCACATGGACCCTTCCATCACCGACCAGGAGGAGAAGGAATCGGCATTCCGCGGAATTCTGCGGGCGGGCAAGCTGGCTATCGAGCCCGTGCGCGCGTTCGCAGCGAAGGCGGAGAGTTTGGCCTGGCCGATGAAGATCATGAAAGAGCTCGTCGACGAAAAGGAGTACGTCGAGGAACTCTTGAGCTGGCTTTCGAGGTGGGACACGGAATATGCGAAATTTGTCGATCCGAAGGTCCAGATTCTGGCGGACCTTCAGGAGCACAGGCACCCTCAGATTCGCGAGCAAGTGCAGCGCTTTCTTGAGGACGTGAACGAGCCGGCGCGCTTCCACGCCGCATCCACTGTGCTCGCGCAGGACGATCCTGCAGCCGTGCCCGCTCTCGCGAATCTGCTCGCTGACGAGGAAAGCGTGCGTGTCCGCTCGAGGGTCACCGAAGGTTTGGCGGAGCGCGGATGGCCTCTTGCATCGGAGTACCGTGACGTGGTGAAAAGGGCGCTGCCGTCCTCTTTCGCTATCGACGGCGCGGGGCGCGTCGTCAAACGCGTCTAATCGCTGAGCTTCGGCGCGACCGGGATGTAAAACCCAATCGCGATCGTGACCAGCTGGTTAAACTTGAACGTCGCGTCCTTGTCGTTCACCTGCTGGTCCGGAAAGTTGCCGTTGGGTCCCGAGCCGCGCGAATCGAAGCCCGCGCGATTCCACCAGAAGGGCAGGGCCCGGTACTCCACCCCGAAGGACCAAACGCCGGCCGGATAGAACGTCAGACCAACGCCGCCCGTGGCGAAAATCTTCGTGTTCGAGCTCAACGCGAATGACTTTGGGTCCGAGCAAAGAAGCTGGCCGCCACCTCCGCCACAGTTCTGGCGCTCTTGTACGCCTACGAAGCTTGGACCCGCAGAGATGTAGAAATCGGTATCGACGAAGATCTTGTTGAAAATAGCGAGCTTGCCGCGGAAGGGGATGAACGTAAGTTGAGGAGCGACGACCCACGAAATCTGCGCCGTTTGATCTGCGAATGAGGCGCGGCCGCCGGCCCGCGACGAGTGATTCACGTTGACCGCGGTGAGTGGGTCGCGCGGTGCGACGGCGTCAATTCGATCCGTGAGGTCGGTCGTAGTGCTGATCGCTCCCGCGGCGCCCCAGATTCCAATCCCCAGCCAGTCGACGATGTTGTAATTGAGCTGCCCGCCAATGAGGATCGTTCGCCGGTACTCGTCGAGCAAAGTGAACGACACCGAAGGGGCGATCTCGACGCGGCCCTGGCGGTAGAGCCGCAGACGCCGTACCGCCGGCGCTCCCTTGAGCGGCCCGGTTAGCTGGATCTCCTGGGCCTCGGCCACGCCCACGAGCAAGAGCATTGCAGCCGCTGTGGCCGATGCCAGGACCGCCCTGACGAAACGCCGCTTCATCGTCGTCATCGTCTCCGTTCTCACTTGGGCAACCGGTATTCGAAGGAAGTCGGAAGCAGGAAGGAGAGCCCGACCTGCATCTGCACGTCGTTGGTGAAGTGAGTGTCCTGGTCGTACCAGTTGCCTGGATTCAGTGGGCTGTTGGCATACGCCGCGGGACCCGCTGCCGCGGTGACTGCCGCACCACTGGCGATCGTGATGCTCTCAATCTTCTCGAAGTACATGATGTCGCGTATCTCGAGAGTGGCCGCAAGCCAGCGATTGAAGAAGATGCGCAAACCGATTCCCACGTCGAAGTTAATGAGATTATTCCAGTCGAACTTTCGGTTATCCGGATCAATGACCGCTATGGGTCTCGTCCGAATAAGGCCGACGCCGCCATCGATGTACGCGTCGTAGTGGAAAATGAAGTCGCCGAACCCAGCAAATTTCCCGTACATCGGGACGTACGTGAAATTGAAGTCCCCGCTCACCTGGTATTCATTCAGAGGGACCGCGATGCGCGCCGCCCGACGATTCTGGAAGTTGAAGTCCGAGTCCGCGTTGAGGCCTTGGTACCAGTTCCCAGTGATGCCGACTGCCAGAACCTGCGTGATGTAGTAGTTGAGCGAGAGGCCTGGTGCGTTGTGGCTAACGAATTGATCGTTCAACGTGATCGCAAAGTACGGCATGATTTCGAGTCGGCGCGCCTTAATGACGTATTGCTGCTGTACGGCGTAGATTTCGGCGCGGATCGGCTTCTTGGCCTCGGTGGCCAAGTTAACTTCCTTAGCTAACTGGCATTGCGGCGCGTCGGGCGTGATTTGACAAATGTCGACCGCGCCCGCGGCGTCTCCGCCTGCACTCGGCGGTGCACCCTCCGCGCCCTTCTGATCGCCTCCGGCGGGAGGCGCGCCCGGCGGTGGCGATGGCTGATCAGCATCGGCGTCTACATTGACCGGCGCCGGTGCTGGAGCCGCTGCCGGCGCCGCACCTGCCTTGGGGGGCTTCTTCTTCTGTGCGTATGCTGCGTGCGGTGTCAGCAACAGTGCTGCCGCGAATAGAAGCCACCTGCGAGCCTGCATCATTACTACCCCTTTTGCATCCTTCGGCGTTGTCGGAGCCGCACACTCTCGAGCGGCTTTCCCATCATTCGACGCGTCGCACTAAAAGTGGAAAACTGTTGGGGAATCAGGCTTACAGCAAAGAGGGCGCGACTATAACAGCGGGATTTCGGCCGAGCAATGAGAATTCTTGACCCCACATGTGGGAACGCGCCCTTCGATTGCCGTAACCGATAAGGCAAAAATCAGGCAGTGCTCTCAGAAAATTTGAGCGGTTGGAAATCACGCCGCGGCGACATCCTCGTCGCCCCTACCGAACAAAGCCTCCACGAACTCCTCCGCCTGAAACTCACGCAAGTCCTCCGCGCGCTCGCCCAGGCCGACGTAGCGCACCGGGACGCGGAGCTCGTCGCAGATCGCAAGCACGATGCCGCCTTTGGCGGTGCCATCGAGCTTCGTCAGGACAATGCCCGTTAAGTCCAGCGCGTCGCGGAACATCACGGCTTGCTGCAGTGCGTTCTGCCCCGTCGTTCCGTCGAGTACAAGCAGCGTTTCGTGCGGCGCGCCGTCCATGGCCTTGCCTATTGTCCTTCGGACTTTCTTGATTTCGTCCATGAGCGGCGCTTTTGTGTGAAGCCGCCCGGCGGTGTCGACGAACAGAAGATCCGCGCCGCCCTCTTTTGCCCGGTTCGTGGCGTCGAATGCCACGGCTCCGGGATCGGCCCCTTCCTTGCCACGGATCACCTCAGCGCCGACGCGCTTGCCCCATACTTCGAGCTGCTGTACAGCGGCTGCGCGGAAGGTGTCCCCCGCGGCCAAGATTACCTTCTTATTGAGCGCGCCGTAGCGAGTGGCGAGCTTGCCAATGGTAGTTGTCTTCCCGACACCATTGACCCCAACCATAAGAGTTATGGTCGGCTTTGCTGTGATTCGTATCCCACCGCCGCCGATAGCGAGAATGCGCGTGGACTCCTCCCGGAGAGCTGCCCAAACCGATTCCTCGCTGCGAAGTTCGTTTCGGCCGAGCGACTCGCGCAGGCGAGTCAGGATTGCCCCCGTCGTCTTCGGGCCGACGTCGCCCGTCAGCATGATCTCTTCCACCTGCGCCAGGAGGGCGGGATCAAACTCTTTAGCGTTTTGGAAGAGAGCGCTAAGCTTTGCAATGAATCCGCCGCGTGCGACAGCCAGCCCCTTGCGCAGGTTGGCAACATCTTTTCTGGGCACCCGCGCGCCGCCGGAGACCGACGCCCTGGCTTCATCGGGGACGAGCGCGCTCGCTGGGAGCGACTCAGGGGCAAGCCCCATTCGTGGGACGCTCTTTGCACGCTGGTCTGGCGGCGCGCCCCCGGTGGAAACAGGGGTAGCGCGACCCGGAGGTGCGCTTCGTGGGGTCGACGTCTGGCGTGCCGCTTGTGACGAGGGCGGGCTGAGCTGACCCTTGGCGCGAGCGAGCGCCGCGACCACTACGGCCACAACGACGATGAGCGCGACGACGATGGCAACAGTGGTCATGAATCGGTTTGAACCGCGCCGCACCGCGGCGCAGGAGCGAACTATAGGGACGGGGGGTGAGCTCAGTCAACGACAGCACGTCCCCGGCTCGGCTAGTTTTCGACCTTGGCCTCCGGAGGCCCAATCTGGTCAACCTCGGCTTGCGCGCGAGCGTCGACGATAGCGCCCCCATAGACTGTGCGCTCGACCGCGTCGGCCCACGCTGCGATTTGAGATTCCGAGCCCGCTGCTCGACGAACGTGTCCGGGCGTGGGTTCAGGCCGGGCGTCGAATCGTCCGCCGCGCTTGCGCGCCCAGGATATGAGCTTGTCGAGCAATTGACGCCGCCGAAGGAGCATTGAGACTTCCACGTCGCCTGGGTTTGGCAAGGCTTGCCGCAGGGGTTCGTACAGAGGATTCTCCACCGTGAGCTGGTCACCAGGCTGCGTCATTGTCTCGGGAAGCTGGAATTCGCCCTTGGCGTCGGACGTTGTCTCGACAACCGCGGCGGTGCGCTCAAACCCCAGGCGCTCGATGAGAATGCGGGCCCCGGCAATTGCCGTTCTGTCGTGCACGTCGACGACTCGTCCACTCCAACCAGATCTCGCTGCCGTCGTGCTCAACAAGCGCACTCCCGGCACGGGCAATTGCGGCGCAGGATTGGGCCTTTTGAGCGAACGCTTTCGGGAGGGCAAGCGCGAAAGCAGAAACCAAGCGACAACCGCCAGACCCGACAAAGTCATTCCAAGCTTGTCCCACCCGCTCAAGCCACGAATTGGCTGGGTCAGGAGCAGGTCCCTTGTCCTAAGAAACCATGGCGCATCGGGGAGGTATCGGAGCCGAAGCGTTGCCTCGCCGATTTGAGCCGTGGCGAAGGTTGCAACAATTCGAGCCTCTCCGTGCGAAAGCGCGGCTGCGCCGGTCATGGTGTCGCCCGAGAATGCTTCTACGACTCCCGTCGGCACGACTCCGCAGCCATTTGCCGTGCACGCCGCGACAGCCAGGACGTCCAGAGTGACTGTGTCACCAGCCGACGCGGGGAGAGCTCCATTGAGCGCGTGTGCAGCGGCGAGTAGAACACGCGTTGCCCTTTCCAGGGGCACGCTTTTGGCGGATGGTGCCGCCTTCAGACTTCCCGCATAGACAACCCGCAATTCCCCATTTCCCGGCAATCCGAGCCGGAGACTCGGGAAGGCAAAGCGGGCTCGTCCCGAAGCATTGGTGGTCGCGCTATCAAGCACCTCGCCAGTTTCGTTCGAAAGCTGCAGCGAGAGGCCGGCCATAGCGTCGATTGGCGCGTCCTGATCAGGCGACGCGACGACGTCGATCGTCGTTGTACTTTCGTCTAGCAATAACTGCCGCGGTTCGGGGTCAAAACGGAGGCCCAACGTGCCCAACGTCACAACGGACGAATCAAACGTGACGTCGCGAGTGGCGCCGTCCAGAAGCTCGCTGGAGCCCGCTTCCAGGCGTGCCGTGTACTGGTCGGCCGGCAGGGTGAAGCGCACACAGAATCGGCCTTGGTCGTCGCTCACCAGAAGGAGACGATCGGCGGATAGGGCGATAGGGCGGAAGCCGGCGTTACTGCAGGCTTCCGGAAGAGCGGAGGAAACGGGCATGTCCAGGCCCCCGCCACTGAGTTTGCGCAACGCAGAAACGATTACGCGAAGGTTGGGCGTTGGCCGTGCGGTTTCGTCCGCGACGGATCCATTTAAGACTACTTTGCCCGACGATCTTCCAATGTGTGCGTCGATGCGCACTGACCCCTTCAGGCGAACGCGTGTGGATCCGCCTGTTGCGGCGGGTGCGGGCTCGCTAAAAATAAGGGCAGAGAAGGCCAGCTGAAGGAGATTGATTCGAGCACCCATCGTCGCGTCCGCCGCGTCCGCGCATCATGGTATTCTGAAAACTTGTATGAGTGCGCGATGGCGAAGATTGTGCCTGAACGCGGTCTGCGCCATCACGATCGCGCTCCTCCTTCTGTCGTCCCCCGTGGCCAAGGCCAATGGCCGCATCAAGTTTCTCGCGGAGCGCATGATGTATCCACCGGCGGCGGGACAGCCTGACGATTTTCGCGTGCGCACGAACGCTGCGCTCGCGCTTGGGGCGACCAACGACGACGACGCAGTAGCTCCCCTATGTGCGGGTCTCGCAGACCCGAGCGAAGTAGTCCGACATGCCGTTGCGGTCGGTCTGCGCCGTCTTGGTCGGTCGTCGTCGATTGCTTGCCTCAGAGAGCGGGCGTCACAAGAGACCAACACAAGCGTTCGGGCGGCGATAGAGCGCGCAATTGACTCAATCCACGCTTCACACGGTGCCCCGGATGTTGCGGCGACGGCAGCGAGCGCTGTGACCGCTCCGGGAAACGCGAAGTACTATGTCTCACTTTCGCGGGTAACGAACAGGAGCTTGCGGGCCACCGCCGAAGTTGAGCAAATCGTACATGGCGCGATTGCCGCGGAGCTAGAGAAGGTAGGCCTCTATCAGATCGCACCGTCAGGCGAGACCGTGGAGGCCGCAAAGGTCACGCTCGCAAGGCGCCCGCTGAAGGGTTATTTCTTAGCCATTAGCGTCGAAAAATTCGATTCCACTGACGAGGGCCTGCGCGTTCGCGTGAAGATCGCAGTATTCTCGTACCCGGGAAAAGATTTGCGCGGCGAGGTCCCCGCCGGGGCAACCTTGCCGGGGGCCATGCCCGGCGACAAGCGTGCCGAGGACCAGTTGATGAGCATGGTCGCGGCTCGAGCGGCTCAACTGTTTGCCGAAAACTTCAAATGAAAGATCGAGCAGCGTAGCTGAGGGAGGAGACAAGGGTACCCATGACTTCGTCAACCATCTCGTCCGAGCGGGCCGCTCCCTACCATCGGAGTGTGCGAAACTACCTTCTCGATTCTCGCTTTCAGCTCAAGTACGCAGGATCCCTAGTGGCCGTCGCGATAGCGATCAGCGGCGTCATGGGCGTGGTTCTCTATCAGACCACTGGAGCCGTATTCACCGAAAGCACCGCGCTTGTCGAGGAGAGCCGCAAGGTGTCCGAGGTCAGTCGCATGAACGTCAAGGACCTTGCGTCGGACAGTCCGGAGCTAATGACGGAATTCAATCGCGAGGCTGACGCTCACGACAAGCGTCTTGCTCAAGAGCAGGCGCTATTGATTCGTCGGCAGCGCTTGATGATCGAGTCTCTGGTGGGCGGGCTCGCGCTCATGGTCACGCTCATCGGGCTGCTCGGGATCTACTTCACGCACAAAGTCGCTGGGCCTGTCTACAAAATGAAGCGTCTGCTCAAACAGGTTGGCGAAGGAAATCTGCACGTCGAGGCGCGTCTCCGAAAGGGAGACGAGTTGAAGGACTTCTTCGGAGCCTTTACCGACATGGTGTCGAACTTGCGCTCCTTCGAGGCGCGACAACTTGAGCAGATTGACGCGGCCCTCTCAGCGCTTGAAGCGAGTGCGCCCGACGAGGCAGCGAATGCACTGCGAAAGGTGCGGGATGCGATGCGGGATGGCCTACGGCTTAAAGGGTAGACGAGGCCTCTCTATCCAACGGCCCCAGCAACGTATTCAATCGATGTGCGTCCGTCTGCGAACGTCACGGCCGCAACGTCCACACGCACTCGCTGGATCGTGGCGGACCTGACGAGTCTCGTGCGCCATAGGCGCTCAACGGCGCGCAGGATCCTCTTCTGTTTTGCCCAGGTGACGCTCTCAAAGGCTCGGACCCACGCGCCCGGCCCGCGCGTCCGAACCTCGACGATAACCACGAGGGCCCCCTTGCGTGCGACGACATCGAGCTCGAGGGCGCCCAGCTTCAAATTGCGCGCGAGCAGCGTAAATCCGTTAGCAAACAGAAAGTCCGCCACCGCCAACTCGGCGCGCCTGCCAATTGCGGTCCGCGTCGGAGACGCCTTCAACGCTAATGGCCGCCCACGCCCTGAGCCGCGCCGCAATTTGCCTTCGCTGGATCACAAAGTGTGATTCCGCCGCACGCGGCGGGGTCGTACTGGGCGCCGTTCTTCACGCAGTATGCGCCGGTAAGACCCTCATCGACCCCCGTCCCAAGTTTCTGGACGAGCTGAGTGCAAGTGAATCCGTCAGGGCAGGTGCAATAGTTAGCACCATCGTTGGTCTTGCCGTTCACGTCGGCGCAGCGGCAAGAGCAATATTCACGGGGTCGACGAGGGCTCCCGTGGAGTCCTTTCCGTCGACCTTGGTGCCGAGGCCGGGCGTGACACAAGCGGTGACTGGAGCTGGAGCGTTCGGTTGGCCGTCCGCTGTCTGCCCGTAGGGGCAAGAGACGCGTCCCTGAAAATGGTTTACCAGGCAGAGGCGCGTCAAACACTGAAAGCTCTTGGACTCGACGCTCACCTCGGTCTGGCTGAAGCCGAGGAAGGACTGGTCGTACTCCTGCTCCGGAGTGCAAGGATCGCCCACACCAGTGGACTGACAACCCATGCCCGTCAGCACGATCAGAGCTGCGAAGGCGGCCAATCCAGCAAAAAAGAGTCGGGTCATTGGTCTTGGCTCTCCTTTGCGGTGCAGCAGGAGGCACATGGCCGGTGGGCTGCCGACCCGTCGAGGAACGCTACTCGAGACGTGCGAAACGCGTCAAGACGTTCTCCGACTGCAATCTCCACGACCTGCAGAGTGCCCAGAGTGCCTCTCGCGCCACGGAATCAGGCAAGCCGCGCGACGCATTCCAAGCAATAGAGGGTAGGTCTCCCATAGAGGCATACATTTGTTGGGACGTCGTTCGGCCACGCGGAACTTATGGCGGCGAGGGGTTTTCGGCTGTGATGACGAATGAAGAACCGGACGGTCGTTCTCGGCAAAAGCGCGGCGGACGCGAGGGCCGCAGAGGAGAGTCGAAGCCAACTGCGCATTGGCGCGACGACGCAGTGCGTGTGGGTTTTTCGCCTTGACAACGGCGGATCGCGGTCCGTACCATCACCCGCGCCCGACTAGAATATGTCCTGAACATCGTTGGGTTTTTTGAGGGGGCGGCTCGACGCGATTCGAGCAAGCTTACGCGGTCCTGACTTCGACGAGATCCGGCGTTCGACTCAAACGAGGAGCATACGATGCCTGGACGGGTAACGCGCGGCCTTTGGATAGGGGCTTTCGCCGCAGCCATTGGGTTGGTCGGCAGTTCGGCGCACGCACAACACAAGCCGAGGAAGAAGCCGGTGCCCAACCAACCGGCGCCCGTCGACCTTGATGCGGATCCGGGCCGGCCAGCCAAACCGGCAAGGGCCGTGGACAACTCGCCTCCAGCGCAGGCTGGCCAGCCCACGCAGGCGGCGGCACAAGCAAAGCGCCTATACGAAAGCGAGAAATGGTGGGACGCAGCAAAGGCCTTGTTCCGCGTATCGACCGGGGAGACGGGCGACGACGAGGGCAACAAGCAGATCGCGCAGTTTAGCCTCGCGAAAGCGCTATACAAACTAAAGTTCTACCAAGGTGCCTATTCGATTTTCAGCGAAATTGCCGATCGACCGAATCACCAGAAGTATAACGAAACGCTGCTTTGGCTGGCGAAGCTCGCGACCGACTTGCCGGAAACCGCGGACATCATCGAGCGCGTGGGAAAGTACAACGAGGATCACGTCGCGAAGTTCAACAACAAGGAGCAGCACGAGCTTTACTGGGAGCTCAATTACTTGCTTGGCCGGTATCGCTACCGCAACGGCCAGTTTCCAGAAGCGCTCTCGCTGTTCGACAAGGTCGATCGCAGCAGCAAATATTACGTTCAGTCCCAGTTTTTCGGTGGAATCTCGAACGTCCAGATGCGCCAGAGCAAGCCAGCGGTGCAAGCATTTCAGCGCGTGCTCGGGGCGATTGAGCAGGGCGACGTGGAAGTTGAAGACGAGGCCCGAATGCGCGACCTCGCGTACCTCTCCATGGCGCGCACGTTTTATTCAGCGAGCGTCAAATTGGACGAAAACACGAACCAGCCGACAGTGGATCAGACTCGCCTGAGCGCTGCCGTGAAGTACTGGAATAAGGTCGACGTTGCGAGTGAATATTGGCTCGATGCGCTCTTCGAAGAGTCATGGGCCTACTTCATGGCGGGTGACTACAGTCACGCGCTCGGCAACATCCATACGATCCAATCACCCTATTTCCCGCATTCGTACTACCCGGAGGCCGACGTTCTCAGGGCGGTCATCTACTTCTCGAATTGTCAGTACGATGACGCTTTTACCATTGTCGCCAAGTTCCGAACTCAGTTCGAACCGATCCGCGACGAGCTCACCAAGACGCTCGAAAAGTACAAGAAGGGGACGAATCAAGAAGAAGCGTTCTACAACTTCCTAAAGGACGTTCGCGACGACAAGGCGCAGCTCGACGCTAAGATCGCCCCTATAGTGAAGACTTCAATGTCGGACCGGCAGCTTCTTCGAAGCCTGCAATACGTGCGATTGCTCGACGAAGAGAACGCTCGTTTCAACAAGGCGCCGGCCACTTTCAAGGATTCCAAAGTCGCCGACCTGGTCAAGGATTCTATTCACGACTCGCGGGAGCTGGCCATCCGGAATGCCGGAGACTTGGCGCGAACTCGCTACGAACGCAATCTCGCTGATTTGAACGAGCAGCTCCGCAATGGCCAGAAGATCCAGATCGACATCACCGCTGCACAGCGCAACATTATCGACCAAGCGCTTCAAAATGCGCAAGTGACAGCCGAAGAGTCGAAGGCCAACATCGTCAAGCCCGACGAAGAGCACGTGATCTGGCCCTTCAACGGCGAGTATTGGCGTGACGAACTCGGGTTTTACCGCCAGACGATCACGTCGAAGTGCGGGAGGTAAAGGGATGAATCGCGTCGCATTGAATTGGGTAGTCGCCGGCACTCTCGTCTTGTGCGCCCTCTCGGGCCCGCGCCGTGCACAAGCTGCGTCGTCCTCGTCCGCTGCTGCCTCGTCATCTGGTGGATCGGGGCCGGCGGCGCCAGCAGCCTGCGTTTCCGAGAAGGCAAGGCAAGACCTGGAGGTCTGTCCGAACGGCCCGAAGTTGACCGGCTCGTCTACGCACGGCAAAGCGCCGGAGATGTCGTTCCACGGAAAGGTGGAAGAGCTGAAGAAGGGGGAGAAGAAGATCGGCATCGGCACGGCGGACGTCCAAATGCTCGCTGGAATCCGAGATGCTCGTCAAATTGGCCTGCAGCAGCGCGCCTTGGCGCTCTTGGGAACTGAGATTGGACAACTCGAATCGCTCTATAAGACGACGGACCTCCGTTCCAAGGACCGACAGCAGCTGCTCCGTCGCCTTGCGGAAGACTACGTCGAGCTCGAGAACGCGGCGTTTCGCGAGAAGACTCTTGCGGAAGTAAAGAGGGACTCGCTTAAGGCGACGAACCCTGCAGAAGCGGGCAAGCAGCAGGCGCTTGCAAACCAACGAAAGACAACGATGGATCTGTCGCGGAAGGCGGCAATTTCTTATTACTCGACGTTGGTCAACGATTATTCAGGGACCCCGTCAAGAACATTCACGCAGAATCCGCCGCCGGCGTATCCGCTTCTCGACGAAGTCTACTACTACCTTGCATACGAATACGAACAAGCTGGCGACACGACCAACGCCCGCAGGGTCTATCTGGACCTAATCACAAAGACACCGACATCGAAGTACATACCGAACGCCTACCTTGCATTCGGTGAACTCTTCTTCAATGAGGCGATGAGCGATCCGAGCAAATGGGACCCGGCCAAACAGGCATATCAGAGAGTTATTGCCAAGCCACCGCCCGAAAACAAGGTCTTCGGATACGCCTGGTACAAGCTTGCCTACGTGTTTTGGAATCAGGGCGACTTGCCGCACGCGCTCGACGCCTTTAAGAAAGTTGTCGACTTTGGGACGCAGTTTGCGCAGTTGCCAAACGCCAAGAAGCTTGCCGACAGCGCTCGCCGAGACGTGGTGCCCGTGTACGCGCTCGCAGGCAGTCCGACGGCCGCTTACAACTTCTTCAGGAACCTGAGTGGCGATCCGCCGGGCTCCAGCGACAAGACGTTCAAAATGATGAACGACCTCGGGCAGAACTATCTCGACACCGGGCACTATCCTGAGGCCATCGCGCTGTACAAGGACCTCATCGTCCGCGACAACGGGAGCGATCGCATCTGCGAATACCAGTCCCACATTACGGAAGCCACGATGGCGATGAAGTCCGGCGACAAGGCCAGCATCGTCGCGGAGCTCAATAACCAGTTCAAGCGATACAACGCGTTCAAGCAAGAGAATCATTCGCCCGAGGGCAAACAGACTTGCGCAAACCGAACCGCCGCCATGGCGACGGAGACGGCGATGGCGTGGCACCTCGAGGCCGTCGGCTCACAGGGGCAACGCGGCACTGGCGATCCGCGGACGATGGACCTGGCCGCACTTCTTTATAAGAAGGTGTCGGACACATGGAATACCGCTGACTTTGCGAAATTCGAATTCCCGCGCCTTGTGAAGGAAGATTGGCCGAACATTTACAAGATTAAGTACAACATGGCCGACTTGCTCTACTTCCGCGAGAAGTGGGCCGAATGCGGTCCAGCGTTCGATGCGGTCGTGGAGGAGGACCCGACGGGGAAGCAAGCCGCCGAAGCCGCCTATGCGGCCGTGCTCTGTTATCAGAACATCTATCTGGCGACCCATCAAAAGGGCGCGGACAAGAAGGGAACGGGAAATCTTCCCGGCGTCGGCAAGGATATCAAGCAGGACCCCGACGAGAAGTACAAGGCAAAGGAGATGACCGACTCGCAGAAGTCGATGGTGTCGTCCTTCAATCGGTACGTCTGCTACATCCACCCGGAAAAGAATGACGTCGAGGGCCAAAAGCAGCTCGTGGAGGTGAAGTACGCTCGTTGCCGGTTGTACTTCGAAGCGCAGCATTGGGAAGAAGCGGCGGCCTGTTTCAAAGATATTGCTGTCACGAATTCAGACAACGATTTCGCCGTATACGCTTCTCAACTTTACCTCGAGAGCGCAAACGTATTGGCATTTCACGGTATGCCGAATCGACACACGTGTATCGATGACATGATCACCGATGTTCCGAAGTTCATCGAACTCTTTTGCACTGGAGACAAGGCGCAGAAAAACGACGACACGTGTACCCTTCTCACGAAGGTCCAGTGCGATATTCAACGTCTGCGCGCGCAGCACATCGTCGAAGAGGCCGACAAGGGCGGCAACAATGCGCTCGAGCTCTTTGAGAAGGGCGGCCGAGCCTACTTCGATCTCTGGGAAAAGTACGGTGCGACCCCGCTGCGCAATAACCAGCAGCCGCTGTGCGAGAAACTTGACGAGATCGTTGAGAACGCCGCCCGTTCGTTTCAGGCGGGGCACTTGGTGGCCAGCGCCATCCGCGCACGGATGGTGCTGCTCAACCCGCAGTACCGAATGGAAAAGACGGAGCTAGCGAAGGAGGCGATGTTCAAGATTGGCGGCAACTGGCAGGCCATCGCCGTCTATGACCAAGCCGCTGAGTGGTACGAGCGATACGCAAGGGACAATGCCCACCGCAAGAACGCGGACAAGTCGCTATCCGATGCCATCGTCTTGCGCCTGGGCCTAGGTGAGGATGAGCAAGCCGTTGCGGGCGTGAAGCAGTATCAGAAGGACTACGGCAATTCGAATGCAGTGGAGACGGCGCAGATCGCGTTTGCAATTGGTGCGCACTACGCCGACAAAGAAGATTGGGAGAGTGCCCGCAGGGCATTGACAGGCGCAATGGCAACCTTGGACCGAGCGCCGCCGGATATTCAAGTTCAGGCGCACGCCACGCTTGCTCGAGCGATGATGCACATCAAGGGTTCGCAGGCCGGGGCGAAGGCCGAATACGACAGGGTCCGCAAAGTCTGGGGAGATGGCAGCGCGGCTCAGGCAAAGATCGGTGAGGCGTACAAGAGCGAAGGGGAAGACCAGCGCGCGCACCGATTAGGGAAGGCGCTCGATGCGGTGGGCGAAGCGATGTTCTTCGCTGCCGAGGAGAGAAAAAAGGAGAAAGTCGATTCGCTGCCGTTCCCCGTCTACAAGGGGGCGGGGACCAAGGACGACATCAAAAAGTACATGGACAAGACGCTGATGCCCTGGGTGCAGAAGAAGCGCACGGCCATAGAGGACGTCGACACCGGGTACCAGAAGATTACCGAGCTTCAGCCTGTGCCGCCGCCGCGATGGGTCATTGCGTCCGCGTCGCGCGCGGGCTTGTCATGGGGCAACTTCGTGGACGATTTCCGTAAGGCACCCTATCCGAAGGAGTGGGACAAGAAGGGATTCGTGCCCGGCACGGGAGACACGCTCTCGTGGTCGGAGGTTAAGGCGAACTACCTTGAGCACCTCGACGAGGCGTCGGAGCCAATCAAGCGCGACAAGGGAAAACCGGCGCTCAAGCGCTGCCTGGACGACTCGGTCAAGTACCAGTATTTCGACGAATACTCACGCGATTGCGAGAAGTGGCTCGCAAGGAATTACAAGGCCGAATATCATATCGTTGACGAGCTGC
>WNFJ01594687.1_pt3 | contig 19929 bp, 19 predicted proteins | sample 5400461 | NCBI WGS metagenome assembly WNFJ01 (sample SAMN13153349, study PRJNA577476) | soil metagenome | isolation source: 115 cm saprolite on Douglas fir-dominated hillslope | place: USA:California | collected 2013-09-17
GGGCGGGGTGGGGTGGACCTGGATCGCATCGGCTCCCATCGCCCTGGCGCGCTCGAACGATAGATGCAGCCCGCCGGATGAGTCGACGTGGGCGCCGATCACAGGCACCCAAAGAGATTAATCGGACCCGGCTGTGGGATCGGATCCCGGTCCTCTCTGCCATATTTTTACAGTGGCCCACCGGTGATGGCTGTTTTCGTCATGAGCGACCTGGAGCTTCCCATCCGTGGCCGCACCTACCGCGAACCCGAGGGCCCGCACAGCGTGGTCGTGCGCGGCCGCGACCTCGACGCCGGATTGCAGCACGCCGCCGCCCGCAGCGATTGCCGTGCGGTCGCCGTCATCGGCCTCCCCGCGGATGACCGCGACCTCAGCGTCCTCGCCGGGAGGCGGCTGTTCCTCGTCGATGCTGACAGCGGCCGCCTTCGAGACTTCGCGGCGAACGCGCTCCGGGCGGAGGCCGACGTTGAGTGGATCCGCTCGGCAACGCCTCCGTTCGACCGGCTGGCGGACGCGCTTCTGCCCGTAGGCGGCGTCGTGCTTGCGGCCGGCTCGAGCACGCGGATGTCAGGTCCGCAGAAGCTGCTGCTCGAGTTCGATGGACGGCCGATGATCAAAACCGTGATCGAGGCGGCCTCAGATGGCGGCTGCCACCAGATCGTGGTCGTGTATTCCTCCGACGAGGTCAAAGAGGCGGTCGGGGTCGAAGCCGAGCTGGTCCACAACCCACGCGCTCAGCAGGGCATGGCCACCTCGCTGCAGGCCGGCCTGCGCGCGATGCGGCCGGACATGGAGGCTGCCGTCGTGATGCTGGGAGACCAGCCGATGGTGGGCTCGCGTACAGTGGCGGCCCTGCTCCGATCTTGGCGGCGCGAAGGGTCGCGGCCCGCGGTTGCGGTCGCCCGAGGGGAGGAGGGCAAGTGGGCGCCGCCCGTGGTTTTGGCGCGGGAGCTCTGGGAAGAGCTCATGGCACTGGAGGGCGACGCCGGTGCGCGCCAGCTCCTTGATCGCCGGCCGGAGCTGGTCGATGTCGTGCCGACGCTCGATCGTCTCGACGATGTCGACACACCCGAGGACTACGCCAACATCGTCAGGCTCTTCCCGCGCCCGAAACCGACCTCCCAAAAGTAAATGGAGGTCGATGGCCGGCTGATCGCGTGGGTCGCGCTGTCCTCCCTCCTCATCGCGACCCCCGGTCCTGACACCGCGCTGATCATCCGCAATGCGCTCGCGGCGGGCCCGCGGGCGTCGACGCTGTTTGCCATCGGGGTCGCGGTCGGCATCCTCGCCTGGGCGCTCGCCGCCACGTTGGGAATCGGCGTGCTGCTCGAACGCTCGTCGACCGCCTTCACCGTCCTCAAGCTCGCGGGCGGTGCTTACCTCTGTTACCTCGGCGTTCGGAGTCTGGTAACGAAATCTCAAGACGACCCGAAGGTGCTTCCCGGCGCACGCACCGGGCTGGGCGATCGAAACGCATGGGGTAAGGGCCTCTTCAGCAACCTGCTCAACCCCAAGACGGGCGCCTTCTTCGTCACCGTGATGCCGCAGTTCATCGTGCCGGGCGACCCCGCGATCAGGATCGTGCTGATGGTCGGCGCGTTCGAGGTGATGCTCCTCGCGTGGCTGATCGCTTACGGCCATGTCGTCTGCAGGCTCGGCCGGAGCGGCCTCGGATCACGAGCCCGCCGGGCGATGACAAAGGTGACGGGGATCGTGCTCATCGGCCTCGGCGCCCGCCTCGCTTTCGAGCGCCGTTGACGGCCGCCGGCGTAGGATCTCAATAGTGCTAGTGGATGCTCTAGGAGTGCGAGCTTGAAAGGTCGGGCGTCGAAATCCAGCGGCACCTGGAAGAGTGCGGGGGACTACGAGGACATCCTCTACGACACCTGGGACGGCATCGCCAGGATCACCATCAACCGCCCCGAGGTCCGCAACGCGTTCCGGCCGACCACTGTCTTCGAGATGTCGAAAGCGTTCGAGGCCGCGCGCGACGATCCGAAGATCGGCGTGGTCATCCTCACCGGAGCCGGCACCGAGGCGTTTTGCTCCGGCGGCGACCAGCGCATGCGAGGCGACGACGGTTACATCGACCCCAAGGGGACCGGCCGCCTCAACGTGCTCGACCTCCAGATCCAGATCCGCCGGCTGCCCAAACCGGTGATCGCGATGGTGGCCGGCTACGCGATCGGCGGCGGTCACGTGCTGCATGTGGTTTGCGACCTGACCATCGCCGCCGACAACGCGCGCTTCGGCCAGACGGGACCGCGGGTGGGCAGCTTCGACGGCGGCTACGGCGCGGGCCTGCTGGCCCGCATCGTCGGCCAGAAAAAGGCGCGCGAGATCTGGTTCCTCTGCGAGCAGTACGACGCCCGCCAGGCCCTGGACATGGGCCTAGTGAACAAGGTCGTGCCCCTGGCAGTGCTCGAGGAGGAGACGGTCGCGTGGTGCCGGAGGATGCTGGAGCTCAGCCCTCTCGCGCTGCGGATGCTCAAGGCCGGACTCAATGCCGCCGATGACGGCCTGGCCGGCATCCAGCAGCTCGCGGGCGACGCGACCCTCCTCTACTACATGACCGAAGAGGCACAGGAAGGGCGCGACGCGTACGTCCAGAAACGGAAACCGAACTTCTCGAAGTTTCCGAAGAGGCCGTAGGCAGTGGTGGCGGCGGCTCCGGCTCTGACGCCGTCGCGCGTCTGGTGGTCGGCGGTGAGGCCGGCGACGCTCGCGGCGTCGGTCGCGCCCGTGCTGGCGGGCACCGCGGTCGCAATACACCAGGGCGGCATGCGGCCGGCGTCCGGTTTCGCCGCGCTCGTGGTCGCGCTTGCTATGCAGGTCGGCGTGAACTTCGCCAACGACTACTCCGACTTCGTTCGCGGCGCGGACACGCCGAGACGAGTCGGGCCGGTCCGCGCGGCGGCGTCCGGTGTCGTCGCGCCGAAGCAGGTAAGGCTCGCTGCTCTCGCCGCTTTCGGAGTTGCCGGGTTGGTGGGCATGGTCCTTGCGCTGGCCACGGATTGGCGATTGCTGCTCGTCGGGGCCGCGTCCCTGCTGGCGGGCTGGCTCTACACGGGCGGACCCCGACCCTACGGATACGTTGGCCTGGGCGAGCTTTCTGTATTCGTGTTCTTCGGTCTCGTCGCGACCTGCGGGACCGTTTATGTCGAATCTTTGCGAGTGACGCCCCTGGCGGTGTTGGCCGGCAGCGGCATTGGTTTTCTAGCCACGGCAATCCTCGTCCTGAACAACCTGCGGGACATCGAAACCGACGCCGCGGCCGGCAAGCGAACGCTCGCCACCCGGCTTGGCCGAGACCGCACGCTGATTCTCCTGGTCGTGATCGTGTGCGCCGCGTTCGCCATGCCGATCCTCATGCTCGTCCTCGGCCTCGCCGGCATCACGGTGATGCTCGTCCACTTCGCGATCCCGATCGCGGCGGTGCCGGTGCGCGGAGCGTTCGCCGGCCGCGGCGGGCCGGCGCTCGTGGCCGCGCTCAAGCGGATGGCCGCGACTGAAATCTCCTATGCGCTGCTTCTGGCGCTCGGACTGCTGATATGACGAGCACATACATCGCGGCAGCTCATCCGCGGGACGTCGCTGCCGAGGTCGAACGGGGAGTCGCGCTCGGGTGCCGCTCGTTCATCCTCCAGAGCGTCGCCCATGGTGGGATGCTCGACCAGGAACGCCTAGGCGCCGCCAGGTATGCGGCCGGCGTTCACTCGGAGGTGGTGCTCGAGTCGGTCTCGCGCGAACCGGCGCCGGCGAGGTGAGCCGACAGGACGCGCGCGAAAGCCTCGGGTCGCTCCTGGTGGACGGCATGACCGGCCCGGAGCACGACCTCGACGCGCCCGTTCGGAACCGATGCCGCCAGCCGGCGCGCGGAGGCGACGTAGCCATGGTCGAGCTGGCCCGCGACGAAAGTGCATGGGACCGCGGTTCGCGTGAGGTCACTCCAGAGCGGCTCCATCACGCCCGCGCCCATTCCTCGGAGCGAAGCGGCAAGCCCGGCCACCGTGTTGCTCATGCGCTCGGCGCGCAGCTGCGCCACGAACGATGGGCCGCGGCGCTCCAGGCCGGCGAAGAGAGGCAGGCTGCCCCAGTAGTTCAAAAAGGGCTCGAGGCCCTCCTGCTCGATTCGCCGCGCCAGCGCCTCGTCGCCCATCCGCCTGCCCTGCCGCGCCTCCTCATCGAGGCCCGCGTGGGCGCCGATCGTGAGCAGCGAGAGGATCCGTTCCGGCCGCCTCGCGGCGATGTGAAGAGCAAGCCGGCCGCCCATCGAGTAGCCGACGAGGTGCGTGCGCTCGATCCCGAGGTTGTCCCAGAGCATCACCAGGTCGGCGGTGCAGGCGTCCATCGTGCACGGCGCCCCAGGCGCCATCCGCGTGAGGCCGTGGCCGCGAAGGTCGGGCACGACCCAACGCCGGCCGGCCGGCATGGCCGCGATGACTTCCTGCCAGCTGCGGCCGCTTTGCGTGAATCCGTGCAGTAGGGTGACGGGCGTGCCTTCACCCGTGACGAAGTAGTTGAGCCGCACGTCGGCGCCCTCCAGAATCGGCACAACAAGAACTCTATGGACATAACGCAGTCCTTCGCGGCCACTTTCGTCGACGAGCTCGCGGCGCAGGGCGTGGAGTACGCCTGCCTGTCGCCTGGCTCGCGCTCTGCGCCCATCGCCATGGCGTTGCAGCGCCACCCGAGGATCAAGGTGATCGTCCAGATCGACGAGCGATCCAGCTCGTTCTTCGGCCTCGGCCTCGGCAAGGCGACCGGCAAGCCGGCCGTGCTTCTGTGCACGTCGGGCACCGCGGCGGCCGAGTTCCATGCTGCCGTCGTCGAGGCGTCGTACTCGCGAACGCCGCTCATCGTCCTCACGGCCGATCGACCGCCCGAGCTGCGCGACGTGGGCGCGAACCAGGCGATCGACCAGCAGCACCTGTACGGCAGCGCCGTGCGTTGGTTTTTCGACCCGGGCACCCCGGTCGACATCCCCGGCGCGCCACGAATGTGGCGGCGGCTGGCGGCCCGCGCGGTGGCGGAGGCCGCGGGCGGCCCGGTGCACCTGAACCTCCCGTTTCGCGAACCTCTCGTGCCGCCTCCCGGACAGGTTCCCTCGGCACAGGGTGATGCGGCACAGTCCATCACCAGCGGCCGCATCCTGCCCACGCCTGCTCAGCTCGCTTCGCTGGCGTCGGCGCTGCAGCGCGCGCGCCGCCCGCTGGTCGTGGCAGGCGAGATGCGCGATGGCGAGAAGTTGGCGCCCGCCCTCACACGGCTCGGGCTGCCCGTTCTGGCAGAGCCGGGCTCCCAGCTCCGGCGACCCGAAACGGGCGGCGCCGTGGAGTCGTACGAGGCGTTGCTGCGCGCCGGCTGGTCGCTCGAGCATGGGCCCGACCTGGTGATCCGTGTCGGCGGCACGCCGACCTCGCGGGCGATGAACGCGTGGCTCGCCGCGGCTGCGGCGCCGACCTTCTTGATCGACCCCGACCATTTGTGGCGCGACCAGGACCAGGTAGCTCGGTACGTCGTCGCGTGCGATCCGCAGGCGTTGCTCGAAGCCCTGCCCCCCGTCAGCCGCACAACATGGCGCGACGAATGGGTGTCGGCGGGAAAGAAGGCGGGAGCAGCCATCTCGGCAACGCTGATCTCAACGCCGCTGCATGAGGGCCACATCGTCCGCGCATGCCGGACTCGGCCCAGGTCTTCATCGGCTCGAGCATGCCGATTCGAGCCGCTGACAGCTTCTGGCCCCTCTCCAGGTCGCAGCAGCGCTTCTACGGCAACCGCGGCGCCAGTGGCATCGACGGCCTCGTCTCGACCGGCCTCGGAATCGCAACCGGCCGCAGCGCGGTTCCGACAATCCTCTTGCTCGGCGACCTGTCCCTGTACCACGACATGAACGGCCTTTGGGCGATCGGCCGCCACGGCGTCAAGGCAACCATCGTCGTCTGCGACAACAACGGAGGCGGTGTCTTCAACTTCCTGCCGCAAGCTCAGCATCCGGACGTTTTCGAGGAGATCTTCGCGACCCCGCTCGGGCTGGACTTCGCGCAGGTCGCGCGACTGTATGGCCTCGTCTACAGCCCGGTCACGGAGCGATCCGGCCTCGAGCCCGCCATCAGCGATGCCATCGACAAGTCGACGCCGACGATGGTGGTCGTGAAGTTCAAGCGCGACGACAGCGTGAGCGGCCACCGCCTGTGCTGGGAGGCGGCGGCGGCAGCTCTGCGGGACTAAACGATCACGTCAGCGCAGTCAGCAACGCCTTGAACTTGAGCTCGGTTTCGTCGAACTCGCGGGCGGCATCCGAGTCGGGCATCACGCCGCCGCCCGCGTACAGGCGTGCTCCTTCCTCCCAAAGCAGGCCGCAGCGCAAGGCGACCGCGAACTCCCCGTCGCCGCGAGCATCGACCCATCCGACCGCGCCCGCGTACCAGCCCCGCTCCATCGCTTCGAGATCGTCGATGAGCGCATCGGCGGCGGCCCTCGGCCAGCCACCGACGGCGGGAGTGGGGTGGAGGACGGCCGCCAGCTCGAGCACGTCCGCGGCAGGTTCCCGAAGCTCCGCGGTCACTTTGGTCGCGAGGTGCTGGATGTTGGTGAAGCGAACGACCTCTGGCGGTCGCGCCGTCACCGTTTCCGAAAACGGCTTCAACGCATCGACCACGAAGTCGGCCGTGAGGCGGTGCTCCGCGCTGTCCTTGGCGCTGGCTTCGAGCTCGAGCGCGAGGCGGTCGTCATCGGCCTCGGTGGCGCCGCGCCCCACGCTGCCGGCCATCGGCTGTGCGTACGCCCGCGACCCGAACCGCCGAATCAGAAGCTCGGGCGATGCGCCCACGAAAGCAGTGCCGTCGGCGCCGGTGACCAGGTAGATGAAGCACGACGGATAGGCCGATCGCAGCGACCGCGTCACTCTCGCCGCCGCAACGACCCCGTCGCCTCGCGCCATCACCTCGCGGGCGAGGACGACCTTCTCGGCTTCGCCCGCCCGCAGCCGAGCCGCGGCTGTCTCGACGGCCGCGGTCCACGAGACGGGGTTGCGGATGGGGCTGACCTCGAGCGTTCGCGCGGCCGGCACGCCGGCGGTGCGGGGCTCCAGGTCGAGAAGCTCGGCCGCGTCGGCGCCCGCCGCGGTTGCGAACGTGCGGCCCCGGGACCTCACCAGGGCGAGGGCGGGGACCCGAAGCAACAGCGCGGGGAATCCCGACCACGGCCCTCGCGGGTCACGGTCGGGTCGGTAGGCAAACCCGCCCACGGCGACGGGATTGACGCCGGCTGCGCCCGCGGCGAGCGATGCGCTCAATCGGCGCCACATCCGCGCCGCGGCCAGTAGCCGTTGGGTGCCAGGTTCGAAGTCGACGACTTCGCCGTTCGGATCTTCGACAGCGACGCCGCCGGGAGCGGCCACGATGTCGAACGCGCGGCCCAGGCCAGCAACGCTGACGGCTTCGGGCATCGGCCTCTCGACAAGCAGCACCTCGTGGCCCGAATCCCGGGCGGCGCTGACGACGTCGATGAGGTCGGGTGTGCGCTCGAGCTCCCAGGTACGGACGGGAGTCGTCGCGATCATCGTTTTTCTATGTGCTCGCGCGCCGCGCGCAGCAGAGTCCGCTCGAAGTGGTGGCGGACGAGGGTGCCGCTGGCTTCGAGAAGCTCGGTGAAGAGCCCAAGGAGCTTGCGCTCCGCCGCTTCCGTCTCGCCGCCTTCGGCCTGGATCCGCTCGCGTACATGGCGGTCGAACAGGTCAACGGCCTGGCGCGCGGTGCGGTCGATGTTGGCCGCATGCTCCTTGCCCAGGTCCACCAGCGCACCCAGCGGGATGCCGGCCGCGATCAGCTTCATACCCGCCGCGATCGCATCGAGGTCGTCTGCCGGGTACCGCGCTTCGGCGCCCTCGATCGGCACGAGCAGCCCCGCCTGTTCGAGGCTGGCCAGCAGCGGCTCGGCCACCCCGCTGCGTTCGGCCAGCTCGGCCAGCGTCAGCGTTTGCGGGGCCGCCGGCCTGGTCACCGCTTCGACCAGGCCCACGTCTGACGGCTCGAGCTCGCCCGCCAGGAAACGCTGGATCACCGTCAGCGTGAATCCTTTCTGCTGCAGCTCGCGGATGCGGCGCAGGCGCTCGAGATGGGCGTCGCCGTACCAGGTGACGCGCCCTTCGCGGCGGGGCGAATCGAGCAGGCCTTTGCCCTGGTAGAAGCGGATGGTGTCCACCGCCACCCCCGCCGTCCTGGCCAACTGTTCGATTCGATACTCCATGAGCAGATGCTCGCACAATGCCGTACCCGAGATCGGCTCGAAGCAAGAAGCGGGCCGCGGTCGACGTCAGGAGCCGCCAGACAGATCCCGGTCCTCCATCTCCCACGCGTGGTCGAGCATGTGGTAGGCGCTGTGACGGATCACGAACTGGACCGTCCAGGTCCGCGCCGGCGCCCCGCGCGCGTTGTAGTCGCGGATCGCCGCGCAGAACGCGTCGCGGTGGGCGCGGAGGTCGTCGGGGCGTTCGCGGGCGTCAAGGGGCGTGTTGACGCCGACCCTCTTCGCGAACTCGTCGATTTCGGCGCCGTTCGTGTGGCGGACGATCTTGTCTCGATCGCGCCCGCCGCCGCGCGGACCCTTCCGGAGCTCGGCGGAGACGCGTGAGGCGACGTCGTCGAAGTAGGTCCAGCTCGCCCGCAGCAGGGCGATTCTCCGTTCGCAAACGGCGTCGCTCATCGGCGCGTGTTCGGGTCCCGTCGACCTGAACGACAGACCGTAGAAGTCGGTCATGCCGGCGCCTTCGAGCCGCTCCACGATCTTCACCTTGCCGGCCGCGCGGAACTCGCCGGCGAGGCCGGCAAGCTCGGCGACCTTCGCGTATCGCGGACGGTAGGCGGCGAACAGCTCGAGAGCCTCCGCCTCGGACTTGCCGCTCCTGTCCCAACCGGGCCAATCCAGCGCCACGGCGACGGCTTTCTTCTTGCCCTGCTCGACCATCACGCGGATCGGGTCGCCCACATACGCCACCTTAAGCCACGAAAGTCGCGGTGCGCGACGGCATCGCCAGTGCCCGACGTGGAGACTGCTAGCCGGTCGTGTTCCAGTAGTACATGCGGTCGAGCCAGTGGGGGTCGGTACGGTACGCTAGGGCGAAGTCCATCACCGAGTCGACGTAGTCGTACGAGTTGTTGTAATGCCAGATCGCGTTCTTCATGTCGTTCGGAGCGCCGTTGTGGACCAGAAGCCGCGCCGCGGCAAGAATGGCGTCGTGGGGGTCGTTGATGTTGCCGCCTTGCCCGTACTCGGCCCACGTGCCAGGTTCGAACTGCATCGGACCCAACGCCCCCGCCGATGACGGGCCGTTGACACGCCCGAAATTGCTCTCGATGAAGTTGATGGAAGCGAGGTAGCTGGCGTCGACGCCGTAGACCCGCTGCGCCTCCGCGTAGTAGGAGCGCAGCTTGTCGAGCGGCTCGGCTGATCCATACGGATGCGTGAAGTGGACGTTGACCAGGTAGTACTGGTCGATGCCGGCGAGTATGTACAGCGAATGAAGGCCGGCCACCGCATCGTCGAGAGGTCGGGCTATCGATGCGGGGAGTAGCCGTATGACCGACGACTCGACGCTGTCATAGCCGGCGAGCTCGTAGACACGCAGCTCTTCCTGACGCACCGCCTCGCGATATGCGAACGCAGCCGCTTCCTGCGACAGGTTCTGGCGGATGGTGTCCGCCAGCGTGGCCGGCGGCGGCTGTGACTTGAGCCCCTGCAGCTCCGCCACCGCCTGCGCCATGGCGAGCTCGGCGCTGATGATCCGCGCCGCTTCGTGATGGGCGCTCGGCGGCGTCAGCGGATCATGCGCGTAAACCCCGCGCGCCGGAAATGCGACGAGCAGCAGCGCGGCGACGGCCGCCGCGACTATCCGGCTCAGGCCGACTCCGCCACCGTCACGCTCGCCGGCTGCTCGTAGTCGGGCACCGACGGCAGGTCTTCGGGATACGGATCCGACTCATCCGGTTTCCGCATGCCGACGGAATCCAGGAGTCCGCTGATCTCGTCACCCATCAGCTCGCCCTGGGCGATGACCGCTTCCGCCGCCTGGTCGATGGCCTCCTTGTTCACGTACATCAGACGCCAGTCGTCGATGTATGCGTGGCCGAGGAGCTGCGAAACCACACGCCGAGAGCGAGGATTCGACAGCACCGCGGACACCTCCGTGCCCTTTTCGTGCACGCCGCCGGTCACCTGCGCGACAGAGATGAGTTGCTCACCGATGTTGGTCGCCTTCGTTGACATCTCGGGATCGAGCCTGTCCGGGCCCATCCCTTTAATGCCCACCATCTCGCAGGCGATCGCTGTTGCCTGGATGAGGTCCATTGTCACCCCGGTCGTGTTCTCGCCGTAGAAGACATGCTCGCACGCGAGGGCCCCAAGGCAGGCCCGGATCCGCGCGATCTTTTGAGATCGGAACACCACCCACTCCTCTTCGGCTGGAACCGATTTGTGGTAGCCGCCGATCTCACCTATGACGCTGGCGCGCCGTCGAATCGAAAGCCGAACGTGTGAGCGGTCGCTTTCGAAGAAGTGTGATGCCACAGCGTGGCCCACCTCGTGACGGGCGACTGCGATCTTGTCGCGCTCTGTGTACTCAACCGGAAGAGCCAGACCCGCTTCGACGTTGCCCATGGCTTCGCGGATGTCGTGCCAGTTGAATCCGTCGCGACCATCTTCAAATGCATAGAGCAGCGCCAGCGACAAGACCTGCTCGATGTTCGCGGGCGAGTAGTCCTCGGTTATCCTGGCGAACTCCTCGCGCCGGGTCGGTGGGTCCAGTGCGGGATCGTGCTTCTTCTTGCTGAAGTGCGACCTTCGCGCTTCGGCATCAAGAACACGATCTGGCGGCCGAACCGACCCGGGCGGATGAGCGCCTCGTCGAGCACTGATGGGCGGTTGGTGGCGCCGATGAAAAGGATGTTGTAGTTGGGTGCCCGAAGTGGCGGGATGCGGAGTGGAATTCGGGTGCCGTTGAAGGCGACGAGTCGGGGCAGATAGAGTCCGTCGAGGGTCAGGTTTAAAAAGGCCCGAGCCTGGCGGACGATCAAGCCGGGATTGTCGATGCCGTCCATGAGGACCAGCAGCATGTTCAGGCCCAGCGTGGAATTGCCGCCCATCATCATGCCGCCCAGCATCGCGCCGCCCGTTCCGGACCGGCGTGTTCCGAGCGCGTCGATCTCGTCGATGAACACGATGCAGCCGCCCCAGACCTTGGCGCGCTTGCGTGCGGCGCGAACCATCAAGTAGACGCTGAGGGCGTCGATGCCGAGGAACATCCCGCCGAACGAGCCTCCATTGGCGATGGAGATGGGCACGTGCAGCGATGAGGCGATCGCTTTGGCCAGCATGGTCTTGCCCGTGCCGGGAGGGCCGACCATCAGCACCCCGCGCTCGCGCTTGCCGCCGGCCTTGACGAACAGCCTCCCGTGCTCGATCAACTTCAGGATCTTTTTCATCTCGCCGACCGCGGCACTTTGCCCGCGGACGTCGTCGATGTTGACCCCGAAATTTGCGTCGTCGGGGTTGATCATGGACTTGCCGATCCGCGTGTAGATGTAGAACGGAAGGAAGAAGATCGAGAACTGGGCGATGATCAGGAAGATGACGTAGAGAAGGTTTGTGAAAAATGCCTGGAGGACAGTCGGGATGACCGCGAGCGCATCGATTGGCCCAAAGCCGAACAGCAGGTACATCACGACGAAATACAGAACCGGGATGGCAGCCGCGTAGAGGATCCGCTTCCAGAAGATCGCCCGGTTGGTTTCCACCGTCCTCTCGAGGACGTCGGTCTCGGCAGTCACCGTGTCGCGGATGATCAGTCGCCGGCGCACGATGCTGAACAGGCCGCGAAACACGAGCATCGCGAAAAGCGCGAAGAGAACCGACCAGCCGATGCCGTACTGCAAGTAGATGTCGGCAAACGCATAGGCGGTCGCACCGACGAAGAAGGTGAAGATCCAGAAGATGATCACGGCGGGCTATCTCCTATACGGCTCGATGTTTCATCCAGCTTAGTACCTGCTTCGGGCCGGTGGGCTGTGGCCAGAAGCACCACGATCCCAATCCCTACGGCGATCACGAGGTCTCCTGGGCTGTAGGCGCCCCGGACGGGCCACGGAAATCCGATCCAGTCCGCCAGCCAGTTGAGGTTGGTGCCGGGACCCATCACGACGTACTGCCCCAGGTGGCCCTGCCGGATGAGCGACCCCGCGAGGCTTGGCGCCACCGGCATGCGCGCCGCGTTGGCGACGATGACGGTGAGGTTCATCGCCGCCCCGAGCGTCACCACCCACACTCCAGGCAGGCGATTGAAGTGCAGCGCAGTCCAGGCAACCAGGGCGGCCAGAGCGGCGGCGTAGACGTACTGCACGCCGTCGAGCCGGCTCAACGGCGGCAGAAGGACGGCTTCGCGGATCACCAGCACCGCAAGGACGAACCACGGCCAGCGGAAGCTCAGGGTGGCGAGGTTGCCGAGCTTGCCGCCGGCGGCGACGCCGATCAGGAGCCCCAGGACCAGCGGAACCAGGACGAGCACGCGCCGAGATGCTAGTGGTGCGTCCGGGAAAACGCTCGCCAGTGCTTCGGCCTAGTCGGCCGGGCTGCGCTGAAGCCGGCGTCGCCTCCTGCGCGCGCTCGGTCACGCATCTACGCGATGCGCTCCCTTGCGTGCTCGTCGGCTCCTTGGCTCCGGCCGCCGAGGCCGCGCCTTGTCGAGCTAATTCCCAGACACCCCACTCGCTAGCCGGCCGCGAGCCGCGACGCCGTCCCGGCCAGGACCTTGACTCCAATTTCCATGCAGCTCTCGTCGATGCGGAATCCGGGCGAGTGGTGGGCGGGCGGCGTTTCTCCCGGCGGCATCGCGCCGAGCATGAAGTAGCAGCCGGGGATGCGGGTGAGGAATTCGGCGAAATCGTCGCTGACCGTGAGCGGGCGGCCGAGGACGCTGGCCTTGTCGCCGATCAACGATTGCGCCACATCGAGAACGGCGCGTGTGACGTTGGGCTCGTTCATCAGCGGCACCGTGCCGTGAACCAGATCGAGCTGGGAGCGAACCTCGAACTCTCCATCGACCTCGGTGAGCAGGTCGCGCAGCCGTCCCAGGGCCTCCTCGCGCAACTCTGGCGAGAACGTGCGGAGGCTGCCCTTGACGGTGACACCTCGCGGGACGATGTTCCAGGCGCCGTCGCTGAAGATGTTCCCGACCGTCGTATGGCACTGGACGCCCTCGTGCTCTAGGCCTTCGACGACGGTGTGAAAGCGCTCGATCAGGAAGGCCTGGGCCGACAGCACGTTGCCGCGGCGCCCCATCATGCCGCCGTGCCCGCCAGGACCGGCGAAAGAGATCTCGTATGCGTCCGACCCCGCCCACATCAAGCCGGGCCGGGTGATCACGGTGCCGGACTCGGTGAAGCTCGTGACGTGCAGACCGATGACCGAGTCGGGGTGATGGTCCTCAAGCAGGCCGTTGGCGATCATCGCCTTGGCCCCGCTCACGATCTCCTCCGCCGGCTGGAAGACGAAGAGATAGCGGCCGCCCACGTCCCAGATACGATCGACCAGGGTGCGTGCGACTCCGACCATGATCGCCATGTGGGCGTCGTGGCCGCATGCGTGCATGCGCCCTTCCGTGCCCGAGGCAAAGTCCACTCCCGATTCTTCGAGGATCGGCAGGGCGTCGATGTCGGCGCGCAGCATGACCGTCTTTCCAGGCTTGCCGGTGTCCAGGAGCGCGACCACCCCGGTCTCGGTCGGGCAGCGCTGCAGCTCCAGTCCGAGCTGGCGCAGCCGCTCGCCCAGGTATTCGCTGGTGTCGTGCTCGCTGAAGCTGACCTCGGGGCGGCGGTGGAAGTAGCGGCGGAGCTCGATCACCTCTTCGATTACTGATCGGCTGGGCAGCGGCGCGGTCGTGGTGTCGTCGCTCATGGAATCGACACCAGGCTGTACCCGCGAGCCGTGGCGTGGACGAAGCTCGCGCCCAGGCCTTCCTCCAGCTCGTCCAGCCGCCGCCGAAGGGTGAGCAGCGCAGAGTGGACGGTCGAATGGGCCGCATCGGTGCGGAACAGGCCGGCCTGGATGAGGTCACGGGCCGTCGCCGGCTTCGATCCCTGGGCCAGGTGCAGCACGAGCGCTGTCTGCTGCGGCGTCAGCCGGATCTCTTTTTCGCCGAGCTTGACGTTACGGCGCGTGGGATCGAACTCGAGCCGCCCGAACTTGTAGCTCCCCGGACGTCCCGTCCCTCGTTCGACCAGCCGCGCGGCCAGGTCGGAGTAGATGTGCGCCATCGGCACGTTGCCCTTGACGAAATAGGAGCTGGCGCCCAGCTCATAGGCACGGCGGATGGCGGCCGAGTTCACCTGCGCGGCCGACAGGACGATCACCGGGAGGCCAGGGTGGTGCTCCCGAATCCAGGTCAGCAGCTCGAAGCCGGAGTCTTCGCCCTCATCCAGGACGAGGTCGAGAAGCACCGCCGCCACGCGCTCTCGTGACAGCAGCTCCATCGCTTCCGGCGCCGAAGACGACGCCGAAGGGCGGTAGCCGAGGTCGTGGAGGTCGATCCTCAGCTGCTGCTGCATCGCCGCCTCGTCCTCGACGATGAGCACGGCCGAGCCCAGCACCTCCGCTGGTCTGAAGACTTCCAGCCCGGGCGGAAGCGGTGGCAGCCGGATTTCGCGGTTTTTGTTACGTTCGCGTCTAAAGCTCTGATTTTCCAAGCTCTGATCTACATCATTCTTAACGAATATTGTCGGACTGCGTACAATCAAACTCGACACGTGGAGTGCATACTCTGGACCGAGCCTGGCAATAGTTCGAAATACCAAGGGGTGAAATGGGGATGACCTGGAAGCTCAAAGTACTGCGCGTAGCCTTCGTGCTGGCAATCGCGGGTGCCCTCGCCATGGCGTTGGCCGCCAACTGGTACGACGGAGCCTTCGACTCGCTGTTCTAGTCGTCAGCTAGAACCTCACCAGCCCGGCGCTCCCGTGAGCGCCGGATCGCAGGCGGCAACAGGGCATACAGGTCTGCGCGGTCAACCGCTTTGCTCATGTAGCCCACAACGTCCGGATCGTCGGTTCCCGACGGGAACACCGGGTACGCGGTGTAGAAGATCACGGGCACTTTGTGCCCGCGGGCCCGCAGCTCGCTCAGCAGTCCCCAGCCGTCCATCGGCTCGGGCAGCATCAGGTCGATGATCGCGACTTCGGGTCGGTCTGATTCAGCTTTCTCCAGCGCCTGGTCGGCATCCTCGGCCATCGAAACCTTGTAACCGAGCATGCGCAGATCCGTCTCGAGGATCACGCGCCAGGCTCGCTCGTCGTCGACCACCAGGACCGTGGACCCACGCAAATCTTCGGGAGTGGGCGCGATCGGCTTCGGCGGAGTGAACGGCAATGGGATTGTGGCGCAGTATATCGGTGGCCATGGCGAGTCCCGCGCGTAGCAAGCACAGGGTGCGCCGGCCGAGCCTCAAATCCGACCGCCCGCAGCTGGGGAGCAACGGGCAAGGGAAACCGGTCGCACCCCGCCGGCTGCACGCCGAAACGCCGGAGGCCACGCCTGCCGCGCTCGTTCACGAGCTCAGCAGCTGCGTCACCGAGGCCGACATCGTCCAGGTCCTGTATCGCGGCCTCAACCCCCTTTTCGGCTATGAGGTCATCAACCTTCACGTGCTGGAGCGCGAAGGCTGGTACCACTCGCTTGCGATGGACTCCGGGGTGCTCCAGGACCTGCGCCGTCGTCCCCTGAAAGACTCATTGTTCGCCAAGCAGTACGCCGTCCCGCGCACGGTGGTCGTCCCGGCCAACCCCAAGCTGACCCTCGTCGGCAAGGGACCCGGCGCCGGCCGCAACCCCAAGTTCGCCATCTGGGTCCCGATCGAGCACCAGGGCGAGGTGATCGGCAGCGTCATCTACCAGTCGTACCGCAACCGGCGCGCCCTGCCGACCGAAACCGCCTTCCTGGAAGAGGTCCATCGCCGGCTGGGGGTAATGCTGGCCAACGCCTACCTGAACGAGCTGACCCGCAACCAGGCGCGGCGGCTCGACGCGTTGAACGGCATCGCCCGTGCCATGGCGTCGACGCTCGACGAGGCGAGCGTGCTGACGGCGCTGCATACGACGCTCAGCCAGATGCTGCCAGTCGACGTCCTCCACATGGCGGCGCTGGAGCCAGATCGGCCGGCCAAGGTTCGCATCATGAACGTGCAGGCCGATTCTGCCCCGACATCACGCTGGGTGGCGATGCGAGCACCGCAGCTTGCCCCGGTCCGCAGGATCATCCGCGAGCCCAAGCCGCTTCTCACCCACGAGCCGGCCTCCGCATTGTGGGTGCCGATCAAGGAGGCCGGCGCAGTGCGGGGCGCGCTCGGGATCCAGACCAAGAGGTCCTACGCATACGAGGCGTCGACGGCTGCCTTCCTCGAGCTGGTGGCCGACGAGGTCACGCTCGCTCTCCGCAACGCACGCAGCTACGAGGCGATCGAGGGCCAGCGGAGGCGGCTCGAGGTGGTCAACTCCGTCGGCCGCAGGCTCGCCTCCAGCCTCGACCGCTGGTCGATCATGCGCACCTTGCGGGAAGAGCTCGCCAGCTTCCTCGAATTCGACGGTTTCATCCTGGCTACGATCACCCAGTCGGCCGAAGGGCCGATTGCCGAGGGTTATCAGTACGTCGCCGGTGTCGAGGAGGTGGTGCCGCCCGTCGCGCTGGCCGTCGCCGGACCCTCGCGGCAGGCGTATGAGACCGGGCAGCCCGTGCTCGTGCGCAGCTCGCCCTGGGCACGCGCATTTGCTCGCAAGGGTGTGAAGAGGGAACGCTGGAACGTCGGCCGCGGCGCTGCCGTGTTTCCGTCAGGCCCCCCGGAAGACCCCAGGCTCATCTCCCGTTCGTTCGTGTGGGTGCCGGTGCTGAGTGGCGACCGCATCACGGCGATGCTTTCGCTGCAGTCTTACCGCGAAGGCGCTTTCGACGACTGGCACGTCAAGCTGCTGCAGGACGTGGCCGCCCACGTGAGCCTTGCCCTCGCCAACGCCGACCACTTCGCCGAAGCGCAGTCGGAGCGGGCCCGCCTGGAAGCGCTCCACGTCCTGGAGATGGGGGTCGCCGGCGCCTCCGACGAGAGCCAGATCGCTGACGCCATCTTCTCCGCGGTCAGCGACTACACCTCGGCGACCAACGTCGTGCTCGCATACCTCGATGTCGGTGGCAACGTGGTCGGCTTCACCGGCGAGCGCGGCGGCAAAAGCGGAATGCTCGGGCCGGTGCCGGTCTCCGAGGCGCCATTTTTCCGCCGCCTGCTGGAGGCCGGCCCCAGCGTCGAGAGCTCGGTGGAACCCGCCCCCGAAGATGCGCACGGCCCGATCGGCCAGTACATCTTCTCGCGCAAGCCCAGCCAGGTGGTATGGGTCCCGATCATGCAGGGTGAGCGTGTCGTCGCCGGCATCTCGGCGATGCGGGACGATGGCGGACGGTTCTTGCCCGCCCACCTCAAGCTGCTCGAGGCCGCCGCGCCCGTCGTCGGCATCGCCCTGCGGACGATGCGCCTCCATCACGCCAACGAGCTCGCGCTCGCGCAGTCGGTGCGGATCCAGGAGCTCGCCGCGCTCGCCGGGCACGAGCTGACGAGCGTGGTGTCGAACATCGCCGACCAGGCCCGGACGATGCTCGAATCCGCCGGCGTGGCGTGCTGGGCGTTCGATACCGAGGGCCGCGTCAGCGCCACCCGCGCGAGCGGCGATCCCACCGCTGAGTCGGTGCTTGCATGGGCCGGGCTCAACACCGAGGACAGCTGGAGACAGGCGCCCACCGGAGTCCTCGCGGGCGACGCCGATGGCCAGGCCTGGAGCCTCATCCCGCTCTGGTACGGCGACCGGCTGGTCGGTGCCATCGGCTCCGTGCATGCAGCGACCTACATGGCCGAACCGCCGCCCGCGCTCGAATTTGCGCGCCACGCAGCGGTCGCGATCGAGAACGCCCGGCTGGTCGCCGAGACTCGCGGCCGCATCAGCACCCTGGAGGCGGTCGCCCGCTTCAGCGAGCTGACGCCCACCGAGCCCGATCGCGCCCGCTCGGAGATGGGCAGGCTCGTCGGCAGCACGCTCGCCAGCTCACAGGGGCAGCTCTGGCTGCTCGAGGACGGGCACCTGGTACGCCGCGCGCCGGACGGCGAGGTCGCCCCGAGGGTGCCGGTGGACGAACCGGGGGAGCTGCTGAGGGCGTTGACCTCTGCCACCGGTGGCCGGCGCATGAGGGCGCTGCTCGACCTCCTCGGCGTGCCGTCCGATGCGTTCGGGCTGCCGATCCAGGTCGAGGGCCGCCTGGTCGGGCTGATGGTGGCGCGCATGACCGCCGGGGCATCGGAGACGAGGCGCCTCGCCGGCATCCTCGCGGGCCAGGCAGCCGTGCTCATCGGCCAGCTCGAGCTGGTCGACGCCCTCGAGCGCGAGCGGCAGATGATGAACGCCATCCTCCGGCACTCGCCCGTCGGAGTGATGCTGGAGGATGCGGAGGGCCGGATCGTCTACGCCAATCCCGAGGTCGAGGCCATCTATCACCTCCAGGCTGCTGACATGCCGGGCCAGCGGCTTTCCGAGATTTACGCCGCCGCCGAAGCCGAGCGCAGCGACGAGGACCAGGCCGACGGCACTTTGGAGCTTCGAATGGGCGATCCCGCGCGCATCGTCCATGTGCGCCGCGTGGTGATTCCCGGCCTCGAGGGCGAGCCTGCGGGCATCCTCACCCTGCACGAGGACGTGACCGCGCAGCGTCTCGCCCTCGAGGCCAAAGACCTGATGCTTCGCGCGATCGGCCACGAGGTCCGGAGCCCGGCGGCGGCGATGAAGAACACGCTCGCCGGCATCATGCAGTGGGACACGACCATCGATGCCTCGGGCCGGCGCGAGCTGCTGCAGGAGGCCTACGAATCCTCGGACCGGCTTCTCAGCCTCGTCGAGAGCCAGCTCATCATCGCCAAGCTGGAGACGCGCCACTTCGAGCCAACTCCCGAACCCGTCGACCTCGTCTCCGTACTCGATGGAGTCATGGGCGTGATCCGGCACCGCTACGCCGAGCGCGCTCTGGCGGTTGAGATCAACCTGCGCGAGACCCTGCCGCCCGCCTTGTGCGAGCCGGCGCACCTGGCGCAGGTGCTCACCAACCTGGTCGGCAATGCGCTCGAGTACACGTCGGGGGCGGTGTCGGTGCAGGCGCGTGCCGCCTCGCGCGGCTGGCTGGAGGTGACGGTCACAGACCGCGGGCCGGGACTGCCGCCGGGGAGCATTGAGAGCCTGTTCGAGAAGACTGGGCCCGCGGGGCGAAACCGGTCGCAGGGCGGCCTCGGCCTCGGCCTTTACCTCTGCCGCCTCGTCGTCGAGCGCAGCTTCGGCGGCCGGATCTGGGTGGCATCGAGCGACCAAGGCGGGACTACGTTCAGGTTCACGGTGCCCGCCATCGCCGTATCGAACAGCAAGACACGGGCAGGCTAGTCCGTCAGCTCGAGTAGACAGTTGGCGAATCGACTCGTGGGTACCGGCGGTCGGCGCCCGCCGTCAGCCGCACCAATGTGGGTGCGCGTCGGTGGGGGCATGGAGTCCATCCCGGAGCACTCTCGGTACGGCCCGGCGGATCGCGACTTTCCCCCTCCCGGCGGGCCCTGGGAACCGGTGTCGCTGAACGGCGCGCTCGTAGGTTGGGCCGAGCATGGCGGGCTCGCGCAGGCGCGACGTTGTGTAGAGCTCGGCCAGCAGCTGGCCGATGAGGAGCGCGCTCACCTACTGGGGCGGCTCGGGCACAAGCTGCGCTCGGCGGTCCTCGCCTTGCAGGAATCGGCGCGGCAGGCCGCATTCGGGCGGCCTGAGCTGCTGGAGGGCATTTTCGAGCAGGCCCAGGAGGTGGGACGCCGGGCTGCGGCGG
>WNFJ01597907.1_pt1 | contig 19929 bp, 17 predicted proteins | sample 5400461 | NCBI WGS metagenome assembly WNFJ01 (sample SAMN13153349, study PRJNA577476) | soil metagenome | isolation source: 115 cm saprolite on Douglas fir-dominated hillslope | place: USA:California | collected 2013-09-17
CTGACGCCGGCGACCAACAGGCGGCGCATCCCCCTCCCTTGCACGCCTAGAACATTACACTACGCCACACTACGCCTGCCCAGACCCGCTGGCCGCATCTTCCGGACCGCCGGGGTTTCCGGGCGGAGGGCGTCGGGCGCGGCCACCGCGTGGGCCTCTGCCTCGGGGACTAGGGGACCAGTTGAGCTAGACTAGTCGGATCGCCTCAGGGCGGAGAGGAGCCGCAGGGACCTGTGAGCGCAGCCACCAACCGCGCCGAAGAGTCCGCTCCGGGCCTGAAGGAGGGCGAGGGGCTCCAGGCGGCCCTCTACCGGATCGCCGACACCACGAGCACGGTCACGGACATGGACACGTTCTACGCGGCCATGCACCGGATCGTGGGCGAGCTGATGGACGCCCGCAACTTCTACATCGCGATCCTCGACGAGGCGACCTCCCTGATCGGCTTCCCCTACTTCGTGGACCAGGCGGAGCCGCGGCCCGAGCCCCGAGCCCCCGGCCGCGGGCTCACGGAATACGTCCTGCGCACGGGCGCCCCCCTCCTGGCCGACCCGGAGGTCATGGATCGACTGCTGCAGGACGGCGTGACGGAGCTCGTGGGCGCGCCTTCCGTGGACTGGCTGGGAGTCCCCCTGAAGCGGGACGAGGCGACGTTCGGGGTGCTGGCCGTCCAGACCTACGACGAGTCCGTGCGTTTCACGGACCACGACCGGGAGGTCCTGACCTTCGTCTCGCAGCACGTGGCGACCGCCATCGACCGTCGGCGGGCGGCGGATGCGCTGCGCAAGAGCGAGGAGCGCTTCCGGACCCTGGCCGAGACGGCCCCCTGCGCCATCTTCATTTACCGGGGGGGCCGGGTCCGCTATGCGAACCCCGCGACCATGGCCATCACGGGCTATGGCCGGGAGGACGCGGGGTTGAGCGTGTGGGACGTGGTTCACCCCGAGGACCGCGCGCGCGCCGAGGAGCGTGCCCTGGCCCGGCAGCGGGGCGAGGACGTTCCCTCCCACTTGGAGCTCAGGATCATCGACAAGAAAGGGAAGGTGCGCTGGCTGGACTACTCAGCCGCCCTCGTCGAGTACGAGGGCCGCCCCGCGGTGCTCGGGGTCGCCTTCGACGTCAGCGATCGCAAGCAGGCCGACGACCGCATCAAGAGCCTGGCCTATCACGACACCTTGACCGGCCTGCCCAACCGGGCCCTCCTCAACGACCGCCTCTCCCTCGCGGTGGCCCAGTCCCACCGCGCGCGCCAGAAGCTGGCCGTGCTCTTCCTGGACCTCGACCGCTTCAAGCTGGTGAACGACTCCCTGGGCCACGCCCTGGGCGACCGGCTCCTCCAGGAGACCAGCTCCCGGGTCACCGCCTGCGTGCGCGAGGGCGACACCGTGGCCCGCCTGGGCGGCGACGAGTTCGTCGTCCTCCTCCCCGGGCTGCAGCGTCCCCTGGAGGCGGCCCGGGTGGCGGAGAAGTTCCTGGAAGCCCTGCGTCAGCCGTGGGTCATCGACGGGCACGAGCGGTTCGTGACCGCCAGCGTGGGGATCAGCATCTACCCCGACGACGGTGGAGACGCGGAGACCCTCGTCAAGAACGCGGACACTGCTCTCTACCGGGCCAAGGAGCAGGGACGCGACCGCTACCAGCTCTTCACCCCCTCCATGAACGCGGGGGCCTGCGAGCGCCTGGCCCTGGAGAACGGGCTGCGCCGGGCCCTCGCCCAGGGGGAGCTGCGCGTGCACTACCAGCCGCTCCTGGAGCTCGCCAGCGGGCGCATCGACGGCGTGGAGGCGCTCCTGCGCTGGCAGGATCCCGAGAAGGGCTTGCTCGTCCCCGCCGCCGACTTCATCGCCCTCGCCGAGCTGACCGGCCTCATCGTCTCCATGGGCCCCCTGGTCCTCCACGCCGCCTGCGCTCAGGCGCGGGCCTGGCAGAAGCTCTTCCACCCCGAGATGCGCGTGTCCGTGAACCTCTCGGCGCGACAGCTCGCCCAGCCCGACCTGCCGGGCCAGGTGGAGGCGGCGCTCCGGAAGAGCGGCCTCCTGGCACGCTTCCTCGAGCTGGAGGTCACGGAGGACACGGTCTCCCAGAATCCGGAAGCCACCCGGGAGACCCTGGGCCGGCTGAAGGCGCTGGGGGTACGCATCACCATCGACGACTTCGGGATCGGCCACTCGGTGATCGGCACCCTGAAGCGCCTGCCCATCGACTCCCTCAAGATCGACCGGTCCTTCGTGCGCAATCTCGCCAACGATCCGGACGACGCCGCGGTGGCCAGCGCGGTGATCGCCCTCGCCCACACCCTCAAGCTGCAGGTGGTGGCGGAGGGGGTGGAGACCGAGGAGCAGCGGGCCTTCCTCGCGACCCACCGCTGCGACCGCATCCAGGGCCATCTGTTCAGCGAGCCGGTGCCCCCCGAGGCCTGCGGGGCGTTCCTGGCCCGGCACCGGACGTAACCAGGAGATCCCATGGGCTTCGCCACCGACTGCATCCACGCCGGGCAGGAGCCGGATCCCACCACCGGCGCCGTGAGCGTCCCGATCTATCAGACCTCGACCTACGTCCAGGAAGGGATCGGCCAGCACAAGGGCTACGAGTACGCGCGAACCCACAACCTCACCCGCCGCTCTCTCGAGCGCAATCTGGCCGCCCTCGAAGGGGGCGCGGACGCCTATTGCTTCGCCTCCGGGATGGCCGCGACCCAGGCCGTGCTGACCCTGATGAAGGGGGGAGAGCGGGTGGTGGTCTCGGACAACGTCTACGGAGGCACTCACCGCTTCTTCACCAAGGTGCTGGCCCGCTACGGGGTGCAGTTCGCATTCCTGGAGGCGAGCGACGCCGTCGCCTTCGACCGGGCGGCCGGCGAGTTCCGGATGCTCTGGATCGAGACCCCCACCAACCCGCTCATGAAGGTCTGCGACATCGCGGCCCTGGCTGAGGTCGCGCACCGCCGGGACGCCCTCCTGGTGGTCGACAACACGTTCCTGAGCCCGTTTTTCCAGCGCCCCCTGGCCCTGGGCGCCGACGTCGTGGTGCACTCCACCACCAAGTTCCTGAACGGCCACTCCGACAGCGTGGGAGGGGTGGCGGTGGTCAAGGACCAGAAGCTCGCGGAATGGCTCCGCTACGTGCAGAACGCGGCGGGGGCCATCCTCTCCCCCTTCGACTCCTGGCTCGTCCTGCGCGGAACCAAGACCCTGGCCCTGCGCATGCCGCGCCACGAGGAGAACGGCCGCGTGGTCGCCCGCTTCCTGCGCGACCATCCGAAGGTCCGCAGGGTCTACTGGCCCGGCTTCGAGGACCACCCCGGCCACGAGGTCCATCGGCGCCAGGCCACGGGCTTCGGCTCCATGATCTCCTTCGACCTGGGCAGCCTGGAGGCGGCGCAGCGCCTCCTCAGGACGGTGCGACTCTGCTCGCTCGCGGAGAGCCTGGGCGGAGTGGAGACCCTCATCTCCCACCCCGCGACCATGACCCACGCCGGGTACACCCAGGGCGAGCGCGACGCGCTCGGGATTGGACAGGGCCTGGTGCGGATCAGCGTGGGCTGCGAGGACGCGGAGGATCTCCTCGCGGACCTCCGGCGGGGGCTAGAAGCGGTCTAGCGGACGCTCTCGTCCAGCCAAGCAAGGTAGGGCGCATGCCCGCCCGCGATGGGGAGCGCGAGGACCTCCGGCACCTCGTAAGGGTGGAGTGAGACCAGGGCCTCGCGCAGGGCCTCGAAGCGCTCCCCCCGGGTCTTGATCACGAGGAGCCGCTCCTCGTCGCGGTGGACCGCACCCTTCCAGCGATAGACGGAGACCACGCCCGGCACCACATTGACGCAGGCGGCGAGGCCGCGCTCCACGAGGGCGGTCGCGATCCGCTCGGCGTCCTCGGGCGTGCCCACGGTCGAGAGGGCCAGGATCCTTTCGCTCATCGACCCCCCACACCGTTCATTGCCGGCCCCGCCCCTCGATCGCCTTCCACTGCGCGGCGGTGAGGGGCACCACGGAGAGCCGCCCCTGCCGGACGAGGGGGCTCTGGGCAAAGACGGCCAGGGCCTTGATCTCGGCCAGGGAGACCGGCCGGCCGAGGCGCTCCACGGGCCTGAGGTCGACGACCACGAGCTTGGAGTTGCTCCTCTTCGGATCCGGGTAGGCCGCCCGCACCACCTCCGCGATCCCCACCGCCGCCTTCTCGTCGCCCGTGTGGTAGACGAACGCGCGGTCCCCCGCCTGCATCTCCCTCATGTTCCTGAGGGCGACGGGGTTGGTGACCCCGTCCCAGGCCGTCTTCCCCTCGCGCTCCAAGTCGCCGTAGCTGTATACCGACGGCTCCGTCTTCAGCAGCCACATGGCGCTCCCTCCCCGGAGGGGATCTTACACCCGGCCGCGGAAAACGATTGACATGAATCGATCCCCTGATATTCTTACAGTGCTTTTTCTAAATCTACTGTAAGAACAAATGAACGCGGACCAGATACGCCGACGGGTGCGGGAGAAGCTGCGGGAGCAGAGGGCGCTCGTGGAGGAGCTCCTCCGCGAGCGGGAGCAGCTCCGGGGCTCGCTGTTCGAGCGCTGGGCGGTGTGCGGCAAGGAGGGCTGCGCCTGCCGCGAAGGCAGGAGGCACGGGCCGTACTACGTCCTGTCCACGCGCAGCGGCGGGAGGGGAGGCTTCGCCTACCTTGAGGGAAGCCGGGCGTCGGAAGCGCGGGACCTCGTCCAAAGGCATCGCGCCTTCCGGAACGGGATGCGCCGCCTCAAGCGCGTCGGCGAGCAGCTCGTGACCCTGCTCAGGCGCTACCAGGAGATCCTGGCCCGCCAGGGGGGGCGGCGGGTCCGAGTTTCCATGCCCGTGTCAAACTAAAAAAAGTGAGCTATAATAGGCCATTAACGCTTGTTGTTAAAGAAAAAGATCAAGTGTCGCTCCTCGAGGATCGCGCTCGGAACGATGTCGGCCTTCGGAAGAAGGCCGCCACCCTGGGTTCCCTGATCGCCCTCATCGCTCTCGTGGTCGGCTCCTTCTTCGGAGATCGCGGCATCCTGCGCATGGTCGCGCAACGCGAGCGTGCGGAGTCGCTGCGGCGTGAGATCGAGCTGCTGCGCACCGAGAACTCCCGCCTGGCCGTCGACATCGCGGCCCTCAAGTCGGACCCCCGTGCGATCGAGCGCCTCGCCCGCGAGGAACTGGGCCTGGCCCGTCCGGGCGAGACGGTATTCTCGATCCGTGAAGAGGAGCCCTCCCCGCGCTAGTGAGCGGACACCTGAGAGGCCACCTCCGTTTCGAGGCCGTTTTTCGCGGTCGAAAGGGACACCATGCGCGTTTGGTGCTTGACAGGGGCGCGCGAAAGCCGTGTAGAATGACGAGCCTTTTTCGAGGCGCCTCTGGAAGGGACCAGAGCTACCACATCCCGACTCTCTTGGAGGAGTGAAACTCGATGGCAGCAAAGCCTTTGACAAAGACGAAAATCGTGGCGGCCCTAGCGGAGGCGACCGCGGTCAACAAGAAGACCTCGGCGGCCTACCTCGAGGCTCTCGCGGCCCTGGCCCACAAGGAGGCCAAGAACGGCTTCACGATCCCGGGGGTCGGGAAGCTCGTCGTCCGCAGCTACAAGGCGCGGATGGGGCGGAACCCCCAGACCGGGGAAGCGATCAAGATCCCGGCCCGCAAGCGCCTCAAGTTCGTGGTGGCCAAGGCGGCGAAGGACGCCGCCCTCGGCGCAAAGTAGTCGCTCGAACTGAGGGGGGCGCGGGGTCCTGACCTCGCGCCTCAGCCTCGGCAGCCGGGCCGCCCTCCGGCCCGCTGCACCTTCCCTAGCGATGCACCGCTTCGGCAACACGAGCCTCGACCTCACGCGGGGAGACATCACGCGCGAGAGGGTTGACGCGATCGTGAACGCGGCCAATTCGAGCCTGCTCGGGGGCGGCGGCGTCGACGGCGCCATTCATCGCGCGGGCGGACCCGCGATCCTCGAGGAGTGCCGAAAGATCCGGGATGCGCTGGGCCCACTGCCCGCCGGGGAAGCGGTGATCACCCTCGCGGGCCGCCTCCCCTGTCGGCGCGTCATCCACACGGTGGGGCCGGTCTTCAAGGACGGCCGGCACGGCGAGCCGGAGATCCTCGGCCGCTGCTACCGCAACTGCCTCGCCTTGGCGGTGGAGCAGGGCCAGAAGTCGGTGGCCTTCCCGAGCATTTCGACCGGCGCTTACGGCTACCCGGTGGCGGAGGCGGCCGGGGTGGCCCTGGGGACCGTGACCGACATGCTGCGAGGGGGCTCGCCCCTCGAGCACGTTCGCTTCGTCCTCTTCAGCGATGCGGACCTGGCCGTCTATCGCGCCGCCCTGGAGCGTTTGTAGTCTAGAGCACCTTTCGGATCTCTGCTTCCAGTCCCGCCACGAACGCGCCGAAGTCCCGCTCCGCGTCCACCACGATCTCGATCTTGCCCCCCGGCAGGCGGCGGACACCCCCGGGGTGTCGAGGCCGGAGCGGGATCACGAGCGCCTCGCGAGAGAGGCCCATGCGGTCGGTCACCGCGAAGACGGCCTCGATCTCGCGGATGGTGACTTCGTTCATCGACTTCCCCCCGCCTTTCGCTTCATGGATCACCCTATCCCTACTGAAACACCAGGGCAACGCGCGATCGCCCGCCGATTGCGCCCCCGGAGCCCGCTGGTTAGAGTGGCCCCATGGCCGAGATCGCCGCCCCGCCCCGGGCGGAGCCTACCTTCGAGGACGTCCTCGAGCGCGTCCTCGACGTGGTCCGCGACCTGGCCCGGGAGACGGGCGGTGATCGCGCGAGGAGGGCCGCCGCGGCCAACGCCTCCCTCGATCGGGAGGTCGGCCTGGGCGGCCTCGAGAGAGTCGAGCTGCTGCTGCGCCTGGAGCAGGCGTTCGGCCGGTCCCTCGATGACCGCTACCTGCAGATCGACACCGCGGCCGGGCTCGCGAGAGCGTTGCTCGAGAGCGCGGGCTCCGCGGAGCCCCTGCGCCTGCCCGAGCGAGGGGCCGCCCTGGGCGCGGCCCGTTCCCCGAGAGTCGAGGCGGAAACCGTCCCCGAGTCGCTGTTCCGCCACGCGCAGGCCGATCCCGACCGCCCCACCGTCTACCTGCGGGAGGACGACGGCGGGGAGGACACGATCACCTACGGCCGGCTCTGGCGCGAGTCGGGCGCGGTGGCGGGTGGCCTTCGTGAGCGCGGGGTCAAGCGCGGCGACACCGTGGCCCTGATGCTGCCCACCGGCATGGACTTCCTGCGGACCTTCCCGGGGATCCTGATCGCGGGAGCGGTGCCCGTGCCCATCTACCCGCCGGTGCGCCTCGACCGCCTGGGGGAGTATGCGCAGCGACAGTCGGCCATCCTGGCCGATGCCTCGGTGCGCCTGTTGGTCACGATCCCCCGGGCCCGGCCCATCGCGGGCCTGCTGAAGCCGAGGGTGCCGTCCCTCGAAACGGTCACGACCGCCGAGGAGCTCGTGGAGCTGGGCGCGACCTGGGGCGCGCCCGAGGGGCGAGGCGGCGATCCCGCCTTCATCCAGTACACATCGGGCAGCACCGGCCACCCGAAGGGAGTGCTGCTGACCCACGCCAACCTCCTCGCGAACATCAGGGCGATCGGCGCCGCAGTGGAGGTGAAGCCCACCGACGTCGGGGTGAGCTGGCTGCCCCTCTACCACGACATGGGGCTGATCGGGTCCTGGCTCTTCTGCATGCACCAGGGCCTGCCCATCGCCATCCTCTCCCCCACCGCCTTCCTCGCGCGCCCCGAGCGCTGGCTGTGGACGCTCCACCAGCGCCGGGGCACGCTCTCCGGCGCCCCCAACTTCGCCTACGAGCTCTGCGTGCGCAAGGTCCCCGAAGCGGCCCTCGAGGGGCTGGACCTTTCCTCGTGGCGCTGCGCGCTGAACGGGGCGGAGCCCGTGAACCCCGACACCCTCGAGCGCTTCGCGCGCCGCTTCGCGCCCTGCGGCCTGCGCCGCGAGGCCTTGCTCCCCGTCTACGGCCTCGCCGAGAACTCGGTGGCCCTCTGCTTCCCACCGGTGGGGCGCGGCCCCAAGGTGGACCGCGTGGCCCGGGGGCCCTTCCGGAGCGAGGGCCGCGCCGAGCCCGCGGGGGGCGCGGACGACCAGGCGCTGCGCTTCGTCTCGGTGGGGACGGCCCTGCCCGGACACGAGGTGCGTCTCCTGGACGAGGGAGGGGCCGAGGTCCCCGAGCGCACGCTGGGCCGCTTGGTCTTCCGCGGCCCCTCGATGACGAGCGGCTACTACCGCCAGCCCGAGACCACGGCCGCCATGACCCTGGACGGCGGCTGGCTCGACAGCGGCGACCTCGCCTACCGCGCCGACGGCGAGGTCTACATCGCGGGCCGCAAGAAGGACCTGATCATCAAGGCCGGCCGCAACCTGGTCCCCCAGGAGATCGAGGACGCGGTCGCGACCGTGGACGGGATCCGCAAGGGCTGCGTGGTGGCGATCGGGGTCGATCACCCCACCCTGGGGACCGAGAGCCTCGTGATCGTGGCCGAGACCCGCGAGACGGAACGCTCGGCGCGCGAGCGGCTCGCCGCCGCGGTGACCGAGCGGGTGGCGAGCGCGGTGGAGGTGCCGCCGGACGACGTGTGCCTGGTCGGTCCGGGCGCGGTGCCCAAGACCTCGAGCGGCAAGATCCGCCGCGCCGCCACGCGGGAGCTGTATCTCGCGGGCGCCCTGGGGCGGCGGGCGGGGATCTCGCTCGGCCAGCGCCTGCGCCTGGGTCTGGCCGGCGCCTGGGACGCGGCTCGGCCCCGTTTGGCCCGCGCCGCAAACGTCCTCTACTGGGCCTACCTCGCAGCGATCCTCCCCGTCTTCGTGGTCCCGCTGTGGCTCCTGGTCTTTTGCCTTCCGAGCCGCAGGATCGCCTTCACCCTGGGCCGGCTCACGGTGCGCCTGGCCTGGATCCTCTCCGGCTCGCGCCTATCAATCGAGGGCCTGGAGCACCTCCCCCGCCGTGGCCCCTTCGTCCTCGCCGCCAACCACGCCTCCTACGCGGACGTGCCGGCCCTCATGGCCCTGCTGCCCCTCGACTTCGTGTTCGTGGCCAAGCGGGAGGTCCTCAAGTACCCCGTGGTGGGCACCTACGTGCGCCGCGCCGGGCACCTGACCGTCGATCGTCTCGACACCCAGCACAGCCTGGCCGACGCGGAGCAGACCGCCCGCGCCCTGGCCAACGGCAAGGTCGTGCTCTTCTTCCCGGAAGCGACCTTCACCGCCGCCACCGGCCTGCGGCCGTTCCGTCTCGGAGCCTTCAAGACCGCGGCCGAGGCCGGCGTGCCCGTGGTGCCGATCGCCCTCCGCGGGACCCGACAGGTCCTGCGGGGCGACTCCTTCCGGCTGCGCCCCGGCCGGATCCGGCTCTGGGTCGGCCCGCCCGTGCCGCCTCAAGGGACGGAATGGAACGCGATCGTCCGCCTGCGTGACCGCGTCGCGGAAGCGATCGCCGCCCAATGCGGTGAGCCGCGACTCGACCTGGTGGCCGCGGGTCCGGAGCGGCCGGTATCGCCCCCATGATCGAGCTGGCCGACGTCCGGCGGGCCGCGGAGACGCTGCGCCCGTACCTCTCCCCGACTCCCCTGCGCCGCTCCGCGGTCTTCCCGGACGCTCCCGTGTACCTCAAGCTCGAGTGCTGGCAGCCCACCGGCTCCTTCAAGGTCCGCGGGGCCACCTACCTCCTGGCTTCCCTCAGGCCGGAGGAGAAGTCGCGGGGCGTGGTCGCGGCCTCCGCGGGGAACCACGCCCTCGGGGTGGCCTTCGCGGCCCAGGCCCTGGGGGGATCGGTGAAGGTCGACCTCTTCGTGCCCGCTACCGCCCCCCGGGCCAAGCTCGACAAGCTGCGGCGCTTCCCGGTGACCGTGCACGAGAAGGGCGAGACCTATGACGACGCCGCGGCGGAGTCGCTCGCGTTCCGCGAGCGCACGGGGGCGACCTACGTGCATCCCTACGACGACCCGCGCACGGCGGCGGGACAGGGGACAGCCGGGCTCGAGATCGCGCTCGAGCTGCCGGGGGTCGACACGGTCGTGGTCCCGGTGGGGGGCGGCGGCTTGATCGCGGGCGCGGCCGCGGCCCTGAAGTCGCTCGTCCCCGGCCTGCGCGTGGTCGCGGTCCAGCCCGACGCCTCGCCCGCCCTCCGCGAATCGCTGCGGCAGGGCCGGCCCCTGCTCACCTACCCGGCGGGGCCGACCCTGGCCGACGGCCTGGCGGGCGGGATCGGCGAGATCGTCTTCGCTCACCGGCACCTGATCGACGAGGTGGTCACGGTGCCGGAAGAGGAGACCGCGGACGCCGTGGCCGCCCTGCTGGCGGAGGACCAGGTGGTGAGCGAGGGTGCGGGGGCGGTGGGTGTGGCGGCCCTCCGCTCGGGGCGGATCGCTCCCCGCGACGGACGGCCGGTCGCGGTGGTGATCACGGGCGGGAACATCGACGCGGGCGTGCTCGTCCCCCTGCTCGCGCGCTACGTGTGAAGACCGGCGAGGCGTGAGGGCCGACCGTCCCCAGGACCGCGTGTTCGCCCAGGTCCAGGGGGCGTTTGCGGTCCTCGCCAGCGTGGCCCTCGGCGCCCTGTTCTTCGGCGCCGTGGGCGCGCTCGCAGGCCTGGCCGTCGGCCTGGCCCTTGCCGTCGGGTTCGCCTGGTTCCACGGACGGCGGAGCACGCGCCGCTGGGCCGTCCTCGCCCGGCCCTTCCCCGAGGATTGGCGCAGGTTCCTCGAAGAGCGCTGCGACCACTACGACCGCCTCCCGGGGGAGCTGCGCGCCCGCTTCGAGGACGACGTGCGCATCCTGATCGCGGAGAAGCGCATCACGGGGGTGGAGGTCGAGGTCACGGACGAGCTGCGCCTGCTGGTGGCCGCCTCCGCGGTCACCCTGAGCGTGGGCTGGCCGGACTACGAATGGGACCAGCTCACGGAGGTGCTGCTTTACCCGGACCGTTTCGACCGCGACTACCACGTCCGCGTCCGCACCCGCGACACGGACAAAGGGGATGAGGATGAGGGTGAGAAGCTTCTCGGGGAGACCCACGCGTGGGGGACCGTGATCCTCTCCGTCCCTGCCCTCGAGGAGAGCTTCGACGTTCCCGACGACGCCTTCCACGTGGGGATCCACGAGTTCGCGCACCTGCTCGACGTGGACCGGACCCACTTCGACGGCATCCCGGTGGGCCTCGACGCGGCCCGCAGCCGGGAATGGGTGGCCCTCGCGGAGAAGGAGATGGACCGCATGTGGAAGGGCAAGTCGGCCTTCGACCCGTACGGGCGGGTGAGTCCGGTGGAGTTCCTGGCGGTGGCAATCGAGGCTCTTTTCGAGGTCCCCCAGGAGCTGCGGCGCCGCCACCGTGAGGTCTACGCGATCCTGTCCGCCTATTTCGGCCAGGACCCCGCGGCCTGGGACGACGAGAGGGGGTTGCTGCCCTAGGGCGCACCCTGGGGGGCGGCGACGGTGCTAGACTGCCCCTGGTCCACGCGCCGATGCCATGATGGAACAAGGCCGGCCCCTGGAAATCCGGATGCCGACGGGGTCGGATACCGCGACACAAGCGTTCGACGTGGTGGCGCTCGCCGCTTCGGCGGGAGGCCTGCGCGCCCTGAGCCAGGTCCTGGGGGGCCTGCCCGCGGGCTTCCCCGCCGCCCTGGTCGTGGTCCAGCACCTCGACCCGCACCACCGGAGCCACCTTGCCGAGATCCTCGCCCACCGGACCGCGCTGCGCGTGACGCAGGCGGAGGAGGGGGACCTGCTCCGCCACGGCGTGGTCCGCATCGCCCCCCCCGACCGTCACCTCCTGGTGCGCCCCGACGGCACCCTCGAGCTGTCCCGGGGCGAAGCCGTTCACTTCTCCCGGCCTTCCGCCGACCGGCTGTTCGAGTCGCTCGCTGCGTCCTTCGGCCCGCGGGCCGTCGCGGTGGTCCTGTCCGGCAGCGGGAGCGACGGCGACCGCGGCGTGCGCGCGGTGAAGGCGCGGGGGGGGTTCGTCATCGCCCAGGACGCCTCCTCGTCCGAGTTCTTCGGGATGCCCGGGTCCGCGATCCGCAGCGGGGCGGTGGACCGCGTCCTGCCCCTGGAAGACATCGCCCCCGCTCTGCTGGCTCTGGTGGCGGGAGCCCTGGCGTGAGCACCCTCCCGCGGTTCGACGACCTTCTCGAGTACCTCCGCCGCTCACGCGGGTTCGATCTGGGAGGTTACAAGCCGTCCACCATCGAGCGCCGCGTGAGCAAGCGGCTCGGCGAGGTGGGCCTGGCCAGCCTCGGCGACTACCTGGACTACCTGGAGGTCCACCCCGAGGAATGGGGTCATCTCATCGACACCCTCCTCATCAACGTGACGGGCTTCTTCCGGGATCAGGAGAGCTGGGACTACGTGGCCCGAGAGCTGCTCCCCAGGATCCTGGCGGGGCGGAAGCCCGACGAGACCGTCCGCGCGTGGAGCGCCGGGTGCGCCTCCGGGGAGGAGCCCTTCACCCTGGCCATCCTCCTGGCGGAGGCATTGGGGCCCGAGGCCTTCCGCCAGCTGGTCAAGATCTACGCCACCGACCTCGACGAGGACGCGCTCGGCCAGGCCCGCCACGCGAGCTACCCCGCCAAGGCCCTGGACGCGGTTCCTCCGGACCTCCGAGAGCGCTACTTCCTCTCGACCGACGGCCGGTTCGTCTTCAACCCCGAGCTTCGGCGGTGCATCATCTTCGGACGGCACAACCTGGCCCAGGACGCACCCATGTCGCGCCTCGACCTGCTCGTCTGTCGGAACACCCTCATGTACTTCACCTCCGAGGCCCAGGCCTCCATCCTGCGGCGCTTCCACTTCGGCCTGAACCAGGGCGGCTTCCTCTACCTGGGCCGGGCCGAGATGCTGCTCACGCACGGCGACCTCTTCCGGCCCGTGGACCTGCAGCATCGGGTCTTCGAGAGGGTCCCGGAGGCGCGGCCCGCCCAGCGCGCCGCGCCCGAGGAGGCGCCCGTGGGCGCCGGCGAGCGCCTGCGCGGGCTCCTCTTCGAGTCCGCCCCCGGGGCCAAGATCCTGGTGAGCCTGGAAGGGACGGTGGTGGGGATCAACGAGCGGGCGCGGGCTCTCTTCGAGCTGGGCCCCGAGGACCGGGGAAGGCCCTTCCGGGACCTCGAGGTGTCCTACCGGCCGGTAGAGCTGCGCTCGCTCATCGGTCAGGCCCTGGCCCAGCGCGCCGCGATCACCATTCCCGGAGTCGAGTGGCGCCCCCGCCGCAGCACCGCCTCCCTCCAGCTCGAGGTGCAGGTGATCCCCCTCTTCGACGGCCCGGGCTCCGGCATGGGAGCCGCCGTCCTCTTCATCGACATCACCGAGGCTTCGCGGCTTCGCGACGACCTGCGGCGCACGCACTCGGAGCTGGAGACCGCCTACGAAGAGCTGCAGTCCACGAACGAGGAGCTCGAGACCACGAACGAGGAGCTCCAGTCCTCCAACGAGGAGCTCGAGACCACGAACGAGGAGCTCGAGTCCTCCAACGAGGAGCTGGAGACCATGAACGAGGAGCTCCAGTCCTCCAACGAGGAGCTGCAGACCCTGAACGACGAGCTCCGCGCTCGCTCCGAGGAACTAAACCACGCGAACGCATTCCTGGAGTCGGTCCTGTCCAGCCTCCGGGGAGCCGTGGTTTCGGTAGACGACGATCTCGTGGTGCAGGTCTGGAGCCGGGGGGCCGAGGAGCTCTGGGGGCTCCGGAAGGAAGAAGCGGAGCTCCGAGGGCTCCTGGAGCTGGACGTCGGACTTCCCATGAACCGGGTCCGAGACCTCGTCCGCGCGAGCCAGGCCGGCTCCTCGGGCATGCTGAAGGCGGTGGTGGAGGCGACGAACCGGCGGGGCAAGGCGGTCCGCTGCCGCATCACCTGCGCCCCCCGCCTGGGGCCCAACCGCCAACGCCTGGGCTTGATCCTCTTGATGGAGGAGCTGGGAGCCGCCGGCGACGGCGCCTCCCGCTGACGAGCCATGGCCGGGGACCTGCTTGAGGAGAAGATCCGCGCGCTCCAGTGCAAGGTCGCCGGCCTGCGGGGAGGACCGGAGGAGGGGGGGCCCGACGACGATGAGGCGGGGCCAGAGGAGCTCTCCGAGCTGGGCACCGCCCTCGAGGAGCTCTGGGTCTCCGCGGAGGAGCTGCGGCAGCAGAGCGAGGAGCTGAGCGCCGCGCTGCAGGACGCAGCCGCCGAGCGCCAGCGCTACCAGGAGCTATTCGAATCCGTCCCCGAGGCCTACCTGGTGACCGACCTCCAGGGGGTCATTCGCGAGGCCAATCCCGCCGCGGAGGCGCTCCTCATGCGGCCGCGGTCCTTCCTCGTGGACAAGGCGCTCGCCCTCTTCGTGCCCCTGCCCGACCGACCGGCCTTCCGCACGGTCGTGAACGGCTTGGCGCGCCTGGAGTCGGAAACGGAGACCCGGGAGATCCGCCTGAAGGGCCGGGGCACGACTCCCCGGCCCGTGCTCGCGCGGGTCGCGCCCCTCCAGTCGGCCGACGGCCCCCTGAGCGGCCTGCGTTGGCTACTCCGCGACGTCACGGTCCAGAAGCAGTCCGAGAGCATCCGGCGCCGGAGTGAGGCGACCTTCCGAACGATGGTCGAGCGCTCGGTCGACGTGATGGCGGTGGCCGATTCCGACCTTTGCGTCCGCTACGCCAGCCCGTCCCTCGAGCGTCGGCTGGGCTTCCCCCCGGAACAGTATCTCGGCCGGTCCCTCCTCGACTTCGCCCACCCCCAGGAGACCGCGGCGGTGAGGGAGCTGTTGGCCGGGGTCCTGAGGGATGTCGGGGGCGAGCGCCACTTCGAGCAGCGCCTCCGCGAGCGCGACGGCGGCTGGTTGTCGGTCCACACGGTGGCCACCAGCATGGCCTTGGAGGCGGGCGAGGTGGTGGTTCTGGTCGCGTGCCGCGACGCACGCGGGATGAAGCGGGACGAGCAGCTCCGCGCGGAGCGGCTCAAGACCGAGAGCCTGGGGGTCCTGGCCGCGGGGGTGGCCCACGACTTCAACAACCTACTGGAGGTTGTCCTGGGCCGGGTCGATCTGGGCCTCCGCCGCCTCCCGGCCGACAGCCCGGCCCGCGCGAGCCTGGAGCAGGCGAAAGTGGCGGTGCGCCGGGCCGCCGAGCTGACGGAAAAGATGCTCACGTACTCCGGCCAGCGCCCCTTCGACCTGCGGCGCCTGGACTTCTCGGCCGTGCTGTCGGAAGACCGGCCGCTCTGTGAGGCGGGGATCCCCGTCAACGTCCGCGTGACGTGGGAGCTCGGGGCGTCGCTCCCCCCGGTCATGGCCGACCCGGGCGCGATCCGCCAGGCCCTGCGGCACCTCATCCTCAACGCGGCGGAGGCGATCGGGGATCGCCCGGGCAACGTGCGCCTGGCGACGCGGCTCGGGGAGCTCTCGGGCGGACCCGAGGACCAGGGACAGCGGTACCTTCCCGCGGGCCCGCTCCCCCCCGGGCCCTACGTGCTGTGCGAGGTCCGGGACGACGGCCCCGGCATGGACGAAGAGACCCGCTCGCGCGCCTTCGACCCGTTCTTCAGCACGAAGTTCACCGGCCGCGGGCTGGGCCTGCCCGCCGTCCTCGGGATCATGCGCGGGCACCACGGCGGGCTCGCCGTCGAGACCGCTCCGGGTGAAGGCACCACGATCATCCTCGCCCTCCCGCTGGCGGCGGGCGCGCCGGCCGTGGCCTCGCCGCCCAGCCCGCGCCTGCACGGGGCGACCGTGCTCGTGGTGGACGACGACAAGCTCGTCCGCGATCTCCTCCGGGACTTCCTGACCGAGGCGGGGCTGGCCGTGGTCGTGGCCACGAGCGGGGCGGAAGCGGTGGACCTCTACCGGGCGCGGCCAGACGAGTTCGGGCTGGTCCTCCTGGACCTGACCATGCCGGGAATGAGCGGCCGGGAGACCTTGCGGAGGCTCAGGGCCATCGACGCGAGCGCGCGAATCGTGCTGTGCTCGGGTTACTCCCGCGAGGAAGCCACCCGCGGCTTCGAGGAGCTGAACCTCGCCGGCTTCCTGCCGAAGCCCTGCGACCCGGCCCTCCTTCTGGAGGTCGTGCGCGCACAGCTCGGCCGCTCCACCGGAGGATGACCGGGAGGATGCGGCTCGACTTGGCCCTCCTCCGCCGGCACCGGGGCCTTTCGCGCCGCAAGGCCCGGGACGTGATCGAGAAGGGCCAGGTCGCGGTGGAGGGCCGCACCGTGCGGCAGCCGGGGGAGATGGTCGCGGAGGGCGTCGCCCTCGACTGGGACCCTAACCGCAAGGCCCTCCCCCGGGCTCGCCTGTCGCTGGCCGTCCTCTTCGAGGACGAGCACCTCTTGGTGGTGGACAAGCCCGCGGGCCTCTTGAGCGTCCCCACCCAGGAGGGTTCCCCGGAGGAGGACACCGCGCTCGCCCGCGTGCGTGCGTACGTGCGGCATCTGCGGCCGCGACGACCCTACGTGGGCCGCGTCCATCGCCTCGACCGAGACACCTCGGGCGCCCTGGTCTTCGCGCTCTCCCCGGCGACGCGCGCGGGCCTGATCGGCCTTTTCCGCGAGCATCGCATCGAGCGCCGCTACCACGCCCTGGTGGAGGGGGTCCCTCCCGCGGAACAGGGCGTGGTGGACCGCCCCTTGCGCGAGGCCTACGTCTCCGGGCGGCGGGCGGTGGCGCGGCCCGGCGAGCCCGGCCGCGCCGCCCTCACCCGCTGGCGCGTGCTTGAGCGCCTGCCGGGAGCGGCCCTCCTGGAGGTCGAGCTCGCCACCGGTCGGCAGCACCAGATCCGGGTGCACCTGGCCCACGTGCGGCTGCCCGTGCTCGGAGACGCCGTCTACGGGCCGCCCGCGTCGAACCGGCCGCCCGTCCGCGTGATGCGGCAGATGCTGCACGCGAGCGCTCTGGGCTTCGTCCATCCGATCACGAGCGAGGCGGTGCGGGTGGAGAGCCCGCGGCCTGTCGACTTTCGCAAGGCGCTCTCCGCCCTGCGGCGACGGGGCCGCCCGGCACGGCGCACGTAACGCGTCCCCTGCGATAGAATCCCTCCCCGCACGTTCGCGCACGCCCCGAAGGAGGCCGACCCGTCATGCGACCCCCGCTCCCCCGACTCGCGGCCCTGGCCGCGGCCCTGGCCGCGGCGTCCCTGCCCGCCCAGGCCGCCGCCCAGAGGCCCCTCACCGTGGATGACCTTTGGAGCGTGCGGCGGGTGGGCGCGCCCGTCCCGTCTCCCGACGGCCGGACCGTGGCCTACACGGTCGCGAGCTACGACATGGACGAGAACCGGAGCAACGCGCACATTTGGATCGTCCCCACCGCCGGGGGCGCGCCGCGGCGCCTCACCGCGGGCAAGACCTCGGAGACGTCGCCGGCTTGGAGCCCGGACGGCCGACGACTCCTCTTCGTCTCTAAGCGCGACGGCGACCCCGCGGCCCAGCTCTACGTGCTCCCCCTGGAAGGAGGGGAAGCCGAGCGCATCACCGAGATGCCGCTCGGGGTCTCGGACCCGAAGTGGCTCCCCGACGGAAAGCGGATCGCTTTCGTGTCCGAGGTGGTCGCGGGGGCGGAGACGCCCGAGGGGACGCGGAAAGCGATGGAAGCGCGCGAGAAGGGCAAGGTGAAGGCCCGGGTGACGGAGAGCCGGCTCTACCGCTTCTGGGACCGCTGGCTCACCGACGACCAGTACCCGCACCTCTTCCTGGTGGAGGTCGAGACGCGGAAGGTCACCGATCTCTTGCCGGGGTCGAGGCGGTACTTCGGCCTCCAGGACGGCGCAGGCGACTACGACGTGAGCCCCGACGGGAAGACCATCGTGTTCGCCGCCAACCGCACCGAGCCGCCCTATCGCACCTTCGACGTCGATCTGTTCGCGGTGAGCACGGAGGGTGGTACGCCGAGGGACCTGACGTCCGACAACCCCGCCCGCGACAGGGGTCCCCGCTTCAGCCCCGACGGGACGCGCCTCGCCTACGGCCTCGAACGAAAGGCCCAGGGCTGGCCCGATTACACGCGCCTGGCGGTGATGGACCTGGCCAGCGGGCGCACCACCGTCCTCACCGAGGGCTGGGACAACTCGGCCTCGGGATGGAGCTGGACGCGCAACGGCCAGAACCTCGTCTTCCACGCCGAGGTGCGCGGGCGCACGAACATCTACCGGGTCGCGGCCGGGGGGGGCGAGCCAGAGCTCGTTCACTACGGTGGGACCACCTCCGGCGCCGAGGTGACGACCGAGGGCAAGGTCGTTTTCTTGCGGCAGTCCTTGGACCATCCTCCGGAGCTGGCCGTGGTCGGCCTGGACGGCCACGGGTTCCGCGCCCTCACCACCGTCAACGACGCCCTCGCCAGCACCTGGCGGCTGGGGGCGGTCCAGGACCTGACCTTCAAGGGAGCGGGCGGGGAGGACGTGCAGATGTACCTGGTCTTCCCCCCCGACTTCGCGCCCGGGAGGAAGTACCCGCTCGTCCATCTTGTCCACGGGGGCCCCCACAACGCGTTCGGCGACGGCTTCCACTTCCGTTGGAACGCCCAGGCCTTCGCCGCCCCCGGCTACCTGGTCGCCCTCGTGAACTTCCATGGCTCCTCAAGCTTCGGCCAGCCGTTCCTGGAGTCGATCCTGGGCGCCCATGGTGACAAGCCCTTCACGGACGTCATGAAGGCCACGGACTTCCTGATCGAGAAGGGGCTCGTGGACGAGAGCCGCATGGCCGCCGCCGGCGGCTCCTACGGCGGCTCCCTGGTGAACTGGATCGCCGGCCACACCGGCCGCTTCCTCCTGGGCCAGTCCGCCTCCGACTCGACCTCCGGCCGGCACCTCTCCTACGGCGGCTATCCTTTCACGGACCTCGCGAGCATCGAGCGCTGGAGCCCGGACCGCTTCGCGGAGGGCTTCCAGACCCCGATGCTGATCCTGCACGGCGAGCGCGATTTCCGAGTGCCCGCGGCCCAGGGGCTCGAGATCTACGGCGTGCTGACCGCCAAGGGAGTCCCCGCCCGGCTCGTCTACTACCCGGACGAGAACCACTGGGTCCAGAAGGGCCAGAACTCGAAGCACTGGTACGGCGAGGTGCTGGGCTGGCTCGCGCGCTGGCTGAATTGAAGGAGGAACGCGTCCCGGAGACGATCGGCCGCTACCGGATCCAGGGAGAGCTCGGTCGCGGCATGATGGGCGTGGTCTACGAGGCGCACGACCCCTCGCTCAACCGCCGGGTCGCCCTCAAGGTCGTCCGCCTCCTGTTCGCGATCACCGACGCCGAGAAGGAGAGCTTCGAGCGCCGCTTCCTCTCCGAGGCGCGCATCGCGGCCCGTCTCTCCCACCCCGGGATCGTGGTGGTCCACGACATCGGCCGCGACCCCGAGACGGGGATCCTCTACATAGCCCTGGAGCGCCTGCGGGGACGGACCCTGGCGGAGATGACCGCAGAGGGACCGCTCCCGTGGCGGCAAGCGCTCGAGATCACCGTCCAGGTGGCCCGGGCCCTCGCCTATGCCCATGCCCAGGGGGTGGTCCACCGCGACATCAAGCCCGCCAACGTGATGGTGCTCGCGACCGGCGAGCCGAAGATCATGGACTTCGGCCTGGCCAAGCACGAGGCGGGGCACGAGCTCACGGCGGCCGGACAGTTCATGGGGACCCCCCTCTTCATGGCCCCCGAACAGGTGCTGGGCCAGAAGGTCGACGGCCGGACCGACCTCTTCTCGCTCGGGGCCATGCTCTACACCCTGCTCACCGGCACCCGGGCGTTCGCCGCGGACAGCGTCCCCCGGATCATGAGCCGGGTCGCCCATCAGGAGCCCCAGCCCGCCACGGAGGTGGTCAAGGACCTCCCGCCCGTCCTCGACGACGTCCTGGCGCGGGCCATGGCCAAGGACCGGGAGCAGCGCTACCCGACCGGCGAGGAGCTCGCCGCCGACCTCGAGGACGTGCTCGCGGGCCGCCCCCCGCGCCACCTCGCGGGCTGGACGCGGCCGA
>WNFJ01127177.1_pt1 | contig 19922 bp, 23 predicted proteins | sample 5400461 | NCBI WGS metagenome assembly WNFJ01 (sample SAMN13153349, study PRJNA577476) | soil metagenome | isolation source: 115 cm saprolite on Douglas fir-dominated hillslope | place: USA:California | collected 2013-09-17
AGGCGACGCGGATTCGGCCGCCGCACCCGGCCTGGACGGGCATCGGGGTGACGCAGATCGGGGTGCCAGGGGCGCTCCTCGAAATATCTGCCGTGGTGGAGGCCCGCGACTAATTTAGTTGCAGTCGAAAAAGACCTGGCGCCATCAACCTGTTTTGCCACGCTCGGGCCACTGCACGCAGGAATTGCCTTTCGGCAAGAAGCTCGCTCGGCGAATTACTTGCCGCGCTTCGGCTTAAGTGGAAGAGCTGCGGCCTCCGAGGCCTTCAGCAATTCGGTTTGCTCGATCATGAAGTCGATGATTGCACGCACTCGCGAGGGCAATAATCGGCCATACGGATACAGCAGGCTGAGGGGACGTGAACACCCGCCGAAGGCCTGCAGCACTTCGACCAAGCTACCGTCGGCGAGCTCCTTCTTGACAATGAACTTGTAGGTCTGGAACAGACCGGCATCTGCCTTCGCCAGCGTTACGCAGGCAAGCAGGTCCTCTGTGCAAGAGTAATTGCCGGCCAAGATAATTTCCTTCTCGTTGCCCTCTTCGTTGAATAGCCAGGGAATTCGGCGGCCACTGCTCGGCAAGTCGAACTGGATGCATTCGTGCTGCTCCAAATCAGCGAGTGTCCGTGGCGTACCGGCGCGCTCGAGGTAGGCAGGACTTGCAACGACGACCAGAGCAGCGTCCTCGAGATACCGTGCGATCATCGTCGAGTCCGGTGGAGAGCGAAAGCGTATAGCCAGGTCGAAATTCTCTTCGTGGAAGTCGATGTTGCGATTGCTGATGTGAACTTCCAGTTTGATCAATGGGTATTTCGCACGAAACAAAGGCAACAGCGGCAACAGGCGGTGGTGCCCGTACGTCGTCGGCGCACTGATGCGAAGCGTGCCCGACGGCTGTACCTGTTCGCCGGTAACCTTTCGCTCGGCCTCGACCAGCTGATTCAGCGCCCCTCGGCACTGTTCGAAGTAAGACTTGCCGCCTTCGGTGAGGCGAATGCTGCGTGTCGAGCGTACAAACAGCCGCACGCCCAAACGCTTTTCCAACCGCGATATCGAGCGGCTGACGGCCGCCGGCGTAACTCCGGCTGTGTGGGCGGCGCCGGTAAAGCTTCCGGCTTCGGCAGCCAGACAGAACAACTCGATGCTCCCCAGCAGGATGTCGTCGAAGTGTCTGTTCATATTGTTTACATCGTGTATCAAGACAAGTGTAGCAAGCCTCGTTTATTGCTGCCGGGCATGTCAATACAGTGGCCACACGGAGCGGGCCTTTCTAGGTTCGATTCCGGAATCGGACCCAACCAAGTTAACGAGGTACACGCATGAGCAAATCCGACAAGACCGTCATCATCACCGGCGCCACCAGCGGCATCGGCCTGGGCCTGGCCGAGGCCTTCCTGAAGGAGGGCTACAACGTTGTCGGCACCAGCCGTTCCGCCGAACGCCTGGAAGCCGCTGCCACGAAGCTCAAGGGGGGCGACCGCTTCCTCGGCGTCGCCGGCGACGTCGGCAAGCCCGAGTCCGCCAAGAAAGTGTTCGAGCAGGCCATCTCCAAGTACGGCAAGGTCGACGTGCTGGTGAACAACGCCGGTATCTTCACCGCGAAGCCGTTCATTGAGTTCACGCCGGCCGAGGTGGAGGAGCAGATCTCCACCAACCTGAAGGGCGTACTGTATCCCTCGCAGGAAGCGGCCAAGCACATGACGCAGCGCAAGCACGGCAAGATCATCAGTATCTCCGCCTCGCTGGCCATGCAGCCGGCCGGCAACATCCCGGCGCTGGTGGCCGTGACCCTGAAGGGCGGTGTGATCCACGCCACCCGCGCCCTGGCGCTGGAGCTGGCACCGCACGGCGTGACCGTCAACGCCGTCGCCCCCGGAGTCGTCGCCACGCCGATGCACCCGGTCGAGACCCACGCTGCGATGGGCAAAATGCACCCGCTGGGCCGCATCGCGACGGTCGCCGAGGTCAGCGAGGCCGTGCTCTACCTGGCCAAGTCCGACTACGTCACCGGCACGGTGATGCCGGTCGACGGCGGCTTCAGTGCCGGCAAGTAGAGGACCGTCGGTTGCGGCCGGAACCTACCTCCGGCCGCGGCCAGAACGTCGAACAACAGCCCGCGCATTTCCTTAACGAGTGCCATGAAGAACACAAAGAATTTCCTGATCACCGGTGCCGGCGCTGGGCTCGGTCGCGCCTTCGCCGAGGCCGCCGTCGAGGCTGGGCACACTGTCGTCGGCACGGTGCGCCGGGAAGACGATCGTGTTGCGTTCGAGGCGATGCACACGCGCCGCGCCAGAGCTGTGATCATCGACGTGACCCGCTTCGACACCATCACCCCGATGATCCAGAAGGTCGAGGAGGAAATCGGCTCGATCGACGTACTGGTGAACAGCGCCGGCTACGGTCATGAGGGTACGCTGGAAGAGTCGCCGCTCACCGAGTTGATCCGACAGTTCGAGGTCAATGTCTTCGGCGCGGTGGCGATGATCAAGGCGGTGCTGCCGCGCATGCGCCAGCGGCGCCGCGGCCACATCATCAACATCACCTCGATGGCCGGCCACATGAGCATGCCCGGCATCGCTTACTACAGCGGCAGCAAGTTCGCGCTGGAGGGCATCTCCGAAGCTCTGGCCAAGGAGGTCAACGGTCTCGGCATCAAGGTCACCGCGATCGCGCCAGGCTCATTCCGCACCGAGTGGGCGGGACGTTCGATGGTCCGATCCGAACGTTCCATTGCGGATTACGACGCTGTTTTCGAACCGATCCGCAAGCGCCGCCGGGAGTACAGCGGCCATCAGGCCGGTGATCCGGCCAAGGCCGCTCAGGTCCTGCTGAAGATCGTGGATTCGGACGATCCGCCGACCCACCTCTTGCTCGGCAACGACGCACTGAAGCTGGTCGACGAGCGGCTCGCTGCGCTCAGCAGTGAGATCAAGGCCTGGGAATCCATGTCGCGCTCGACCGATTTCACCTGAGCGGCCGATCCAACCATCTTTCATACAAGCGGCAATTCCAGTGCTCGACCTTTCCACCCATCCCATCAGAGCGTTACCGCTCGGAGACGCAACGCCTGCTCGGTGTCCTCGAGCAGCGGCTGGAGGGCCGAGAGTGGATCATGGGTGACATCTACACCATCGCCGATATTTCGTTGATCGGGTGGGTTCGCAATCTGACCACCCTGATCGACGCCGGCGACCTCGCGCACTACGACGAGCTCAAGAACGTCCCGGCCTGGCTGCAGCGCTGCTTGGCCCGGGTGGCGGTGCGGCGCGGCCTCAATATTCCGCCACGACTCGCGACCTGAAGGAGCGGATCACGCGGGTGAGAAAACTCCACCTAACCTAATTTCGTTAGATTGTTTTTATTGAAGGAGAGACCAATGATTCATGTTACCCAGCAATCTCGCCGATTCGTTGAGACCGGCATCCTCGGCGTTCGCGCCTGCGTTGTCTGGAGCGAAAATGGCGAAGGCGCGGACCTCTTCGAGTTCAAGGCCGGCGCCAGCTTTCCGCTCCACGATCACGAAGGGCCGGAGCAAATCTTTGTGCTGTCGGGACGCATTCGCTTCGGTGACGTCGTCCTCAAGGCGGGCGACTTTTTGAAAGTCGGGCCCGGCGAGGAACACGATGCGTACGCTTTCGAAGATTCCCTGTTTTTCTCCCCCCACCGGGGTGGCGTGGTGCTCAAGGGCTGAGCATAGAGTTGCCCCATCAACCAGGGTGCCACGTTGCTTACACCGTGTATCAACACAAGTGCCGCAGACCCAGTTTATGGCCAGCGCTGACGCCAATAAAGTGGCCGCGAACTGCTAACGGGCTTCTCCCCCATCAAACCCGGAGCCCGTTCGCACCGGCCTTCAATCCAATTCGCAGAGGTATATATTCATGAGCAAACCCGATAAAACCGTATTGTACACAGCCAAGACCCACACCACGGGTGGTCGAGACGGCACCTCCCGCAGCTCAGACGGGCGCCTCGAGGTCAAGCTGTCCCGTCCCGGCACTCTCGACAGCGGCACCAATCCGGAGCAGCTTTTCGCCGCGGGTTGGTCGGCCTGTTTCATTAGCGCGATGGAGCTTGAGGCAAAGAAAATGAAAGTCGCGCTGCCGGCCGACTTGGCCGTCAACGCCGAAGTCGACTTGTGCAACGCCGACGGGGCTTACTTCATTCGGGCCCGCCTCAACGTCAGCCTGCCAGGCGTCGGGCGCGAAACCGGCCAGGCCTTAGTCGACGCCACACACCAGACTTGCATTTATTCCAAAGCCACTCGCGGCAACATCGACGTCGCGATCAACCTCGTCTGAACCCGACAGCCCATCCGAAACAAAAGCGCCGGCGCGGCAGCGCCATAGGGGCCGCCGGCGCTGTCACTTCAATTTCGATGTGATACGCGAGGTGCATTCAGAACGAGGTTGATCTACGGCTGCCCCACGGACATTCGAGCGGCTTCTGTGTCCGGGTAACGAATCAAGTCTTGTCTGGGAGGCCATTAAGCCAGGCGATGAAGCATGAAAAGTAGCGACCGGGATATTCGTTAGTTATAGTGATTGCGACCAGGCACAGACCGATGCCGCTGTTGGCGCCGGTAATGATGACGGTCTTGTCCGATTTGCTGATGGTTGCACCCGTGCGAAAGTAGTTGAGCGGGGGCCCGCTATCGTTTCGGGAGCCACTCTATTGGAGCGCTCGGGAGCAATAAACGGCGTGTGCTGCACTTGTGTTGATACGCGGTGTAAATAATCCTGAAACTGCATTGGAGTAGTCTTTTGCGAGCGTTGCGCCGACGGCAGGAAACTGAGTCCGCAAGGTCTGATGGTTCAGAAATGAGCACTGAGATATCTGAACCGCCGGCATTTAACCCAAGCAATGAAACGAGAGAGCAACCGTGAGAAATAGACTTTGTGAAAGAATCGCTCCAGTAGCGGGTACGAGCAAGATGACAGGTTGGGCGAAGATTTTGGCATGCGCGCTGCTGCTCGCCGGTTCCGCCAGGGCGGTGGAGCCGGGTGCGGCCAACAGCTTCACCATCACTGAAAAATCGTTTCACTGCATGACGGAGATGACGCGGGTCGGGCATTTCTATGTCGATAACCTTGCCGGCAATCTGAAGGGCACTGTGCAAATCGCCCAATCGGGCAGGCCCGGGATCTATCCTGTGGGTTCTGTGCTGCAACTCGTCCCGACCGAAGTGATGGTGAAGCGTGAGAAGGGCTTCAACGCGGCCACGCGCGACTGGGAGTTCTTCGAGCTCGATGTGTCCAAGGAGGGCTCTAAAATCCGTACGCGCGGATTTGCGGAAGTCAACAACCGCTTCGGCGGCAACTGCTTCGGCTGTCACATCAAGGCCCGTCCCGAGTGGGACTTGGTCTGCGACATTAACCATGGATGCGATCCCATTCCGATCACCCGCAACATGACCGGTGCCCTGCAGCGAACGGATCCGCGATGCAAGAATCAGGGACCGGTGAGTTCGGAGGACGCTGCCGCCCTGGCGCAGCTCGGCGAGATCGTCAAGGCGATGAGCGCGGCCAAAGCCACCAAACAGTAAGCGCCGTGACGTGATCTTGGGTTCTGGTTCATCTAGGGATTTCGGGCGCGATAAAGACTCGCTGGCGCACTGAAGACCGCCGCCGTCGACCCGCATTGGCAGGCAAAATTTGGCCATCTCTCAACCTTCGTTTCTCAGGCGGCCCGCTCTGCGTCGAGAATTGCCCTAACCGAGAGCTCGACGTCCTCGTCAGTGGTTGCCCAAGAACTGACGCTGATTCGCATGGCTGCCCGGCCTCTCCAGGTGCTGCCTCCGCACCAGCATCTGCCGGAGTCCTGAATCGAAGCGATGACGCGCCTCGTCCTATCGTCATCCCCGAAAGTGACGACCACTTGATTCAGGACAACATCGTTCAGGACTTCGACGCCGGCCTGTTTCAGCTCGGCGGCTATTTTCCGAGCTTGGTCGCAGTTGCGGCTCACCAGTTCGGCCAGGCCGGAACGTCCAAGCGACTTAAGCGCCGACCAGACTTCGACGGCCCGGGCACGCCGGGAACTGTCCGGAGTGAGGTTCAGTGCGTCGCGGTGTTCGCCGGCCAGAGGAAGATATGCCCCGCTGATCGACATCGCTCGTCTGAGAGCTTCGGGGTCGCGGACGACAGCGATGCCCGAGTCGTAAGGTACGTTGAGCCATTTGTGCGCGTCCATCGCCCACGAGTCCGCTCCGACGAAGCCCCTAGCGCGCGAGGCCTGAAGAGGAGATGCCAATGCCCATAGACCGAAGGCGCCATCCACATGGACCCATGCGTTGCATCGGCGCGCCCATTCGATGACGTCACTGGCCGGATCGAAGGCGCCTGAGTTCACGTTCCCAGCTTGAATACAGACAATGGCCGGCCCCTCTATGGGCGGCAACAGTTCAGGGCGCATTCGTCCTTGGTCGTCAGACGGAACGCGCAATATCCGGTCGCGACCTAGACCCAACATCGACAGAACCTTGTAGATCGAAGCGTGTGCCTCTTCGCCGAGCACGACCGTAAGCGCAGGGGCGCCGAACAAGCCCTGCCGGTCCACGTCCCAACCGTGCTGTTGCAGAATCCAATTTCGCGCAGCTGCCAGGCAGGTGAAGTTGGCCATCGAGGCACCGGTGACCAGAGATCCTTCCGCGGAGGCCGGCAGACCGAGCGCTTCCTTCACCCATCGCAGAGCTGTTGATTCTATACAGGCCACTGCCGGTGAACTGATGAAGCTGAAGCAATTCTGGTCCCAGCCTGCCGCGAGATATTGGGCAGCGACCGTTACCGGCAGCGCTCCGCCGGTGACGAAGCCAAAGTACCTACCACCTGCGCTGGCCACAGTCGCGGGCGATCCATAGTCATCGAGAAGGGCGAGGACATCGGTGGGTCTGCTCGGATTGTCTGGCAATGGGCCGTCAAGGACTCCCATCAGCCGCTCCACGGATCCACGCAGTGGCCGAACGTCTCTGACACGCAGCCCCTCAATGTAGTTAGCCGCTCGATTCGCTGCCTCGACCAGAAGCTCGCGCGTATTGTCGCTGTCCATGTGACCTCTCGAATGCCTTAGACGACTTGCGTTTCGCATTGTAGGCTCGGCATTCAGAGAATGCCCTGGAGGAGAGACGCATGCGGATGCTCGTCGTCGGCGCCGGATCGACCGGTGGATACTTCGGTGGCCGCCTTGCTCAGGCGGGCCGCGATGTCACCTTTCTGGTCCGGCCGGCCCGGGCGGCCCGACTGGAAGAACGAGGGCTGGAGATTCTGAGTCCCCACGGGGACTACACCCTGCGCCCGCAACTGGTCACTGCCGACCGGCTATCCGGGTTCTACGATGCCATATTGCTCACCGTGAAGGCCTTTTCTCTCGAATCCGCTCTCTCAGACATGGCGGCGGCCGTAGGACCCGAGACCATGATCCTGCCCGTACTGAACGGGATGAGGCATGTCGACATTCTTGCCAAGCGATTTGGCAAGAGATCCGTTGTCGGTTGCGCATGCAAAATTACTGCGTCCATCGATGATCGGGGGCGTATCGTGCAACACAATTTGCTTCAGGACATCGCCTACGGAGAGATGGACAGCGTAGTGTCGCCGCGCATCCAAGGACTTGATCGATTCATGCGCGACGCGGGATTCGACGCAAGACTGTCAAGTGCGATCGAGCGCGAGATGTGGGAGAAGTGGATACTGCTCGCCGGCCTTGGCGGCATCAACTGCCTGATGCGCGGCACCATCGGTGAGGTGGCGCAAGCACCGCGCGGATCCGAATTCGCGGCCCGACTCCTAGAAGAGATCGTCGCCGTGGTGGAGGCCGTCGGTGTCGCTCCTAGTCCCGAATTCATTGTCGCGGCGAAGGCGGGGTTGACGGCAACCGGTTCGACGCAGACTTCCTCCATGTATCGAGACCTGCAGAGAGGCGTGCCCATCGAGGCGGATCAAATCATCGGTGATCTGGTCGAACGCGCGCGATTAGCCGGCATCGAGACGCCGCTGCTCGCGGCAATCTACACCCATCTATGCGTCTATCAGCGCCGGGTACTTGCATGAGTTTTGCGTGACCCAGTGCTGCTTTGTCGTGCTCCGTGGTGCCCATTGCAACGGGCGCCACGCGGTATCCCGATCACGCACTAGGTCGCGACGTTTTCTACCGCGTGCGGCGCGTCCCTTTGGGCCTTGCGCTGATGTACGGGGCCGGCCTGATCTCCGCGCTGCTGGGCATCGGGAGCGGCGTGCTCAAGATTCCCGCGATGGACACCGCCTTGCGCTTGCCCATCAAGGTGTCCTCCGCCACATCGAACTTCATGATCGGGGCGACGGCGGCGGCCAGCGGCGTCGCCTATTTCGCGCGTGGCGATATCGATCCGGTAATCGCCGGACCGGTCGCGCTCGGCTCTGTCTTGGGCGCGGTGCTCGGCGCGCGCCTTCTGATGGCGGTGTCCGGCGACAAACTGCGCCTGCTCTTCGTCGTGGTGCTCGTCGCCCTGGCTGCTCAGATGCTGCTGTCTGCCCTCGGGATTCACCTGACAGGTCATACGGCGTGAGCACCGGCCTCGCAGGACGCTCTGAACTAGACCGGCTTCTCGCAAGTGTGCTGCATCGGGGCACCTGGCTCGGAGGGAGCGTCATCGCACTGGGATTGGCCCTGCCGATGGCTGGTTGGTCGGGGGTCTCATCCACAATGATAGGCACGCGGATCGTCACCGCCGGCATCGCGCTCTTGATCGTCTTGCCGGTGCTGCGGGTCTTTCTGATGCTGGTCGTCTTCGTCCGCGAGCGCGACTTCCGCTTCAGCGCCATCGCGATGCTGGTGCTGGCGATCATGCTGCTGGGATCCGTGCTGGGTGTGGTTTCTTCCGAATCGCCGGGTGTCAGTTCGATCGCAAATCGCCGGTGAAGATCTCATCGGTTGCCGATTGCCTGGCGCAAATGCCGAGGTTGGGTGGCAAGTGACGACTCTTGGCACGCCTGTTTTATTCCCCTCACCACATCATTTGCGCGAGCCAATGTCGTGCTGCTAGTCCTATGTTGCAGGAGTGACGAAGATTGGCCCAGGGAGTCAACTCGGTGGAGGGAGCGCGGCCAAGGGCGCGGCTTTCGTCGGTGATCTGATCCGAGACGCGCAGTTGCGCCATCACTTTTGACTGTCCGAATTGGCGACGCCCCAACCTGTAAAAGCGGCGCAGAACACCATCGGAATTTCGGAATAAAGCGCGCGTGCCGTGAGTCTGCCTCGTAGGAGGACGCGATGTCGCTTGGGCGGGCACAAATAGCATGTGAGGTGACGTGATGATTAATGCAGCGGTGATTAACAAGTTGCGAATTGGCGCGATGGCGCTGGCCGCAGGACTCGCGCTAAGCACGATAACGATTGCGCAAGCCCACAGCGGCGGCGGTCACGGGGGCGGTGCCTACGGAGGAGGAGGCGGGCATGGAGGAGGCTACGGCGGAGGACATGGAGGCCGTGGCGGCTACGGCGGGCGGCGAGGCGGTTATGGCTACGCCCGCTTCGGTTACGGCGACTTCGGTTACTACGGAGGCTTTGGCGTCCTCGGGTATGGCCTGTTCTTCGATGCCCTTCCGCTCTATTACTCGACGTTGTGGTGGGGTGGTAGTCCGTACTATTACGCGAATGACAACTATTACCAGTGGAACGGAGCTGTGTCTCTATATGAGACCGTGCGCCCACCCAGGGACCTCGCGAGCCAGGTTGCGACGACTCAGGCGTCCGAGAACTTCAATTTCTCTGACTTCAATTTATTTGATTCGACGGCTCAGGGCGATCCCTGAGCTGCCACGAAGCTAGATCGCGGTAGTGAGTACCGCAGAACGACAAATGCAACGGCCCTTCAGGAGATCTCATTTTTTGGCAACTCTCGATTTGAACATCACAGCAGGACGAAATGGTGGGTGGCTGTCGAACTCACGGCGATATCTTTTTCTGTATACAGGGATTTCTTGCCTGATTCTGAGTGCGGCAGGGTGCGGCAGCTCGGCGATGCCGGCACCGCCGAGCACACCGCCTCCGTCCGGGGCGCCACCGACGCCGCAGCAGTCGGGCTCGGTGACGATCAGCCCCGCGTATGGCGCCTTGTCGACCGGACAGACCATGAAGTTCACCGCGGCGGCCACAGGTGGAGGCACCCTAGTCTGGTCCGTGAATGGGATCGCGGGTGGCGATACCACCGTAGGCACGGTGGACGCCGCGGGCAACTACACGGCGCCCGCGATTTCGCATAGCATCAACGCCGTGGTTCAGGCTGCCGCGAGCGCTGCGCCTCAGTCCAATTTTGCCACTGCAATCGTGGCGCTCATTCAGCCAGGTCAGGTGCAAGCGACGGCCAACCCCCAGGTTGCCTTGTACTCGATGAATCTTCCGCAGCCCGGCACCGTGACCGTGCAGTTTGGTGCGGATACTGCCTACGGTATGCGTACGTGGGCGCAGCCCACGCCCTCGAGCCCGGTCAACTATGGCGGCCAGGTCAACATCCAAGTGGCCGGCATGCGGGGTTCGACGACCTACCACATGCAAGCGCTGATCACGTTGGCGAACGGTGTCACTTACAAAGATAGCGACCACATGTTCACGACGGGCATTCCGCCGCTCACCTCTTCGCTTCAAATCACCACTCCCAGCGGATTGCCTCCCCAGCCAGGGATTCAGTTGTTCGATACCATTCCGTTCGGACCGACACCCTACAACCCCAAACTGGCGCAGGCGTTTGCAACGGACCTGCAAGGCAATGTCATCTGGACATACAGCTACGCTAGTTCGCCGGTCAATGTCATAACACCCATCAAGCCATTACCCAACGGACACTTTCTTGTCGTGTTGACGGTCAGCAGTGGACCCACGAACTCCATTATCCCCGCCGGCACGGCCAACAATGTGCGCGAAATCGATTTGGTGGGCAACACAATTCACGATCTGCCGATGTCCTCGCTGAATCAATCTTTGGCGGCGAACGGATTTCCGGGCCTGAATCTCTTCGCATTCAGCCGCGATATTTTGGCGCTGCCGAACGGACACTATGTCTTTCTGGCCCAGATGGCCAAAGCGGTGTCGAACATAACGGGATATCCCGGCACGACGAATGTGGCCGGCGATGTGCTGGTCGATGTCGATCAGAACTTCAAGCCCGATTGGGTATGGAATTCATTCGATCACCTCGATATCAATCGCCATCCATTGCAATTTCCCCCCGATTGGACCCATAGCGATGCGCTGCTCTATTCCACGGATGACCACGACTTACTGCTGTCGGTCCGGAACCAAAACTGGGTCATTAAGATTGACTACCGGGATGCGACGGGCACGGGCAACATCATCTGGCGCCTGGGTGAGGGCGGAGATTTCAAGCTGGTCGGCGGCGTGGATCCCACCGATTGGTTCTATGCACAGCACGGGATGAACTTCTTCAGTCCGAACACCAGCGGTATGTTTCAGTTGGGGCTAATCGATGACGGCAATGATCGGCAGTTTCCCCACGGCGTCATTTGTGGCGCCGCCGGGGCCCCGGTGTGTCACTACTCTACTGTTCCGGTGCTTTTGGTGGATGAGTCCGCGATGACGGCCACGCTGCTTCACCACTATATCGCAGCGGCCAATTTGTACAGCTTCTTCGGTGGACAAGCCGATCTCCTGCCCAATGGGGACATCGAAGTCGATTTCGGTTCAGCTCAATCGGGGGCTACCGTTCAGGAGTATCTACCCGGTTCCACCGTCGTGGAGACTTCTCCGCAGATCGTGTGGCAGGCGGTATCGCCAGGATATGATCAATACCGGGCGCTGCGTCTGCCCAGTTTGTACCCAGGGGTACAATGGTAAGAGGAAAATTCGACCATGGCCGCCTTAAAAGCGGTATCCGATCTCGATCGGGAGATATTGAATAAAACTGGATGAGTTGATCCGGTGATAGCGGGCTTCGACGAACCATGAACGTCCGTACGGCAACGCGAAATCTAGGCCCGCACCGGCATTCCATCCAAAATTCGTGACGCCGTGTGCAGCGACCTGGGCCTCGCCATACCCATAGCCATACCCATAGCCGTATCCATAACCATATCCATAACCGTATCCAAAGCCGTTATAAACAGGCAGCACCTGATCGAGTTCTATTCGCGTGTAGTACGCACCGATCCCCGCGATACCGTAGCCCCGCACGCCATAAGCGAGCGGGATGTGATACACCAAGTTACCGGTGCCCGACAAAATGCTGCCGGTTCCCGAGTCGATCGGTTGGTTTGTGGCCTGCTGCCCGGCGTTCAGCAGTGAGATGGACGCATTGTGTTCGCTGTAGCTCAGATCAAAACGGATCTCCAACGGATTTAACCAGGCTGGCGAGACGCTGAAACCCCCACCCAGTATATAGCCGCCTTGCAGGTAGTTAGAGGTTGATCCTAGCGTGTCGCTATAACCGCCCAGTGCATACCAGTGGACGGGCGACTCCTGGGCTCGGACGGTCGAGGCGGCAGCGAGCAAGCCTGCTACCAACAGACACGGGGTGAGTGTTGATCTAGACATCGTCGATCTCCCGGCGCGAGGCCTCTGGTTACGAGCATCAGCACACCCCTCTTTGCTCTCGTCGTAGGAACACGCCGCGATTGGTCATCCGACATGTCCGTCTCCACAAATGGGGCTCAGGAAAGAAGACCTCCGATCGAATCGTCTTATTCCCTGCGCCGCGGTGGTCGTCTACCAACAGGGCTCGCACGCCATCAACTGATTCAGGGCTGCAGCACCCACGACAATTGTGAATACACAGGGAATATGTTGCTCTGCTCCGACGTCTTCTCTCCTGAACTGCAACTTAGGAGACGGACATGTCGGATGACCAATCGCTGCTATCGCGTCGCAACGCCGTGAAATGCATGGCCTATGGCGGGGCAGGAACCCTGTTCGCGCTGGCTTGGCACCTTGGGCGAGGACCAGCTCGCTTGGGTGGCGGCCGACTTGAAGGGACGGTCGGCGAGCATCCCGATCGTGATCTTTGCCCACGTGCCGCTGTGGACGATCTGTGAGCCCTGGGGCGGGGGTACGGCGGATGCGGATCAACTCTTGAGCCAATTGCATTGCTTCGGCTCCCTCACCGTGCTCGACGGTCACATCCATCAGATCGTGCAAAAGGTGGAAGGCAACATGACTTTCCTGACGGCGGGCTCGACCTCCTATCCGCAGCTGTTTTCATCAGCAGCACGACACCACCGATGCAACCGTCACGGAATACTTCAACCGATTCGGCAAGGCGTCCGACAACAAGGGGTATTACAGCTTCGATCACGCCGGTGTGCACTTCATCGGGCTCATCAATGTGCTGCAGTTCAAGCCGGGCGGTCTAGGCACCTTAGGCGCCGATCAAATCGCTTGGGTTACGGCCGATTTGAAGCAACGTTCCCCCAGCACGCCCATCGTCGTCTTTGCCCATATGCCGCTGTGGACGATCTATGAGCCTTGGGGCTGGGGTACGGGTGATGCGGATCAACTCGTGAGCCAGTTGCGCCGCTTCGGCTCGGTCACCGTACTCAACGGGCACATTCATCAGATTGTGCAGAAGGTCGAAGGCAACATCACTTTCCACACGGCTCGCTCGACTTCCTATCCGCAACCCCTCGCCGGCGTAGGGTCCGGACCCGGGCCGCTCAAGGTGCCTGCGGATCAATTGGCGGCGATGCTTGGGATAACCAGCGTCTCCGCAGTGAAACATCCGACCTCACTGGCACTCAATGACAGGGCGCTCGCCTAGCAAGGCGTCAACTTCAACTTAGGAGGATACTCACGTGAATTTTCGACGAACTCAAATGGTGCTAACGGCTGTCGGCATGGTGATTCTGGGGGCGATGGAGGTGTGTATCCCGTCGGTTGCAGAAACCCCGGACGCGACGATTCATCCGCGCATGGTCGGAACGATCGTCGTCCAGTAGATTCCATGATTGGCAAGCGAAATGCGGTCTTGCGGCTGTGGGTATCACATCGCGCCGCGAAGCTCACCCAAGGAAACCCGCAACTTTTCGCGCGCGCGGAACAGGCGTGCCTTTACCGTGCCTAGCGGACTGTCGGTCATGGCAGCGACTTCCCGAATGGAATGACCCCAGTGGTAGGTGAGCATTAGACCCAACCGCTGTTCTTGAGATAGACGACGCAAGCCTTGGGCCAGCCAATCGTGTTCTTCGGTCTCTTGGGTGGGGTCGGTCACTCGCTCGGATTGTCCATCAGCGCTTGCCGCGCGCCATCGCTTATGTTGGCGCAGCGACTTCAGCGCAATACGATAGGCGATCCCGAAGATCCAGGTCGACACTCGCGAGGACCGGCGAAATTCACCAGCATGCTGCCACACGGCCATGAAAGTATCGTTGATGATCTCATCGATATTCTCAGAACGTGGTGCCAGCCGCGACAGGAATCTAGTGAGTTGCCGGTGGTAGCTCAGATATAGTTCTTCGAGCGCACGGCGATCGCCGCGTGCAACGGATTCCAGCCATTGGTCGTCCGACACATCCGCCTCCCATTGGGCACACGAAGACTAAGACGGCAGAACGCCATGTTTTATTCCCGCCTCATCAGTCACCGTGATGTGGGCCGCCATTTGCCACCCGACAGACCCGTCGTTGGAATAAAACGACCGCACGCATAGTCCTTCGTGAATAGGAACTAAGGAGGCAGCCATGTCGGATGATAAACCGCTGCAATCGCCGGCGGACATTACCGTTGCGCGGACCAGGGTGGATGTCATCCGCGCCTGTCGCCGCCGGTACCTATTAATGCGCAACAACACCTCGTAGCCGACCCTGTTTCGTCAAGCACGGCGACAAATCTCCGAAGAATTGTGCGCCGCCCCGCCTCATCGCAATCAAACAATTTCAGGAGCTATGCATGAAAGCGCAATCACTGGTCGGGGCCACCGCGGCCCTGGCAATTTGTCTACTACAAAACGCCTATGCCGAGCAACCAGCGGCGCCCTGCCACCCCAATCCGAATGCGGCGGCAGATAGCCTTACCGTCCGCACTCGCGGCGACATAGCCGGCCTTCCCGATCCGCTCAAGGACCGGCTGGTGCGACTGGCGGACCGTCCTCACACGTTTCTGCCGATGCAAGTATTTGCCGAAGCGGACCAGCCGGGCCAGCTAGTTCAGTATTATTTGCTGGATACGGACGGCTTTGAACCTAACGTGTTTACCAAGGTTTTTCCCGGCATCAACGACGCCGCGCAACTCAGCGCCACGGGAGGCAACTGCGGCTTGCCTACCCTCGGAACCGTCCGCGTGATACTCGAGCTCAAACCAGGGCTGCCCACCAACGCGACTGATCCGAAAGCATTTCTGGACGTCTTCACGGACATCTCGCCGTTGTTCGTGATCAACAACGAGAGCGGGTGGTACGAAGGTTGGATGATTCACGATCTTGCCGTGCCCGATACGGCATCGCCACGCAAGGACGGCCACGCGCAATTCGGCAAGATTACCGCACAAGATGCTGCTGAACTAAAGGAGATGGGAGACCACCGCAACATCGCAGGGCAATTCTTTACGACAGACGGTAATTCGGTGCACTTCCCCAGCAAAACGGATCACTTCCCCGACAGACAAACGAATGTGGTGTCCATATACGAGAGCATGGGTGCGTATAACGCCATGCAGCAGAGCGATGTACATTCCTATTGGGAGTTCAATTATCTTGGAACCAACTGGATCCATCCTTTATACGAACTGCCGTTTACCGGAGGATTTCCGGATGACTTCGGCAAGGCGCCCGACACCTTCCAAGATGGTGAAATTGGCAAGTTGCAGTCCATCGTTCCTGGTTCCGGGCCGCGTGGAATCAACAACGATCCACGAGTAGTCGGGGACAATCCCAATCTTCCACGCGATCCTGATAAGTTCGACGGCGACGTGGATACGCAGCGAGAATTCCGTGAGCGTGGTATCCCGAGCGGACTTGCCAATGAAATCTACCTGGATGTCTATGCGCGGCCGGCCTCGTTTGAGCCGGGCGTGAAAAACCTACAGCGCCGGTTGTTCGATGCATACGCCGCAGAAGTGGCCCGCGTCGATGCCAACCATGACGGCATCATCTCGGCACCCGAAGGCGATCCGGATACAGCGTCCGATGGGTTTCCCAACAACTTTCGGTTGTATCTACCCGTCACTTCATTTAACCGCTTTGCCGTGACACGCGAGATAAACGACGGCTTGCTCGCGCCGCGTTTCTCTCCAAGCCAGAGAGCGTGGGTTCTGACAGGGTCCCGCGTCGCGGTCACCCCTTCGGTGCCCGCTGCCACTGGGCGCGATTCTGACGATCGATAGGAAATAGAAGTTCTGGTCGAACGGCCGAGGCCATGATCGCGCGATCGTGGCCTCGGCTTTGCCAGACGTACGGGCCCACAGGCTTGCGCAGATCGCACTTGGACGCCACCAGTCCCATAGAGATACTAAACAAATGGAGACATAGATGAAAAAGATAGTGACCCCCGCAGCGGGGATCGTGAGTCTCGGGTTGATGCTGGCGTTCAGTAACGCCTTTGGACAGGGAGTGAGTCAGGGTTCGGCCGACACGAAAACGGCGGCGGCCGTGCCCGATTCCGCGAAGGGCTCGGTGGAAGTGAAGCTCACGGAATACAAAATCGAGATGCCCAACTCGGTCAGCGCCGGTGCGACGACGTTTACGGTGACGAACACGGGCAAGGAAACCCACGGCTTCGAGATTGAGGGGAACGGGATCGAGAAAGCACTTAAACCAAGGTTGAAGAAGGGCGAAAGCGGTTCTTTGCAGATGGACCTGAAGCCTGGCACTTACAAAGTGTATTGCCCGGTCCTTGGCCACAAGGGGCGCGGCATGTCTCTTGATCTGACCGTGAAATAACAGGCCGCTGACACGCTTCCCCGACCTGCTGAAAGTGGAGCCCCAAGTGCCGCATATTCATCGGCGGTTTATGACTGTCGAAGCGAGGTAGTATCCCCGACGTGGAGTCATGTTGATCTCGGATTCAATTGAAGGCACAACAGCGGAATTAGGCAACGCGAGTTCTCGCGCAAACTCTACCATCGACGGCAGTAGCGTTATTGCAGACGGGCACGGCGGCAGCGAGCAGGCCCGGCAATCCTTTTGAGGCCGCAAAGCAATCATTCAGCGATCTCTGCACGAAAACGCCGGCCTTTTTGAGCTTGCGGCAGTTTGGGCGCAGAATCGAGCGGGCACCAACTCATAGGAAACGGCGATGGAAATAAGCCCATGTCCATATTGTGACAGCTTGCGCATCGACGTCGACCGCGCCAGGACCGCGATGACTCTTCGGCCTAATCCCTCTGGATTTCCTTTCGCGGCCTGACTGCAAAGCTTGGGAGGAAGGACCATGACGCTGATTACATGTAGCGAATGCGGGCGGGCGGTGAGTGACAAAGCAACGGTATGCATCGGTTGCGGCGCTCCCCTGACTACCTCATCGTCCCCCATCGATCTCGTTGCGAAGCGCTCGAACGCGCCTCCGCCCACCCGCGAGCAGATCAAGCGGCGCGCGTTGCTGTCGTTATCGATACTCGCCGTCGGGCTGATCTGGGCTGTCTTTCTAGATCACCATCCCGGCAGCCGCCTCGCCTTGTTTATGGCGGCCTTACTGATTATCGGCGGACTTTGCTGGTTCATGGTGCTACTCGTGCATGCAGCGTCTTCTCGGCGATAGTCGGCGGCACATTCGGACCCTTCGACTGCGGCACTTGTCTCGTCGGCCTAAAATCTAAGCTGATTTACAACGCGCGATGGTGGGTATGCAGTAGGTCGGTCACTCCGTGCAGACTTGAGGCTGCAGAGCTCTCGTCGCCCTGTACACAGGCCTGCAGCACGGATCGCAGCTGCCCCTTCATCCAAAGTGCCTGGCCGGCGGTGAACTCTGAGCCGTCGGAGGCAAACACGCGCATTTGTCCGGGCTTATCCGGCCGCAGTGAATCGACGATCCGATCGACGCGAACTTTTCGGTAAACGTGGTACTGCAACTCGCGTAGGTCAGAGGCGACGACGCCAAGAGGTAGGTCGATGCGACAACGGAAAAGAGAGCGGTTTTCATAGGTGAGTCCTCGACGTCGAGCAACGTGATGATCCAATCGAGCTGGAATGGTATTCAACGCGGTATAGGAATGTCGTTAATAAAACGCGCGGTGTTGCAGCCCTGATGTAAAGATCCAATCAATGCGTGGCGGGGGAGAGTTCGCAGCCGCTGCACGGCGCGCGAAGTCGGAGACGACATTACGGTGCCCGGTGGTGGGCACTCAAAAAGTCAATTACTCCGATTCGCTTCGAGATAGACAATATTTCTGTCAGTTTGGAAGGACAACCCAGCACCTGGAATGGTGGGTCTGAGTCGCGTACCACGCGCGGCAGTGACGGCGGCTTCCGCCGTCACTTTAAACCGGCAACGCAGAAGCTACGTCAAAGGCTGTAGTACATCTCCACTTCAATCGGATGCGTAGTCATCCGTAATCGAGTCACTTCCTTCATCTTCAGCTCGATGTAGGCATCGATCAGGTCGTCGGTGAAGACGCCCCCCGCCTTGAGGAACCCACGGTCCTTGTCCAGACAGTCGAGTGCCATGTCGAGGGAGTGACACACCGTCGGTATTTTCTTGTCCTCTTCGGGTTCCAGGTCGTACAGATCCTTATCGGCGGGATCGCCAGGATGGATCTTGTTTTCCCGCCAGCAACATGGAGGTGAACGCAAAGTAAGGATTCGCGGTCGCGTCGGGAAAGCGTACCTCGATGCGCCGACCCTTGGGATTGGAGATCCAAGGAATACGGATCGACGCGGACCGGTTGCGCGCCGAATACGCCAGCTTTACCGGAGCTTCGAAGCCCGGCACGAGGCGCTTGTAGCTGTTGGTGCTGGCATTGGTGAACGCATTGATGGCTCTGGCATGTTTAATGATGCCGCCAATATAGTAGAGCGCGATGTCCGACAAGCCGCCGTACTTGTCGCCCGCAAACAGGGCTTTGCCTTCCTTTTGCAATGATTGGTGCACGTGCATGCCGTTGCCGTTGTCGCCGACGATGGGTTTCGGCATGAAGGTCAGAGTCTTGCCTTGGAGGTGCGCCACGTTCTGCAATGCGTATTTGAGGATCTGTACCTCGTCGGCCTTCTTGGTCAGGGTATTCGCCGCGACGTTGATTTCGCCCTGGCCGGCGGTTGCCACTTCGTGATGATGGACCTCGAACTTCAGTCCCAGCTGCTCGCAGGCCATGGACATTGCGGTGCGAATATCCTGCTGTGAATCGACCGGCGGCACCGGGAAGTAGCCGCCCTTGATGCCCGGCCGATGCGCCCTGTTGCCGTCGTCGTAGTGCTTGCCGGAATTCCAAGCCCCTTCGTAGGCATCCACTTCGTAGGAGCAGCCATTCATGCCGGAACTCACGGTCACGTCGTCGAAAATGAAAAATTCATTTTCGGGGCCAAACAGTGCGGAATCCGCGATTCCCGAGGACTTCAAGTAGGCTTCTGCGCGCTTCGCCAACGAGCGAGGGTCACGCTCGTAGCCCTGCATCGTCATCGGTTCGATGACATCGCAGCGCAGATTGACCGTGGTCTCTTCGTAGAAGGGGTCGACGACGGCGGTGGCGGGGTCCGGCATCAAAATCATGTCCGACTCGTTGATACCCTTCCAGCCGGCGATCGACGAACCGTCGAACATCTTGCCGTCCTTGAAAAAGCCTTCGTCCACCAAACGGGTCGGCACGGTGACGTGTTGCTCCTTACCGATCGTGTCGGTAAAGCGCAGATCGGCGAATGCAGCCTCCTTTTCTTTAATCAATTTCAAAACATCGGCGGGAGTCATGTGTGTCCTCGCGAAGATCGAATAGCTGTTTTTGCCCGGCTGGCGCCGGGGGCCCAATTACTCATCTATTGCTTGATACCGGAAGTTGCTTAGAACTTTGCGATGGCCT
>WNFJ01012661.1_pt1 | contig 19919 bp, 17 predicted proteins | sample 5400461 | NCBI WGS metagenome assembly WNFJ01 (sample SAMN13153349, study PRJNA577476) | soil metagenome | isolation source: 115 cm saprolite on Douglas fir-dominated hillslope | place: USA:California | collected 2013-09-17
TCTGGACGGTTTGGACGCGGCTCGCCAGATTCACGAGGAAAGCCCGCAAACGAAAATACTGATTCTGACGATGCACGAGGGTGGCCCGCTGCTCGTTGAAATGAGAGACGCTGGCGTTCAGGGTTATTTGCTCAAATCAGACGCGCCAAAGGGCTTGCCACTCGCCATTAACTCGCTGCTTCGCGATCAGCCCTTTTTCGGCGTTTCCGGAAGCGAGCCACTTCGCCCCGAGAAGACGTAAGTCCTGGCTCACACGGCTATCGGCCTTCGGCTGCGGCGTGAAGCTTTTCGCCTGGCCTTCATGGGAACCGTGACCACGGCTTGAATATCAGATAACGGTTGTGCCTCAAGCTGTTCCTCAACCCGATCTGCTTTCAGCGCCTGAGCGATCACATCCAGCAGGTTATCCCGCGAGAAGGGCTTCTGCACAAATAAACACCCTTTCTCAAGGCCACGCTCGTTCGCGCCGTAATCCTGATAACCGGACATGTAGACTGTCTTGATGGCGGGATAGAAGCGCCTCAACAGCGCAGCCAGCTCCGTTCCACGAATATGAGCCATCACCATATCGGTCAGCAGCAAGTCAATCGGTTTACCCCAGCGCCTTGCCGACTCGAGAGCCTCAGGGCCGCTGCGGGCGGACAACACTGTGTATCCTGCCGCCTTGAGGAATCGAGAAGCCAAATCTCGGACACCATTTTCGTCTTCGGCGATAAGCACGGTTTCGCCTCGGCTGCCGGCCACCGCAACTTTTACCGGCGCTGTAAGGGGTTCTGCGACTTCGACCGCGCGCGGCAAATAGACCTCGAAGCGAGTCCCCTTCCCGGGCTCCGACTCTACCCAGATCCACCCTCCGCTCTGTTTGATCACGCCGTAGACCGTTGCCAAGCCCAAGCCGGTGCCCTTGCCCAGTTCCTTTGTGGTGAAGAAGGGCTCAAAAATCCGCGCCTTCGTTTGCGCGTCCATACCGGTGCCTGTGTCCGTAACAGCCAGCATCACGTACGACCCAAGTGGCACGAGAGGCCGATTTCTCGCGACGTTCTCGTCCACAATGACGTTGTGAGTCTCGATAGTAAGCGTCCCGCCGCTGGGCATCGCGTCGACCGCATTCACCGTAAAATTCAAGATCACCTGTTCGAGCTGCCCAGGATCCGCTTTCACCTGGCCCAACCCTTCATCCGGCCGGAAGCTGAAAAGGATATCCGCGCGAATTAGCCGCGTCAGCATTTTGGCCATGTCCGAGATCAGCGCATTCAAGTCGAGAATCTTCGGCTGCAACACCTGCATGCGGCAAAATGCCAGCAATTGCCGTGTGAGCGAAGCAGCCCGGTCGGCAGCCTGTTCGATCTGCTGGCTACCCGAGTAAAGGGAGTCGCCTGGCCGCAATTGTTCCAGCATCAGAGCCGTGTGTCCTTTGATTACGGTCAGCAGGTTATTGAAATCGTGCGCCACGCCGCCCGCTAGTCGCCCGATCGCCTCCATCTTCTGCGATTGCCGCAGGTGATCTTCGAGCTTTTGCCGTTGCGCTTCGTTCGTCCTTAACGTCGAGCGCATGCGGCCAAAGGCGCGGGTAAGCTGGGCGACTTCATCAGTTCCGCGAGGGTTCAATCGATACTCAAAATCTCCCTTTTCGAGTGCGCCCACACCGCCCAACAAACTGCCCAGCGGGCGGGTGAACCGGTCGCAAATCGCGAACACCAGAGCCCCTCCGGCGAGCACCGCGACGAAGCCGAGACCAAGAAGCAGATGATTCAATCGGGCTAGTAAAGCTATCGCTTCACGATCGGATTTCAGGACGATGAGACTTACCGGCGGTTTCACCCCAGGGGTCAAGGTCCTCAGGCTGCCCCAGTATCGTTCGCCGTCGATCTGCAACTGTTCCGGCGGCGCCTGTTCGCGAAGCTGGTCGGCCAACTCCGCCTGTTTGAGGGCTGGAATCGTGCTTGCGACAATATCGTCGCCGTACCGCAACGCTACCTGCGATGACGAGATCTTCCCCAGATCACGCAACTCCTGGGCATCGATCCCCCGGCCAGCGATCACCATCCCTGCCACGACCTTGTTTGAGGGAGGATCGCTGTAGTAGGGCTGGACAGCGATCTGATAAAGCTGCGCGCCGCTGTACCACCACCCGCTGACGTCACCTGCCCGCCGGGAGCGTCGCAACATCGCTTCGGCCGCGGAAATTGGGAATTCCCCTGCGGTGGTGTGCATCGCAAGGATGCGCCCATTCTGGTCGGCCAGCGCCAGCAGATCGCGTCCGGGAGATTGCCAGGGGTCCTCACCCGCATCGTTGATCGTGGTGACGTCGCCGTTTCGCATCGAGGCGACCGTCGCTAACAGGTCAGCCTTGTGGCTGAGAGCGATCTGACGTTCCTGCTGCATCACCTGAAAAGTGAGGATCACATTTCGAGCTTCGTCCTCTACCTGGCGCTGCAGCTGCATTTCCGCGCTGTGACGCAGAATGAGCAAGGTCGCGCAGGTAAGCCCTGCTATTACAAGGACCAGCGAAGACAATAGCTTCGTGCGGAGTTTCAGAATGCCGGCCTTTCCGGGCTAAGGACGCCTCAAGCAAACAAGCGACTTAGTAGAAAGCGCACTGATTCTTCGGCGGGACTATAGCAACTGTGTCTACCCGATACAATGGGAGATGGGTACTTAGTTGTGCCTAATCCGTACTAGTACATATTCGGGATACATCATGTCTGAAGCGATGTCTGTCTATATTATTGGTAAAGAAACACTTATATGGATTTAGGGATTCTCCAAACGAGCACTGAAATGGCCATCCAGATCAGTACAGCGCCACTCAGCACTTCCCATGCCGGATTTCTCACCAACGTCTTGTAGCCGAACAACGCGAGCCCAACTATAATCCTGTGCTGCCCATGGCGGCGCCTGCCGCATCGACCGCCGCCACGTCCCTGCTGCGCTGTTCACCATTCATTCCGGCACGGCGTTTCAATCGCCGACGCAGGACTGTTCATCCACGTTGCCGCATCAACTCGGCCGACGTATAATTTTTCGTTTAGATTGCCCCCGAAAATCCGGCTGTGCGGAAGCCTGTGACCGACAAACCTGAAATCAACGATGAGTCCGCGTCCATCGCCGTCTCCGGCGCGCGCGTCCATAACCTGAAAAACATCAGCTTTGAGATTCCCCACAATGCAATCACGGTAGTGACCGGCGTCTCAGGCTCGGGAAAGTCGAGTCTCGCCTTTGACACCATCTATGCCGAAGGCCAGCGCCGGTATATCGAATCGCTCTCCGCCTACGCCAGGCAGTTCCTCGAGCGCATCGAAAAACCCGATGTGGACGAAATTTCGGGCATTGCCCCGGCCATCGCCATCAAACAGAAAAACGCCACGCGCAATCCGCGATCAACGGTAGCAACGGCCACCGAAATCTACGATTATCTTCGCCTGCTCTATGCCCGCGCCGGCCGCACCTTCTGTACGCTTTGCGGCAGCGAAGTGCGCCGCGACACCATCGACTCCATCACCGATCGAGTTCTGGCGCTTGAACCCGGGCGCCGATTTTACGTGCTCTTCCGTCTGGTCATTCCTGAACCTGCCAAAAAACCCGGCGCGCGAAAGTTGGCGCGTCCTGCGCAGGCTTCGCCTGATAGCGTACGGCAAGCCCTGCTTGATCTGCAGAAGCGCGGCTTCAACCGACTCTATCAATCCGGGCGAGTCCACGAATTCTCATCGCCGGAAACGCTTCTCGATATGGATTTTTCTCAACCTATTTACGTGGTCGTGGACCGGCTCGCCGTGGCTCCGGAGATCCGCTCCCGCCTGGCCGACTCCGTCGAAATCTGTTATCGCGAAGGAAAAGGAGAGGCCATCCTCGAATTTCCACCGTCAGACACGAATCCCGAGACGGAGCGTATCGTCTTCAGCGATCGTTTCGAATGCAAAAAGTGCGGCCTCGTATACCAGGAGCCTGAACCACGTCTGTTTTCGTTCAACAATCCTTACGGTGCCTGTGCCCGCTGTCAGGGATTTGGCAACACCATCGATTTCGATATCGACTTGGTGATTCCTGATCGCGGCAAGTCCATTAACGAAGGCGTCGTTCAGCCATGGACCAAGCCGCGCTATCGTTCGCTTTGGCAGGACCTGAAGCGCTTCGCTCGCTCTCGCGGGATTCCCCTCGACGCGCCCTTCCGGCAGCTAACCGCGGAGCAGCGAGACTTCGTGATCGAAGGCGATCCCGACGCGGGATTTCCGGGCGTTAAAGGCTTTTTCGCCTGGCTCGAACGCAAGAAATACAAGTTACACGTGCGCGTTTTCCTTAGCCGCTACCGCGGCTACGCCACCTGCCCGGAATGCGGAGGCACCCGGCTCCGCGCCGAAGCTCGCGCCGTGCGCATCCAAGGAAAGTCAATCACCGAAGTCTGCGCGCTGACGGTTGCTGAGGCGCGCCAGTTTTTCGGCTCCGTCCAACTTGCCCCGGAAGCGGCGGCTATCGCCCAAAGAATCTTGCAGGAGATTCAGCAGAGGCTGCGCTTCCTGCAAGAGGTCGGACTCGAATATCTCACGCTCGATCGCCTCACCTCCACGCTCTCTGGCGGCGAAGCGCAGCGCATTCAGCTAGCTACGTCGCTGGGCTCTCAGTTGGTGGGCGCGCTCTACGTGCTGGATGAGCCCTCCATCGGCCTGCATCCCCGCGATACACACCGGCTGATCGAAATTCTCAAGAGCCTCCGCGATTTGGGAAATACCATTCTCGTCGTTGAACACGATGCGGAAACCATCGCCGCCTCCGACTACGTGCTTGACCTCGGACCCGGCGCCGGCGAACTGGGCGGGAAGCTGCTTTTCTGCGGCCCGCGCCAGCGTCTGCTCGATGCGCCGGATTCCCTCACCGCCCGCTACCTCAGCGGCGAACTGCGGATTCCCGTCCCCTCGCTGCGGCATAAGCCGTCTCGTCGTTTCCTGCGCATCTTTGGCGCCCACGCTCATAATTTGCGCAATATCGACGTCATGTTCCCCCTCGGCACCATGGTCGCCGTCACTGGCGTTTCCGGTTCCGGCAAATCCACGTTGATTTACGACGTCCTCTACAAAGCGCTGGAAGCCAAGCGCGCGGGCGTAAGTTTCAAGGAACTATGCGACCGTATCGAAGGCGATTCGCTCCTCGATCAAATTGTTTTGGTGGACCAGTCTCCCATCGGCCGTACGCCCCGATCCAATCCTGCGACCTACTTGAAGGCCTTCGACTCCATACGCGATGTTTTCGCGGCTACGCCGGATGCCAAGCGGCGCGGTTTCACGGCGGGACACTTTTCCTTCAACATTCCCGGCGGCCGCTGCGAAGCCTGTCAGGGCGATGGCACGGTCACCGTGGAAATGCAGTTCCTGGCAGACGTTGAGCTCATCTGCGAAGAATGCCGCGGCACTCGCTTCAAGAGCGCCGTTCTGGAAGTGCGCTATCGCGACAAAAACATCCATGAAGTACTCGGTCTTACGGTTCGCGAAGCTTTGCAATTCTTCGCCGGCGTGCCGCGCGTGATTTCCAAACTCAAAGTTCTCGATGAGGTAGGCCTCGGATATTTGCGGTTGGGACAATCTGCAACCACCCTTTCCGGAGGTGAAGCCCAGCGGCTGAAGCTCGCCGCTCATCTCATTCACACCGCCAACCCCGGCGTTCTTTACATCTTCGATGAGCCGACCACGGGATTGCACTTCGACGATATTCAAAAGCTCCTGACGGCACTTCGCAAGCTCCTGGACGGCGGAGCCTCGCTTATCGTCATCGAACACAATCTGGACGTGATCAAATCCGCCGATTGGGTGATCGATTTGGGTCCGGAAGGCGGCGCGCAGGGCGGCACGATCGTGGCCTCGGGGACTCCGGAACAAGTTGCGCGTAATCCGCACTCTTACACCGGCAAATATCTCGCCCACGCCCTCAAGAATCACAATAACGCTCGCGCCGACAGCCGGGTTCCTTCCAAAAGCAGAACTGTTGCCGGCGATTGAAGCTCCATTCAAGATCTCGATGTGGCGCCGCGGGCTTACCGCGGCGCTCTGGTTTTGCTGCTCATTTCTGGGCGCGTGTATGCCATAAACCCGAAGAATCTCTCTTATAATGGTCGATCAATAAGGAGTCACGGTGGTAGAGACGTGATGCCTCTTTCCGTTCGCGCTCATATAAGACTCGCCGCGCTCATCATGGCTGCTTACTTCGTTTTGCCGTTTCGCTCGGCGCTTTATTCGCAAGCGTCGTCTGAAGCACAAGCAAATTCCAAATCTTCACAATCCAAATCACAGCAAGCTCCGGCGCCGGCTGCCGATCCCCTCGCGTCCCTTCTCGCTCAGGCCCAGGCCGCACTCGATCACAATGACTTCGCCGCTGCCATTCCCCTGCTGGAAAAAATCGCGGCGGCAAAGCCCACTGACGCCCTGCCTCACTTCGAACTCGGATTTGCTTATTCCGGATTGAAGAAAAGTCCGGAAGCCATTGCCGAATATCGGCGCGCCATTTCGCTGGATCCGAATCTTGCTCCTGCCCAGCTGAATTTGGGCATGGCGCTGCTCGATTCTGATCCGGTAGCCGCCGCGGAATCGTTCGCCAGCGCAGTCAAACTTCTGCCCGGCCAGCCGCGCCCGCTCTATCTAATGGGCCAAGCTCTCGAACGTAGCGGCAAGCGTTCTGAAGCCATCGAGCAATATCGCGCCGCTCTCGTGTTTGCGCCAAAAGATGACTCCACCCTCTTTTCCCTGGCACGCGCCCTTTTGGCCGATGGGAAATCCGCCGACGCCGAATCCGGCTTTCGTCAATTGCTAGCAGTCAAACCCGACTCCGCGCCCGCCCAACTCGGCTTGGCAGAGACCCTGCTTAGCGAGCACAAGCCTGCCGAGGCCGTCGATGTCCTTCGCGATTATCTGCTCAAGGCTCCCGATGACCCTCACGCCCATTTCGAGCGCGCCGTGGCCTTGGAGAACCTGAACCGTTCGGACGAATCCCTCAGCGAGCTGGACCAGCTAGACCGGCTAGATCAGGGCGCAGTTCCCAATGTCGAATCCCTCACCCTTCGTGGCAGCATCTATATGCAACAGAAGAAATGGACGGACGCGCAGGCCTCCTTCGACAAAGCCCTGGCGGCATCTCCCGCCGATGCTCAACTACATCTCTGGATGGGCCACACAAAAATGGAACTGCATGATTACGCTGGAGCCGAAATAGAACTGCGGCGTTCGCTCGAATTGGAGCCGGCTGGCACCGATACTCTTCGCGAGCTCGTCAGCGTCTATTATCTTTCGGGGCAGTACGAAGCCACAGTGTCAACGCTTGATCTTCTCGGTCGGCGGGAAGCACCGAGCGCCCTTGACTGGTTCTTTCGCGCCCTCTCGTGCGATAAACTAGGGCGGAGACCCGAAGCAGCCGCCGCCTACCAGAAGTTTCTCGAAATGGATCGAGGCGAACGTCCCGATCAGGAATTTCAGGCACAGGCGCGGCTAAAACTCCTTTTACGCGAATTGGGCAGGAGTTCCGGGAAATAGATTGGAAGTGAAAGGCGCCTTCTTCGCGCGTACCGATCGCAAAAAGGTTGCCTTCCTTCGGCAAAAATGGCTCGGTATCTAAAGCATGGATCTGAATTTGTCAGCCGCCTTTTCATTATGACCAGCGTAGCCCTTTGCCTCTGCTTGAACAGCATTGCTGCCGCACAGGAAACGCGTGCCAAATATGAGGCGCAATATCAACTCGAGCACGACCCCATGGCCAGGGCCAAAATACTTGCTAAGTTGGGCCACTACGAAGTCGACCAGGCCCGCTCCGATTTGAAGGCGGACAAAGACGAGCAGTCTCTCGCTGATCTCGAGCGCTATCGCGACCAGGTGGAAACCGCGGTGCAGGCTCTCGCCGCAACGGGCGTCAATGCCGAGCAGCACCCATCCGGCTTTAAGGAGTTGCAGATCAGCCTGCGCGAAACGCTTCGCCACATCGATGAAATGATTCTTCAGCTCCCGCTCGATAAGAGACCCTGGTTCCAGGCGGTGCGCTCGGATTTAGCCAAATCTCAGAATTCCCTCATTGAGGCCCTTTTTCCGACCGTGGGCGAGAAACGATCGAAGAAAGGAGATCCATGATGAAAGTTGTTGTGCGGGCTCTGCCCCTCATGCTTGCATCCTTTCTGTGCGCCGCCGCGCTGATTTCGGCCGCTGCTCCGGCGTTCGCCCAAAAAAAGGACTACCTGAGCGATGCCGAGGCAGACAAAATTCGTGATGCGGATACCACTTCGGAGCGCATCAAGCTTTTTATCTCCTTCGCCGCCGATCGCATCAAGAAGCTGCAATATGAATTCGCCCATCCTGGCGAATTGCGCCGCGACGAAAAAATCAATACTTTGATCAACGCATATGCCGGCTGTATCGATGACGCTTCGGATTTGATTCAACTCGGCGTCGAGAAGCAGCAGGATATCCGCGACGCCATCAAAGACATGCAAGGCCGCGCGCCCGAATTCCTCGCCTATTTAAAAGAGTTGTCCGCCAAAGGTCAGGCCGTGGCGCCCTACAAAGAAAATCTGGATGACGCCATCGACGCCACCAACGATGCCATCAGGGACACTGCCGAGGCCAGCAAGGAGAATGCTCCGCCCCCCGTGCGTCGCAGACCGCAATGAAACGCGCATCCTCACGCTCCCGCCCCGTACCCGGCGGCGCCGCGATTTTCCTGCGCCTCTATACGCGTTTGGGTTGCCGGGGACGTCCGCCGTGTTTTGAAGTCGACTTTTATCCTTATGCCAATCTGATGCACACCATACGAGTGCGCGAAGAAACGGCCTGCGTCCGCCTCTCCGATGCCCTGCGCGGTGCGCCTTTGGCAGTCCTGGAATCGGCCGCGGCGATTCTGTTATCGCGCATTTATCGTCGCCGTGCACCGGGCGAAATTCTCAGCGCCTACCGGCAATTTGTTCTTGCGCCGCGGACTCGCCGGCTCGTCGCCAGACTTCGCGGCGCCCGGGGCCGCCGGGTCAGCACCGGCCCGCGCGGATCGATTTACGATCTCGCGCCCATGTTCACCCGGCTCAATCGTCAATATTTCCGGGGACGGCTGCATCGTCCGAGGCTCGGCTGGAGCAGCCGCACTTGGCGCGCGCAATTCGGCTGCTTCGATCCTGCCCTAGATCAGATCGTGATGAACCGTTGGCTGGACCGGGCGTCCGTGCCGCGTTATGCAGTGGAATACGTGCTCTTCCACGAAATGCTGCACGTGAAGCATCCCCTGCGTGCGGCTCGCTGCGGGATCGAAGCTCATTCGTTAAAATTTCGGACGGAAGAAAAGCGGCATGCCAACTACGATCGCGCCAGGAAATTTCTCGATCGCTTACCCTGATTTCTCTTTCGACTGCGTGTGCCCGGACTGGCTCTCCAGTTTTTCGATCCTTTTGAGGATCTTCTCCCGGTCCGGCGCGTTACGATAAACATCCAGATACTTTCTGTAAGACGTTAAAGCGTTGTCGATGTCCCCTTTTCGTTCGTAAGCCTCTCCCAGCAAAGCGTACGAGCGCGCCAGCTTCGGTTGAAAATGCGTGGCATCCTGGAAGCGCTCGATGGCCGCATCGTAGTTTCCACGCTTCAGGTAGAACGTGCCAATCTCGACACTCTTATTCGCCCGCAATGGATCGTAGGTAGGCTCGACTGGCGCTGGCGGAGTAGCCGGTTCGACATACGGGGGCGCGGGCCCTCTATCCAGCGCGGATTCCTGGGCAGCAGCAGGCCATGGAATGACGAATGAAAAGACAACCGCCGTGAATACCGCGAAAATGGCCTTCAGCGGATCATTCCAGTAGCGCGCGCCTGGCATGGTTTTCGCAGGTGTGATTCGCTTTGCTATCATGAATGTTGCCTGCGGCACGAGATTCCCCGCCGTCGGGAACTCCCTCTGCTGCAATTGTAACTCCGCACATGGAACTCAGGGAAAAGGTCGCCAATCTTCCTCGTGATGCCGGTGTCTATCTGTTCAAGGACGCCCTGGGGACAACACTATATGTCGGCAAGGCCGGCTCTTTGCGCTCCCGTGTGCGTTCTTATTTCCTGGAAACGAGATGGGTGGACGCCAAAACCGGCTCGCTGGTGCGCGAAATCGCCGACGTGGATTACATCGTCGTCGATAACGAACGCGAAGCTCTGGCGCTCGAGAATAATCTGATCAAGCAGTATCAGCCGAAATTCAATGTGCTCCTGCGAGACGACAAAACTTACCCGTACATCCGCTTCACCGCATTCGAAAAATATCCGCGGGTTTATGTCACGCGCCGTCTACGCAAAGATGGTTCGATTTATTTTGGGCCGTTCTTCCCGCATAGCCTGGCCTATCGCATCGTACATTTCATTCACAAGCACTTTCGCATCCCTTCCTGCACCGTGGACCTGACGCGGCGGCATCCGCGCCCCTGCTTGCAATATTACATTCACCGCTGCTGGGGCCCTTGCGTTGCTGGTCTCGTTTCGGACGAGAAATACGCGGAGGCGGCGCGCGACACGCGGACATTTCTCGAAGGCCGCCGCCACGACCTGCTGGCGAGCCTTCGTGGGCGTATGATGCAAGCCTCCGATGGTCAGCACTATGAGCAGGCTGCCGGTTATCGCGACCTCCTGCGCACTCTAGAAGAGATCGAAGAGCGCCAGAAAATTGCCGCTGCCGCAGGCGACGATACGGATGTGCTTGCCTGGTACGCCGAGCCTCCGCAAGTCGCTGTGAATCTCTTTCACATCCGCGCCGGCCGCGTTGTCGATCGCCGGGATTTTTATTGGGAGGACCAGGAAGAGTTCGATGCCGACGAATTCCTCCCCGCCGTGCTCAAGCAACTCTATCTCGATGCCGCTTATCTGCCGCGCGCCATTCATGTCATGCGCGATTTCGAAGACCGCGCCTTACTCGAGGATATCCTTTCCGAACGCGCCGCTACGCTCGACCTGCCCTACCGCCGCGTCGAGATTGCCGTGCCGCAGCGCGGTCCGAAACATGCCTTCCTGGATCTGGTGGAGAAGAACGCGCGCCATTCCTTCGAGCAGCGCTTCCGCGTCCTGAAGCCCAATTCCAAGGCCATTGCCGGCGCGCTGGAGTCCACGTTGAATCTTCCCGCCCCTCCGAAACGCATTGAGAGCTTCGATATTTCCCATCTTCAGGGTACCGACACGGTAGCCTCCATGGTGGTTTGGGAAAACGGACGCATGCGCAAGTCCGATTACCGCAAGTTCATCATTCGCGGAGAATGGGGCAACGACGATTTTGCCAGCATGCGCGAAGCAGTCGAACGCCGTTATCGCCGGGTGCAGGGCGAACAGAAAGAAATGCCGGGGCTGATCTTGATCGATGGCGGATTGGGACAACTTCACGCCGCGGCACAAGCTCTGGAAAAGCTCGAAATAATCAATCAGCCGGTTGCGGCTATTGCCAAACAGGAAGAGGTTCTTTTCGTCCTCGGTCAAGAGGACGAACCGATTCGTCTGGAAAGGCATTCGCCTTTACTGCACTTGATCCAGCAAATCCGGGACGAAACGCACCGCTTCGCCGTTGGTTTTCACCGTCAGCGCCGCTCCCGCAGAACGTTGAAGACCGAACTCGACGAAATCCCAGGCGTGGGTTCGCGAACCGTGCAGAAGCTGCTTCGCGAATTCGGAAGCGTCGCCCGCGTGCGGCTCGCCAGCACCGAGGATCTCTCCCGCGTCGTATCAGGGAGGGTCGCCGTCCGAATCGCAGAACATCTTCACGGCAATCACGTGAGCGTTGCGCCCAAATCCCATCCTGCGGCGTGATGTGTCCTTGGCACCGGTTTGTTGCATCGAACTAGCGGGTGTGCTAGCGTGGCCACACGGGGGTTAGTCAAATGGGCGACAGCACCGGATCCAAAGTCAGCTACTTCATGGTGGGCCTCGGGATCGGCGCCCTTGTGGGCATTCTCTTTGCTCCCAAATCCGGCGAAGAAACTCGCGAGTATCTGACCCAGCGGGCCGAAGAAGGCAGGGAATACGCGCAGCGCAAGGCCCGCGAGTTGCGCGAAAGGGCCGAGGAGATGGTCGAACGGGGCAAGCAGGTTGCCGCCAAGCAGAAAGAGTCTATCTCCGCAGCAGTAGACGCCGGCCGCGAAGCTTATCAACGCGAAAAATCCAAGGAAATGTAGGGCGGGATTTGATGGCCAGCTGGGTAATGCCTCTCTTCGTAATCGTCGCCGCAGTCTCTTTATTTATCCAAATGCTGATCTTCGGCGCGATGTTCCTCACGATCCGCCGCCTCAGCAAGCGGATGGAGGAAATTGCCGACGATATGCAGAAGCGCATCAACCCGGTCATTTCCCGGCTGCAGATGCTTGTGGAAGAGGCGCAGCCGCGCATCTCCGGCATGATTTCGGACGCTGCTGAAATCACCCACGTGGCGCGCAGCCAGGTGCAACGTGTGGATCGCATGGTCACGGAAGCCGTGGACCGCCTGCGTATGCAACTGGTGCACGCCGACCAAATCCTGACCGGAGCTATGGAAACCGTAGAAGAGACTGGCGCGAGGATCCGCAGTTCAGTGTGGCGGCCAGTACAATCGTTCAGCGCGCTGGTGCGCGGAATTCAGACCGGCCTCGAATTTTATCGTGGACGACGCCGCCATGCCGACGGTGTCACGGAACAGCAGGACGAAGAGCTTTTCATCTAGCCCGCCGGAATTTCGTCAGCCAAACTACATTTTGTCATTTTGAGGGCGGCCCCAGGCGAAAACTTCTTCGCTTTCGCCGCTTAAAAGCGGGCTGAGGAATCTCTCCGGCTATTTTTAGGGCGGCTGGTAATCAGCGGATCCATCCGCCGCCGAGGACTTCCTCTCCGCGATAAAACACCGCTGCCTGCCCCGGACTGATGGCGCGCTGCGGCGCCTCAAAATGCACGTGCACGTTCGCTGCACCCGCGGGCTCGATGCGCGCTGCGACGGGCTCGTGCCTATAACGTATTTTCACGGTTGCTTCGATGGCCCCATCCAAAGCGGGCCAGGCGATCCAATTGACGTCGCGAACTTCCAGGCGATCACGCCATAACTCCTTTTCATCGCCGACCGTGACGCGCCGCGCGGCGGCATCAATCTGCAAAACATAGAGCGGCCGCGGCGCCGCAATTCCCAAACCGCGGCGCTGCCCCACCGTGAAATGCTGAATGCCCAAATGCCTCCCGACGACTTGCCCGGAAGAGGTGACCAATTCGCCTGCTTCGTTCACTGGATTGGCCCAGTTCTTGGCTTCGCCTTCCGTCGTTTCGGTTCTTTCCAGTGCCCGTGCGGCCAGCACCTCGCGTCGATAGGCATCGATGAAATCTGTGTAGTTTCCCGAAGGCACAAAACAAATCTCCTGACTCTCCGCTTTTTCAGCCACGGGCAAACACGAGCGCCTGGCAATCTCGCGAACAGTCTGCTTCGAGAGTTTCCCCAAGGGAAATTCCGCATGGGCCAGCTGTTCCTGCGTTAATCCAAAGAGAAAATAGGACTGGTCCTTGGAGAGATCCACCGCGCGAAAAAGATTGTACCGACCCGTCTGCGCATTCCGCTCGACGCGTGCGTAGTGTCCAGTAGCAATGCGTGATGCTCCGATCTGCCGCGCCGTCACCAGCAATTGATCGAACTTCACGTGGTTGTTGCAGGCCGCACATGGAATTGGCGTGCGGCCCGCGAGATAATCCTCGACGAAAGGACGAATGACGCTTTCCTCGAATCGCCTCTCGAAATTGACCACGTAGTGGGGAATCCCAATGTGCTCGGCCACCCGCCGGGCGTCGTAAACATCATCTGGCGAACAGCAGCGCTGGCGGGCTGTTTCACCCGGAGAGAGTTCCGGCAACCGTCGCTGGTTCCAAAGCTGCATGGTCAACCCGACCACCAGGGCTCCCGATTCGTGCAGCATGGCCGCAACGGTCGAGCTATCGACTCCGCCACTCATTGCCACGACGGTCAGTTCTCGGGGATGCGTTTGGGAACTCACAGTGCGGTCGTCATTTCTCGCTTTGACGCGACGTTGCGCTGACCCGCAATCGCCGCCGGGATCAATTCGAGCGCCGCGTCGATTTCTTCGCTGGTGTTGGCGCGTCCAAGGCTTAGCCGCACGCTGGCTCGGGCCTCCGCCGGCGTCAGCCCGATTGCGGTAAGCACGTGTGAGGGATCTACGGCCCCGGACGAACATGCCGCGCCCGCCGAGCAAGCTAATCCCGCCAAATCGAGCGCGATGATAAGAGACTCGCTTTCCACGCCCGGGAACATCAGGTTCGAAGTATTCGGCACGCGCCCCGCGGGATCGCCATTGATGCGCGCATCGCGAATGCGAGCAAGCAGGCCGTTTTCCAGCCGATCGCGCAATTCTAAGATGCGGGCTGAGGTCTCGGCCAAATCGGCGCGAGCGAGTTCACACGCTTTTCCCAAACCCACGATCGCCGCAACGTTTTCCGTACCGGCGCGCCGGCCGCGCTCGTTTTGTCCGCCGTAGAGCAGTGGATCTATTTCCACACCTCTCCGGACAAAAAGGGCCCCCGCTCCTTTCGGTCCGCAGAATTTGTGTCCCGAAATTGTCAGCAGGTCCACACCCAACCGGTTCACGTCAATCGGAATCTTGCCGGCCGCCTGCACCGCATCGGTATGAAACCGGATGCCCGCTTCCGCTGCGATCCTGCCGATCTCCTCGATGGGCTGCAACGTGCCGAGTTCGTTGTTGGCGTGCATCACGGAAATCAATATGGTCCCAGGGCGTATCGCCGCGCGAATCACATCCGGATTCACAATTCCATCGCGCCCCACCGGAACATAGGTGACCGAAACGCCGCGATCCTCGAGAGCTCGGCAGGCGTTCAGAACCGCATCGTGCTCGATGGCCGTGGTGATCAGATGAAGGGGCGCATTGGCGGACTTTCTTTGCATCCGGAGCGCACGCCCCGCGACGCCAAAAATCGCCGTGTTATCCGCTTCGGTCCCACCGCTGGGAAACACGATTTCAGAGGGACGCGCGCCGATCAGCGCGGCGACCGCTTCGCGGGCGGCTTCGATGCCTTGGCTTGCCCGCTGGCCGAATCGGTGGGCGGAGCTGGGATTGCCGAATTCGGCCGCCAAGTAAGGCAGCATCGCCTCGAGCACGGTAGGGTGCACAGGGGTGGTAGCGTTATGGTCGAAGTAAATGCGCGGCATTTGCACTTTATGTTAGGTAATTATCCAAGCGAGCAAAACCGAATCAGACGCTGCGCGCCAGCGCGGCCTTCTTGCTAGCCCTGAATTCGGCGCAGGCGCGAAGGTACCCGAGAACGATAGGATCCGGCTGTTCGGGCCGCGAGGAAAGCTGCGGCTGAAAGAGGGTGGCCAGAAAGAAGCGCTGGCCCGGGAGATCGAAGGCACGCATTTCATTCTGCGGCCCGCGCGCGGCCACGCGCAAACCGGCGGCCTCCCATCGCGGCACGTATTCGGGATTCGTTTCGAAATTGCAAAAGTAATGGCGCTGCAAGGCATCCGTTCTGCACAACTCATGCACGAGCGTCCCCTTGATGGGACGCACGGCGGCATCTCCGTCCATTTTCGGCCCTCCCGGCTTGCGTTCCGGAAGAGGGCAGGCCACCGGAGTAATCACGATATTAGTTGAATTCGAATTATTCTCGGCGGTGTCCGCATCGGTGAGGCCGAGCACGTTGCGGCTGAACTCGATGAGCGCGTATTGGAATCCGCCGCAGGTTCCCAGGTACGGCAAATCCCGCCGGCGAGCGAACTCGATCCCGCGAAGCATGCCGTTGAAGCTGCGGTACGGACTGCCGGGAACAGCCCAAACGCCATCGAAGTGAGCCAGGCGGTCCTGGGCATCGTGGCCCTCCAATATTTCGGTGGGAAACCAACGCGGTTCAGCCTCGAAGCCAAGCCAGGAAGCCGCGTGGAAGAGAGCCGCTTCGGTGGCCCAATGGGAACGTGCCTCGGGATCGAAGTCGCCTAGTAATGCGATGCGCACGCTTTGTTTCATGGGATTCCGATCATCTGCTTTGGCCGATGGGCAGGAAATACAAGTATAGGGCAAAACCGGCGCTGAATTGTAGGGGGCTTGACAGGGGGAAGGACGCGTGAGACAGCGGATGTTTGCGGTGCGGACACGCTGCCTTGATAACGATGCGAGCCCTCGCTTACAGCCGGGTATAATTTCGCAGCGCCCTTACGCAGGTGCGCCCGACGCTGAGCGCTGCATGTCCAATCCAGTCATAACATTGACGACCGATTACGGCACAAGCGACCATCTGGTGGGCGTGCTGAAAGGCGTAATTCTGCGCATCCTTCCGAATGCCAGTATTGTGGACATCAATCACCATGTGGTTCCCTTTGACGTGCTCGACGGCGCGCTGACCATCGCGGCTGCCTACCGCTATTTCCCTGCCCGTACTGTGCATCTTGTCGTCGTCGATCCTGGCGTAGGCACGGCCAGGCGCCCAATCCTGGTAACCGCCGACCAATTCTATTTTGTCGCGCCCGATAACGGGGTGCTTTCCCTGATCTACGAACGCGAACCAACGGTTTCCGTGCGCCACATTACCGCCGAGCATTATTTTCTGAATCCGGTGAGCAACACCTTTCATGGACGCGATATTTTTGCGCCGGTGGCCGCCTGGCTAGCGAAAACCTATCAGACTGAAGCCATGGGCGAAGAGGTCGGCGATTATGTGAAGTTCGCTCTGCCCCGGCCAAAAGCTGCGGGATCGACGAAGAAGGGCCTGGTGCTGCGCGTGGACGCGTTTGGCAATTTGGTGACGAACTTCACGGCAGAGGATCTGCCGCAGGCCGCGGGCGCAAATGGGAAAATCAAGTTGCAAGTCGGAAGCAAGCCCGTGGAGAAATTGGCGCAAACCTTCGCGGAAGGATCCGCCGGCGAACCGGTGGCCATTGTGGGCTCCAGCGGGTTCGTCGAGATCGCGGTGAACAAAGGCCACGCAGCGCGAGTGCTGGGCGCCAACCGCGGCGCCGAAGTGATACTTGAGATCGGGTAGGCGCGCGCTCAGGGCTTGTCCGAAGCGCTATGCGCTGGCTGCTGAGGGGCGCCTTGGGTTGGCTCCTGCGGATTTCTGGGCGGAGTCGCAGGAAGCAGGCGCTGCAGTTTGATGCGAGCCACGCGCCGACGCTCCACCTCCAGCACGGTAAACCGATAACCTCCGAAATCAAAGCTCTCGCCTCCGCGCGGAATAGAGCCTAGATGGGCGAGCACAAATCCGCCGAGTGTGGCGTAGGCGGGATCTTCGGGGAGCTTGATTTCATACTGTATCTCGAGGTCGCGCAGCCCGACGGCTCCATCAAAAACCATGGCCATTTCCGGTCCCGTGCCCACGATCTGAGGCCCTTGCACGATGTCGAACTCGTCGTGAATTTCGCCCACCATCTGTTCGAGCACGTCCTCCAGTGTAACCAAGCCGAGGATGCTCCCAAATTCGTCTACGACCATGGCCAGGGTGATCCGGCGGGTGCGCATCTCCAGGAGCAATTCTCCAGCGAGCTTGCTTTCCGGAACGATCAGCAACTCCCGCAAAAACCGCCGCAGATCGAATTTCTGCATTGAACTTTGCGAGCCAGTCTGCGCCGAGGCCCCTGCTGCGGCGCGGCTCTCGCGGTCAGCCACGAAGGCCAGCAGGTCCTTCACGTGCACAAATCCGAGCACATGATCAAGACTCGATTCATACACCGGCAGACGCGACCGTTGCGTTTTGGCGAAAAGTGCCAGAGTCTCTTCAAATCCGCATTCAACCGGCAAGGCGTGTACATCCGGCTGCGGAATCATAATCTCGCGTACCCGAAGCTGCCGCAGATCCAGGGCGCCCAGAATGACGCGTTCCTCGCCGGGCGCGAGCAGACCGTGCTCGCCAGCCTGCCGGATTTGTACCTGCAACTCCTCGGCTGAGTGCGCCATGGTGTGTCCGGCGACCAGCCCCTTTACGTCGAGCGCACGCACGACTTTTCTGCTGAGTCCCTCCAGCAGCACGACCGCCCAACGAAAGGTAGTCAGATACCAGTAGAACGGCCGAGCAATTAATAGCGAGGCGCGGCTGGCTCGTTCTAGCGAGATGGTTTTGGGCACCAGTTCGCCGAAGACGACATGCAAAATGGTAAGGAAAGCGAAGGCCAGGACTACAGCAAAAGCGTGGGCGATCAGTGCCGCTCGGCCACCCGGCAGCCAATCCATCAAGGGCCGGAAGAGCTGAGCGAGCAGGGGTTCCCCTAGAGCGCCGATGGCCAGGCTGGTAAGCGTGATACCCACCTGCACCCCAGACACGACGCGGTCGAGTTGTCCAAGCAACTGCTGCACGATGCGCGCACGCGCGTCGCCTCGTTCAACCAGTTGGCGCACGCGCGACGCCCGCACGGCCACCAGCGAGAACTCCGCGGCAGCAAAGAAGCCGTTGATGGCAACCAACAGCAGTACGGCCAGGAGACGTAGGCCGATCATGTCTGACAATTCTATCAGCGCGCCGCGATTACCGTCGCCCAGTGTTCGCGGCTCGTCTGCGCAGCTTCTGTGCGCGGGGGCGTAGTTGTCATCACGAGTAAGCGGTGCGCCATCGCGCGCTAATGGGCGTGATGGCGTGCGAGCGAGGGGTCTGCTTTTCAACTCCCGCACAAAACCAGCGCGACGCCCATTGTGCCCGCTCCGCGGCGTGCATTAGAATGCCGCAATGCGCGCGGGGTTAGCGGCGTGAATTCGACTCCAGGGAAAAAACCGGAACCGGCCAAGCATGAACTACCGAAAAAGCCGGCCTTCGAGCAATCCCTGGCCCGCCTGGAAGAGATCGTTCGCAAGCTGGAAAGCGCGAATCTGCCCCTGGATGACGCCATGAAGCTCTTCGAAGAAGGCATGCAGCTCTCCCGCGATTGCCAGAAGCAATTGGAGCAGGCCGAGGCCCGTGTGGAGATCTTGTTGAAGAAGGCGGGCGGCGAAATGACCGCCCAGCCGTTCGAGCCGGAGAGCGAAGAGGAGACCTGAGCACCCTCCGATAGGATGAGACTCCCCCACTTTTTTGAAGAGGACCATCGCCTCGTTGACGCCGAGCTCGACCGCCTTCTGCCCGCGGAGAATGAGCGTCCTTCGCTGATACACCGGGCGATGCGCTATAGCGTGTTTGCGGGTGGGAAACGGGTTCGCCCGATTCTTTGCATCGAGGCCTTCCGCATTTTCTCAAGCGAGACGTCCGCAAGCCTTCCGGTGGCCTGCGCGCTGGAATTTATCCACACCTATTCGTTGATTCATGACGACCTGCCGGCTCTCGATAATGACGATTTGCGCCGTGGCCGCCCTACCTGTCACAAAAAATTCGGCGAAGCCATGGCGATTTTGGCTGGAGACGCGCTGCTTACATTGGCATTCGAAACCCTTGCCGGCGCGCCATTGCTGCCGGCCGAACGCGTCGCTTTAGTCCGGGAGATCTCTTCCGCGGCGGGCACGCGCGATGGAATGGTCGGGGGGCAAGTGGCGGATTTAGAGGCTGAACGCAAACAGGCCACGGCCGAAATGCTCGAATACATTCATCGTTCGAAAACGGCGGCCTTGATCCGAGCCTCCATCGTTTCCGGCGCGATTGCCGGCGGAGCTTCGTGCGAAGATCAGGAGCGGCTTCGCAAGTTTGGAGGGCTGATTGGTTGGGCTTTTCAGGTAACGGACGACATTCTCGATGTGGAGGAATCTTCGGCGTCCCTCGGCAAAACCGCCGGCAAAGATCAGGCGCAGCAGAAAGCGACGTATCCGGCGCTTTTCGGCCTCGAGAAATCCCACCGAATCGCACGCGATCTGGCGACGCAAGCGATGGCCGAGCTCGACGTCTTTGGTCCGCCAGCCGCCAATCTGCGCGAGTTGGGCGAATTCCTCGTCTTGCGCCGCGCCTAAGCTCCGGGTGGTATTGAGCCGTTCCAAAGGTATAGACGTAGTGCCGCGGTCTTCAGCG
>WNFJ01655210.1_pt1 | contig 19903 bp, 19 predicted proteins | sample 5400461 | NCBI WGS metagenome assembly WNFJ01 (sample SAMN13153349, study PRJNA577476) | soil metagenome | isolation source: 115 cm saprolite on Douglas fir-dominated hillslope | place: USA:California | collected 2013-09-17
CACTCCGCCTTCCTGGTAAAACGAACCAAAGAGACTCGGAGAAATTCCGAGCGTGAACCCGCTGTTTGCTGTGATAATACCTAGCTTGTTCATATAGCCGCCCACTGGCTTGTCGGGCCACCATGCGCGTGGGATGGGACGCTCGACGATTTCGAGATGTTCGCCGCCATAAGTGTAACCAAGCAGCCGGGGATAGACCTGCCGGAGAAGCACGAAACCATCGAGCATATTGGCATCCTGCGCAAAGGCGAACCTTTCCCAGGCGCTTTGTTCCAGCCCCACCGTCGGATCTTCAGTGTCGCGGAGCGCGCCCGCCACCGCAAATAGGCCCACAGCACCAACTAGTCCAATGGCTAACACCTGAGCGCGACGCACAAAAGATTGGCCAGAGGACAAGATGATTGTCGCCGCTACGCACCAGCCGAGAAACTGGAAACGCATCGACGGTTGGAATGTGAGATAAATGATTGCGACAAAAAGAAGCGCGGCTCCAAATCTTCCCCCTTGAAGGTAGAATGCTCGGCTTTTCCAAAGCGCCGCGATGAGAATAGCAACGCCCACCAAGCTCAACGGGAACAGACTCAAGTAGCTACTCACCTCAAATCCCATCGACCTCCCGGCAGCGATCTGGTCCCCGACGGACCGCCGCGTTAGTAAGGAGACAAGAATGCAGATTACACCAAGCGCGGCAACGCGCGGTTTGAGCCAGTCCAACAACTCAGGTGAGGCGAGGTTATCTGAAACGTCAATCCGGCGCCTTTGCGCCAACATGTAGACAGAGAGCAACACGGTTTCCGCGAGAGTCGCGATGGCCTGCACGTCCAACGCATCTGTAGAATCAATTGGATCGAAGCCGAAATTACCAAGGTCTACCGGTGAAGCCCACCCTTGGAGCAGAGCCCAAAATCGGACAGTAAAAACATAGAAAAGAATGGTGCTAATCAACAGCGGTATTTCGTCGTGTTTTCTCGCAACCCACCGCACCCCGAGCAAAATCCACGCGATCTGACACAGACTTAGTGTTATGAGAAGGGTGACGAAACTCACATCTAATCCACTAGATTACCATGACAGGCTCGATAGATGACTTAACATGCATGCGTGCATAAGTTGGCACCCAAACATGATAAGCTGAAACGCTCACCCACCGTAGCATTCTTTGAGAATTGCGCGAGCTGATTTGGGTTGTGCAAACAGAATTGGAGCGCTTCTTCGATTGCGGCCGCAGTCGGCTCTTCCAAGACCAAACCGTTAACATGGTCAATAACCACCTCCCCGCACCGCCGGGATGCGATCAGCGGAAGCCGATGGGCGATCGCTTCGAGTTGGCTCAACGCGAAACCATCTGAGAGCGTTGGCAAAATGAAGACATCGGCTTGTTCACAGTAATTTTGAACCTTATTCCGCGGGACCGGCCCTAACCATCGGATCTTTCGGTTCGAGCGCAAGTCTTCGGGAATGGCGATTTGAATAGGGCCAACCAGCAGGAACTCCACCGGTTGGGACTGAAATGATCGCGCTGCTCGAAAGAGTCGAGCGATTCCTTTTCTTAGGTTGATCTGGCCTAAAAAGAGAACACGAAGCGGGCGTGTAGCCGTAAATTGCTTGGGATATCCTTTCGGCAAAACAGGTGGCATGTTATTCTCAAATGCCAGTGGAATAATTAACAACTTCTCCTTTGGAATTCCTATCCGAACCAATGCATCGAAAGACCATTGCGAATTCACAATGATCCGATCGGCAAGATCACACTCCACCCGCCACGACTTCCAGTAATCCGCCGGCGCACGTTTCCAATTAGGGGCCAACGAAGGTTCTCTTTCAGCTTCAGCGGCTACGACCTCTTCTTCAAAGGCTCTTCTTCAAAGGGTCCCGGATCGATCTGACCAAGAACGGTCCTCCAACCTTGCGATTTGGCGAACCGCAGGGGTGCCAGAGCAGTGTAGCTATAACTGAACAGAGCCGGTTGAGAATTTACAGTCGAGAGTTGATGGCGAGAAAGAAAGGAAGCTACTCTGTGCTGGAACCAGTGGTTGCGGGCGATGATCAAACGCCAACCCGAAAGCCGATTCAATCGAGCAGCCAATTCGAAGGCAAGCAAACGACTGTTCCACGCCTGCACCGGAGCTTCGCTCAGATCGAGATGAAAGCGTTCGCCCAGGCCGAACGACAAAGCGGCAAGCAGGCTGCCTGGCGGTACCCAGGCATCCGTTAGAAAGTGCTCGAGTGAACCCTGCCGAAAGAGCGCCCGCGGAATCGCATAATGCTCTCTCGCGCCGAGTTGAGAACAAAGCCACATTAGCGACTCTCAGGCAAGCGAAGCCAGCGTTTGTAACTCGTCCACGAAACCGGATGACGCTTTGCCAAGCAGTACGGAAATTCAGCCACCGCTTGCCACCACCAGGCCGGCTCTCGAATCGCCCAGCTAAACCCTCTTTGGCATGCGTACCGAAATTGCGATAGCGCGCGGTAAAGCGCCACACCTGCCGCATACGGAAATGGGCACCGCAGAAGTACGCTCCAGAATTCGTTCCGCGCATGACGATGATGACTCTGCATTTCGCTGCGAACTTTGCCCGAGTAGTGGTGGCGAATTGTCACGATCGGCGAGAAAAGCACTTCGTATCCAGCAGCTGTGCATTGCAACGCGTAGTCCGGCTCCTCGTACATGTGGAAGAATTTCGGCTCAAATCCCGGTAGTCGCAGGTAAGTTGAACGTCGAAGCACCGCGCCCGAATTCGCGAATGAGTGAGTGAGGCGCTGCGATCCAAACTGAGACTTCTCCAGCGTCTTCGGGTACTCGTCGCTTCGCTGTGGAAAGTGGAGAACGGCCAATCTCGAGTTCTGTTCGAAAAAAGGAATAATACGCGCGATGCAATCCACCTCCTCGGGATAACTGTCGTCATCTAAAGCGAGTATAAGATCACCTTGCGCTTCACGTATCATTCGGTCCCGAGAGCCCACAGATCCTGTCGGTTCATCGTTGACGATTAGTCGTACATCGGGAAATTCTTGCCTAATTAGGCGTTCAGTATTGTCAGTGCAACCGTCCGCCGTAATTAGCCACTCGCTTGGCGATGGATTTAGGCGCTGCAGGTTTCGGCAGGTGCGCATTAGATCATCAACACGATTTCTTGTCGTGATCATGACGGAGATTGTTAGTACCTGCATGCCGGCCAAACAGCGAGCGGAGGACGTCATTGTCAAATACAGAATATGAAACTAGGCTCAGCGAGAGCACCAATAAGTCTCGCAAGTTGCGCGGGGCGTTTATGCGCAAGAATGAGGTGCCCGAGCTTCATCTCGGCAATGACGGTTACCCAGCCATTCTTCCGCGTGGGAACGGATTCGCTTAATCACAGCTCTGCGACCTCGCCGGCAGTTCTAACAGCCATCGCATGAAAATAGACGTCATGCCAATTCCTCACGGCCAGATTCCGCAGCGAGAAAGTATCTGTTTCGCAAACCGTACATATGGCACTTCCAAGTGCCGCGGCAACGCCGATTCGTCAATTTTTAGCGGACTGATACCATCATCAAACATGAATTCTTTGCTGTTTTTTATGGCTTGCCGCCAACCTTCTACGTCTTCTTTCCAGCCTTTAAAACCACGCTCGCGGTTCTCTCTGCGAGTCTTCCAGCGCGCCTGCAATTGTTTTGGGGAACGACAAGGATAGTGCTTGTAAATGATGCGCTCCTTAGCAACGACGCCAGCGTGCCGAGGCCACGCCCAATCGTCATTCCAAATCAGGCCGTCGCGATATCGAAAGGCACGGGGTTCGGACCAGGCTACATAATAGTGCCGCAACAAAGGCATAACCTTCTCGAAGGGCAGCGAAAAATCTATCCCGCCAACGTCTGTTTCAGTAAGGACATACTCCGCCATGATGCCCCAGACAAGGTCCTGCCCCCTGGGCACATGGGAAAAAAATGCCTTGGGATCGCCAACATAGAATTCGTCTACGTTAAGCTGCAACCACCAGTCTCCTTTTGACGACTGATGTCGAAATTCATCGAAGACTTCCGCCCGCAACCCCTCCCTGAATACCTTTGCGTCTTGTTTCCAGGGAATGATACTGGAATGGTTCAGTTTTTTGACAATCTCCCAGGTGCCGTCGGTGCTTCCGCCGTCATACACATAAATATAATCGGCCCATTTTGTGGCCTCGTGCAGGCAAACACCAATGACATCTGCCTCATTCTTGCATAAAGCGATGCAATGTATTTTAAACTCGTCTTTCAACGCTTTCACTTGCGAAACAACGCGGAATCCACTTCACCCCGTCGCCTCGTGAATCAACCCGAATTCAGTCTTCAGATCCTGTGTGAGTTTCTGATTTCTCCACGGAGAAAGCACCAGATCCTTGATTCGACGTTTGATTGTAGGGTGTTGATTCGTCTTAGACATCTGATTGACATGACCGGTTACATAAACGGCTTTCGGTTTATAAATTTTGTCCACCTGAAACCCTTCGGCATCCATGGCAGCTTCCACCCGGTTGTGGGCCTGATCACATATTCTTTTAGTATAGGTTTTGCCCAGATGCGCCGGGAACAACCGTTCATTGAACCGCCAGACAAACGAAGTGCCGCAAACCTGATTAAACACGGGCCGGAGGGTGAAATGCGATGAACCCTCTCTCCACTCGTATCCTGTCTTCAGGCAGAACGCATCGAAACTCGGACGTTGATAGACATACGACACCAGACGATTACTGATGAGATCGTCCGCATCCACAATCATCACGTACTCCGGAGAAAGCTCCCTTGCCGCCTCAAAAGCCTCAACCGTCTTAATACCAATGTCTGTTCGCTTAGCCACGAGATCTTGCTTGTTCGGCTTAGGCTGCCTGGTTTCCAGAAACAGGTATCGGTCATCCTTGATTTTCAGTGGCGGACGATCCTGGCAAATGACCATCGCTCGCAGATCTTTTTCCGGATTGCCAAGGATGGACCCGAGCGTCCGCTCCAGACAGGCAACCGCTTTTTGCCAGTCATCTGCCGCGCCGTCAGCGATAAAGGGTATAATGGCAAGTAACATACCTATTGAACGAGCTAGAGTGTTAGGTCGATTAGAGATTACTTTGATGTCGCTATTGCTATTTCACCACGTGTGTTCCAGTAATATTCCCGGTAGTGGTGCGCAAGCCAGTCATAAGTGTCAAAATTATCCTCAATGAAATACAAGAATTCCTTGGTTAAAAATGGACGGATTTGTTCAAACGTAATTTCGACCGACTCCCTAGAGTGGCAGCTATCATCGATTGCAATATCAATACGATTCTCACCTAGCGTATTTCTTAAAACTTCGCCCGCTTTGATGGGATCCAACTGGTCGAACGCCCAGTCATTTCGAGCATACCAATCAACCGGGCAAATTGCGCTGGATTTTTATGTGAGAGAATGAGATAGCTAATTTTCACATACTCTAACTGGGTTTGAAGTAACTGGTACTCCTTTGACACATCTCAACCAGCCTTTAGCGTATCCAGCAAAAAGCAGCCTGTCCTTGAAGGCCTTTTTGTAGCCCCTCCAAGCACTGCTGGTTCGGGGAAATTTCCGTGCCGGAGTGCGGTGCCAGGAACGAAAATCTTTCATAGCCGTGCGGTCCAAAACGGTGCGCCAGAGCCGATATTGAGGATGCAACACCTCTGCACCGCAATCCCATGGCTTTGGATAATCCAGAAAATGCACGAACTGGCCGATTTTTCCATACGGTTGTTTCAAGACAGGCCAGTTCTTGCGCATGTTGGACATGCAGTTGAATTTGGCATCCAGGACCTGTGCGTTCCGGTACAGAACGCAGTTCAAGGCTGACTGGTCCCAAAACGCCGGACGATAACGGGCAATATACTCCATGGCATTTTCCGTCACCTTTTGCCGCCGCCATTCGGATACATTCACAAGCATCACGCCTGAGTTGAAGTAAGACTCAGTTTCGTGGTTCCCTAGTTGTTGCGCTACGTTCCGGTCAATCGCCCGCGAGAGTGGTGCTTCCGGCACCCACGCGACTGGAGCGCTTTTCATATCAAACGATTGCAGTTCACTCACATCCACATCGCACAAGGTATCAGCATCCACATAAAGGAACCGATCTACCTCCATGATTTTGGCTGCAAAGAGGCGGTAGTAGATCGCCAAACTGCCGTTGAGTGTCGGAAATCCGACAAACGATAGTGGGTCGAGCCGGCGCAATTCCAAAGTGAACGGTTTGCCAATGGCAGTGAGCGTTCGCTCAAGCAAAACCATATCCGATTCCTGCAGCGCATCGCTAAAGATTGAAAAATGCGTTTCGCCAGCCGTCGGACGAATCCGGTCGAGCAACGAATATGCTGCTACATGCAGTCCCGGCATTACTCCCCGGTCAACGCAAAAAATGATATGCATTGCAGTGTATCGCCGATTCTTGAAACTGCTTTGACACTAAGCGCGCATTAGGAATGGATGGCAGAACGTTCTCCCATGGGCACGAGTTCGTGATATAGCTTTGTATAGCGGCTTGCCATCAGCGAATCGGAAAAGTTCTTGATCACGCGCTCGCGGCCGGCGATCCCCATGCCGACCCGTTCTCTGGGATGTTGCCAAATCCATTGCAGCATGTGAGCCAGTCCTGAGACGCTGCCAATCTCCGGCTCGAGCAGCCCCGTTTCACGATCCGCCACTAGGTCAGTTAAGCCTCCAGCCGCATAAGCGATAACTGGGGTTTCACACGCCATAGCTTCCAACGCTGTATTCCCGAATGTCTCTGCCCGACTAGGCATCGCGAACACATCCAACGCTGAATAGAACAAGCATTGAAGTTGAGCACCATTCAAAGTTCCCAATTGCATGGTCTCAATCTCACCGACCGAAGGCCACTTCCCCGCGCCGAAGGTCAGCAGGAGAATGTTTTGTGCCGATAGAATTTTCAAAGCCTCAAGCAATAGAGCGGCCCCTTTTCGTTTCTCGGAAAAATCCATGCACGCAAAGCCGACCACGAAGCGGTCATCAGGAATCCCAAGCGCCCGCCGGGCACAAAGCTTGTCTACGGGCTTGTATTCCTCGACGTCCAGGCCGTAGTGAATCGTTTGAATTGACTTTGCATATTTGGCAAGTCTGGAACGGCGGATTTGTGAGGTCGTCCATTCGCTATTGCCCACAAAGTGCAAGTTGATCCTTTTATACCAGTGCGCCTTCACGTGAAAAAATTTATGCGTGGCATCATGGGGATGTGGCCTTTTCTGTTGTGGACAATTGCCGCACGTCTGCGTAAAGCCCGCACATTCTCCTGGGTAATGGCATCCGCCGGTGATGGGAATTAAATCATGGAGGGTCCATACCACCGGCAACTCTCGCGACAATGAAGAAAAAAAACTTGGCAGATCCAGCCACCTTGCCACCCAATGGAGGTTGACAAGCCTGGGAACCTTTCCGGTAGCCTCAATCGGCGTCTTTCGTATCCATCTTGGACTGGTAACGAAGCCTCCCGGTGCTTCTTTGCGACTACGCCAACTGACCGCAATGGCAGCAATGTTACGCCAGAAAAAGGAGCGGTTCTGGAACACAGGGATGAGACTTGGATCGTTGGAATCACCCGAGCCATAGAAGAAGCGGCTGTCCAGCCCACGTTTCCGTAGTGCCTGATGGAGGCGAAGGCCAGCTATATTGGCTCCTCCCCCCAATCCCGCGCTCAGGTGGGCTATGATGGGATTATCTGTCACTGGTCAGTTCGGTCGAAACATTTAGACTTCGGCTACCTTTTTAAGGGCAACAAGGTTGGGGCAATAACCCCAGACTTGGTAATTCTTCTGCCGTAAAATCCGCCTGCAGGCCAGATTTACTCCGGTATGGTCATCCACATCGTGGAACAGGATGATCCCGCCGGGAACAAGGAGATTACCCCAGGCTCGAAAATCGAACCACGTGTTGATATAATCGTGTATCGCGTCCACAAATATCAAGCTAAGAGGTGTGCCTGAAAGTTCCTTTGCTGCTTGCCCCGAAGAACATCTCAGATGCACCACGTTGGAGAACGGGGAAATTCGTTTGCTAAATGCTTCGAAGGCTTCATTGATACCAGGAAATTCGTTTTCCTTATGTGGATCTATGGCATACACCCTCCGGACGGTGAGTCCCGCCAGGGCAGCGGTCGTTATCCCCCGCCAGACTCCGATTTCGGCAATTCCCTCCGACATTTCCGCGGTGTGAGCGAGAGCCTTGAATAGTATCTCCCGTTGCCCGGTAGTGACTGCCGTCTCTTCGATTACCTCCCCGCGTTCGGATATGTGCTCGACGAGCTTATCCTCGCTGAGGCAGCGATCGATTGACTTGTAGCTTAGCTTCCCAATTAGCTCACTAAACTCCAAAGGCAGCCTCCAAGCAACCGCACGCAGGAGACGCGGCAGCTTCCTTAGCTCGCTTGGATCTTGCGGCCGTGTCATGGCTATTCCGATTGTTTCCCGGGCCGACGCCTTTTAAGATCATCCACGGCTTGGTAGTAACTCGCTTCGAACCTCTTTACGACATGCGGCCAGAGGAATTGCTCCGAAATTGCCCGACAATTCTCCCCGATGCGGTGACATTCTTTTGGATCTGAAAGGAGCTTTAGCAAGGCGGCCGCAAGGGCTTCCGGGCTAAGTATAGCCCTGTTGTGCGCTTCATCGGGAATTCCCAACAACAACACCGCTGCACCGTCCTTAAACAACTCTCGAAGCACGGCCACTTTCCGACCTACAGCCGGCTTGCCGTACCGCCCTGCTTCCATATATACAAGCCCAAAGGATTCTCCCTCAGAAGGGATACAGACACACGTGCAGGCCGCAAGCGCATCGTGCTTCAATTCCTCGGAAGTAAAATCCAAATCTATCAGACCTTCGATTTGTTGTTGCTTAGCTGTCGATTCCGCTGGACCCATGCAAACTAGACTTACATCGGGCCGCTGACAGCGGATAACTTTGAACGCGTCTAAGAGCAACAGGTAGCCTTTTTGTCGATCCTTTCGTCCGATGAACAGAATCAAAGGGCCGGCGACGCCAAACCTAGTTCTAAAGCGCTGGGCATCTCCATCGGCGCGGTCTTCTATGCCATTGCCAACCACATCGATAGGGCATCGGATTGACTTTTGGCGAAAATAATTTGCCTCGTATTTCGTGTGAGCTAGCAAGCGATCCGCTTTAGACAAAAGACGCAAATCTAAGGGTGCATCTCCCACATGATGCGGATGGCAAGTCGGTTGAACGACAAAAGGAATTTGCCAGTGTTTGGCGGCGGCAGCGGCAGCGAAACCGCTTAATGGCGAGGCTTCGCCGACATGATGGATAACATCCATTCCAGCAAAAGCACTACGTGCGGATTTTCTCGAGACGAACTGATATAAATGCACGGCCAACCCTTCCAGACGAGGCCAGACGACGCACTTGCCAAGGAACCAGAGAACTGGCAACCAGATTCGCGAAAATTTAAGCGGTCTGACCGGGACACCTTTTACTGTGAGAGAGGAGCTGGGCTCATTGAAAAACAAGTAATCCCTCCCATGTGGGACGCGGGTCGCGGCGCGCGCGACAACAACTACATCATGACCCCGCTTCTGAAGATGCTGCGAAAGTTGCTCCGCATGGGCGTGCTGTCCTCCCGTGTTTGGTCTGAAAGATAAAATGCTGATGGCAATTTTGAGTTTTCGCTGAGTCATTTTGCGAAAGTTTATCCAAGGGAGGCCTGGAGATCCGGATTTTTTAGGTCCTGATTTCGCAGCTCAACGTTAAGCAATGAATCGTAGAGTGCGACGTAAGCAGCTGCATTCTTAGCATAGGAAAACTGATCTCGCACCCAAAGTTCACACGAGCTTTGCCAGCGGCGTCTTAGCGTCTCGTCTTCAAGGAGTTTCTGTATGGCTTCGGACAGAGCTTGAGTGTCTTGCCGCTCGACCAACAATCCGTTGAGGCCACATTTAACAATGTCCGGGATCCCTCCCACATTGAAGCCGGCGACGACGGCACCGCAGGCCACAGCTTCCAAGGCGCTCTGTCCGAAGGCCTCCTCTAAAGACGGAATGACAAACACATCCGCCGCTCGATAAAGCAATGCTTGCAGCTCATCGCTTTCAATCTTGCCAAAATGGGTATGCAGATATCCATGGCTGGCCTCAAAATGCCCCGCGCCCATTGTCAAAAGACGAATGGGCCGTTCGCAGCGGACATTCACCAGGGCTTCCCGCAAGTAGCGCTCGCCCTTGTGCGGCAAGCCTAAGTCATGCGCGGCGAACAACAGCACCGGCTCCTCCGTGCCAATGCCGAGTGCCTGCCGCGCTTCACGCCGCTTTTGTGGAGAATAGACGATTTGGTCCAGTCCATAATGGATGACCTCGACTCTTTTACCTCTGGTTAGGCCACTGAGCCTGGCTTTTTCTCCACTCCAAAAACTGTTGGCCACGAAAGCCAAGCCCTCTCGTGACGGTCTCGAATACGCCATCTCTTTCATGCGAAAGATCCGATGCGAATAGTCGCCTGCTCGATGTGAATCCATTATCGGACAGCAACCACACCTGGCCTGAAACCGCCGACACGAGCCGGGATAGTCACAGCCTCCGGTTATGGGACTGAGATCATGGAGGGTAATAACTACCGGTTTGGATGGAGGAAGGAGTTGAAATAGAGCCGGTAGATCAACAAAATGCTGGACCTTATGAATGTTGATAACATCGGCCTCAGATATTTCCGGGCTAACGGCTCGCAGCAGATCAGCACGCGGATCGGTTAGCCCACACATGATTTCTCGACTAGAATTACGCGATCGCTTTTCCTGGTAGTCTATCCAGGTTCGACGAAGAACCCGCGATGCACGCCAAAAGAAAACGCGATCCCCCGAATAAGCTGCCACATCATCATCGTTTGAGTGTTTGTAGCGCACAAGCATCCGTGAATCGATTCCGCGCCGGCGCAGAGCCACGTGCTGGCGGTAAGCTGCGCGCGCCGCGCCGCCAAATTTGTCATGCGTAGCTAAGTGAAGGATTTTCATTTCAGGATCGGGCTAGGGATTAAGGAGGGCTGGTAGCTATTCGAGGATGGCTATATTCAGCGAGCCGACAGCCCGCCGATCTTTAACAGTCGGAATGATTTCCAAGTGGTTTACAGACAGAAGTCTGAGTTCGTCCATGCCAAAAAAGGTCACGAAACGACACGTAAGCCGTGGATGCACGACCAAGTGCGTCATGGAACGAATATTGGTGAACGCGTCATTGATTGTATAAATGATTGGTGCCGCGCTCTATCTATTGATGCGAGCTAAATGGCGGATTCAGCAAACGCTTCTTCAATAATCTAATCATAATTATTGCGGCGGACTGATTTTGATCGCGAACCCTTTCCGAGGCAGCGGCGGGCAAACCCCTTAAGGCGAAATAATAGCAAAAATACGCATCCTTCCAATGTCAACCCATGGGTGCCGCAAAAATGAAGGAAGCCGGCCCGCTCGACTTTGGCGGCCGGAGATGAATTGGATAATCTACCGTAACGCTGCTGATATTCTTTGAAGCCTTGGCGGAAGACCGCAATGTTTTCCGGGCTGAAATCATATTCCCAGGAAGCGTAAGTCCAGCCGACTTCTTTTTTGACTACTTCCGAAATTAGCTGGCCATGGGCCTTGCCCAAAAGTTCCAACGGAGTCAGGTTCGGCATGGCTTTTTCCAGCGCATCCATGTAAGTCTCAAAGGGTATCCGAAAAAGAAATGGGTAATGAGGAGAGCGCGCTGCACGATTCCCATCACAGCCGCTATAAGTTAATGCCCGTGTCATTGCCCCAAAGTCAAAACAGCAAATCCCCATCTCGCGGGACAATTCATAGCCGATGATTTTGGCCCCGCTACCAAGGGAAAGGAAAAGGGTGTCCAAACGGTTGGTAGTGATAAAAGTTCGAAGATCCTCTTTAACCAGATCCAGATTGGCATCAAGGTTTCGTCCGTCGTTTCGGGCTTGATGGAAGAATATATCGGCGTTATCCGGCCAGTAGCTGTCCGCCGCCCGTTTGAATTCAGGCGTTTTGGAAAGGATCTCCAACAGACGGGCTTCGGCACCGGCAAAGCCGATGCGTCGTCCCTGACAGTATTCCTTTAGCTCGCGCTCGACCCAGGTGAGGAAAATCATGGAGGTTTCCTTGTCCGGGTTGCGGTAGGCGCCCAGCTTCCTGACCAGCTTCAATTTTGTGACCAAATATTCAATCGGCCAGTTTCTTTCATGGAAATCAACATAGTCGGCGTGTTCATAAACTTTCCACAGGCGTTCGGCATATTTTGGTCCCAATCCCGAATTCCCACAGTGTTCGGTGCCTGCCAAAGGACCGTCGTCATATTGAGAAGGATCAAATTGATCCAATTGATTGCTCTGATAAATCAAAAGATGCTTCAGCTCGCCATTGCCCATACGCAGGAAACAAAACGGACGCAGAGCTTGCATCAGTCCGGAGAGGCGCTTCGCCTCCGCCAGCCGCTTGGCATAGCCATCGCCTTTGCTACCAACCATGCTCCTGGTTGGTGGGGGACAACTCTTGGTTAGTTCATCGTAATAGTTCATTAAAAAGGGGATACGATGCCCTTAATTTAGACGTGGCCAAACAGTTGCCGTAATGGTTTGATCTTCACGCGCAGCCAGAGCCAGAGCCAACCCCAGCGCCGGCTTGATTTCATGGCTTCACTATGAAAGGAATCCAGTAATCGTCCGGCATCTTTAAGGTTGCCCTCCACATACAACGCAATGGCGTCGCGTAAAACATTATTAACAAATTCATTTCTGAATCCAAGCTCCGTCTGGGTTTGCAGTTCGCGTGAAAGGTGCGACCGGGCTATCTGCCCACCCTCGAGAAGGCCCTGATGGGCCTCGCCGGACTTACGAAGACGCGTAGTTTCAGACTGATCATGTTCCCGATAAACAGCCCCCGGCTGTGCCACATAGCCCCAGCGCCCTGAAACGGCAATCCGACACCACATCTCCCAATCCAATACATAGGGAATATCGTTTCGATACCCGCCAAGTTTCTCATAGGTTGAGCGCTTCACCACTACCGCCGCGCATTGCATGGGCACCCACGTTGCAGTCCAAATGTCGAAATTCCTAAATTCGCCAGTATTCCTCATTACTAGCGGACTAATTGAAGTCCAGTGTCCGTCGGCATCCGCATGTAGATAGCGGGCAAAAGCCGCATGGATTCCTTGAACCGTTTTGATTAGCGCTTCAAACCGGGGATAAAAACCCGGCAGCACCCAGTCATCCTGATGCAAAATATGCACCCATTGGCCTCGCGAACGTTCGATGCAGGTGTTCCAGCAGCGAGCCAGACCCAGATTCTTTGGGGTTCGGGAAAATTGGACCCGCTCGCCGACGATGGCCTTCACCAAGGCGGCCACATCCACTCCGGGGGAACAATCATCCACTACCTCGATCTGCATCTGCTCCGGACCGGAGTCCTGCTGGAGAACGCTGTGCAAAGTTTCCTCTAAATAATCTGCACGCGGATTGTACGTCGGAATCATTACGGACCAAAACGGTCGCACCCCTGCGTCGCCTGCGACTCGTTTGATCGCTGGCGGTTCGGGGATCGATGTCATCTTAAACATTCAGCGGTCGGCAATCAGATTATCTTCGCCATATTGAACTACTTGCTTTGGAATCCAATCTTGATAACGGCGAAAATAGTGCAGCCGACGCCGGAGAGAATGCGGCACGACAGCCCGAACGATGTCCTTGATCATTCCAAAATGAAGCGCTTCAGCCGCCGAACTAACGACGTTACGCGAGGCGCAAATAACGGATGTCGGCGACCTTGCGCTAATCGCAGCGCGCGCCGAACCCGCCAATGCAGCAGCGGGTAAATTGTTGGCGTTCTCAGTGTGTCACATAGACAGTCTCGGTCAAGACGGATAATCTCCTCACTTGTGTGGCGGTTCGATGCGCGCTGAGGGTGAACGCGCACTGACGCTAACGCTTTGGAAATGTATCCAACATGAGAAGCCGCCATAAGGCGAACCCACATTTCCATGTCGACTATCTGACGCATTCTTTCGTTGAACAATCCGACCTCACGAAACAGAACCGTGCGAACCAAAACCGCTGTGGGTTCTCCAATCTTGTTGAGCGGCTCCTGTAAGAGGTCCTGCGATCTCAGAAGCAACGATCCAGGCTGGCTAGTCTTAAGCTCGCCAAATGCCGCAGAGAGATTGCGATATCTCAGGAGCCATTTGGTGATCCCATCACCTTCTGCAGATGGTTCAACGAGCAGCTCGCGCGGGCTAAAAACAAGACCGATACGTTCATCGCACTCGGCCACTTTAACCATATCTTCAAGGCAGCTAGGGTGCAGGAGGTCGTCTTGGAAAAGAAACTTTATGTACTTGCCTGACGCCGCGCGAATAGTGCTGTTCCAATTAGCGACCATGCCCAGAGTTTTTGTTGGCAGAATGATGAAGTTAGCTTGTGCCCGCCGTGCCTCCTCGCGGACGATATTTTCAGAGCCGTCCGAAGAGCCGCCGTCGGAAATTATAATTTCTTGAGGCATCACGGTCTGATTGAGAACGCTTCGAATAGCATCCCTGATGTAGAGAGCACCATTGTATACCGGCATGCATACAGTAACGGGCACGTTGTTAGATGTATTTGCCATACCGATACCGCAGGTAAGTATATGAACGCTCCGCAGTGGAATCTAGTTGCTAGATTTTAGTGCAACTCAGTACTGGCGCAACAGTTCCAGCTCGCCCAGCCCGAACCGGCGCAGATTTTGAATGAAACGGAATCGTTCATCTCCTTAAACCAGTTCGCGCGCAAAATCCAGCGTGCCATCCGAGCTCTGGTCGTCGCAAGTCACACCTCAAAATTCTGGAATGTCTAGGCGCGAACGCTGTCGATACATTCTTTCAAATGCTCACGCGCGTTGTAAGTTGGAATGCAAATACTTACATGAGGATCCTGAAAACTCGATTGGGGCATTTGTGACAATATGGCAGAATGAAACGCCGTCTTTGGCTACAAAGCACCGCAGGCGGAATTTTTTCTCAAGCGTAATTCCTCCAGAATCTCCACTGGCAGGCTGGAGGCTTCCAGTAATTCAAATGCCATCTTTGGGCTGACTTGATAAGGCGCTTCATTCAGCAACGCCGCTTTCAAAAATGGCATCCCGCATTGCAAAAGCAAATCCGGTAAAAGTGTGGTCGTGTTTCGACCGGGCAAACCGCGATTATAATACCAATCCCCAATTTTCTTCACGAAGCTGCGCCGGCTCAAGAACAATGACCACATACGCTCTTGGGCGAAGACCGCCTTCCATTTGAACCCATTTTCTTCCAGCCGGCGGGTCAGGCCAATTTCGTAATTTTGAATCACCTGCTGTTTGTCCTTGAGGGGCAGGACTGAACGCCAGAAATCCATGAAACACGCGTCTTGAATCACCTGCCGCCGAAATACCATGAAGTAAGTCTGCAAATGAAGACCAAACTCATCGTTGTCGGTTAGTCCCCAAAAATCGCATTGGTTCACCGATGAATTCTGCCAGAGCGGCGCCAACGGTTGCAGAGGCCCGACAATGCTGGAATTGGTTAGCAACAGTTCTTCCAGTTTGGATAAATTGCATTCCGCCAAGCCGGCCTGCCACATGGAAAAATCGTAGCCGGTATTTTCCCGCTGAATAAAGTTTCGGCATAGTGTGGAAATCTCCGACTGACTTTCGATTGAGATGGGCGAATTAGAGACAAAACAGATTTCAAAGCCGAGGGAACGGAGTTCTTTTAGAAAAAACGAGACATACCGGGCCACTTTCGGGCTTTCACCAAAATGAGCATAAACCGCTAGACGCTTCATTTTAGACACTCGCAAAAATTTATTCGCGACGTTTGCGCCCGATGGCTATCAGGTGAAACGGCTTCGCAGTCGTTGACAGAACCGTTTCCAGTCCGAAGTAGTCAAATAGTTCACGGATCAGAACCAGGTCGAACACATGGTGATGAAGGCATCTGTTCTGAAAGTTCGCGCGCGATCGCTTTTCGAATGCCGCCAAGTTTCCTGCTGGCGGATCCAAAGCAAGATCATGAAGTGTGAGGATCTCTTCCAAATGGGTAAAGTCGTCTTCCGGTGTTTGCATTTCTAGGTCGCGAACCAAATGGCTGAAGGCGGTGACAGGCCGCCGATGGTCGAAAGTTCCACCCTTGTCCGGGAGCACAAGAAAGATCACGCCCTTTTTCTTCAGTACACGCAGCCACTCTTGGAAGGCGCATAACGGGTTCGCCATGTGTTCAAGACAATGGCTGGCCAGCAGAAAATCATATTTGCCGGAGGCAATCATCTGAAGTTTGCTTGCTTCGGCGATGAATTGGTAGCCCAGATTCTTCCCGGCAACGTAATGCATTCCTTCTTGAATTGATCCCTCCCAGACGGTCGAAGTGCTGAAGTTGTAGCCGTCTACTCTAGATGCCAAGGAATACACCGGCCATAGGGTGTCAGCCTGAAAAATTGCGCTCGGCCCACCTATCTCAAGTCCGTATTTGTTGCGAAAGAAACGCTCACAGTTGTGAAACTCCGGCAGCCCTGTGTATGGTCTGCGCAGCCTTTGGTCAATCGCTGAGACAATGCCGCGAACTCCTGATTTCTTGTAACGTGATACCATTCGATTCCAAGGAGCGGTCATTGCTTTGGATTTTTTGGAGTCTTAAGGAAAGAGCTTTTGTTTTTCAATCTCTTACAAAAGCCGAGCTCAACTTCATGATTTCTGTAAGAACCCAGCTTTAAGCAGAAGTAGTTTACAAACGTTGCGACAAGTTATTTTCAGGGCCGATAAAACCCTCTTCTCTTCGCCCATGTCAGCAAGCACCATTTCGGCTTGAAGCCGGCGTCCCAAAGAAGAAAACAATTCGCGCGTCGCAGAGGCATTCGCATTGGCTGTTTGCAAGAAGTTTATAACTGCTTCCGGCTGGTCTTTGCCAACTGCGAGAACACCAAGGCCACAGCCATGTTCAAAGTTGAAATGTCGAAAACTCGGAGTCAATTCCCTCCATAATTGGTCGACGCCAAAACCCCGTTCAGTAACAACAGTGTCATGGAAAAGGATTATGCCTCTTTCGCTCATCTTAGGTAGCCAAGTATTGTAGTCTCGCTTCACGGCTTCGTATGTATGCAGGCCGTCTATGTGGAGTAAATCCACTGAATGATCTGGAACCTGCTGAAGAGCTTCATCAAACGTCATGCGCAACAGCTGTGAGAAAGACTCATACTGCTTGTGATGCGCTTTTAAGTTCTCGTAAACGTCACCGCCGTAAGGCCCGGTATGATCATCACCAGCCCAAGTATCAACGGCATAACAGCTGGTTCCAGCCCCGGTTTCCGTGACAGCCTGGCAGAACGCGCAATAAGAAACACCGCAATGCGTTCCCAGCTCCACAATAACGCGCGGGCGTTGCAACTCTACCAGGAGCATGGCGAATGGAACGTGCTCATTCCAACCAGACTCTTTGCGCAGCCTTTCGGGATGCGCAAAGAGCTGTTTAGATTTTAGTGGGTTGAAGTCCTGATTCATAATTCAGATGTGTAGCCAGATCGATCAGATTGTCGGAACCAGCCACGGTGCTGAGGCGGTGAGCAACAGCGACAATGGTCAGTTTGCCCGATAACTTCCGCAACGCTTCGATCAACCTTGCTTCAGTGGCGGTATCAAGCGCGCTGGTCGCTTCGTCCAGGAGAAGCAGCGATGGCCGGTGATAAAGAGCTCGGGCCAGCCCGAGACGCTGGCGTTCTCCTCCAGACAGGCGGACACCGCGCTCTCCCACGGTAGTTTGAAAGCCGTCACGCAGTTCTACTTCGATAAAGTCCAAAATCTGAGCCATGCTAGAGACTTCTCGCAGGCGTACGCTGTCGATCTCGTTGTCAGGCACCCCGAGGGCAATATTGCGAGCGATTGTGTCGTCGATAAGGAAAATGTCCTGCGGGACATAGCCGATCGTAGCCTGCCACGATGGGATCAGATCGGGAGTAAGCGGCTGGCCATCAATGAGCACCCGTCCGCTGGTCGGCCGGTGCAATCCAAGCAGGAGGTCGATCAGAGTTGATTTGCCGGAACCAGTGGGACCAATGAAGCCGATGAACGTGCTCTTTTGAATTGTGACCGAGAAGCGATCTAGCACTGGCCGATCAGCGCCCGGGTAAATGAAAGAAACCTCATCCAGCGTGATTGCGTCTTGCCACTCAACTGGGCGCGATTTCTCGGCCGAGACTTCGACATTACCTGATTTTTCGTCCCGTTCCGCGGCAACAAATTCCTCGAAAACCTCGTCCAACGAATACCGCATGGAGGTGAACTGCGTCACTTGGGCATAAAGAAGCTGCAGAGTTGGAAGCAGTCGGTAGCCGGCGACCGCCATGACGCCAAGGTTCGGAAGGATGTCGGAGAAATTGCGTCCCCGGGCTGCCAGCACCACGACCGCAAGGACGAGCCCGCCGAATGCGAGTGGTTCGATAAGATAACGAGTGCTGTTAGCTACAATCCCCACCCGAGCAGACATTCGCGCCACGACGGCGGAGTGGCCGGCGAACCGGCTCAGAAAATATTCCTCCGCCCGATGAACTTTAATCGGTTTGATTCCGCCGAGCATCTGCTGTGCGTCGCGGTACGATCCCGCGAAAGCGGTTCTAAAACCCTCGTTGGTCTCCCGGCGCTTCCGCCTGAGGAGCCGAAAGAGGACCACATAGAACGCGCCAAGCCCGACCGCGGTGGCGAGGGCGATCATTGGTTGAACGAGAAAAAGAGTTGCCAGCAGGAGTGCTGCGGTTAGGGCACGAGCTATGCTGTCCAGCAGTGGCAGCAGGACGCCGCCGGTGTAATTCATCACGTCGCCCATTACCTTCCTAAGCAGGTCGCCGGAATTGCGCTGGAGAAAATAGCTGTAGGGCTGCGACGCCATTCTGCGTAAGAGCCGGACGCGCAACCAGTGACCGAAACTTTGGGCGTAGCGGGTGCGCGCATATTCAGCTACTAGGTTAAGAGCGTTCGAAAGAAGAAGTGCAGCGATGGCGATGACACCGGCTGTTATGAGCAGCTCCCGATTTCCCATAGGGGGCAGCAACGCAAGGAAGCGGAGACCGAATTGTGAGTGGCGGATTCGCTCGGGATCTGCCGCGATAGCTAGAAAGGGGAAGATAGAGGTCACGCCGACCACCTGGAAAATCCCCTGGGCCACCGACACGAAAAACACCAACGCCAGCTTCTTGCGCCCGTAAGGAAGCGCGAGGAAAAGAACGCGCCGGATTAGATTGAAAGCGTTATGGAGGAACGGAGGCAAGGACCGGTTGGGCAGGGCTAAGAAGCTAACACACCGCGCCAGTAATTGCACTCGGTGTGTCCGGCTTCGATAACGATTTCGGGAGCGGCATTCATCGATATGACGGTAAAAGCATCGCCTCGCGGCCGAGAGGGTGATACGCTATTAGGAAGATGGATCTAAGCATTTACGATAACAGTGATTTTAAGCGTGGCGCGCCACGGTGGAAAGAAGCCGCTTGGATCCTGGTGCGTTTTGTCTTTTTTCAAAACGCATTTCCATGGCCTTCACTGCTACGCTGCGCCCTCCTGCGCGCATTTGGCGCGAAGATCGGCCGCGCCGTTGTCATCCGCGCAAACGTAAACATCTCATTCCCGTGGCGGCTGACAATCGGCGACCACGTCTGGATTGGCGAAGACGTCGGAATCCTCACGCTCGCGCCAGTGACGATTGAATCGAATGTTTGCATCAGTCAGCGCGCATATCTTTGCACAGGCAGCCACAATTTTCGACGGGAAGATTTCAAACTGGAGGTCGCGCCGATTACTGTTCGTGAAGGCAGTTGGATCGCCGCCGCCAGTTTCATCGCACCCGGCATCGAGATCGGCTCTGGCGCCATTGTTTCAGCAGGCAGCGTCG
>WNFJ01320910.1_pt1 | contig 19886 bp, 20 predicted proteins | sample 5400461 | NCBI WGS metagenome assembly WNFJ01 (sample SAMN13153349, study PRJNA577476) | soil metagenome | isolation source: 115 cm saprolite on Douglas fir-dominated hillslope | place: USA:California | collected 2013-09-17
GGAGTTCTCGATCGAGGACCTCATCGCCGAAGAGGACATGGTGATCACCGTGTCCCACGCGGGCTACATCAAACGGCTGCCCGTGTCGGCGTACCGGCGCCAGCGGCGCGGCGGCAAAGGCGTGATCTCGGCGCACACCAAGGAAGACGACTGGGTCGAGCACCTGTTCATCGCGTCGACCCACGACTACGTCATGTTCTTCAGCCAGGGCGGGCAGTGCTACTGGCTCAAGGTCCACGAGATCCCGCAGGCCGCGCGCGCGGCGCGGGGGAAGCCGATGGTGAGCTGCATCGCGGTGAAGCCCGACGAACGGATCGCGGCCCTCGTGCCGGTGCGGGAGTTCTCCGACGACCAGTACCTCCTCTTCGCCACGAAGAACGGCGTGGTCAAGAAGACGGTGCTGTCGGAGTTCGGTAACCCCCGCTCGGTCGGGATCCGCGCTATCAGTGTCGAGAAGGGCGATGAGCTAATCGACGTCCAGGTCACCGACGGCCGGAACGACATCGTGCTCGCGACCCACCACGGCATGAGCATTCGCTTTCACGAGAAGGACGTGCGCGACATGGGACGCACGGCCACTGGCGTAAAGGGGATCGAGCTCGAAAAGAAAGACCAGGTAATCGACCTCGTCGTGGTGCGCCGGGCGTCCACGCTGCTCACGGTTACCGAGAAGGGGATGGGGAAGCGCTCGGAGCTCGACGAGTACCGGGTGCAGCACCGCGGCGGGCGCGGCATCATTACGCTCAAGCGCGGAGACAAGACGGGCGACATCGTGGCGCTCAAGGAAGTCCTCCCCGATGACGAGCTGATGATGATCACGAAGAAAGGCATCATGATCCGCGTGCCGGTCGAAGGGATTCGCATTTCCGGCCGTAACACCCAAGGGGTCAAGATCATGAACCTGACGCCCGGCGATCTGGTGGTAGACGTGGCCCGGGTGGTGAAGGAGGAGGAGGGAGAAAACGGCGGGGGGGGGGGGGAGGAGGCTGCGCCGCGGCCGGTCGGGGCGCGGCCCAAGCCGCGGCCGCAGGCCAAGGCCAGCGCGAAGCAGCGGCAGCCGCGGAAGCGCAAATAACGTGGTCACGCCTGAGGACGTGCGCGCCGCGGCTGCGGGGCTCGTGGGCGTGGCCGTACGCACGCCGCTGCGCTACAGCGAGCCGCTCAACGCTTATCTGAAGCTCGAGAATCTGCAGCCGGGGGGCGCGTTCAAGCTGCGGGGCGCCTATACCGCCCTCCGACGCCTGCCGGCCGACGGGCGCCGCCGTGGCGTCATCACCTATTCGAGCGGCAACCACGGGCAGGCGCTCGCCTACGCGGCTCAGCTCGTGGGCATCCGCGCGGTCGTCGTCATGCCCGAGACCGCACCGGCGATCAAGGTCGCCGGCGTGAGACGGTGGGGCGGCGAGGTCGTCCTCGCGGGCCGCACGTCGGAGGACCGGCGCCTGAAAGCCGAGGCCCTGGCTCGGCAGGACGGGCTCGCCGTGGTGCCGCCGTTCGACCACGCGGACATCATAGCGGGGCAGGCGAGCGTCGGGCTGGAAATCGCCGAGCAACTGCCCGACGTCGCCAGCGTGCTCGTGCCGGTGGGCGGAGCGGGGCTGATGGCGGGCGTAGTCACTGGGCTTGCGGCGGCGGGCAGCACGGCGCGGGTGTGGGGGGTCGAGCCCGCGGGCGCGCCCAAGCTCGAGCGCTCGCTCGCCGCGGGGCGACCGGTACGGCTCGAGCACTCCGCCAGCCTGGCCGACGGTCTGATCACGCTGACCGTGGGTGAGTTGCCCTTCGCGCAGCTCGCAGCGCACCGTGACCGGGTCGCCGGAGTCGCGCTCGTGGATGACGACGCGCTGCGCGCAGCGGTGCGGTTCCTCTGGCACCAGGACCACCTCGCCGTCGAGCCATCGGGCGCCGCGACCACGGCGGCCCTGCTCTCGGGCGCCGTGCGGCCGGTGGCGCCCACCGTACTCGTCGTGAGCGGTGGTAACGTCGATCCCGCCCTTCTCGATGACTGAACCGACGACGCCCGTGAGCACCGGGTCGAAGATCCTCGTCGCCGACGACGATCAGTCGCTGGTGCGCACGCTCACGTGGATCCTGAAGGAGCACGGCTACGAGGTCGTGGCGGCTCCCGGCGGCGAGGGGCTGCTCGGCAAGCTCGAGGAAGAGCGGCCCAACCTCCTGCTCCTCGACATCATGATGCCGAAGGTCGACGGCCTTCAACTCTTGGCGAAGATGAAGGCCGACGACCGCTTCCGCGATGTCCCGGTGCTGATGATTTCCTCCATGCCGCCCGAAGAAGCCACGGTGAAATCGCTGGGTCTCGGCGCCGCGGACTTCATCCCGAAACCGTTCCGGGTGCGCGAGCTCCTGGCCCGCGTCAAGGCGCACATCCGCTCCGCGCAGGAGCTGGCGCGGGCGCGCGATGAGGCACAGAGCCGCGCGGCGATCGTGGATATCCTGCACGAGGTCACGGACTCGCTCAAGCCGGACGAGATCTACCATATCCTGGTACGGCGCGTCGCCCGCGTGCTCCAGATCTCCAAATGCTCGATGGTGCTCGCGAAGCCCGGCGACCAGCTCGGCGTCGTCGTCGCGGCGTACGAGAATCCCATGCTCCGCAACCTCGAGATTGAGCTGGCGCGTTACCCAGAGATTCAACGCGCCTTGACGGGCGGCCGGCCGGTGCTGGTCGAGGACGTCACGACCGATCCGCTGTACGGTCAGGAGCGTCTCCGCTGGCAGCGGGAGGGGATCACGGTGCCCACCCGCTCGGCGGTCGCGCTGCCCTTTTCGATGAAGGATCAGCAGCTCGGCGTGTTCTTCCTGCGCACGGCCGGGGAGGATCCGCCACTCACGCGCGCCGACGCGCAATTCGCCGAGACGGTGATCCGCACGGCCGTGGCGGCAATCGAGAAGGCGTACGACTTCGAAACCGCGGTTTCGGACAAGAAGCGGCTCGAGAAGCTCGCCGCGACCGATGCGCTCACCGGCTGCCTGAACCGCCGGGCCCTGTCTGAGGAGCTCGAGGCTGAGCTCGACCGCGCCCGGCGCTACAGTCTAGCGCTCACGATCCTGCTCGCCGACATCGACCGCTTCAAGCTGGTGAACGACACCCGCGGGCACATTGTGGGCGACTCCGTCCTGCGTCAGGTAGGCGAGATCTTGCGCCGCGAGGCTCGCTCGGTGGACCTCGCCGCCCGCTACGGTGGCGAAGAGTTCGTCGTGGTCATGCCGGAAACGGCGCCACACGGCGCGGCGATCTTCGCGGAGCGCCTGCGGCGCCGCGTCATGCACCACGATTTCGCCGACCCGGGCGAGGACCCGCTGGGGCTCACGATTTCGATCGGACTCGCCTCCTTCCCCGACGACCGCGTGAGCGGGGCCGATAGCTTTGTGGCGCTCGCCGATCAGGCCCTCTACCGCGCCAAGAACGAAGGGCGCAACTTGGTCCGTCAATGAGCGAGCGCCGCTGTCCCAAGTGCGGCACCGTGTACACCGCGACCGCGCGGTTCTGCCCGCGCGATGGCAGCCTGCTCGTCGAGCGGCAGGCACAGCCGCTGGCCACTCCGGCTCCTGGCGGCGGAACGGGGGCGCGGACCTCGCCGACGCCGGTGCGGGGACTGGACCGCGCCGCCGGCCTCTCGGGCCAGCTGCTCGACGCGCGCTATCAGGTGCTCAAGAAGCTGGGCGAGGGCGGCATGTCCTACGTATACCTCGCGAAGGAGGTCGCCACCGCTCAAGCGGTGGCGATCAAGGTGCTCTCGCCCAAGCTCGCGACCGACAAGAGCTCGGTCGAGCGGTTGCGGCGCGAGGCCGGGCTCGCGATGCGCCTCGACCATCCCAACGTCTGCCGCATCCTGCGGCTGGGCGAGTCTGAGGACGGCCTGATCTACCTCGTGATGCCCTTCTTCCAGGGCGAGCTGCTCTCGGATCGCGAGGTGCAGGGCGGACCGATGGCCGTCGGCCCTGGGGTCGATCTGCTGCGCCAGGTGTGCGCCGGGCTGCACCACGCCCATGAGTTACAGATCGTGCACCGCGACCTGAAGCCGGAAAACATCATGCTCGTGCCCGCGCCCGGGGGCGGCGATCGGGCGGTCGTCATGGACTTCGGGCTCGCCAAGGAGCGTCGGGCCGATCCCGCCATTGCCAAGCTTACCGCCACCGGGATCATTCTCGGCACACCGGAATTCATGAGCCCCGAGCAAATCCGCGGCAAGCCGCTCGACGGCCGCTCCGACATCTATGCCCTTGGCATCGTCGCGTTCGAGATGTTCACCGGCAAACTGCCGTTTCAGGGGCGGAACGCGCAGGAGATGATGATCGCGCGGCTGCGTGGGCAGCCGCTTAAGCTCCGCCAGTTCCGGACCGATGTGCCCGAGAGCCTGGAGAAAACCCTCACCCGCGCGATGGAGTCAAACCCGGACGCGCGCTTCAGCACGGCGCTGGAGTTCGCCGAGGCGCTGGGCGCGGCGAACGATGGTGGGCTGCTCTCTAAACTCAAGGGCAAGCTCACATGAGACGTGGCGCCCTCGCCCTCGCCGTCGCCGTAACGTCCCTGCCCCTCGCCGCGCAGCAATCGCCCCCCCTCCCGGCGCCGTTCCTTCCCCCCATCACCGCGATCCGCGCGGGCACGCTGATCGACGGCACGGGCGCGGCGCCCGTCAGGAACGTGGTGATCGTGGTGCAGGGGGAGCGCCTCGTGGCTCTCGGGCCGAGCGTGTCGATCCCGCCCGGCGCCACGATCATCGACCTGGCGGGCGAGACCGTGCTGCCGGGCTTCATCGACGCTCACGTGCACCTCGTGAGCCGAACGGTCGGGGACGGCGACTGGCAACACGCTCGTCTCACCGAGCTCCCGAGCGAGCTCGCGCTGCTCGGCGCGGCCCACGCCTATGAGACGCTGGCGGCAGGCTTCACCACCGTCCGCAACGTCGGCGCTCCGGCGTTTGGCGACATCGCGCTTCGGAACGCCATCGACGCCGGGTGGGTGCCGGGGCCGCGCATCGTCGGCGCCGGCATCCTATTCGGGATTACGGGGGGTCACTGCGACATCACCGACGGCCTCGTCCCGGGCGTCTACGGTCACGAGGCGGGGATCGCCGAGGGCGTGGCGGACGGGCCGGAGGAGGTGCGCAAGGCCGTACGCTACATGGTCAAGAATGGCGCCGACGTGATCAAGATCTGTGCTACGGGCGGTGTGCTCTCGCCCACCGACTCCGCCGGGCTGCAGCAGTACAGCGAAGAGGAGATGCGGGCCATCGTCGAGACGGCGGCGCTGCTGGAGCGCAAGGTGGCGGCCCACGCCCACGGCCTCGCGGGCATCAAGGCGGCCGTGCGCGCGGGCGTGGCGTCGATCGAGCACGGCTCGATCCTGGACGAGGAGGCGGCACAGCTGATGAAGCAACGCGGGACGTATCTCGTGCCTACGCTGCTGGCCGGCTACACCGTCGAATCGCTCGCCCTCGCCAAACGCCTGTCGCCGGCGGTGGCCGCCAAGGCCCTGGCCATCGGCCCCCGCATGCGCACTTCGTTCGCGCTGGCCCTGCGCGCCGGCGTGAAGATCGCGCTCGGCACCGACGCCGGCGTGATGGCCCACGGCACCAACGCCCGTGAGTTTGGCCTCATGGTGAAATACGGCATGACGCCGGCACAGGCGATTCAAGCGGGCACACTGAGTGGCGCGACGTTGCTCGGCCGGGAGGGAGAGGTGGGCTCGCTGCAGCCGGGCAAGCTCGCCGACGTCGTCGCGGTCAAAGGCGACCCGCTCAAGGACATCGCGGTCCTCGAGCAGGTGGACTTCGTGATGAAGGGCGGCGCGGTGTTCAAGCAGGGCGGCCACATGGTCGGCCGGAGCGTTCCCAGCGTTCCGTGAAGCGCTTCCCGGCATTTGATCCGCCGGAATATGCCCAGTGGACGCCGGACCGGGCGCTGGTGCGGGCATATCGGACGACCCTCGAGCGGTCTCCCGAACGCCGCGCCATCGTGGCGCAACTCAGTCCCGACGCCCAGCTCACGCTCTATGCCGGGTTGCTCCGTGCCCGGCTCCACGACATCCAGCTCAAGCGCTGGGTGCGCACCGGCGTCCTCTCCAAGGCGTGGCTCGGCACGGGCGAGGAGGCGACGACGGTCGGCCCCGTGCACGCCCTAGAGCGCGGCACCGACGTCGTGGCGCCGATGATCCGCAACGCCGCCGCCTGCTGCGAGCTGGGCATGCCCCTCGCCGACATGCTGCGCGCCTACCTGGCGACCGACGATTCGCCCTCCCGCGGCCGCGACCTCCACGTTGGGTCCTTCGCGCATGGCGTGGTGCAGCCGATCTCCCATGTGGGCGACATGGTGCCGGTCATCGCCGGGATCGCCCTTGCGTTCAAGCTGCGGCACGAGCCGCGCGTCGCGCTCACCTGGGTAGGCGACGGTTCAACCAAGACCGCCGCTGCCCACGAAGGCACGAACTTCGCCGCCGTCCTGCGGGTGCCGGCGATCCTGATCATTGAGAACAACCAGGTGGCACTCGGCACCCGGCTCGCCCAGCACCATCTGCCAGCCACCTTCGGCGAGTGGGCGGCGAGCTATGGTGTGTGGGGGAGTGCGTTCGACGGCAACAACGTGCTTGACGCCTACGCCGCGACGCGGCTCGCGGCCGACCGCTGCCGCCGCGGTGACGGGCCGGCGATCCTCGTCGCCGAGACCTTTCGCATGGGCGGTCATGCGACCCACGACGAGCGCGAAGCCCGGGAAACGCTTCCCGCGGAACTGTTCCGGGACTGGGGCAAGCGCGACCCGATCGGGCTGTACGAAGAGTACTTGAAGGAGGAAGGCCGTACCGAGCGAGAGCTCGAGGCCGTCGAGGGGGACGTGACGGCCGCGCTCGAGCGAGCCGTCGCAGAGGCGCTGGCGAGCCGCGCGCACATGCCTGCGGGGGAATCGGCCCTAATCGGGGTGTACGCCCCGAACGGGCCGTAGCCCGCCCCGGCTCGGGCTCCAGGCGACTACCTCGAATCGGATCAGGAGAGGGCGCTATGGCCACTAAGGCCCCGCTGCGGATCGGCACGCCGGCGTTGGCGCTGGTCGGTGGCTTCCTCGGAATGGTGGCAGCAACGAGGTCGTCCCTCCGCGTCGCGTACCGTTCGAGCCCGGACGTCCACGCCGAATACGTCAAGGTGCCGAGGGGCCGCGACACGCTCACCGCCTACCTCGCCTATCCCGACCGCAAGGACCGGGCCCCGGCCGTGGTGGTGATTCACGAGATCGTCGGGTTGTCGGACTTTATCCGGCAGGTCACGCAGCAGCTCGCGCGGGACGGGTTCGTCGCCATCGCACCCGATCTCCTGTCACGCCGCGGCGGCACCCCGGCCTCGCCCGATTCCGCGCGCAAGCTCGTCGCGGGCCTCGATCCCGACACGCTCACCGGCGATCTCGACGCCATTGCGATCTACGTGCGCCGCCTGCCCGCGGTGCGGCCCGAGCGGCTGGGCGTGATCGGGTTCTGCTGGGGCGGGGGTCAGAGCTTCCGCTACGCCACGAACAATCCGTCGCTCCGCGCGTTCGTCGTGTGCTACGGGCCGGGCCCGGACGCCCTGGCGATCGCCCGGATCCGGGCGCGCGGCCTGGGCGTGTACGCCGAGCAGGACGCGCGCATCGACGCGGGGTTGGCCGACGTCGACCAGGCGGTCCGCACTTACCACAAGGACTACCGCTACACCATCTACCCCGGCGTGGGCCACGCCTTCCTGCGCACCCGCGAGCGGCCGGCCGTGGCGGACAGCGCCTGGCGGGCCGTCGTCAGCTTCTTGCGCGAGAGTCTAGAGCGCTAGGGCTGCTCGCCGCTGACGTGGCGGCGGGCGCTCTCCAACGGCGGATCGCGGCCGGCGAGCAGGTCACTCACGCGCTGCGCCACGCTGAGATCCGCCGGCACGCCCACGCCGGCAAGGGGCGCGCCGTCCGGTGCCGCGTGGCGCGTGACGGAGAACGCCACGGCCCAGCTCTTCGGGAGCGTGAACGTCGCCGCGTCACCCGCATCGCCCGCCGACGGCTCACCGACGATCACACCACGCCGCAGCGCGCGAAACACGGCGAGAAAATCTTCCGCGGCCCCAGCGGTCGCGCTGGAGGCGAGCACGGCGAGGGGCCCCCGATACGTGGGGCGGTCGCGCCGCGCCCGAACGGTATCGGGCGGCGGCGCGTACCAGGTCGTGGCGGAGTCGGGCTCGTTGCGGGCCCGGAACACCGCACGGTACTCGGGGGTCTGCCAGCGCGCGGCGGCGAACGGCCAGTCGGTGAGGCGGGCGAGGATCTGATAGCCGAGCGCGCTGCGGCCACCGGCGGTGCGCCGCAGGTCGAGCACCAGCCCTTGAACCGCGCCGAAGTCGGGGAAGGCGCGGTCGAATCGGCGCGCGATATCGTCGTCGCCGAGGGAGTTGAGGTGAACGACGACGATGCCTCCCGGCAGCGATTCCACGGCGAACGGAGCGGGGTCGAGCGGCCAGCGGTCGTTGAGCGAGACGCTGCGCGTGACGCTGATGCCACGCTCGCTGCCCGCAGGCGTGCGCACCAGCAGCTGCAGCGTGGTACCTTTCTCGCCCTGGAGCATCCACGCGACGGCGCGCTGCCACCGATCGGGCGAGGTCGCCGCGGCGATCTCCGGCAGCACCGAGTCGCGGATCCAGCCTTCCGCGGGAATCCCTTGCACGGCGAGGATCTCGCTCAGCCGCTCGGGGCGCGCCACCCGCATCTCGTCGTTCTCGGCATACCCGAGGATGAAGGGACGACGCTCGACGCTCGCTACGACGAGGGGCGGGCGGGCGATGCGCGAACGCACGTTGGGAGCCGGAATTACGGCGGCCTGCCCGTCGCCGAGTAGCGCGACCAGACGCCGCAGTCGCCGGTAGAAGAGCATGTCCGACTGGGCCTGGCTCGCCAGCCGAAGGTTCGCGACGAGGGCGGAGTCCCAATCCGCCCGCACGACGGCCCAATCGGCGAAATTGTAGCGGGCCTCCGCCCAGATGATCGCGACCGTCTGCGCCCGCTCGACGGCGGTGAGTTGTTGGCCGACGAGTGGCGCGACCGGAGCCGCGGCCAGACACGCGAGGGCGAGAGACCGAGTGACCACGCGGCTAATCTATCTGCTTCTCTTCATGGCGCCGCAGGTGCTGGTCTACCTCTACCTGCGGGAGCGCCTGCCAAGCGCCGCCGGACCGCGTCGGGCCGGCTTGGTGCGGGGAGCGCTCGCCGTCACGTTCCTCCTCTTCAACCTTCCGTGGCTCGCCGTCGGCCATCGCATCCTCTTCGACACGGTGTGGGGCGTGGGCTGGATTCCGTTCACGGGCCCCTTCGTGGCGTGGCAGCTCCTGGGCTGGGTGTTCTGCGGCCTCGTCGTGGCGTACGTCGCCCTGAAAGGGCTGCTCTGGGTCGTGGGATGGGTGGAGCGGCGCCGGGTCGGCACGACGGACCGGTTCGTGTCCTTCGAACTATCGCGGGCGCCGGAAGTGCAGCTCAGCCGCCGTCGGTTCCTCGCCCGCGCCACCTACGCCTACGCGGCGCTCGGTGCCGCCGTGTCGACCTATGGCATCTGGAGTGCCTACGAGCTGCCGCGCGTCACCCGCCGCACACTGACCTTCCCAGACCTACCGTCGGGCCTCGAGGGGCTCACGATCTTGCACCTCTCCGACCTGCACGCCGGGATCCACCTCGGCGAGGACAAGATGCAGCAAATCGTGGCACAGGCGATGGCGCTCCGGCCCGAGCTGATCGTGCAGACCGGAGACATGATCGACATCTCACCGTCCTACATCCCGCCGTACGTCCGCGCGTTTCGCGAGCTGCACGCGCCCCTCGGTGTGGTGACGGTCCTCGGCAATCACGACCGCTACACCGGCGAGCGGGCCGTGATCCGCGGCTGCTTGGATGCCGGGCAGACGTTCGTGCAGAACGGCTGCCAAGTGCTCGAGCGCAACGGCGCCACCCTCGCGCTGGTCGGCATCGACGACCCGCACAACTGGAAGGCGGACGACGCGCAGGCCGAGGACGTCACCGCGGCGCTGCGGACCGCACCGCCCGAGGCCTTCAGGATCCTGCTCGCCCACCGCCCGGGGGCGTGGGATACCGCAGCGCCCCAAGGCATCCCGCTCACCCTCGCCGGGCACATCCACGGCGGGCAAATCTATCTACCGATCCTGGGGTGGTCGGCGGGCCGGTTGATCACGAAGTACGTGATGACGTGAGCCGCGGCATTGGGGTGGTGGGCATCCCGATCCGCCTCTTCACGCCGCCGGAGATCGAGTTGTTTACGCTGCGGCGGTCGTCGCCGGGGTAGCGCGCTGGGTCCGGCCCGATAACCCCTACGGGTGGGGCGCGGCGGGCGCGGCAATCGCGTGCCACGCCCCGTCGAGCGCGAGCGCTGTGCCGGCGTGTGAATCCGACCATTCCTGCCCCGCCACGCGGTCGATCACGAGGGTCACGACGCTCAACCACACGGCGGCCCACACCTCGGCGGCGCCCGGCTTAACTGAGCCGTCCGCCTTGGCCTGCGCGACGAGACTCTCGAGCCCCAGTCGGAAATCCCGGGCCCCCTTCCGGCTCTCGTCGTCCAACAAAGTCCCGTGGCGCTGCAGGAAGAACAGCCGCGCCACCGCGGGCTCACGGCCGGCGCCGGCGACCAGCGTCCGCGCGAGCTCGGCCAGCTTCTCGCGGGGGCCTACCTTCAGCCCATCGGCCTCTTTGACGAGCGCGCCCGCCCAGCGTGCCGCGCCACGGTACAGCTCGTTCAAGAGCTCCTGCTTGCCGGCGAAGTGGCGGTACATGGTCCCTTCGGCGACTCCTGCCTTCTTCGAGATTTGCGGCGTGGTGGTGTCGTGGTAGCCCAGGGTGGTGAACAGTTCGAGCGCGGCGCGGACGAGGCGCTGGTGGGTGAGGTCGGCCTGGGTCATCGCGCGCGAATCTAACGTCGTGGCCCCCGAGACGCCGCGCTGACGTCGGGGTTCCGCGGCCCGGGGGTGGTCGGCTAGCTTTCCGCCGCTCGTTGGGGGCCGAAATCTCGGCGGAGGGTGTTGCGTGATGCGCATGTTGGTGTTGGGGGCCGGGCTGCAGGGCTCGGCCTGCGCCTACGATCTGCTGCAGCAACCTGGCGTCGAGCGCGTGACGATGGCCGACCTCAGGCCGGAGCGCATCCCGGGGTTCCTCGCCGCGTCGGGCGACGAGCGACTCGCCCTCCTCACCCTCGACCTGCGGGCCGGTGCCGCGCTCCGCGACGCCATGGGCGGCCACGACGCCGTACTGAACGCGGCGCCCTATTCCTTCAACTTGGACGTGTCGCGCGCTGCGGTCGACGTCGGCGTGCATTGCGCTGACTTGGGCGGCAACACGGAGATCGTGTTCGCGCAGCGCGCGCTCGACGCCGCGGCGCGGCGGCACGACGTCTCCGTGATCCCCGATTGCGGCCTGGCGCCGGGCCTCGTAAACGTGCTGGCGGCCGAAGGCATCCGGCGCGTGGCGGACGCCGAGTCGGTGCGGATCTACGTGGGCGGGCTGCCGCAGCACCCGGAGCCGCCGCTCAACTACCAGATCGTCTACTCGCTCGCGGGGGCGCTCGATTACTACACGACGCCGTCCTGGGTCCTGCGCGACGGTCGGCTCGCTCGCGTCGAGGCACTCTCCGAGCTCGAGCACGTCATATTCCCGCCCCCCGTGGGCGAGCTCGAGGCGTTTCACACCGGCGGCGGTATCTCGACTCTGCCGTGGGCCCACGAGGGCCGGATCCGCACTATGGAGTACAAGACGCTGCGCTATCCGGGGCACGCCGCCATCATGCGCCCGATCCGCGACCTCGGGCTCCTCGATCTGACACCCGTCAGGGTGGATGGGAAGGAGCTTGTCCCACGGGAAGCTTTTATCGCAATCGTGGCACCCAAGTTGACCAAGGCCGGGGGACGCGACTTAGTCGCGTTGCGGGTCGAGGTGCGCGGCAAGGACGACACGCGCGCCGCCTGGCAGCTGCTCGACTACTACGATGAAGCGCGGGGCATCAGCGCGATGATGCGCACGACCGGCTACTCGCTGGCCGTCACCGGCCTGATGCAGGTCGACGGCCGGATTCGCGCCCCGGGGGTGCACACCCCCGACGAAGTCGTGCCATTTGGTCCCTACGTAGCAGAGCTCGCCCGCCGGGGCGTCGAGATCCGAGAGCTGTAGCACGGCGCCGCCCGCGGGCGGACTTCAGTAACTCCAGGTCGTCCCGACAAGCAGCTGGCCGCCCTCGCTGCCGCGACCGTAGCCGATCACGAACAGCGAGTTGCGCAGGAACCGCAGGGCGAGTTCCCCGCCGCCGCTGTGATGCAGCCCAGCGGTGGTGAGGCGGAGTGCTTCGCCGGGGCCGAACACGCGGCCGGCGTCGTAGAAGGCGACGAGGCGCACTTCCACCAGACTGGGAGCCCAGAGCACGGCGTACCGTGCTTCGAGGCCGCCGATCAGCTTGCCCCGCCCGGTGAAGCGGCCGTCGTAGTAACCGCGCAGGGAGCGGTAGCCGCCCAGCGCGACGAACGGCCGGTCGGCCGACTCCATTTCTTGCTGCACGGCCAGGGGTGGTGTGCCCCCCATCCCCTCCGCGGCGACCCGCCCCGCGAGCACCAGCTTCGCAAGCGGGTGCGCCTGCACGCGAGCGCCTCCGGTGGTGCGGGTGTAGCCTGTGCCGCTCGCGAAGAGCGCTTCGAGGAGAACGCCAGCGTGCGGGTCGATTTCGTGATCGCGCGTGTCCACCACGATGCCGACGCGGATGACCTTGTCGGTGAAGGGGACCGTCGCCGGTGGGACCGCGCCGCCGGCGAGGTCGCGCGCGAACACGCTCGGGCCCGGTAGGGCCCGGTAATCGGTCCGGGCGAGCACTCCCCCCACCAGCACCCGCAAGGGCCCGACCACGCGCCGCTCGGCGGTCGCGCGCGCGGTGAGCCGCGTGCGGCTCACCTTGTAGAAATACGGGCCGCCGCTGGCGGTGCTGTCCGCCGAGTAGGGCGTGTCATTGCCGAGTCCGTAATAGCCGAGCCGGTTGTTGCGCACCGCGCCCATGGTGAGGCTGGCGCGCCAGCCGTCCCACCACGCCGGTGCCCGAGCGTCGGCGAGCACGACATAGCTCCCCGCCGTACTTGCTGCCGCATCGATGCTCACCGAGGCCCGGTTCGGCTCGGGGCGCTCGACAACCCCCAGAGGGCTGTAGCGGCCGTAATGCAGCGTCCCCCACCCCCCGTCGACGCTGCTGTAATAGGCGTAGGGATAGAGCGTGGCGCGCCAGTAGCCTTGGGCGGCGAGCGCGGGGGCGCCCGCCGCCACGAGTAGGAGCGCCGCGCTAGCGGCTCGCAGAAGATCGCGCGTCGCGATGGGCCGCGTGTCTGAGCCGCGCCGCAGCGCCCGAGTCCGGGCGGGACACAGGTGGGCCACCAGGGAACTCCCCTCTGAGCAAGACGCTGCGTACGTTTATGCCGCCGCGCCGGGCCTGTCAACTTGCTCCGCCCGTCGTGCTCCCCTAACGTTCCGACCGTGAACTACGAAGATCCACCGAGCGCGCGGGTCGTCATCCGCGGCGTTCTGGGTGGCGGCACCCTGCTCGCCGGCGTCGCGCTCCTGGCGCTGTTGGTGGGCTCGGGCCGCATCGAGTGGAAGTTGGTCACCCTCGTGCTCACATTGTGGGGCGCCTACCGCTTCTTCGATGCCCTCTTGGAAAGACTGGTGGAACCGTTCGGACGATTTCTTGCGGGGCAGCTCTTCGGCGCTGACCTACCGGGCGCGGCACCCCTGACAATCGATCGGGAGACCGCGGCGCTCGAGCGCTTGGTGACGGAGCAGACGCCGCCGTCCGCCCACCGCGCCATCCTCGCTGGCGTTCGCCTCGCCGAGATCTACCGCACGCGCCAGCACGACCCTGCGAAAGCCGATGCGCTGATCGCTCGCCTCGAGGCCCAATACCCCGATGCTCCCGAGCTCCAGTATGTCCGGCCCCCCGCCTCCGGTTGAGCTCTCGCTCGTCGTCCCCGTGTACAATGAGCGTGAGAGCTTGGCGCTCCTGGTCGAAGAGATCGCCCAGGCGCTGGGCGGGCGGAGCCCGCGGCCGAGCTACGAGATCGTCGCCGTGGACGACGGCTCCACGGATGGCTCGCTCGAGCTGCTCAAAGCGCTGAAGCGCGACCATCCTGAGCTACACATCGTCGCGTTTGCGGCCAATGCCGGCCAAACGGCGGCGTTCGCCGCGGGCTTTCGGGCCGCGCGGGGCGGCGTGATTGTGACCCTCGACGCCGACTTGCAGAACGATCCTGCCGACGTTCCGACGCTCGTCGCGGAGCTCGAGCGCAGTGGGGCGAGCGTCGTGGCCGGTTACCGGGTGGATCGGCGGGATAGCCGGTGGAAGCGGCTGCAGAGCCGCATCGGCGAGACGATCCGCGACACCGGGTGCTCACTGAAGGCGTTTCGGGCCGACGCCGTGCGCGCGCTGCCTTTGTTCCAGGGCATGCATCGCTTCCTGCCGACGCTCATTCGCATGCACGGCGGCAGCGTGCGGGAGGTTCCGGTGCACCACCGGCCGCGCCGCTTTGGGCGCACGAAGTACGGGATGTGGAATCGGGTGTTCCGGTCGTTCGTGGACGCGATGGCGGTCCGCTGGATGCAGCGGCGGGTGTTGCGCTACCGAGTGCGGGAGGAGGTTCCCTGATGCACGAGGAGTGGGTGCAGCAGATCGACCTGGAGTTGGACGGCGAGCTCAGCCTCCTGGCCCGCGCCGCCCTGGCCCGCCACCTCGCGGTGTGCCGTCACTGCGTCGAAGCGCGCATCAGCCACCTGGAAATGCGCGTCGCCTTCGCTCGCTCGGCGGGCGATCCCCACGCGCGAACTGTGCCGCGGCCGCGGTTGCGCGGTCGCACCCTCGCTGCCTGGATGGCGATCAGTTTGGTCGCAGGCGCCGCAGCGGGGTGGGTCGCGCATTGGCGGTGGGGCGCGCCGGGACCGGGCTCGTTGGAGGCCACGCGTGCGAGTTTCGTTACGCCGTAGCCTGGGCCTCGGTGCGATCCTCGCCGTAACCGTCGCGCAGGCGCCGAACTATCGCGTGACCTATCGGCTGCGCGTGGTCGAGGGCGCCGCGCCAGCGAGTCGCCTGCTCGCGACGGCGGTCGTGAGCGGGCCGCCCGAGACCGATCTCCGGCTCTCCCTCCGCGCCGCCGCGCTCGAGATCCAGGCGCTGCTCAGCACCCTCCCCGAACCCGATACCGTGAACGTGGCGGGCGTGTTCTACACCCGGCGCGAGGCGGGCCGCTCGCGGCGCGGGCTGGCCCTCTGGGAGGAAGACAGCTATCGGCGCTGGACCCGCGCGGCCTGGGGCGGCACAACGCGGCTGTACCCCTTCGGGCCGGCTAGCGCGGGCCGGCGCGGCGTGGTCTGGATTGAACTCGCCGTCGGCCATGAATTCGCCGCTGGCGAGACCCGCGCGAGCGAGGAGGTGACGGTCATCGACAGCACGATCGGCTTCACCGTGCATGCCGTGATTCCCCCCCGGCGCGTCACCGCCCGGCTCACGCTCGTCCGTAACGACGCGAGCACCTCTCGGACCCTCGATCTCGTTCCCGACGCGCCCGCGCGGCGGGTAGGCTTTACCCTGGGTGGCGCGACGTCTCAATTGGACGTGACGCTCGAGCGCCCCGAGCCGGCCCGCACCGGACGCGATAGCGCGCTCGCGGTGGACGTGGACGTCGTCTGCCTGCGCGTGCTCCTCGCCGGCTCGGCCGACCCCGCTCGCATCCGGTGCGGCCGGCTCGACAACGTGGCGCGTCGCATCGCCCTGACCGGCCGGGACACGCTCGTGGCGACGTTCGCCTGGCCGGCCGTGCGCTGAGCCGGCTATCTTCTCCCCCCATGACCTCCCGGCGGCGGCTGGACCCCGCGATCTTCCACTTACCGGTCGACCGGATGCGGGAGGGCTACTACTCCGATAAGTACTTCGTGCGCGCCCGCGAGCTGCTGCTGGCGGATCGGCATCGTCCCTGCGTGACCATGCAGGTCTTCGGCAAGGCGCACGCGTCCCTCGGGGGCATCGACGAGGCCATCGCCATCCTCAAGCTCTGCAGCATGGAGTGGGGCGAGCTGGAAGCGTACGCCTTGTACGACGGCGACGAGATCGAACCGTGGGAGACCGTCCTCCTGATCGAGGGCCCCTACGACGCCTTCGCTCATCTCGAGACGCTGTACCTCGGCGTACTCGCCCGCCGCACCAAAGTGGGGACCAACACTCGCCGGGTCGTGGAAGCCGCGAGCCCGAAGCAGGTGATGTTCTTTCCGGCACGGCACGACCACTGGCTGGTGCAGACGGGCGACGGGTACGCCGCCCACATCGCGGGCGCCATCGGCGTCTCGACCGACGCCCAGGCGTCGTGGTGGGGGTCCGAGGGGATCGGCACGGTGCCGCCCGCGCTCATCGCGGCGTACGGCGGGGACACGACGCTGGCGTCGCAGAAGTTCGCGCAGTTCATGGATCCGAGCGTGCGGCTCATCACCCTGGTCGACTTTGAGAACGACTGCGTCGCGACGGCGCTCGCCGTGGCGCGGGCTCTGGGCGAGCGGCTCTACGGCGTGCGGATCGACACCTCGGAGACGCTGGTGGACAAGTCGGTCATCCCGCAGATGGGCACGTTTAAGCCGACGGGAGTTAATCCCCAGCTCGTGTGGAACGTGCGCCGTGCACTGGACCGCGAGGGGTTCCAGCACGTGAGAATCGTCGTGTCCGGGGGATTCACCGTCGAGAAGATTCGGCACTTCGAGGAAACCGGGGTCCCGGTGGATATGTACGGGGTCGGCTCGAGCCTGTTCCGGGGCCGTTTCGACTTCACCGCCGACGTCGTGCGGGTGGAGGGCCAGCCACTCGCCAAGGTCGGCCGCGGCTATCGACCGAACCCGCGCCTCGAGCGGGTGGCCTGACACCGGGCTCGGGCCGCCGCCGCGGCCCTTGCCGTTTCGCCGTCGCTGCATATTTTTCCGCAAGAATGAATAATCATGCATCGGTCCCGGTGGGCGTGCTGGGGGCCTCGGGTTACGTCGGGCAGGAGTTGCTGCGCCTCCTCTCGGGCCATCCGGGCGCGACCGTGGCGTTCGCGACCAGCCAGGTGGCGGCGGGCGAGCAGATCGAGACCCAACGCCTCGTGCGGGCTGACGACGCGCCGCTCGAGCGCGCGGAAGTCGTGCTCTCCGCGCTGCCGCATGGCGTTTCGGGCCGCTACGTACAGGCGGCGCGCGCTGCCGGGAAGCGCGCCATCGACCTGTCGGCGGACCTGCGCCTTTCCCCCGAGGCGGTGTACGGGCTCACGGAGGTGACGCGGTCGCGCGTGGCGGGCGCCGGGCTGGTCGCGAACCCGGGGTGCTATCCCACCGCCGCCCTGCTGGCGCTGATCCCCCTGGCGCAGCGCGATTTGATCGACGCGGAGCGAGAGGTCGTTATCGACGCCGCATCCGGCGTTACGGGCGCAGGGCGCGCCCTCCAGCGCGAACTGCTGTTCGGGGAAGTGGCGGAGGACTTCCGGGCGTACGCCGCCGGGAACGAGCACCGTCACCTCCCGGAGCTGACGGCGACGTTGGCGCGGGAGGGCGGTTTCACGGGGGATGTCGTCTTCACCCCGCATCTGCTCCCCGTGAAGCGGGGTATCCTCGAGACCATCCATGTCCCGCTCGCCCAGCCGCTCGACCGCGCGGCGGCGGAAGCCATCTATGATGCGGCGTATGCCGCTGAGCCGTGCGTTCAGGTCACCCACGGCCGGCTGCCATCACTCAAGGACGTCGTGTACCGCAACCGCGTCGCGCTCGGAGTCGCTGCCGTCGCGCATGTGCGCCGCCCGCGCCTCACCGTGATCGCCGCGATCGACAACTTGGTCAAGGGCGCGGCGGGCCAGGCGGTTCAGAACATGAACGTGATGCTCGGGTTGCCGGAGACACTGGGGTTGGCGTGCTGAGCGTCCGCGTCGTGAAGATCGGGGGTAACGAGCTCGATCGACCAGAGTGGCTCGCCGCGTGCGCCCGAGGGCTCAAGCCGCTCCAGCCCGTCGTGGTGGTGCACGGCGGCGGTCAGGCGGTGAGCGCGCTATCGCGCCAGCTCGCCCTGCCCGTTGAGAAACAGGGCGGGCTGCGCGTTACCACCCCTCCCGTCGCCGCCGTGGTCGAGCTAGCGCTCGCCGGGCCCGTCAACCGCGCCGTGGTCGCCGCGCTGCGGGAGGCGGGACTGGACGCTCTCGGCCTGTCGGGTGTGGACGGCGGGCTCCTGACGGCACGGCAGGCAGCGGGCGGACTCGGGCATGTGGGGGAGATCGCCGCCGTGCGCGCCTCGCTGCTTGAAAGTCTGCTGCTGGCGGAGCTCACGCCCGTCATCGCACCGATGGCCCCCGGAGCAGCGGGTGGCGTGCCCTTCAACGTGAACGCGGACGAGGCGGCGGCTGCCGTGGCGGGCGCGCTGCACGCCGCCGAGTTGCTGTTTGTCTCGGATGTGCCCGGGGTGCAGCTGGACGGTACGGTCCAACCCACTCTCGATGCGGCGGACGTCGAGCAGCTCATCGAACGAGGGGCGGCGACGGACGGCATGGCAGTCAAGCTGCGCGCTGCGGCGGCGGCGCTCCGCGCCGGGGCGCGCGCCGTGCGGATCGGTGACCTCCACCTGCTCGGGCATCCCTCCCCCGGCACCCGCGTCCTCGCCACCGCCGGTCAGCCGGCGTGACGACGGCGACCACGGCCGGGCAGTCGGCGCTGCTCGGCGTCTATGCGCGCGTCGGCCCCACATTGGTGCGCGGCGAGGGCGTCGAGCTGATCGCCGACGACGGTCGGCGCTATCTGGACTTCGCGGCCGGCATCGCCGTGAATGCCCTCGGCTACAACCACCCCGTCGTCCGCGATGCGATCGCGCAGGCGCTCGAGACGGGACTGGTGCACGTCTCCAACTTGTATCGTACGGCCCCGGGCGAGCGGCTGGCCGAAGAGCTCACGGCGCGTTCCTTTGCCGATCGGGTGTTCTTCTGTAACTCGGGTGCCGAAGCGAACGAGGCGGCCTTCAAGTTCGCCCGGAAGTGGTCGGGCAAGACCGAGATCGTCGCGTTTACCGGCTCCTTCCACGGCCGGCTCTTCGCCTCGCTCGCGGCCACCGATCGACCTGACTACCGCAAGCCGTTCGAACCGCTTGTGCCTGGCGTGCGCATCGTGCCGCGGGAGGACTGGGCGGCGGTCGATCACGCAGTGTCGGCCTCCCGCACGGCGGCCGTGATCGTCGAGCCGGTGCAGGGGGAGGGCGGCGTCCGCCCGCTCGATCCCGAGTGGCTGGCCTTCGTCCGCGAGCTGTGCGCGGGCCGCGGCGTTGCCCTGATCTTTGACGAGGTGCAGTGTGGGCTGGGGCGCACGGGGACGCTGTTCGCGTACGAGCAGGGGGACGTCGTGCCCGACATCGTCACCCTGGCGAAGCCGCTCGCCGGCGGGCTGCCGATGGGCGCGGTGCTCGTGACCGACGCTATCGGCCGGGCTCTCAAGGAGGGCGACCATGCCACCACGTTCGGCGGCGGGCCGCTCATCGCGAGCGTGGCGCTGGCCGTGGTGCGCACCATCGCCGAGCCGCGCTTCCTCAGCGCCGTGCGTGACAAGGGTGCGTGGCTCGGAGCGGCCCTCGCGCGCCTCGCGGCGCGAAGCGGGCGCGTGAGCGAGATACGCGGGCGAGGCCTGATGTGGGGAATCGAGCTGACGGAGCCGGCAGCGCCGTACGTGAGCGCGGCACGCGAGCGTGGCCTGTTGCTCCTCACCGCTGGAGCCAACGTGGTTCGGCTCGTCCCTCCGTTACTGATTACCGCGGAGCACCTCGAGCGCGGCGTGGCGCTCCTCGAAGAGTTGCTCACGTGAGCGCGCTG
>WNFJ01575410.1_pt1 | contig 19875 bp, 22 predicted proteins | sample 5400461 | NCBI WGS metagenome assembly WNFJ01 (sample SAMN13153349, study PRJNA577476) | soil metagenome | isolation source: 115 cm saprolite on Douglas fir-dominated hillslope | place: USA:California | collected 2013-09-17
AAGGCATTCCGACATTCGAACTACGATGAACATCTATACGCACACAGTGTCACCAGCGCTGCGAGAGGCGAATAGCAAAGTCGTTCGAATGATTTTGCCTGAGAGGAAAACGGCATGAAATTGCTCGCTAAAACGCGGGGGCAATTCGGGGGCAGTTGCAGTTCCACCTTAAGACAACAAATGACTTACGACTACAACGCATTCCGCAGAGTTCCTTTAGATTCTGCGCCTTGATAAATTCGATCCCCACCGCCCCTACCAATCCTTCTTCTTGAAAACACAAGAGTTCTGGCGGCGCCTTTTCCCGTGTACCCCGCGTGTACCTCTCCTATCACAGGATCGTTGCTCCAAGCGGCTCTGAGATCGGCCTCGATTTGCTCTTGGCGGGAACGCGTCCAGGGTGCGTAGTGGCGCTCAGTTATGCGAATGCTGCTGTGCCCGAGAAGGATTGAAACCCTATCGAGCGGAACGCCCGCGAGGAGTAATTCAACGGCGAAGGTATCGCGGAACCGGTGCGGATGACCCGTGGGGACCTTTGCCAATTCAAAGAGGCGGTGTAGTCTTCGTTGCCATTTTCCTTTTGCACTGCGACCCGTCGATGCGCCTGTCCAGAAGAAATATCGCTCGCTTGAGCGTGGCGCTGCGTCCAACGATTCAACAACCACGTCCGGCAGTACACAGTAAACAGGCACTCCCGTCTTCTGCGTGTGCAGTAATAGCTTGTTCCCTTGAACGCGGCTCACGTCAAGTTGGGTTGCATCCCCGATTCTCAATCCCGAATATCGCAGTAGCAAAACAAATGCGCGGAGGCGCTGCGCGTTGCGAATGCCTGCGCTTTTGCCATAAGGCTCAAGTGCGGCAAGAATTCGAATCATCTCCTCCCGCGTGAACGGCATTGTCGGCCTGTTTGGAACCTTGGGAGCTTTCAATTCAGTCGCAGGATTGCCCTCGATCCATTTTCTTTTCTCAGCGAAGCGCATGAAGGCCCTGAGCCGCTCCAGCTTCTTGAGACTTGTGCGCGGGCCTTCCGTCCATGTCGCACGAAACGTTGCAAGCGTGTCCAGGTCTAGCTGAGTGAGAAATTGCAGCTTGTAGGTTTCTGCGAAACTGTCAAGCTGGCGGAAGAGTAGGCGGTACTTGTACAGCGTCGAATCGTTCAGCTTCCGCGCTTCCGCATCCGCGATAAACTTTGCATGAGCATCCTTGATCGTGATTTGCTGTTCTTGTTGGCGCGTGCGCCGGTCCTCAGCTTCCCACTCGCGGATCATCTCTTGCGCTCGCTGCCAATCCCGGTGCTTGAGAGACTCACGCATCTCTTTCCCGCCGAGTGAGCCATCAACCCATATCGGACACTGGCAGTGTCGGTGTTTCCGACCCCTCGCGCGTTGCTTGCAATTCTTGCGGTGACGGCGATAGATGGTCAGCATTGCGGAACACTCCTACCGGACGCCGGACTTCGATGACAGCCGATGATGAACTCGTTCCAACACAGACTGGGGAATGCGCAGCGTAACATACCGCCGCTTGTGGCGGGGATTCCGTTCGCCGATCAAGAGCACGCCAGGCTCATTCTCGAAAAGCTCGCGAACTTTATCAGCACTCAGATTCCACATCTCAGCGATTTCCGTAACGGCGTAGTGCCGCTCGATATGCACTGAGGTTTCGACTTGTAATTGTACGGTCATTGCTTGCGACTATCCCCCGGATGAAAGGTCCTCGAAGAAAGCCATCTCGATACACGTCTTTCCCGAACCACTCGCCTAGTTCAATTTGTCAAGACTCGTCACCGACAGGCTCTTGAAACGGCACGCTCTCGGTCTTCTCGCCTGTGGTCCCCTTCGCTGGAGCGAGAACGATGCACTTTTCGCACCTGCGAATTAGCACGCTCGATGCAGGTAGCTCAGAATGGCCATCTGCTGCAAGGCGCGAGGCATGCTGGTTGGAGGACGCTGTGTTCTCGCCCATGCCGAATTGTGGTGATCTAACCTTCATGGTGTTACGCAGTCTGTTTGGGTGCGCCTCCCTCCAGACCGTGGCTGTTTGCATTATTAGTGTGCTGGCTTAGCCAGGCTTTGAATTCATCGTCGCGCTTGAACAGGACTCTCAACGCCTCTGTAATGACGTAGGAAGGAGTGGAGTCGATGAACTCTGCGTACTTGTCGAGTTGGGCTTTTACCGACTCTTCCACGCGCGCCTGGATCGTCACTGACTTCGGTTGTTTCGGTGGTGCTTTGATGATTGCCATACTTTCCCCTTGATCCTTTCCTTCGTCTTGTCTTACGCGTTGTCTTACAAGCTCGTTGATCCTGCGCGGCCAAAACACGAGCTGCGCTTTTCAGCAGCAAGAGGCGGGAGTGACCCCCGAAGCCCGAAGGGACCGGGGCCGCGATTTTGCGGCACGGTGGGGGCGCTCCCGCCTCTGGGCGTGTCTTGGCCGCGCTCCGTTTCCCTGCCGTCTCTGTCGCATCTGCCTGCTCCTTCAGCCTCTTATCTCCAGACCGGGGTGACGCTGGAGGTGAAATCCCCCTGGAAAGATGCCTCTTCGGAACTTTTCACGGGTACGTTTACGGGCTGATGTGGATGCCGCTCAAACAACGCCGCCTGTCCGTTCACGGTGGCGAAGATGATGGCCACTTGAGAAGGTGATCGGAATTTCAGAGACTCCGAGCGTACGGTGTTCTCTGTGATTGCTCCCGCACGCCATTTTCTGTACAGGTCCTCCATCCCGGGGTTGCCGAATCTCTCTTTCGCTTCGTTCAGGAAGACCATGTCGTGCGGGTTCAGCTTGTTGTATTTCTTTTCGTCCCACGTTCGCCGTGTGCGGAAATAGTCGAGCAGCCCGGAGGGAGCATCCGGGTCCCAGAGTTGTTGAAACATTCCATGGAAGAGCTTCTTGGCACTTTCGAAATTCGTGTCGCGGGTCGCCACGTAATAGAAACGGAGCTGCAAGAGCTTGGTAAAAAGCGTTAGGTAGGCGTCCAGATGCGTCCTGAAACTATCCATGCTTTCAAAGCCCGGATCGATGAAACTGAATGTCACCACAGGAGGGAGCGACGCAGCCGGGTTGCAGAACATCGGGAATTTGTCCACGAAATAGCGGTCGGTGAAGTCGCCCTTGATGGCCCCCGAATAGCGTTTGTGTGGGAGAATTTTCTTGTCGATCCCCATCTGGTCGCAGAAAAAAGCGAGCTTCTGTTCCTCGGTTTCCAGATACGTGAAGGTCTGGTTTCGCAGAACGAAGTCCAGTACAATCAGGCGGGTTCGGATGTATTCCGTTGAGTGCTCGCGCCGGAAACGGACGTTCTCCCTGCCGATGGCTTCATAAAGATTCCGTGAGAAAAGATGAAAGACGCGGCCATGCCGGAGGTATTCCTTCGAGCTGGTGTGCTTCTTCTCGAGGATCTTTCGCGCGAAGGCCACGCTGCGCTTGCCGGGTTTCGTCTTGATGAACTGGAGGAACTGCCGGCAGGTGAAATAGGCGGAATGCGTGGCCACAAGATAAAGGAAGCGGGCTTCTTCTTCCGTGTAGCCGAAATATCGGAGCGCGTCTGTATGGATGGGAAGGATTTTCATAAGGCAAAGATCCTCGCTGTGATTTCCTGCGTATCCAGGACGCGGCGCAGCTTGGCGTGGTCCTGCTGCCGGGCGAAGAGATGGAATCCGGCTTTGGCCTTCTCTCCAAGGCCCTGGGGCCGGTAGTCACGGGTGGCGATTTCAAGGTCGAGGTGCCGGACTTCCCGGCAGTCGTCCTCGTACTTAATGCGGAGATCGGGAATTGGGACCTTGTCATTCACGACCTTCAGGTCGAACTGGTTCGCGATGAAGATGCGTTCGTAGGTAGGGTCTTTGTCAGGCCGCATCCGGGAGAGAGCTTGGTAGAGATCTTTCTTGAGTTCGAAGTCGAGGACGACGCGCCGAACCTTTCCTCCCGAGCGTTCGATTTCTGTTGCGACCTTTTGATACAGCCGGTAGAGATCGGCGTCGTGGCGGGCCTCCTTGGGCTTCACAAGACCGTGGTACGTCGTTTGCCGATTGGAGACAAGCTGGGCACGCTCAAGGAGTCGGTGGCCGTCCTTCGTAAGAGTAAGTACCTTCGTTGAATAGGAGGAATGGCCTTCGATGGTCCGCCGTTCGACTAGGCCGTGCCTTGTCAGGTTCCTGACGTCGGCTTCCATGTGAGCCTGGTCACCGTGATATCCGAGGCGTGCGAGGTCATCTGTTGGAACGACACGGAACTTGCCTACGTCCGTCAGAGTGCGAACCTCGGAATCGCGCAAAGAGTATTCGCGGTCGCGGCCCCGATAGATTGTCCTTGAGCGGTCGAATGCACGGCCCGAACGAGCGGGACCTGAATCTCTGTCGCGGTCTGACTGACCGGATGGTCTGTCCCTGCGCCAGCCCTGACCGGCCCTCTCCACCAAGTTGGGACCGGACTCCCCGTCCCATCGGGAAGGGAATGCGAAATCGGAAATGCTATAGGGACGGTCCATCGAGAAATTCCTTTCGTTTCACCTTGGCGACTGGACAGGCAAAGACTGCGAGCGACGTGCGTCGAGAAACGTTTGGTACTGTGAAACGCTATACATAGTCTTGCCTGAGACAGGACTCAGCCCTGTGGAGAACGTGCCTGGTCTTGCTCCTCGGGATACAAAAACACCTCTTCTACAGTCTTGCCGAAAGCGCGTGCGATCTTGAAAGCCAGTGGAAGACTCGGGTCATACTTGCCGGTCTCAATGGCGTTGATGGTGCCGCGGGCGACTCCAATTCGGGCGGCAAGCTCCGCCTGCGACCACTCTTTTTCAGCTCGCAATACGCGTAGCCGCGTTTTCATCGATACCGCCACGAGTAGAGAATCAATCCCAGGCTCCACAGGATGATCATGAGCGCCGGGATGCCGAGCCAGGAGACAGAATGAAATCCGACGCTCTGTAGGAAACCTATGGCCAACGAAAAAACGAGAGTTCCGGTAAAAGCGAAGGTCAGTGCGTGGTAGTTGATCTGCTGTTCACGCTCGTCGTTGGAGCGCAGGAATCGCAACAGAAACAGAACCGCCGTTCCGGCTGCCGGAACAGCCAAGGCGAGTAAGACCGTTCGAAAAGGCGGAGCCTTGCTGACAAGACTGATGGCGATTGCCGAAAAAAGCGCAGCAAGATAGAAAAGCAAGAGCGCAGTTCGGCGGCGGTGGCCCAGGTCATCTGGAAATGGTTGAAGGGGCATGAGAACCTCCCCGGAACTCTTCCAAGAGTACGTTATAGAGGCCTTCATGTCAAGAACGAAATACATATGGAACTTTATATCATCCACATGTTCCCAGAGCCACATCTGAGCCGCCCAAACCGCGACTCAGGGCCCGCCGGACAATACGCTCACTAATACCCTCACTTAGAGTTTCTACCCCTTACTCCTGTCGAAGCGCCAAAGCGCGGCCATATGGAGTTGACATCATATGGAATCTATGTCATATTGCCAGGGTGAGATGGGCCGTTGAGATAGCTGATGAGTTTGAGCCGGACTTCGATACGTTGCACGAGGATGTGCAGATGGAGATTCTGGCTTTGTCACTTCTCTTGGAGCAGTTCGGGCCGCAGCTAGGACGGCCTCGTGTTGACTCGCTCAATGGCTCCCGCCACGCGAACATGAAAGAGTTGCGCTTCAGCGCGGCAGATGGTGAATGGCGAGTGGCCTTTGCCTTTGACCCGAAGCGCAAGGCGATCCTGCTTGTGGCCGGGGACAAGTCGGGTGTCAGCGAAAAGCGTTTCTATCGCGAACTGATCCGGAAGGCCGATGACCGTTTTGACGCCCATCTTGCCCGGCTGAAAAAGGGGAGGAAGTAGCCATGTCTGTGAACATTCGTCAGAAGATCGGAAAGTTGAATTCTGTTCAGCGAAAGAAGGTCGAGGCCCGAGCGGCCGAGCTAATTGCCGAGGAAATGAGCCTTCGTGAGCTGCGGAAGGCGCGAAAGCTTACGCAGGCCCGCGTCGCCAAGGTTCTCGGGATCACCCAGGACAGCGTCTCGCGACTCGAAAAGCGTAGCGATCTATTGCTTTCGACGCTACGAAAGACGGTGAAAGCAATGGGCGGCGACGTGCGTATTGTCGCTGAGTTCCCGGATCGTGCCCCGGTCGTGCTATCCGATTTATCTGAAGACGATCCCCCGCGCAAGTCGGATCGGCGACATGCGCACTCTCATGTTTAGAACACAGCGTGAGTTTTGCTTTTCGCTCAACCAGTGGTGGAGCCAATGCCACGGACGGTCAAGCCGCGTCAACAGAACGTGGCCATCCCGGCTTGCCACGCACAATATTGGCATCCAGTCGGCAGGAAAAATTCCGCGTCATAATGTTCCAGCAGATGAAACGATTTTGTCTTCAACCATGAAATAATTGGAAGCAAAGCGGCTTGTGAAGCCGGACCCTGCCATGGTGGTGTTTAGCTCGTTACTGAGAGACACCCCCACGATGAGTTCATTGGCTTCGTGCGTCACGGCATTGCCCGAGCCGCTCGTTGTATTGTTGCTCGTCATACTTCCTGATTGGTGCTCGGAACATCAAGCGCGTTGAGCGCGTTCAATCCATAACGCATCACAATGATTCCGCCGACGGTCTCACCGTGGCCGTTCCACTCCCCGACCCCCTGACGAATATCAGGGCCGAAGGTGACCGTGCCGAGATCTCGAACGAGAACTGGCGTCCCGTTTTTGGTGGCGACAGGAACAGCTTCGAGGTCTTGGAGCGAGCGCAGGTAGCCGAGCCCGCGAATCATGTATTGAGCGCCGCCCATTTCGAGGACGCGACCGCCTACCTCATTAGTGCTCGCTCGGACCTGGTCGATCACCATAGAAAGCTGAATGTTGTAAGCACGAAGCTTGTTGGGGTCTACATTCACCTGGTATTGGCGAACGAATCCTCCGATGGAGGCGACTTCTGAAACACCAGGGACGGTTTCTAGTTGATAGCGAAGATACCAGTCTTGCAGACTGCGCAGGTCCGCAAGACTGTGCTGGTGGGAGCGGTCAATCACAGCGTACTCGTACACGCACCCTGCTCCGGTTGCATCGGGGCCAATCATCGGGGACACATTTTTCGTCAAGACCCCTTGGAGTTGCTGGATGTATTCGAGAACGCGCGAACGCGCCCAATAGAGGTCCGTGCCATCTTCAAAGACGACGAAAATGTAGGAGTCGCCAAACATTGTTTGGGCGCGGACGGCTTTCACATGAGGCGCGGCCAGCAGCGTTGTTACGATCGGATAGGTGACCTGATCTTCGATGATATTTGGCGGCTCGCCCTCCCAGGGGATGTGCACAATTACCTGCACGTCGGAAATGTCCGGCAAGGCATCAAGCGGAATGTTTTTGAGGGACCAGATTCCAGCCAGAACCAGAAGCAATATGCCGGTGAAGACGAGGAACCGGTTGCTCGCGCACCAGTCAATCACGCGAGAGATCATGGCTACATTCCCCCTTCGGCGTTCAGACTCAGTTGCTTGGTTGCCAGTACGGTTCCGTTCTTGTTCGCGGTTATGGTGAGCTGCCACGTGCCGCCGCTGTCGAGATTCACTTGGCCTTCGTACATGCCTCCACCCTTCTCAGCAAGAGTCGTCACGACAGTCATTGCTGCCATCCCCATCTGTGACATGCCGGGCATGTAGCTGCGGACATTGACCTGTGCGCCGGTGACGGGAGCGCCGTCCGCACTCGTCAGATTCACGCGATACAGATTTGTTCCCTTGTGCGGTGTCGATGGGTCTGTCGAGAATTTGAGTTGGGTTGCAAGACGCTTCTAATTCCACACAATGAGACCTACATTCTTGGTGGCGACGCCGGTCCTTCTTCAAAGTCTCAAGATCATGGACCTACGAGTGTTAGTGGTGTCGTTGACCGGTGAACTGCAGAATCCCCAACCCGCTGGGAAGAAAAAAAGGTTCTCCCGATAAACCCACAGAGACGTCACTCCAGTTCGATCGAGCGGACCAACTGTTGAATGAAATCTCTGATGCGGCGGGCGGCCGGGCCTACTTCCTCAGGAATACCGAGGAATTTTCCGTTGCCTACTAGGAAATCGTTCAACCAGTTCGCCATGAATACAGCCTTGCTTTTGAGCCGGCAGCGCACGACAACGCGATTCATACCATCGAGGTCTGCGTTCGCTCAGAAATACGAGGGGACCAGTTCTCTCAAATCACCGCGTCGATCATCGACGCGCGTACTTCGCACGCGCGCCGTAGCTGTTCCTTATTGGCCAGGAATTGGAAACGATGGTTATCGGGGAGGCGAATATTCGTAGCGCAGGCTGCGCGGCAAACGACCTGAGTGCAAGCGAGTGTTGTATTCGAGCTCGTAGCGGAGATGATCGGTGTCGGCGGGATACGCGGCCTGCCCCTGATAAGGATAGGGAATCAGAGTGTGATAAGGGAGCGGCCCGACGGTGAACGCATGCGCTGCGTAAAAATCCATATCCTTCTCGAACCCGTCGGCGAAAAAGAAATAGTCCCTGACCCAGCCGTTTGCGAGCCGCGGCAACTCTCGCGGATCGAATTCGAGACAGACTCCCTCACCCGATCCAAACACGGCAAACCGATCGTCCGAAACCCGCAGCAACTCCAGCACGTCGCCGTACCGGGTGTAGTTTCCAGCGGCTCGCGCATAAGGACCTGTCTTGCTTCGGCTTGCGTAGGAATACGAGGTATCGCTCGGCGGGCTGCCGCGGACCTCGCGTGGATAACCGAGAAAATCAAGTGTCGCCCCAGAGAGAGGCACTTCGCTTACGTGATAGTCGGTTGCGTCGGGTGTCGTATCGATACGAATTCGATCCCAATAGATCTTCAGATTCGTCACGATTCGGATGCGCCGCGTCCCCGGCTGCAATTTCCCCGTCAGGTCCGCAACCATCGTTCTTTCCAGTCCCGCGGGGAAGCCCATGCCATCTACTACACGCACCCAATGCCCTTGCGCATCGAGCGCCTCGACGTATGGCGCAATCACTTTGATCCCGGCCTGATCCGCGGCGTACATTGACGTAGCCATAAAGTAATCCGTGTAACCGTCCATGAGCAGCCTGAGCGGGGGTTGGGCGTCCCACTCGCCGAGGTCCAGCTCCAACCAGTGGAGCTTTGCGAAGCCGGCAAACGGTAAAGCCTCGAAGCCGGTTACGTACATATGGTCACGCTTCTCAATCAGAGCCAGAACATCGTTTCCCTTGTCGTCCCACGCGCCCACAGGTGGGTGAGCATCGCGGCTCGCAATCACGCGAAACTCTGGAAAGGGCGGCGCGCTCACAAACCTCTCATTGGGATACACATCGATCGCTGCGGGATGATCCACCGCCAGCAGGCGTACCTGATCTAGATACACAGTTTCTTCCATCGGCTCCATCAATCGAAAGCTGAGCATCCCATGACGAGGCCGAACACTTGTCCCCGAAACCTTTATGTATTCGGTGGGGTCGGATACGTCGCGCTCGCCAACCGCTACCCAGTGCCCTACGACGCCCGCGCCGATCATGTCGGCAATAAATTCATACTCGTGGCCATTCCAAACAAACAGCACTGGACAGGAGCTACCCCTCCTGTCCAGTTCATCGATCTTCTGCGTCCGCTTTGCCGCAAGTTTGATTTCGTCTTGCGGCACCCCGGTGGGCCAAAGCAAGCGTACGACGTCAGCTTCGCGCTCATTGTCGAGACCCGCCAGGATCGGCGCGGCATTCTGGCCCAAGTAGCCGGACGCGCCTTGCACCTCCCACTTTTGATACAGCGGCCCCGCGTATAGCTCCACTTTCGTGCCGATTGCGCTTTTATTGTCGGCGAGCGCCTTCAAATCGATCCTTAGCCAATTGCGCCGATTCCCACCTTCATTGCGGATTAGAAGTGGAGGTTCACCAAGCTGGGTAACAACCAGATCAGCATCTCCATCGCCTTTGATGTCACCAACGGAAATGGCGCGGGGTTGCTTCAATCTGACCGCATCGAGATGCGCGTCTTTCGTCACATCAACCCAACCCCCTGAGCCGAGGTTGCGCAGGAGCCGAAGCTCCCCTCCTTCGCTTGTTTCTCCCGCTGCAACCAGATCGAGCCAGCCATCGTTGTCGTAGTCGAATGCAGCTAGGCCCCACCCGTGCTGCCAGCCCAAATCAGGCAGTGGCACGCGCACCAGCTGCTTTCCCTCGACATTCCGCCAGAGACTCACCCCAGGTGCTCCCGCGTGTGTGAACGCCAGATCCATCCAGCCGTCTTTGTTGAAATCAAACGCGACGACGCCGACTGCGGGAGGCAAGCCTTCGTTACGAAAGTCAATTCCCGGCAGTGCGCTGAACTTTCCCTCGCGTGGGTTCAGATAGATGGAGGCTCCCGCTCCTCCTCCCGCAAATACAAAATCAATTGCGCGGTCGTTATTGAAGTCAGTCGTTACGACACCTGCGCCCGACGCGGGAATATCTAGCCCTGTTTCGGCCGAAGCGTCGGTGAATGTCCCATTCCCGTTATTGCGCCAGAGCACGTTCCGCGGCTTGTCAGTAAGCTGGGCATCGTCTGCTGCCTGAACGACGTAGAGGTCCAAATCGCCATCGTGGTCGTAATCCACGAACGTAACGCTGACACAGTCTTTCTCTTGGCGAATCCCCGCAGCGTGCGTCACATCCGCGAAGGTTCCGTCGCCCTGGTTGCGTAGCAGGCGGACGCCCCCGGCAAGGCAGACGGCGAGATCCGTATGCCCGTCGTTATCGAAATCCCCCGCAGCGCATCCCCGGCCAGCACCTCCAAGGTTGATGCGCGCCGCTTGGGTTACGTCTTCGAATTGGCCGCGACCAAGATTCTTGAGCAAACGGCTAGTTCCGCCAGCCGTGCCACTGACGAGGAATAAATCGGGCCGGCCGTCGCCGTTGTAATCAAAGAAGCAGGCGCCAGTGCTGGGGGTGATGGACGTCGGAGAGGAAACGCCTGCCTTCAGGGCCTCGGAAATAGGAAGGACCGTAAAACGTACGGCAATCGCCGGCGGTACCATTGAAGCTCCCGGTGTATAGACCGCAAGCGAATATCGACCCGCGTCTCCGTACGCTGGTCCCATAGGAGTGCTGAGCCTTTCTTTCACGAGTCTCTGGAATATTTCCAGATGTTTCTGCGCGGCAGTCATATCCCTCTTGCGCTGTAGCGCGCGCGCCAAACCGAACTCGGAAGAGGCATGAAAGTGGTTTACGCTTAGGGCGCGCTCGAACGCCGGGATAGCTTGCTCATAGTTCCCCACCTGCGTGAGGAGAACACCCAGAAAGTACTGAGTGTCGGGATCATCGTGCGAGAGTTCCGCGGCGCGGCGAAAGTTCTCAATCGCCTTGTTTGGGTCGCCCAGGTCCTTGTCGAGGAGCCCAAGGTTGTACCAGACCCTGGGTTCGCCAGGCAGTTTTTCCGCGGCTTGTTGCAGGGTCTCGCGCGCCTGGTCGAGCTTACGCTGGCTGAATAATGAAATTCCCAAGTTGAGGCGCGCCAGGTAAAACTTCTTATCCGCCACCATTGCTCGTTCGAAAAGTTTTTGGGCTTGCTCGAACCGCTGCTGGTTCATGTAAGCAACACCGAGGTTGTTCAATCGGACTGCGTCACTCGTGATTCGTGTGCCGGCCTCCTTTGGCCCGGCGGTGCGAGTCCGAGCTGCGTGTGCCTGGGCCTGTGATCCGACGGGAGGGGTATGCAGCCATGAAGCCCCAACTCCCGCAGAAGCGAAGAGCAACGTAACAAAGGAAAGTACACCATCTGGATGCCGCATGAATCTTTCAGTCCTTTCGATATCGTCGAGACGCCGTGATTCCTTTTCCTTCGGTGAGTGTGAGCGTCTGGCCCGCCTCGACGTTAACTAGCTTGTCTACTTGTCCGCTGGGCCATTGAATCTCGACAGCCTCGGCCCGCGTGTGGCCGCCAAGGCCAAATGTAAGAACGAGTTCGCTCGCCGACAGGTAGCTCGAACCGCTATGCAAGGTTTGCAGTTGTGTTTCGCCGGCAGAGGTGACCCGGACGGTGGTGCCAATGCCATCACGATTGGACTTGGTGCCAATGAGTTTGAAGCGAATGCTTTGGTTCGTGCCGCCTTCGTTTTGGAAAAGGGCAGCCGGGCCGGCATTTGTGGACACCAGCAAGTCCAATCGGCCGTCGTTGTTGATGTCGGCATAAGCGGCGCCTCGCGCGACTCGTGGTGTCGCAAAGGCCCTGCCCATTTCGGAGCCGACACTCTGAAACTTTCCGTTCCCCAGATTCCGGAAAAGATGAGGTGGTTCTGCGTAGCGCACACTCCTCTGGACGTTTTGGATGCTACTGTCAATATGACCGTTGGCGACAAAAATGTCCGGCCAACCGTCGAGATCATAATCGAAAAAAAAACATGCGAATCCCAGAGTGAGCAGCGATTTCCGGCCCACCTCGGAGCTCGGCGCCACATCCACAAACAATCCCGTTCCTTGATTGTGATAAAGAGACAGCATCTGATTCGAGAAATTGCTTATGAGAAGGCTAGGATAGCCAGAGCGGTCAAAGTCTGCCGCGTCGCTGCCCATGCCGGCGCGCGCCACGCCGTCTTCGCTGAACGCCACGCCCGCTAACACGCCCTTCTCTGTAAACATGCCGTTGCCATTGTTGTGATAGAGCTTGTTCGGCTGGGTATCATTCGCAAAGAAAAGATCTGGCCAACCATCCTGGTCGTAATCGAGAACACTGATGCCCAACGTTTTGGAGTTCGGATCGTTTAGCCCGGCCCTCTGTGTTACATCTTCAAACGTTCCGTCGCCCCGATTGTGCCACAACCGTACCGAAGTTCCTTTGTACGATTCCGGGGTGCAATAAGATTTGCTCTTTCCATCCAGTGTGCAATACAAATCCGTCTCCGGAGACCACTGGACATAATTTCCCACGATCAGGTCGAGATACCCATCCTTGTCGTAATCCACCCAGGCTGCGCTGGTTCCGAATTCACGAACATTACCGAGACCCGCCTTCTGGGTCACATCCGTGAACGTGCCATTTCCGTTGTTGTGAAAAAGGTGGCTTTGACCCAGTGCGGTGACGAAAAGATCGTCATAGCCGTCGTTATCGTAGTCGCCTACGGCTACTCCCATCCCGTAGATTTCCACGTCCAAGCCGGCTTTATGCGTGACGTCGGTGAATGTGCCGTCCCGATTGTTGTGGTAGAGCTTCGGCGTCGCGTGCTGTCGTCTGTGGCCGGGCCAATCCATTCCGTTCACGAGGAAAATGTCCGGCCAGCCGTCATTGTCGAAGTCGATGAAGGCCACGCCTGGGCCCATCGTTTCCGGAAGAAATTTTTTGCCGAACGCCCCGTTGAAGTGGACAAAACGAATCCCCGCTTGTTCGGTGACTTCGCGAAACGTAACCCTGGAAGCGGTGGGTGTTGTGGGCGCGACTTCGGCACAAACAGAAGAAAGAACAGCGAGTGAAAGAGCAAGCGGGATTGCAAGAGACAGTTTCACGCGGAACTCCCTCTTCCAGTTCGGCCCACACCCAGAGCGTCGGCGACACGGTTGATGTAATTGAACCACGAGGCGATGAGCGTGATCTGCAAAATGCCGCGATCGTCAAAACCCACCCGGCGAAGCTTCTCGTGATCTTCAGGCCAGATCTGCGTTGCATCTTTGGTGAGCTGCACGACGTAATCGAGCATCACGCGATCCTGTTCAGAGATCGAAGCGGTACGGTAATCCATTTTGAGTGCTTCGACCATCGCTTCATCGAGTGTGACGCGACGCAGAAACTCTGCGTGAGATTCGATTCAATAGTGGCACCGGTTCGTGACCGACATGATCGTCGTGATCATCTCATGCTGGCGCCGCGTGAGCGGCAGGTCGGGAGACATCAGCGCACCAAACGTGCTGAAGGCGTGATAGAGAGCATCGGGAATGAGCGAGTGCGAAGCGACGATGCTCTGCGCGAAGGCATTGAATACCGCCGTTACGGGTGTGGCGTACTCAGGCGGGTAGAGCTTGCGCTCTTCCTCGATTGCTTTCTTGACGCGTTCGTCGTCTTCCATCCACAGAGTTTTGATCCAGGTCATTGGGTAATGTCTCCGTTTGAAGGGATGAGCCTCATTTCAAGCCGTCAGCACGATGCGTTGGAACGGCAACTCGAGAAATAGGGAGAACTTTCTTGTTCGGCGAAGATAGCAGAACCGAGACATGTTCGTGAATCGCTTGGCGCTCGTTGTTGTCTTCCGGGTGTGACCTGCGGTAAGGACCCGATATGGCTTCGGCGGATTCGTCGGCCTTGAAGCGCAGATAGCGGATCTTGTAATCGTTAGCCCGGTCTTCCAAGCCCAAACCGCTATAACAAAGCATCAAATTGTAATTGGCTTGCAAATCTTCTGGATCAATCTGAAGGACCTGGCTGAATTCCTGGATGGCGTCCGCATAGTGCTTTTGTAGGAAGAGGATGCGGCCAGCCTCGTTGTGAACGACACGATCACGCGGGTATTGGGCCAGAACCGCTCGAAGATGAGCAAGGGCACCATCGTATTTTCCTTCCGCTTTCAGAACACGTGCATAGAAATAGTGGGCACGCGCTAGATCCGGCTGCAGGGCAAGCGCGCGTTCGAGCACGAACCGTGCTCCATCCAGGTCGCCTTCCTGAACTCGCGCGCGGCCGATATTGACCCAACCGTCAGGATTCTGCGGGTCGGTCTGGGTGATCTTTTCGAACGCCGCCTCCGAACCCTTCAAGTCTCCCTGAAGAAGCAAGCCGATGCCGTAATCGTTCCACCTCGTCCAGTCCCTATTGGATAATGCCACTTGCGCTGAGGGAACAGGAGCAGTACGCGGGAGAACGCGCAAGATCTTCGTATCTTCAGCGACGGTCATGATAGGCAAGTCCGGAATTGTCTTCGCGTTCCCGAAGACATGCGTGACGTCTCCGTTCAAAAGCCATTTGCCATCGTCGTAGTCCTTTGTGACGTCGGGATGGGAATCGGAAGGGTCGCGGACGCCGGCAAACGAGAACTGAGTGTTCCACCACGCAAATTTTCGGTAGTTGAGCTTGGCGTGAAGCAAGATCGTGTCGCCCGCGTTTTGTGGAACATGCATACGATAGTGAATTGTGTCCGCCGCACCGGGTGGAATCAGGCGGACATAGACGACTGAGCGAGTGGCCCAGGCGTCGCGCTTGTTGATGGGATTGCCGTGAGCATCAACCTGAAGAGACCGATAGAAGTGCGCGCCTTTCTCAACAGGGCCTTTGCCGCCATCTTCAACCCTGCCGCTCCAGAAGATAATCTGGTTTTTTTCATCGGTGGCTTGCAGCTCGAGCCAGACGTCAAAGGCGTCGACGGTGCCCCCCGGGAAAAAGTGGCCGACCTTTCTTGTACGGGTGACCACGTCAACGATCACATCGTCGCCGCGTCGAACCGCCGCGTCCACGCGGCCCAGGGGCGCCGTGATTGCGCGTACTTCGCCGGCCGGGCTAGGGGTGCGTGAGAACTCCGCCTCCTCGCCAACAGCGAAGGTCGTTGTGAATTCCGCACGAGGAACTTCGCCGCCAGTCGTCTCCTTTCCAGCTGGGGATAGGGCAAAGATGTCCACGCTGAGATTGCCATCCGCCAAAAACTCCCGGCTGATATCGAGCTGCGCAGCGTCTTCATTGGCCGCGGGCAGTGCGATGTTTGCCCCAGGAAAGCGATGCGAATGGACGTAACCTGCGTCATTGCCGTCATCCTTCGAAGGAACCCGCGGCATGTGGCAATCCACGCACGTTTGCGGATGGTCGGGGTAATAGAAGGAGCGCGCGCCCTCCCCGGAGACGCCGCTAGCCTGCCAATTGTCGTACTCGTTGAAGCCGCGAACCCAACGGTAGCTGTTCACCGGCACGTCGAGGTGAACTTTGTGGCAGGTCGAACAAAATTCCGCAGTCTGTTCACGCATGAAAGGTTTCAAAAACGTTCGCCGGTGTGGTTCGGGGTTCAATCGCACCAGGAAATCGTGCACTGTTCGAATGATCGGGTTCTCGCTCGCGGCAAGTTCGTGGAGTCTCGGGTATTCGAGCGTGTAGTCGCCCTGTCCCATCGTGCTTTTCACTTGCACGATGCTGTGGCACACTAGGCAGCTGAGCCCGGCTCGCGCTTCGGGGCGATCAACAATCTGCTTGATGGGCGTATCGAACATGCCGCTAAAGAGGAGCGCCGGATCGTGGCAGCCTGCACACCATTTCGAAGAGCGGACCCCGGCAACCTCCTGCATGTACTCAATACTTTTGCGGTACCACTGATTATTGAAGGAAGAGAAATGATGCGCGGAACCATACCACTGACTATAGATGTCTTTATGGCAGCGTTCGCAAGCTTCTGACTGCATGAAGTATTTTGCGGGAATCGTTCCGCCATTCTTGGTTTGTGCGGAGCTGGGGAAGAAGCGACCTTGTACGCCGTCACCTTCGCCATCCATCGTTGTGGGTGCCGTTGCGGGATTCCTGATCCGATGAGAATTCTTCCACGCAATCTCTCGTGCCCACCACGCCCCCCCTGCAACCCCAGCCGTTACCGCCAGTAACAGCCCCCAACGAAGCGCTTGACTACCGCCTCCCTTCCCGAGCCACCCGAGGGAAGCCATTGAGGACTCGGCGAGAAGCAGCACGCCCGCCATACAAAGAAAAATATGCGCGTAGAGCCACCCCTTCAAACGATGTGGCGTCCCGATGTAAGTCAGCGTGAGGCCGAGAATCGCTCCACACGCCAGCAGCGCCCAGGCGCACCGCGCTTCCAACACCTCCGTCCGCCTGAGTCGCACTAGCAAGGGCAAGAGCAAAAAGAAAAAGAGGACACCCAGGGCAACGTGAAGCAAAACAATAGCGCCGTATGTGAGTGTGGGTGACGGAAGCGCGTAGAGAAACAGTCCGCTTGCGGTAAGAACTAGGACAATCCTGGCACGCCAGCGGCTCATCGTGTCAATTTCTCTGGGGTTTTCGCTACTCTGTTCCCACTCAAGAGAATATTGCTCATTGTGTGGCCTCATGAGAGGCGAGTCAAAGCATTATTTCTTCCCGGGTTTGATGCATCGAGGATCCGCGAAACCATGTGAGTGCCGGTCATGAATTGGGCATTCCAAAATTTTCGCCGCTCATTCAGGAAGAAGGTTCGGCCATCTATCTAGGACGCGCGTTTGTGGCTTGCGATTGTTGGATCTGGGCAGCCGTCTTCAATTCGCGCTCCGCTGCGTCCGCTCTCCCCATCTGGCGATAGACCTGGCCAAGGAAATAGTGAGCTGTGTAGCTGCCAGGGTCCAGGGCGATGGAATGCTGCAGAGCTCGCTCGGCCAGCGCCAACTTTCCCTTCTTGACGAGTGCTTTTCCCATGATGACGTAGGGATCTGCAGAAGTCGAGTCCAGCCATATCGAGCGTTGCGCGACTTTCTCCGCATCGTCGTAGCGCCCGAGACGCCAATACACATCTCCGAGGTGGGTGAGGGCCGGCGCGTAACCTGGGTTGAGGGCAAGTTCGTCCTCAAACTCCTGCGCGGCCTTCGGAAAATCACCGCTGTACACGTAATATTCGCCCAAAGTGAAGTGGGCAAGCGGCAATTGCGGCGAGAGCGAGAGGGCCTTGCGCACCTCGTTCTCGGCAACAGGATCGAAGCCTTGCCGGAGCAGCATGCGGCCTAAGACGAGGTGGGCCGCTGCAGAATCAGAAGCCAATCCGTATAGCCGCGCGTAAGTTTCCAGCGCCTGCGGGTAGTTCCTTGTCAGAATGTAACAGAGGCCCAGGGTGTAAATGGTATCGATCGATGCATTCGGATTCCATCCACGAACCTTCTCGAGAGCCGGGATCGCTTCCGCCGGTTTGCCGGTGAAGTAGTAGGACAGCCCGAGCAGCTGCACTGCGTCGTGATCCTCGGGGTCTTCTTGCCAAGCTTTTTCGAGGTAGGCGGCAGCCTCCAAATACTCCTTCTCGCGGTAATAAGCGACGCCCAATTCGTGGTTGACCCCTTTCATACCCTCGCGACGATTCGCTAAAGCCTTCAGTTGAACAATCGCCTCTGCGTTTCTGTTCTGTTGCACGAGAGAGCGAGCGGCAGCCAGTGCTTCATCCTCTTGTTGAGCAAGGGCTTTAGCTCCCAAGGAAAGCACGCACATGGACAGGAAGAGGACCCTAAGCCTCTTTGACTTAACATTGGGCAATGGACAGCAGCACTTCTGCGAAGTTCGTGGCACGGCTAAAACCTATTCCGACTCTATTTCTCTTCCCGCGGGTTTTCCCTTGCCGAATCGACCGCTTCTCCCGAACCTTCCTTCACGGTAAAAATGGTGTCGATCGGTGGATTATGATAGCGCTCCTCAAGTCCGCTGGGCCAATGAACCTCGAGATATTCAATCTGGCGCTTCATTCCCAAGCCAAAATGAACGCGCATGTCGTTGTTCGAGATATAGCTAGAACCGCTGCGTACCTCGGCGGTCTGGTTGCGCGAATTGGTCTTCAATATGAGCCGGGCCCCGATACCGCTACGGTTGGACTTCGTGCCCACCGTTTTGATCGCAATCCAATGGTTAGTGTACGTTTTGCGGTTCACAAGCAGAGAGGGTGGTGCGTTTCGGTTCGCAATCACCACCGAGAGCCTGCCATCGTTCCACAAATCGCCCACTGCCAACCCCCGTGCAGGTGCTGGTTCGGTAATGCCAGAACCTGCCGCGCGCGAGATGTCTGCGAATGTCCCATCGCCGTTGTTGTGATACAGCACTTTCGGTTCGCTGTAATGAATGGGCAACTTGAGAGTATCCACTTCGGGATAGACATGACCATTGGCTAATAAAAGGTCGGGCCAGCCGTCATTGTCAAAATCAAAGAACGCTGTGCCCCACCCCAGATACTGCGTGTTGCGGCCAAGACCTGCGGAATACGTGGCGTCCGTAAACGTCCCATCGCCGTTGTTGTGATAGAGGGTCGATGAATCGTCGGAGAAGTTCGTGCGGAAGAGATCGAGGTTTCCGTCGCCGTCGTAATCGTCAACGGTGGAACCCATCCCGGCCTGCTCGCGTCCATCCACGTTGAAAGCCACCCCGGAGAGAATGCCCACGTCGGTGAAGGTTCCGTCACGGTTGTTGCGGTAAAGGATGTTGGGCGCGCTGTCGCAGGCTATGTAGATATCTGGCCAGCCGTCGTTATCGAAGTCAAAGGGAGAAACACTGAAACAGTAATGGCCCATCGTGCGGTCGATGTGCGCGCGAACGGTCACGTCTTGAAAATGTCCGTTTCCGAGATTNNNNACCCCGGGGCCCACAGAAGACGGCGATACCCTGCCATAGACAACTGGGATATTTGCCCGGTGCAGCAGCGTGGCCAAGGTCGAAATCCGCATAGTTTGCGACCACCAGATCCGGCCGCCCGTCGCGATCGTAATCCACAAAGGCGCAACCGCTGCCCCACGTCTTGCCATCTCCGGCCACGCCAGCCTTCTCAGCCACCTCCTCGAAAGTGCCGCCGAGATTGTGGTAAAGCCGGTTCTTTCCGTAGTAGGTGACATACAGATCTTCCCAGCCGTCGTTGTCGTAGTCACCTACGCAAACGCCCTGGCCCCAGCCTGTGGCGAGGAGACCCGCGTTCTTCGTCACGTCAGTGAATGTTCCATCGTGGTTGTTGTGATAGAGATGGTTGGTGGGCACACTTCCCGTGGGGAATCCTTCGAGCGTGGTGCCATTTACCAGGAAAATGTCGGGCCAGCCATCGTTATCGTAATCGAAGATAGCCACTCCCGTGCCCGTGCTTTCCAGAATATAAGTGCTGCTCTGTTTGCCGCCAAAAACATTAGTCGCAGTCAGGCCAGCTTTCTCGGCGATGTCCACAAAGTCCGCAAGCGCTGCTGAATTGCCCGGGGCGGGCGCCGGCTGCCTTGGGAGGGGGAGGACTAGAAGGACTGG
>WNFJ01628715.1_pt2 | contig 19871 bp, 20 predicted proteins | sample 5400461 | NCBI WGS metagenome assembly WNFJ01 (sample SAMN13153349, study PRJNA577476) | soil metagenome | isolation source: 115 cm saprolite on Douglas fir-dominated hillslope | place: USA:California | collected 2013-09-17
GGATCTGATGCTGAACGCCATCGCTGACGACCTTGGGTTCGCTCATCGACCGGCCGAACCGTGAGTGCTACCTTTCCGCTCCAGCACACAACCATGCAAATTGTGTTGCCAACTCCCGCTAAGCCTATTCAGCACAGGCAGTCGCGCCTATGCTTGCCGCGTCTGAATGCCCTCCGGGCGTTGTCATAGCGAGGTCGTGATGTCTGATCTCGGCTCGTCGACAAGCGCTGCTGTTGACACCTTTCCGGCCGCGTACGCCGACAACGCAAAGACTCTACTTGACAAGGTCTGGGATGCTCACGTCGTCAGGTCCGTTGCAGGCGAGCCGGACCTGCTCTACGTCGACCTGCACCTCATTCACGAAGCGACGTCGCCGCAAGCGTTCGAGGCATTGCGTCTCGCCGGCCGGCGGGTCCGGCGTCCCGAGCTGACAATCGCGACGACCGACCATACGACTCCCACCATCGGAGGAATCGAAGGCGCCGACGAACTGGGGCGCAAGATGCTCGGCCTATTGCAGGAAAACTGCACGCGAGAGCAGGTTCGTCTCTACCCGCTGGGCCACCACCATCAAGGCATCGTGCACGTTATCGGTCCAGAGCTCGGTCTAACCCAACCCGGGAAGCTGATCGTGTGTGGCGACTCCCATACATCGACTCATGGAGCCTTTGGCGCTCTCGCGATCGGTATCGGAACCTCCGAAGTCGAGCACGTGCTTGCCACTCAGTGCCTGACGCAGGTGCGCCCGCGCAGGATGGCGGTGACGCTCGAGGGTCAGCTTCAGCTCGGCGTCACCCCAAAGGACATCGCTCTGGGCTTGATTGGGAGGGTTGGTGTCAAAGCTGGCCAGGGCCATGCCGTCGAGTACCGCGGTTCCACCGTGCACAGCATGTCCCTAGAGGGCCGAATGACGATCTGCAATATGAGCATCGAGTGGGGGACCCGCGTCGGCATGATGGCGCCTGATGACACCACGTATGCGTACCTGGAGCGCCGGCGGTTCGCGCCGCGGGGGGTCGATTGGGAGCGCGCCCTCGACTTCTGGAGATCGCTGGCCACCGACGCCGAAGCCACATTCGACTCGGAGATCTCGCTGAACGTGACTGACTTCGTCCCTCACGTCACGTGGGGCACGAATCCCGGCCAGGTAGTGCCGGTGACAGGTCGCGTTCCTGTTCCTGACGATTCGGACGCCGAACGGGCGCTGCAGTACATGGGCCTGGAGCCAGGGACCGCGATGCAGGACATCGCCGTCGATCGCGTCTTTATCGGCTCCTGCACCAACGCGCGGCTTGAGGACTTGAGAGAGGCGGTCCGAGTAGTCGCCGGCAAGCGCGTCCACCCGCGAGTGAAGGCAATGGTTGTACCGGGATCCACGTCAGTCAAGCTCGCGGCCGAACGGGAAGGACTGGACAAGATCTTTCTGGCCGCGGGTTTCGAGTGGCGTGAGTCTGGTTGCTCCATGTGCCTGGGCGCGAATCCGGACATCCTTCCTGAGGGCGAGCGCTGTGCATCGACAAGCAACCGAAATTTCGAGGGCAGACAGGGAGTCGGCGGTCGCACGCATCTGGTGAGCCCGCCGATGGCGGCGGCCGCGGCTGTCGCCGGGCATTTCGTCGACGTGCGGGAGTTGCAGTGATGAGGCCCTTCATCCGGCATCGAGGTCGCATGGTTCCGCTCGACCGCTCCAATGTGGATACCGACCAGATCGTCCCCAAGCAGTTCTGCAAGCGAGTCGAGCGAACTGGTTTCGCTGACGCACTCTTCTTCAACTGGCGCCAGGAGCAGAAGGAGTTCATCCTCGATCGCGCCGAATATAAGGCGGCTTCAATCCTGGTGGCCGGGGACAATTTCGGCTGCGGCTCGTCCCGGGAGCATGCCGTGTGGGCAATCGATGACGGCGGTTACAGGGTCGTGATCGCGCCCTCTTTCGGCGACATCTTTCGCAACAACTGCCATAAGGTCGGCATTCTGCCAGTCGGGCTTCCAGCGGCCGACGTGCGCCGGCTGATGGACATCGCATCCGCCCAGCCGAGCCGTACGATGCTTGTGGACCTCGAACTCCAGATTGTCCGGGGGCCCGAATTCGAGAAGCACTTCGATATCGATCCTTTCGTCAGGGAATGCCTTCTGCACGGATGGGACGAGATCGGTCTTACGCTGCGTCACGTCGCTGAGATCGCCGCATTCGAAGCGCGACTGCCGAGCTGGATCGCGCCGGTCGAGAGCGTTTCCCGGCGAGATGGACGCATCGACGCGGTAGCCGTGGAGGGACACTGAGATGGAGATTGTGCGCAACCTGATGCGGCGGAGGCTGCGAAGCGCTCTCACGATCATCGGCATCGCCGTGGGCGTCTTCGCCCTCACGACTATGGGTGCGCTGGCCGAGAACTTTCGTGCTTATACTGCAGGAGCCGAGGCCTTTTACTCGGACAAGATCCTGGTGACGTATGCCACGCCGGGTGATTTTGGCGGCAACCTCGTGGCCACATCTAAGGCGGACGAGGTCGCTCGAGTCTATGGCGTCGCTGTCGCCTATCCTTTGATCCAGCTGGACGGCAAACTCGGTCCCCGGCCGGCAGTGTCGATCACGCCATCCGACTACATCTATTCCGCCGACCCGGACTCTCTAAGGCTGAACGGCAGCCGGCCACCGGTAGCAACCGGGCGTGCCCTGTCCGCGGATGATGTCATGGCCGTCGTTCTAGGTGCAGACTTCGCCAACGAGTTGAATGCGAAAGTCGGAGATACAGTCCAGCTACCTGTCCCCGAGCGCAACAAACCGAGCACGCGGACGCCGCATTTCTACCTGGTCGTTGGCATTCTGCAACCAACGCATACGGTTCCCGACAGCGGCGCCTTCATGACGCGCCAGGCCGGGGTACCCTTGTTGGCGAGCAGTCTGGCTCCCTCGATCAGCTCATCCGCTTCGCCCGATGAGCTCGCCACCGGCATCGTCGTATATGGTCAGCCGGGGGTCAACCTTGACGAGCTGGCGCAAAGGATCTCGAACCAGGTCGCTGGCGTCAGCGCGCGGCCACCGAGCGATCAGGTCGCCTCGTACCGCCAGGCAGCTGGCCTCCTGTTGTCGATCACGTTGAGCGCGGCCATCCTGGCGGTGCTGATCGGGGGCGTCTCGGTGATCAACACGATGCTGATGTCGGTAAGCGAACGGGTGAGGGAGATCGGCCTCAAGAAGGCGGTAGGCGCGAAGATGCGCCACATTGCGGGTGAGTTCCTCATGGAATCGACCGTGATGGGCATCCTCGGCGGCGTGTTTGGTCTGGCTCTTGGCCTCGTGGCCATTACCTTGCTCAACGCAGCCAGCAGCGGTGGACACAGCAACTTTCTAGTGACGGCGCCGTTGATCGTTCTGTCGCTGATGTTCGCCCTCGGTCTTGGGATCGCGGCAGGCGTCGCACCCGCGATCCGTGCTGCTCGCCTCGACCCGGTCGTGGCGCTGCGGAGTATCTGATGCCAGATCTGGTCCTCCAGGCGCGTGATCTCGTCAAGGCCTATGGGCGAGACTCCGCCAGCGTACGAGCCCTCGACGGCATCACGGTCGACATCCGCCGGGGAGAATTCATTTCCATAGTTGGCCGGTCGGGGAGCGGGAAAACCACTTTTCTCGACTGCTTAGGGCTCCTGCTGCGGCCGACGTCTGGGACGATTCTCTTCGAGGGTCTCGACACTGCGACTTTGTCCGAGGACAACCGAGCAGAGCTTCGCGGCCGGCGGATCGGGTTCGTCTTCCAGGATTTCAACCTCATACCGACCCTGACTGCGGTCGAGAATGTGCTGCTACCGCTGCGATACACCAGCAAGGTCAACAACTCCAAGCGGAGGGCGCTCGGTGCGCTCGACGAAGTCGGGCTCGCGAGCCGAGCTCACCACCGTCCGGGCCAGATGTCGGGTGGCGAGCAGCAGCGCGTTGCACTTGCTCGCGCATTGATCAACGAGCCGGCCGTCATCCTCGCAGATGAGCCCACTGGCGAAGTCGATTCGGAAACACGCGCCCTGATCCTGAACCTGATTCGGGACATCAACCGAGAGCATGGGGTGACCTTCTTGATCGCTACACACGATATGGAGCTCGCAGCCGAGACGGATCGCACGATCCGTATCCGGGATGGGTGTATCGTCGAAGATGGCACTGGACGGCCGACTCCTAACGGGATATTGATCGACAGCATTCGCTGAACCGCGATTTGCGTTGGCAAATCGCCGAATTTCCATTGTGGTTCACGCCCGCCCTGAGTAGCGTTCGAGCTATTCGATAAATTGGGAGCGGGGGGTCGACAATGCACCGAGATTCTGGTCAGGTTCAACTTCAGGAATCAGCCGAATTGCTGGCACGTAGTCCTCAGGACTTCGCGCACAATCTTCATTTTCCGGCGCCTGAGCGCATTCGCGTGTATGACGACACGCTCCGTGACGGTGAGCAGATGCCTGGCGTTGCCTTCTCTCCGGCGTTGAAGTTTGAAATCGCTCGCCGCCTCTCTGACATTGGTGTCCACTGCATGGACATCGGCTTTCCGGCGGTGGCGCCCTCGGAGCGCGAAACTCTCAAGCTGGTCCTCAACGGCCGGCGGAAGGGAGAGCTCCGCGAGGACCTTGAGATCGTGTGCATGATGCGCGCGTCTCGCGCAGATATCGAGACGACAGTGCGCGCCGTGGAAGAGATCGGCTTTCCTGCCGATGCCATCACATACCTCATCTTCACGTCCGCGTCAGACCTTCACATCAAGTACAAACTTGGACGCTCACTGCTCCAGCGCGATGGTCTCTCCGGAGAAGAGTGGCTCAGACTGCCCCTCCAGTATTACCGCGACGCCAATCTCCGCCTGATCGGCGAGGCGATCGGGTTCGCTCGTTCGCTCGGTGCTCGCGAGATCGAGTTCGGAGGCGAGGATGGCAGCCGTGCAGACATCTCATACCTGATAAGGCTCCATCAAGTCGCGCAAGCCTCAGGAGCAACTCGAGTCGCCCTGGCGGACACTGTCGGTTGCTACTCGCCTTTTGCGGTCCGAGACCAGGTCAAGCGCGCCAGCGCCGGTACACCCGACATTCCTTTTGGACTTCACTTCCACAACGACCTGGGCATCGGTGCCTGGAACACGGTCACGGGGCTCGGCAGCGGAGCGGTCTACTTCATGACATCCGTGAACGGAATCGGGGAGCGGACCGGAAATGCGCCCATGCATCAGGTGGTGATGCAGCTCAGGTATCTGTTCGGCATCGAGCTGCCAGGCTTCAAGTACGACAAGCTTCGGGACCTCGCCAGATTCATGGAGTGCGCGAGCGGCATTCCGGTGCAGCCCACCGAACCCGGTATCGGCTTGAATGTCTTCAGTCACGAGTCCGGCATCCATACGGCCGGCATGCTCATTCATCCCAGCATCTATCAGTTCATTCCGCCCGGGGACTGGGGGGCTCAGGTCGCCTATGTGTACGGCAAACACTCGGGCGCGCTGTCGATCGAGCACGCTCTTAGAAGCGCCAAAATCGACTGCACTCCCGAGCTGGTCATGAGTGTGATGACCGAGGTCAAGCGCATCCGCGAGGAGAGGGCTGAGAGAGCAGATTTCGACGACTTTCACCGCACTTACTACCGGCACCTGGCCGATCTTGGGGTCAGCGTGGAGGAAGTGGTCGAGTTGGGGAAGGCACTGAGCAGTCGCGCGCAAGCGAAAGACCTGCTTACAGTCTCGTAATGATCCACCAATTTTCGTGGAGGAGTTGAATGGAACCCGATGCTGAGGACACCCGGGTCTACACGGTCGTCGTCAACGACGAAGAGCAATACTCGATCTGGTGGCAGGGCCGCGACCTACCAGCCGGCTGGCACGATGCAGGCAAGTCGGGCCCGAAAGCTGACTGCCTCAAGTACATAGACGAAGTCTGGACCGACATGCGGCCGTTGAGTTTGCGCAAGCGGATGGAAGCCGCCGAAGCTGCGTCCCGGCAACCGGTTGCCTGACGTCCACGCCGATCGCCGCGGCCGGGCTGAAACCGTTCTGCGGCGCCCGGTCGTCACCATGCTGCGGTTGCTACCCGGGGTCAGCGTCCCTCTCACCCTGAGCCTTGTGCCGGTGCTCTTGATCGGGGGCGTCTTGCCTGTATTGCAGGCGGTCGCGATCAGCGTCGCAATCGGCGCCATCCCCGACGCTACGAGGCTTGGCTTCGGTTCTGCGTCCGGCCAGCGCCTGCTGTTGGGTGTCGCAGTCGCGGCGATCGCGATCGTCGCAGCTCAAACTGTGATCGCCATCAGGAGCGTAATCTCGGACGCCCTTGGCCGGCGCCTCAACGCCAAGCTGCGCGAGCGCGTGATGACAGCGGTGGCGGGTCCCGGGACCATCGGGCAGCTCGACAACGATGAGTTCGATACCAAGGTCGCCCAGGCTCGAGGAATCCGGCTTGGCGGTGTTCTTCCCGGGCAGGCAGTGAACAGCTTCGCGAGCGTCACCTCTGCCTGGCTGACGGCACTGGGAGCAGCTTTGGTTCTGTCGACGTTTCGGTGGTGGCTGGCAATCGCACTGATTGCTGCTTGGGCCCTCACTCGCCATCGGCTCGTGTCGGAGGCAGACAAGTTCCTAACGCTGATCGCCGACCAGAGCCCCGCGATGCGACGGGCTGAGTATTTTCGCCAGCTTGCTCTCACCGCCGGCGCAGCGAAGGAAATCCGGGTGTTTTCGCTGGGCGGCTGGGTCGTCGAACAGTTCCGGCTGGGCTGGCTCGAAGGGTACGGATCGGTCGGAGATGATCGAGAGGGCGGTCGCGCCCGCTTCTGGCTCAATATCGCGGCACTCATGGCGGTCCAACTTGCAGCCTTCATGCTGCTGGCTCAGGCGGGTGCATCAGGAGAGCTTGGCATTGCACGGCTCGCGCTCTACTTGCAAGCGATCCTGACCATGAATGTCCTGGCGCAGTCGTTGCAGGACGACGTCATCATTCGGTACGGACTTGCTGCGCTGCCCGGTGTTACGGCAGTGCAGGAAATGGCCGGCGAGCCCTGGCTCGACCTCTCCGGTTCAAAGTCCCCGAAAGGCCGCCCTGCAACCAGCATCTCACTCCAGGACGTCAGCTTTCGCTACCGAGACAACCAGGCGGACGTCCTCCACGGCTTGAACCTCGAAATCGCCGCCGGCGAATCTCTTGCCATAGTCGGCGCGAACGGCTCCGGCAAGACCACGCTTGCGAAGCTCCTGTGCCGACTCTACGACCCCACCGGAGGTCGCATCTTCGTGGACGACATCGAACTGCGGGAGTTTGATGCACGTGGCTGGCAAAGGCAGGTGGCCGCGGTGTTTCAGGATTTTGTCCGTTACCCACTGACTGCGACCGACAACGTCGCTTTTGGGTCGCTGGCGCACGCCGGCGACCACGAAGCCCTCGAGGACTGCGCTCGAGTGGCGGGCGTACTCCCGGTTATCAACGGCCTACCGAACGCCTGGGAAACCGTGCTTTCGGCTGCCTTCGGTGGGGCCGATCTGTCAGGGGGGGAGTGGCAGCGGATCGCGCTGGCGCGCGCGCTCTTCGCCATGCACGGAGGTGCTCGGCTGCTGGTGATGGACGAGCCCACCGCCAGCATGGACGTTCGATCGGAAGCAGCTTTCTACGACCACTTCCTGGAGATGACCCGCGGCCTTACGACCATTCTTATCTCCCACAGGTTTGCCACCGTGCGGCGAGCGGACCGCATCTGTGTGCTGGAGGCCGGGCGTGTAGCAGAGCTCGGGACGCATTTAGACCTTCTGGCCGCGGATGGCAGATATGCGCGCATGTTCAAAGCGCAAGCGGCCGGCTTCACCGCAGTCGCAGCTGGCGGCGCGGCGGTCGAAGCCGCTCGATCTGAGCCTGAGGCCCGCCTGAACCACGATCTAGTTCACGGCGCCCCAGGAAGGCCTGGTCTGCCGTGAACGTGATCGGAATCAGTGGCCTGCACAACAGCCTCGCTTTCAAGCGGGAGCACTTCCCGAACATCGACGCGAACAGTCAGCGGATCGTACAGGGACTGGACTCGGCAGCCGCCCTGGTGTCAGACGCGGGCGTCCAAGCTGCAGCGGCGCAGGAGCGTTTCTGCGGCGATAAGGGGACCGGGGCATTTCCAATCGACGCGATGCGCTACTGCCTGTCGGCGGGCGGGTTGGCCATCGACAAGATCGACTACGTGGCACACGGATTCTTGTACAGCCCGTCTCCGGTCCATGAGATCGACAGCTACTCGCGCGATAGGTATCGCCGGGTATTTGCTCCTGAGGCCCAGCTGGCGCTGTTGAGCGAGCAGTTCCCCGACATTGATTGGAAGGCGAAGTATGTTCCGGTCCCGCACCACTTAGCCCATGCAGCGAGCTGCTGCTTTCTCAGCGGGTTCCCACGTTCTCTGATCGTGGTTGCGGATGGCATGGGAGAGTGGGAGAGCATGACGATCGCGGTGGCGCGCGATGAGCAGATCAAAGTGCTCCGCAAAGTGCCCGCCATGCACTCGCTCGGAATCCTGTACGGCATCTTCACGCTGTATCTCGGATTCACCATCGGGATGGATGAGTACAAGGTGATGGGACTGGCGCCTTACGGGGACGCCCGCATCTACCTCAACAGGATGATGCAGATGATTCGCCTTGGCCCAGATGGAACCTTCTCGCTGCCGGTGCTGGCCCACGACAGGTCGCCAAACGAGAAAGAGACACATCAGGGAGTGCTGGCATTCCTGACCCAGACATTCGGGGCGGCGAGACAGCCTGAAGAATCCATATTGCAGCGCCACATGGATGTGGCCGCGGCATTGCAGGCAGCACTGCAGACGTGCCTGATGCACGTTCTCGCATGGGCAAGTACGGCAACGCAGGAGCGACATCTTTGCCTTGCTGGTGGCGTCGCCTTGAATTGCACAGCCAACGGCGAGATCTATCGCAGCGGACTCTTTCGCAAGATCTTTATCCAACCAGCCGCTGGTGACGATGGAAGTGCACTCGGCGCTGCGCTCTACGTGCACCGTACCAAGAGGCCGTCGACGCGCCAATGGCGCATGTCGTCACCGTATTGGGGTCCTGAGTTCTCTGAGCGGGAGATTGACGCCAGTCTGGTGCAAGGCCGGTGCGAGGCGGTCCGCTACGGGCGACTCTCCGACCTCGTTGACGACACCGCCCAGCTAGTTGCAGCAGGTAAAGTCGTCGCCTGGTTCCAGGGCCGCATGGAATTTGGACCTCGCGCGCTTGGCAACCGCAGCCTCCTCGCCGATCCCAGAAACCCAGACATGCGGGAGCACCTCAATCGAGTGATCAAGCAGAGAGAGGATTTCCGCCCATTCGCGCCGGCAGTGACTGTTGAGGGAGCATGCACCTACTTCGACATCCGCTCTGGCGATGCGGACATGTTTGCCAACATGCTGATCGTCGCCCCGATCCGGCCTGCGTATCGTTCTCTGCTGCCCGCGGTCGCACACGTAGATGGCAGCGCCCGCCTTCAGGTAGTGAATAGAAGGAGCAACCCGCGCTTCTGGCGACTTCTGCGGGCGTTTGAGCAGCTCAGCGGGCTACCCATATTGCTCAACACCTCTTTCAACCTGCGCGGGCAACCCATCGTTTGCACGCCTGATGACGCGGTGTCGACATTTCTCCGATCTGAGATAGATCGACTGGTCATCGGCAACTACCTCGTGGCGCAGCCCTCCCCATCACCCACAGAACGCTCGCTCCTGCCTATAGCGCACGGGGAATTTGAGGGCGTGCGGGAGCCGGTCGGCCCCGAACCAGCGCGGACCGTGTTGGTTCGATGAAAACGCTGAGATTCATGTTCGAGCTTGTCCCGAAAGCGGGCCTCCGGGCCTGGCTCGTCGCCTTGACAGTGACCGTCTTCTGGGCGGCGTCGACCACCGTAGCCGCAGTGCTGGCAAAGGCGATGATCGACGGGGTCGCGCGGCACGATGTCCAAAGTGCCACCTTGGCGGCTGTCGGCGTCGGACTGGTGGCAATGGGTGGTGCGGCAGCAGGCATCGTCGGCGCCAAGGTGAGAATTCGCCTTCGAGAACGCACCGGCTACCTGGTCGACTCCAGCCTGCTCGAGCTCGTCGGCGGCGCGCCCACGCTTGAGCAACACGAACGGCCGGAGAACCTTGACCGCCTTGCGGTCTTGATGACCCAGCACGGAATCCTGGCGGCGGTTCCCGACCTACTTGTGTTGTCTTGCGCCATTCTCACCCTGACAGTCCTCAACGTCGTGGTCTTGGCCAGCGTGCACCCCGTGCTCCTGCTGCTGCCTCTGGTTGCGCTCCCCACATTGGTTGCTGCTGTGTTCAACCTCAGGCTGGACCAGAGAAGGTCAATCCGCGAGGCGTCCAAGGCCCGATTGAGCAATGAGTTGTTCGTGCTGGCGACTTCCCCATCCGCTATCAAGGAGTTGCGTCTGCTCGATCTGGGGGGCCATTTGATCGGCCGGCACCGGGACCTCCAGGCAGCGGCCGATCACGAGCTGGACAGGGGGCAGCGCAGCGCCGTGCTGATAACAGCCGCAGGATGGTCGGTGTTCGCCGTTGGCTATGTGGCAGCCATCCTCCTGGTGGTCAACATGGCACTCACTGGACAGGCGACAGCGGGTGACGTGCTCCTCACTGTGCTGGTTGCCGGCCAGATGAATGCTTACGTGATCGGCGCCGTCAGCGTACTTGTCGGGCTCTTGCAGAGCGGTGCCTCGATCCGAAGCTACTTGTGGATCCTTGAACAGAGCACAGATTCAGCTGCGCCTCATACGTCCTCGAAGACCATCCCCACTGTGACTAAGTCAGGTTTGGAGCTGGAAGACGTCTCCTTCAAGTACCCGGGAACCGCGCGCGCGGCTGTCGACCGAGTGACGCTGCGCATCCCTGCCGGCTCCACCGTCGCTGTCGTCGGTGAGAATGGTTCGGGCAAAACCACTCTGATCAAACTGCTCTGCCGCCTCTACGAGCCGGATCGGGGGCGCATTCTGCTGGACGGAGTTCCCATCCGCTCTTTCTCACCGGCTGAGTGGCGGAGTTGCATCTCAGCGGCCTTTCAAGACTACGTACATTTCGAGCTGCTGGCGCGGCACGTGGTTGGCATCGGGGATCTCGACAAAATCGACGACAAGTTGTCTGTCCTGACAGCGCTGGACAGAGCCGGAGCATCGAACCTGCCTGACGACTTACCCGGCGGCCTGGAAACTCCGTTGGGGCACTCGTTTGAAAACGGAATCGAGGCTTCGACCGGCCAGTGGCAGATGTTGGCGCTGGGCCGCGCGCTCATGCGGCCGTGGCCACTGCTACTGCTCCTGGACGAGCCCACCGCCAGCCTCGATTCGGACTCCGAGCACGCCCTCTTCGCCCGCTACAGGGCGGCCGCCCGGCGGGCCGGAGAGCTTAAGGGCGCGATTACGGTGCTCGTCTCGCATCGCTTGTTGAACGTCGCGACGGCAGATCTGATCGTAGTCATGCGCGACGGTTGCATCTCGGAGGTGGGTACGCACGATGAGTTGACCAGATACGGGGGGACGTATGCCGAGCTGCACGAGCTTCAGACCCGGCGATACCACTGAGATGGAGACGAACGTGAGCAGGCTTCCTAAGACGCTGGCGCAAGTCTCATGTTGATCCTGGGCGCACGAGATGTCCGCGACATTCTGAACGGACGCCAGCTCGAGGCAGTGGAAATTGTCGAGCAGGCCTACCGCGCTCACGCGTGCGGGCGCACGTCAGTCCCTCACTCGCAGTTCCTTACGTTTCCAGACGATCCCGCCAACCGGATCATTGCGTTGCCGGCGTACGTGAGGAGCGGGCAGGAGATGGCCGGTATCAAATGGGTGTCGTCGTTCCCGGCCAACATCGGGGTCGGAATGGATCGGGCCTCGGCGGTGGTAATCCTCAATTCCAGCACCACAGGGCAGCCGCACGCCATCCTGGAGGCCTCTGCAATATCGAGTCAGCGGACGGCCGCGAGTGCTGCTCTGGCCGCTTCCAAGCTGCACTCGGATCCGTCGGAGCCAGGCGCCGGTTTCGTCGGCTGCGGTGTCATCAACTTCGAGATCGTGAACTTCCTGGTTGCCACGCGGCCGGCGCTGCATAGGCTGAAGACAGAAATGCCTGCTCGCGTTCCCCGATCTCGTAGTGAACATCTCGGGCAGCATCCAGGAGGTCATCCGCCGCAACTCTCTGGTGTCAATCGCCACCACGGCATCGGTGCCACACATCGAGGACCTGCGTGGTTGCCAACCAGGAACGGTGATTCTGCATGTATCGCTGCGCGATATCGCTCCCTCCGAGATACTCGCCTCCGACAACGTCACCGACGACATCGATCACGTTTGCCGAGCGAAGACATCGCTTCATTTGGCCGAGCAGCAGGTGGGACATCGGCGCTTTATTCGCTGCTCTATAGGAGAGATCCTTACTGGTACGGTGCCCGCGCGACGTGATTCGAAGAGTGTGGTTGTCTTCTCGCCCTTCGGTCTCGGAATCCTCGACATCTCATTGGCGACGATGGTCTACCAGAAGGCGCAAAAGCACGGCATCGGGACAGTCATTGGCGACTTCTTGCCTTCGTCGCGGCCCAACGGACAGGTCGCTGCGCCTGGCCCGGGCCGCGAGCTGGCAGGCGGACGCGTTTCGGAGAGATAACACGTTGAGCCAGGGATGCGGCATCTGATCTCGCTTGCCGAAATGAGCGACGGAGCACTTCGTGACGTAATTTCGCGTGGCAGGCAATACTCGAGCAGTCAGGTGCGTGCCGAGAACCAACTCTGCGGTCGCGTCGTGGGCATTTATTTCCGAACATCTTCCACGCGCACAAGGACCGCGTTCTCGACCGGCGCGCTGCGCCTTGGAGCGCGCATTGTCAGTTATGGCCCGCGCGACCTGCAGGAGAACACGGGTGAGTCGATTGAAGACACGGCTCGCGTGTTGTCGCTCATGCTCGAGGCGTTCGTGGCGAGAACAGCCGGCCGCCCGGACGAGCTTCGAGCCCTCGCTGCTCAGAATCGAATGGCTGTGGTCAACGCGATGAGTGCGGACGAACATCCAACGCAAGCGCTGGCCGACTTGACCACCATCCTCTGCCACTTCGGTGTGATCGATGGCGTGCGGGTGCTCTACGTTGGCGAAGGCAACAACACCGCAGCCGCGCTGGCGCTGGGTCTGGCCCGCTTTCCAGGGACGGTGCTCTACCTGCGAACGCCACCTGGGTATGGGTTGGCCCCGGACAAGCTGGCATGTGCCGCGGTCCATGCCTCGAGGTGCGGTGCGAGGGTCGAGGAGCGCCACGATATGGACGCGTTGCCGGAAAAGGTCGACATCGTCTACACCACCAGGTGGGAGACAACGGGAACTACCAAACCGAACAAGAATTGGCGGGTCACGTTCGCCCCGTTCAGCGTGGACCTGCCCCTGATCGATCGCTACCCCGACGCCGTCTTCATGCACGACCTGCCGGCTCATCGAGGCGAAGAGGTAGCGGGCGAGGTGATCGATGGGGCATCCAGTATCGTTTTCGAGCAGGCGCGTAACAAGCTTCACAGCGCAATGGCCGTTCTCGAATGGTGCATGTGCGAGTCCTGACCCCGGTCGAGTAGATGGGTCTCAAACGAGAAGTTCAGGCGACCGCAGCAGCTCCGATCACACTCTCGATGCGACGCAGGCCTTCGTGGATCCGCTCCATCGAGGTGCTACCGGGTAGTGCCGCGACGCCGCCCTCAAACAGCAGCCGCCGCGCCAGCTCGACGTCTGGAATTCCAGTGTCGCGAACGTCGGGAAAGCAGTAGAAAGCGCCTGGCGGTGGCTGGCATCGGAAGCCAGGGATGCGATTCAGCCCTTCCACCATGGCGTCCCGTCGCCGCTGGAACTCGTCGCGCATTTCGGCACCAGCAGCGGCAGAGGCCGGCGAGGTGAGCGCTTCAATGGCCGCAATCTGAGCGAAAGAAGGAGCGCAGAGACCCCCAGCAACCATAAGAGGCTCCAGTCGCCGGGCCAGGTACAGGGGTGCGACCAGGAAACCGAGCCGCCAACCACACATGGCAAATGCCTTGCTCAAGCTGTCCACGCAGATCGTGCGCTCAGACATCCCTCGCACCGACAGGATGGAGGGCGCGCGATCCTTGCTGTAGACGAGACTGCCGTATACCTCGTCGCTCAGGACTGAGAAGTCGTACCGTTCGGCGAGTGCGGCTATCGAAGCCAGCTCACGAGCGTCGAGCACGCTGCCGGTCGGATTATGGGGCGAGTTGAGGACCATGAGCGAGGTGCGAGGGCTGACCTTCGCGCGAAGTTCGTCGAGGTCGATCCCAAATCCGAAATCTTCACGCAGCGACACAGGGACTAGGGTTCCACCGGCGATCTGAACCAGAGCCGCGTAGATTGGATATCCGGGATCGGGCACGATCACCTCGCTGCCTTCCTCTACGAGCGCGAGCATCGTGAACATCAGTCCCTGCGTAGACCCCGAGGTGAAGATCACCTTCTGCGGGGAAATCTCCAGTCCCCGTGTGTCGTGAATGAATTCGGCGGCCGCTACCCGTGCCGGCCACAAGCCACCGGGCGGTGTGTAATGAGTGCGGCCGCTTTCGATCGCCCGCTCAGCGACTTCAACGATATTCCGCGGAGTCGGAAAGTCGGGCTCTCCCAGATCGAGGTGCACGATGTCCCTTCCGCCCGCTTCAAGTTTGTAGGCGGCAGCAAGGATTTCGGTCCCAGCTTCGAATCCGAAGCTGCGGACTCGTGCCGCCAATCTCACGGCTTCTGGCAGGTCGGCTGGAGCATTCATTCCTCTGATCCTCAGATTTCGGTCGTTGACATGATCACGCTACGGCTTCACGTTTCGCGTGTCTATGTCTGGCCAGTTTTTTGGCTTGACCATCTACAGCCATTATTTGAATGATTGGTTCACTGCGATGGTGGGCGACGGACAGCTACCGACCATTGGTCGACAGAGGACCCACACGACCATCGTGGAGCTGACCAATCTCGAGAGAATCTTGAGGGTGCAGCGGCAGTGTCTAGGCGAATTCTCGAAGCAATCGAGGATGCGCTCGGGGATCACGCGATGGATGGTGCGGTGGCAGCGCAGCCGCGCAACGCATGGTCGGCCGAGTGGGGCCCAACGCTGGCGAGGCTGCATAACCTCCTGCTTGACGTGGCCCGAGAAATTGACGAATCGCTTGACCTGCGGCTGGCCAACGTTCCATAGCGCGCGAGACCTATGTGTGGGGCGGGCATAACCGATGGTGGGGGTGCTGCCCAAGACAGTCGTGTTTGTGGAGGCAAGCGATCCTGCGTCTTGGACTGACCAGACACTTCTTCCAGCCGAGGCTGTGGCGTTGGGACGAGATACCGTCGCCAAACGGCGCCGAGAATTTGCAGCTGGTCGAACCTGCGCTCGACGCGCACTGGCCGCACTGGACGTCTACGACATCGCCATTCTGCGGGGCACCAAGGGCGAGCCGCTGTGGCCTCCTGGAATCGTAGGTAGCATCACCCATTGCGCAGACCATTGCGGCGCCGCTGTGGCACGCCGCCAAGACGTTGTCAGCATCGGCATTGATGTGGAGTTCAACCAGGAGCTTCCCGCGAACATTGAGGAGATTGTGTGCACGGCTTCGGAACGGCACCTGGTGAACAGTGCTCCATACGAAGAGGGAATCCACTGGCCGACGGTGACCTTTAGTGCCAAGGAGAGCCTTTATAAAGCATGGTTTCCACTCACGAGACGCTGGCTCGATTTCGACGAAGTTGAGTTGAAGATCGATTGGCGGCGTTACTCGTTCACGCCGTGCTTTGCGACTCGGAACAATCCGCTCGACGCAGACCTCGCGGCAAGGTTTGTCGGCCGATTCGCCCTCAGGGGTCAGTACATATGGACGGCGGTTTTCCTTCCCGCTTAGGCCCACCGCGCCAAGCGCGTCCGATGGCAAGCTCAGCCCGCGGCTGTGCTTGGCTTGCATCGTGCACTGGTTCGACGCGGAGGTCACCTGCGGACCGGTCCTCCACCGCCTTGCCGATTTTGAGCAACCAGTGGCGCGGAGCCAAGATCCAGGCTAGACCGTAGGCGAGATGAGCCCGGGCCGAGATCGTGTCTTCCAGCGTCTCGTCGACGTCAAGGCGGACGTCGACGCCGCGCTGGTGCAAAACCTCGGCGAACCTGCCGCTCTCAGCCCTCGCTTCGGAACCGTCGCAACCCATAAAACTCCCGACGCCGACATACATCCGTCGGGGCAGCGGACCCGTCGCCTGGGCGTACTTCTCTATAAGGGATTCGGATTCTCCGTCAACCTTCCCCTGCCACCAGCTCGAGTCTTTCACTGACTTCGGCGTACCTGACTGGAACGGTGGCGATATGGTGATGACGTTTGAGAAGCAAGTCGGCGCTCGCAGCCCTGCATACGCCGCAACGAGCGCTCCAAGGCCGGCCCCAGCGATGACCTGGCCCTCGGTTCCGATAGCAAACCGCGACTCGAGGAGGGGAACAAGCTCTTCGACCAGGAACTGTACGAATGCATCGGGGGGCGAGAAACAGCCGTGCTGGTTTATGAGCGCCGCGACGAACGGAGGACTCGCACGATCGGCTGACAGATTGTCGAATATGGTTTGCGCTCGCCACCAGCTCTGGTGGCCATCGATGAGGACGACGAGCGGGTAGTTCTGGCCTCGCTCGTAGCCGGGCGGATAATAGACAGAGACCCTGCGGCGCTTGCCCAAAAGCTTGCTTCTCAACTGCAAGTCCTGCGTCGCACCAACCAAGGTGCCAGGACGCACCTCCATAGAGGGCACCGGGCGGGCATCTGGCAGCGTAAGAATGGAGACGATGAACTTTCCCCGCTGCGACGTGAGGTCGCGCGTTTCCATGATTGGGTTGAGCGGGTCCGCTTCCGCATCGTCGATCGGCAGGGAGTAGGCGCCGAAACTTTTGGACCTGACCCTTCTGCCAGCGTTGGGAAGGTACCGGTACGAAACCCGCGTTGTGGCCGGCATCGTGAAGCTGGCGGCGAAAAGTTGGCTGTCGCCGATCCGATCCAATGGCGCACGACTACCGTGGAACACGGGAGAGAGGACGCCCACACTGTCCGCGCCATCTTTGGCGTGATAGACAAATGTCACGATGCACCGCGCAGGGTCGACGGTCGGTTCGACGATTGGCCCGGCGGATTCGCGGGCCAACTTGAGCAGGGCCGCTGCGCCCCCGATCGCCAGTGCCGCCTTGGCATCTGGCCCGATCTCATCCGCTACAGTCGCCACGCGGTCACCCCCCAGTAGTAGTCGTCGTCGTCGTGGCGGCTTCCCTTGGTGTGCCACCGTCCTACGATGGCGTCCCCTGCCCGACAACCACTGTTGCACTGGAGGTGAACCCGATCAAGCCTTGAGGTCGAACAGCCTCAGATAGTTCCCAACCAACTTCCGGCGAGGTGTGACATTGGGTCCCGCGCGCGTCCTCTTATATATGGGATGCTTTTGTTTGCCGTTCAGGCGGTTGTCATCGCCGGCCTGATGATCGGCCGAACTCCCGAGTACCTCGGAAAGAAAATCGAGAGGCGCGAAATGCAGCTAGCCATGCTGGCGAACCTGGTCGTCCCGACGTTCGTCCTCACGCTCGTGGCGGTGTCGGCGCTATTACTCTTGGGACCTCAAGCATCTCCAACCCGGGCCCGCATGGTGAGGTGCGCAGAAAGTCCATCGCACCGCGCGAGCGATCGACAAAGGGGGCCTGCCTAGGCTGATTTGTCAGGATGAGCTGCGGCCAGCGCTTCGAGCAACGCTGCGACAGCGCGAGTTGGTGACCTCGTCCGTTCAGGCGGCGCGAAGGTATTCGTTGATCAGTCCGTAGAGGCATTGCTTACGCAGCACCGGACCTGAGCCGTGCGCGGCCGCCGGCTGAGGCTGGTGAAGGTCAAGCGCAAGATGGGGTCGCTCGCGGTTGTAGTGATCGATGTACTGCCGCAGAACCGACTGCAAGTGGCGCTCGCCGAAGATGAGCAGCCAGTCCAGGGCTTCGTGGCGCAGAGTCTTGATCATGCGCTCGCAATGGGCGTTGGCTCTCGGGCACCGGAAGGGTGTGAGGGCGACCCTGGCGCCTTCGCCGCGGAGCACCTGATCGAACTCGTCGACGAACTTGGCATCCCGATCGTGGATGGCCAGCTGGACGGGAGCCTCGAGTTGGTTCAGCTCCCAGCTCAGGTTTCTGGCCTGTTGAATGACCCAGGCGCCGTTGGGATGGGCGGTGCAGTTGGCGTAGAGGATGCGCCGGCTTCGAGGCCACACTCGTCGAGAGCTACGAGGACTGGGGCCTGGAGGCGGGCGCCGGGGCTATCGCCCGGCTGCTCGAGCGAGGGCGGGCTTCACCGCCATGTTCGCGACCTGCTCGCCATCGGCGCCATCACGGCCCTGCGGCAGCGCGGATTGCGGGTGCCCGCTGACGTCTCCGTTGTCGGCTATGACGACATTCCTGTCGCGCGCTTCGTCGAGCCCGCCCTCGGCACCATGCGCCAGCCCATGCGCGAGGTCGGACGCACGGCACTGACCGTGTTGCTGGACGGTCAACAAGGGCCGGTTCAGAGGCGGGAGCAGATTCTGCTGCCGGCCGAGCTCATGGTGCGGGACTCGACAGCGCCGGCCACGGCCTCCACAACCGCCTCCGACCGGCTTTGATGGCGCCAAGGGCCAACCCCCACCCCGAGCGATGGGTGGGGAGCGCTCGGCGCGAACTTACCTTTGAGGACCGATCCCGCGAGAAAGTTGGTGTTCGCGGGGCGATCCGCAGTTGGAATGAAAGCCTCGCGCGCGTCCTCTACTAATGTGTACTAATGTGCCCGAGCGCGGTTGGCTAGCTTTGATTGCGATAACTTGCTTCAGTACCTATCGTGACCAACGGACACGACCACTGACTGGTTGGTTACAGCTCGGCGGGGCCGATGATGTTCACGAGGCCGGAGCCGGCCGCTTTCAGCTTTGCATCAGTCGTCAGGAGTCGACACCTCAGCAAGCAAGCGAGGGCTAGATACTGGGCGTCATAGGTCTTAGCCCATCCCAAGCGGTCCGCAACCCGCCAGGCCTCCTCGATCAAGCCCTTGGGCCGCCGCGGGCTGACGTCGGCAGCAGTGAGCCGGTCGAGAGCAATCGTGGCAAGCTCACCAGTAATCTCCCGCCGCCAGCGCAGCTCATGCAATACCGACGACGCCTCCGACCACATCAAATGGGGTGCGATAAGCTCCTCTCTCGCTAGCGCTCTCAATCCCACTTCGGACAAGCAAGCTGTGATCACGACCGCAGCATCAACAACCAGCACGTCAGCGGGCGGCGCGCCGATATGCACCGTTGGCAATATTCCTCGAGCCATGAGCTGAAAGGTCTTGGTTCGTCCGATGCCTAGTCGACGCGACACCTGATCGCAGTTGAGCAGCACCGTTTCAGATGGCGAGGGAACCGGTTGCGACGCCGGTCCCCCCGCACCCCCTCCGCGTCGACTAGGGGACATAACAGCTGGATCGATGGGCAGACGCGGACGGGTCATGGACGAGGTCGCCGATTGAGACGGGCGGTGATCTTGGAGCTGATGTGGGGGCCCAGTGGTCGGGTCAACGGGCGTATTGCGTTCCGGGCGCCGCCCAGCAGCCTGCCCGCCGGAGCTATCGAGACTGCGGTGCCGGCCCAGCCACGGGCGATCGATCCTGCTGAGCCGTGAGCAAAGCGCAGGGCGGAGAAGATCACGACCGGCGAGAAGGCGGCGATCAAGAGCACAGCGACCCCGCTTGCCATCCAGTTCTCGGTGGTGTCAGTGTCCGTCGGCGAAATGAGAGCCACCACCACCAGGCGAAAGCCGACATAGACCACGGTTGCAACCACGAACTTGGACAAGAGGAGTCCAACCAGGAACTCGGCG
>WNFJ01111015.1_pt1 | contig 19870 bp, 15 predicted proteins | sample 5400461 | NCBI WGS metagenome assembly WNFJ01 (sample SAMN13153349, study PRJNA577476) | soil metagenome | isolation source: 115 cm saprolite on Douglas fir-dominated hillslope | place: USA:California | collected 2013-09-17
TCCGTCGACAATCTCGGTGCGCTTCTCGCCTTTGCCATAGGCGTAGACGCCCGCATAGAACGGGTTCTTGAGCACTGAGATCACATTGCGATAGCGGATCGGCGTCGATTCAAAGGCGACCAGCCTCTTGCCGTCGGAGGGCCGTGGGAAGTGGACCTGCTCGGCGAGCATTGACAGCAGTACCTGACGCGCACTGCCGAGCTGGCGGAACCGGGCAAAGATCAGCCGCACCACTTCCTGGATCCGCAGATCGGGATCGAAGCCCAGACCAATCTCGCGATGCCAGATGTAGCCAATCGGCACGCTGATGCGCAGCTCGCCGCGCCGCGCCTTGGCGCGGGCCGCGTCGAGCATGCGGGCACGCAGCACGCCGAGTTCAAACTCGCTGATGCTGCCTTTCATGCCAAGAAGAAGCCGATCATTCGGTCGGCAGGGGTCGTAAACCCCATCCAGGTCGATCACTCGAGCCTCGACCAAGCCACAGAGTTCGAGCAGATGGTGCCAGTCGCGGCCGTTACGAGCGAGCCGGGAGGCGTCGAAAGCCATGCAACCAGCCGTTCGAAGCCGGGCCGCGCCACCATCCCACTGGCGGAGCGGCCGAGATCGTCATCGATCACCTCGATGTCGTGGAAGCCCCGTTGCCGCGCGACATCAACAAGCTCGTACTGCCGCCGCTGGCTCTCGAGATTGGTCTGGACCTGCGCCTGGGTAGACTGCCGAATATAGACCACCGCCTTGCGCTTCAGCACTGCCGCAGGCAGAAGCTCAGCGCTGGTCATCTTCACGCTCCTCGACCGCGATGTTGGCGGCTTCCAACAGGAGACTGGCCAGCCGGGCAACCGCGACCCGGCGCTCCGAGGGGGTCATCCCGCAAAACCTTGCCGAATCGAATGCGATGCTGAGCTGGCGCGGGGCCGCGGATAGCACCGCCGGTGCGGACGAATTCCTCATGTTGCTCCTCTGGGACGATGGTCGGATCGTCCCGGGAGCTTCGTCTGAAACCGCGCTCGACCAGCAGCTGATGCAGCTCAGCCAGCGCCGCCAACTTGACGCGCGGCGCACCGAGCGACATTCCGGCGCAAGCGGCAGGGTCGAGCATCCATGCCGCCACCACGATGACTACGCCGGGCGTTACCTCGATATGAACGACATCGCCGCCGGCGCGCCGCTCGACATATTGGCGCCGAAGGCGGCGCCCATAGAGTGGATGCCAGCGATAATGGACCTCGACCTCTTGCCCGATATGGGCAGAATGACCGGGCGATTGCCATCGGCCGCCGCGCGTGGTTATTCGCCGGCTCCGATCGGGGTGGAGAACGGGCCGCTGCGATGTTCACCTTGATCGAGACTGCCAAGCTCAACAACGTCGATCCGCAAGCTTGGCTCGCCGATGTTCTCTGCCGGATCAATGATCACCCGGCTGCCAAGTTGAATCAGCTCCTGCCCTGGCATTGGAAGAAGTCTCAAGCCTACGCCGCCGTTGCTTGATCCGACCCGGCCGCGGTGCTCGTCGGAGGCTTACATCTATTCCCTAATTGTTACGGCCAAACTCAACGGCGTCGATCCCCAAGCCTGGCTCACGGATGTGCTGCGTCGCATCGCCGATCATCCGCCTTCCCGGCTCGACGAGCTGCTGCCCTGGCACTGGAAGCGGCCCGAAATCCCCGCCGCTGCCGCCTGACAATCCTCCATCACGGCCTTGGCCGGATGGTTACGAGAAATTAAGTGGATTACTCCAATCGGAATCTCACTCTGTATTACGGTAACGGTAAAGACGTACATGCTCCGCCGTCATGCTGTCGATGAATTCGCTGTCCAGCACATAAATCTTGGCCAACTCACCTTCCACAATATCCTGGACTTCGGGAGGGATGAAAAACAACGGAGAGTCGGTGACTACAATGTAACTGGGCCGCAAGCTCATGACGCGCCGTACCTCGGCTGCTAACTCGGGTGCGGTGATGTCCGCCGGGAGGAGGACATAGCGGGTGGGCGGTGGCGCATCTGCCAAATAATAGATGATGGGTTCGTAGTTGAAAACATAAACCGTGCCGGCCCTGCTGGAGGTGGCGATGCGATCGGCAACGAGCCGAGGCACGTCGTGCAAGGTCCGTCGTTGCACCCTAGTCATGTCGACAGCGTCGCCGTACGCTGCGGGAATGAGCAAGAACAGCGCGAGACTGGCTGCAAAGATAGCCGAGCTTCGTCCCCTCTGCCGAGCCATCGAGACAACCGCAAACGCCGCCAGCAGGGACAGCGGCGCAATCAGCGTGTTGAAGTAGTGTGGCCAAAATTTCATGGGTAGAACCACATCGAGTCCGGCGGCGACCAGCCACAGCACGACCCAGACCAGAGCGGCGGCAACCCATGGCTCCGTCCGTCGCATCCGCCATCCGCGAGCAAGACCTATAGCACCGCCAAATACCAGCGGGAGCAACGGCGCGGCACCTCGGTGGAGGCCATCAAGCAGCTGGTGGGTGTCGGGCAGGACACTAATATAAGCAGCGTTCGCGGCAATATTCGCATTCACGAAAGCGCCGAGTATACCCGCCGACCAGCAATACAGGATGACGAGACCCGTCGGGATCAGGCCCGCCACGATTAGCAAAAGACCATGGCCGAACACTTGTCGCCATGACACCCACCGCAAGAATACCAGCAGCAACAGACCGGAGCAGAGCAAAACCGTTTCGGGCAGCACTACGTATTTGAACTGCAGGCCCAACCCCAGCATCAGCCCCGCAGCGCAGACGGATGCTGTATGGAGCCGCCCAACTGAAGCCGCCGTCATCGCTACCCGCCAGAGAATATAGGCCGCCGACGCCACCAGAAAATTAGTGAACAGCTCAGTATTGGCCGGCAACGATTGGTACCGGTTCATGTAGATGATGTACATGATCCCGGCGAGAAGCCCCACGCTCGGTCGGAACAGCAAACGTGCCCCGAACAGATACAAAACGGCGGCCATGGCAGTGACCGCCAGAGTACCCGCGAGACGCGCGGCAACAAGGGTATCGCAGCCGATCCAGGTAAGGACCAGCAGCAGCGCGGGGAGTCCGATGGGATGCTGGTCCCACACGGACACGTAAGGAAGCGCGCCCTGAAGCCAACGCTGCACTATGACAAGGTAGAGGCTCTCGTCCCAATCGATCACCGATACTCGGAAGCTGGCTGCCCTTAGGGCAAAAGCGGCCGCCATCAGCAGCGCTAGCGCCGCGATTGACCGAAGGTTCCAGATACACTCTTCACCTATTCGGGATTCGGTCCCAGGTAAAGGCACGCAGCCACTCGATTGCGGAATGCCGAACTTGATCCGGCTTACCATTTAGCAATCCTCACCGACCCATTACGGAGATCAGTAAACCAGCGTTTGTTGCTGTGCGGGTGACGCGTTCAAGGTGCACGGACGTTGCCGTTGGGCACAAGGTGAAGTCCATCAGCTTCCTTCGTTTTGAGAAGATACTCGGCTCTTACCGCGCTGAAAACAAAACGCGCCACCAGGACCGGCGTATCCGGCACGACAATGTCATCAGGCCGGATTGGCGCAAGGGGCGTGGAGCGGGCTGTCTTAATTCGGCGTCTGTGACTTTCCATTTAGTCACGGGACAGAAACCTAAACCGGCATTCGCTGGATTCCGGTGTACAGACAGCCGATGTCGGACGTGAACCGGAGACTGAAGCCAACTCAACATGCCTCGTGGGTCTGAGGCGAGGCCTCGGTAGGACTTGGAGCTGAAGACGCGCCGCGGTGGCGGAGAAGGTGCGGCATGACAGCAGAGTGCATCTTGATCGCATCCTCATGTTGGCCCACTGATCCGCCGCGTCGCCTCTGCTCGAGAGCCACGGAGTCGAACCGGCGGATTCTCACGGCTACCTAATGGAAGGCCCACGTCCTGCAAAATGCCAGCCGCAAACAAATCGAAAGAATGGGGCTTAACTCCATAATTAAATAGTGCCGTTCCGACAGCCCTGTCCTCGAAATATTCTAATTCAAAATACCTCTCATGTATTAATGAAATCTTCGCCATCGCATTCACCGCCCCCGCATTCAACCAATATCCCTCTCCTCCAACGTAAGCAGCGGTACAAAAAAGTCCATCCGGCCGGACATTGATATCTTGATCGCTGCACTTCCCGAAGTGCCAGTACGAACAGCCAAACGGGTAAAGTTTTGTATTGATCCTTCCGCCATGCATGTGGCGGGACATGATCTCTTCTATGAAATACTTTAATTTAAATACATCTATGCAAACCGAATCGTCATCAACCTTGAGGATCGGCATGTTCAATGGGCAAAGGCCGAGAAACAAGAACGCCTTGGCTACCTTCCCAGGAAGGCCTTCGTACTTGTCATTGGCCGGAACAAAAAGAATCGATCGCGCATCATCGAAGGAATAGCGGTATTCCGAAGCAGTTTCGTCTGCAACAACGATAACGTTGCCAATCTTCCGGGCGTTATCGTGAAACGAGTTGCAAGACTGCTCCGCTCGAGGGATGCTCTCCCGGTGCGAAATGTGCACGACCAAGCAATCTGATCCGGAAAACCGCCGGGTGAATGTTTCGAGGGCAGAGCTATTCCATCTATGAAACAGCTCCGAAAAAAGGGTAATGGGATCACCCTCATCGGGCACTATCTGGACCGCATACTTGGCGGAACGTAACGCTCCTTCCAAATCCCCGCATGCAAATCGCTGAATGCAGTCAAAGAGACATTGTTCCGCCCAACTCACGCCAACTTGGCCGTTATTGTCGCGTCTCGCTCTAGTCGGCGTCACGTCCGGTGGTAAAGAGTAGATGCGTAACAAACGTTCCAGTTCCATACTACATGACTTGGGCTTGATCGCCAACCTCTTGAAGATGAAAGGGACAGGGGAAATCGGGTACCGCAGTTCCACGGAGCCCCAATGAAGATAGTGCGCCAGCGGGTTCATCCCCGCCATAGCAACGTCAGGATGATGCTCCAGATACCAGACTGTCTGGAATCCTTCGCTGGGGTCAAGACCTTTGGCGGCGCCCCAACGCACGTAGTGACTGAGCGGGTTCATGCCCGCCGCCAAAACATCCGGATTTCGTTCCAGATACCAGTCGCTGTCGAAAAGCGGGTTGGGGTCCCGACCCTCCGCGGCACCGATACGGATATAGTGAGCCAACGGATTCACTCCTGAGGTACCGACGTCGGGATTTTGAGCAACGTACCAATCGGTGTCGAAGAGCGGATGAGGATCTCGCGCCTCTAACCACCCCAAGCGACAGTAGTGACTCAGCGGGCCGCCCATGGTGTCCGCAACATCTGGATAGCGTTGCCGATACCATTCGGCGTCGAACAGTCCAGATTCCTTACAAATCCGCTCGTCGTCAGAGCGGGCCACCTCGCTTCGAACCTGATGCAACGACCATAACCGCATGAGACTCCCTCAACTTTCGGGGTTGTGTTGTTTGTCAGCAGTGCTCAAGTGTCTGCGCGGTTCTTTGGATGCGCTGAGCGAAGAAGGACCGACAACCCGCCGGGATCCGAGGCACGAGATCCGCAAGTTCCCAAAGAAATCGCAAGTGAGACATGTCGCGCTTCTCCCAAGCCGCCGTCATGTCTTCATTCCAAAAATCGGCCATGCGCCGTTCCATTTCTGCTGCGATTGCTGAGCGCCCAGCGGCTCGCTCTTGCTCACAGTAGTTCCGGCGGAAGCGATACACGGCTGCAAGCTGATTCTCCAGCTGTTTACTTTGCTGTGCATCGTGCCAGCGCCAACGACTTGTTACCTCGTGAGTGCAGGTAAAAAGATGATGGCGCGAGAGGCGTAGCCATAAATCAAAATCCACCGAGTACCGCTCTTGCTCATTGAATCCTCCGATATCGAGCAGAGCGGCTTTGTAGGTCATCGATCCTATCGTGGTGTGTACCCAATCGCGGTAAGCTGCCCAGAATACGTTGGAGGGCTCGCCCTCCGGTACATAACCTCGAATCAGCTCGTTTCGCTGTCCGAAGCGCTGGACTGCGCCAAACGCAGAGGTGGCCTGTGGGTAGTGGTGAAGGAGCTCACTGAGCGTGCTCACATGGTGCGGGAGCCAAACATCATCTGCGTCCAGCCAGGCGATTAGGTCACCGGACGCACGCCTGAGACCCGCATTACGCGAGTAACCCTCCCCCCGGTTTGTGCGATTCCGAATTACTACGGCCCCGTGCTCCTGCGCGATCTCGGCCGAGGCGTCCGTCGATGCATCGTCGACGACGATGATTTCTTGAACAGGAAGCGATTGCGCCTTGATCGACTCCAGTGCCTCGGCGAGCCATCGCGCGCCATTGTAGCATGGGACAATCGCGGAAACAGTCGGAGAGCCTCCTTCGGCAGCGCCGAAATGAATGTAGTGAGTCAGCGGGTCCATGCCGGAGCTAGCAACGTCCAGATTGCGCTTCAAATACCACTTGCTGTCGAAAAGTGGATTTGGATCCCGCCCTTCAGCGCTTCCGCAGTGTATGTAGTGACTAAGCGGGTTCGCCCCCATCGCGGCGACTTCCAGGTTGCGTTCGAGATACCAATCGCTGTCGAAATTCGGGTTGGGATCGCGGCCCTCTGCCGCGCCCCAACCAATATAGTGCTTGAGCGGGTTCATGCCTGCCGCGGCAACGTCGGGATTACGCCCGAGATACCAATCACTGTCGAAGAGCGGGTGGGGATCTCGACCTTCCGCGGCGCCCCTGCTGATGTAGTGGGCTAGCGGATTGATGCCACATGCGGCGACATCCGGGTTGTGTCGCAGATACCAGTCGCTGTCGAAGAGCGGGTGGGGATCTCGGCCTTCTGCGGCGCCCGTCGTGATGTAGTGGGTTAGCGGGTCGATGCCAGCCGCAGCTACATCCGGGTTGCGTTGCAGATACCACTCACGATCAAATAACCCTGATGGTGCACAGACTTGCTCTTCTTCTCGAAAGAGTCGGCCTAGTCTTCTCAGTCGGGATGATCGCTGTCCGACAACCCAAGCGATTGAATGGAAGCACGGAATCCGCGCAAGGATCGTCTGCACTGTGCGTCGCGCTCGCACGATTAGTTTCAAGAGCCCACAGCGGCCGAGACGAGATGTCACCGGGTACTTCCCGGAACGAACGTCGTGGCGTATCTGAACCCAGCTTTAGCTGCAACGAACGGAAGCAGTCGTTCGAGCGCATGCAGCATCGTTCCGTCGTAAGGAAGCGGCTCCGGCGGATAGTCCTCCCATCTCAAACCAAGCGAAAAGAGCGGCTGTAGCGCGGCAGGTCGCGCCCAAAACATGGTCCCATTCGGAAAATCAAAGTGAGTGGGCAACGCGCCGGTTATCCCCATGCGTCGTGCAAGATCCTCGGCAATTGGGCGGTTCTCATTCCAGTCGCTAAGATGGGGGTCTTCCGGAAACACAAGACCCAGAGTGGAATCGCTCGCAAGAGCATCGATGATCGTGTCAACCATGGGGAACAACGGGCCAATCAGGTGGTGCCAAAGGAAGTCACGCCAGCCATCTCCTAGACCCGGACTGAGCGCGCTACGCTTTCCGTGCACGTGGCCAATGACATCATATTGCCGAAGCTCGTCGACGGACAGCAAAGGTCCAATATCCCGCCCACGATTAGGTACCACATTGATCACAGCGCTAGGCATATCAAATTTGGTCAGGGTTTCCTGCAAAATGGTTGCGTCCTCGTTCCGGTTCGTTGTTAAATATAGATCGCACTTTGTGTGGTTTACGGTAAGACACCGCAATAAGTCGCCGAGCAATTCCGGGTAATGGAAATGTCCGTGGATGGCAGCACGCAGGTTCGACGTACCTATTGGCTTCCTGTCTTCCGGCCGGATGACCAAATGAGTCCAGCGGCCCTCGGGGCGCCCCGTTCTGACAAAATGTGCCAGCGGATCCTCACCGATTTCAAAGGTCAGGCTCTCGGCGGCATAGATGAACGGGTGAAAGCCATCCAATGGGCGACGGAGCATCAGGCCGGCGTTAGGTTGGTTCCACTTCGATAGCAATTTCGATCGATGTAGGTACTTATGAGCGGCGGCCTCGTAAGTTGAGAAGGCGAAAGAATCGCCGAGAAACAGTTGCGGATTGAAAGCCTTGTTTTCCACGATTAACGACGCGTCTCGTTCAATCGAACGATTGCGCAAGAAAGTCTTACCGGCCAAAAAATCGATCGCGTCCGTGTAACTATTCATGTCGAACATCGACCTAGCGAATCGTTCGATTTCGTCGGAGAGTCGACCAAGCCGGACGGGGTCCTCCGCGAGTTCGTTGACAAGTCGAGCCGCTGCGTCACAGTCGAGATAAGCAACAACTAAGTCACGCGTCGCCGCGTTTTGTGCCAACAACTCAGCAAAACCACTGGCCCTATCGAAGCAAACCACGGGCAGCGCCCTCATTGCGGCTTCAATCGCAACGTTCGGCAGCGGATCCAGCCGTGACGTAAGCAGGAACAGATCGGCGCTCGCGTAGATCGGTTCCGGATCGGCGACTGCGTCGAGGATTTCAACCGAATCGCGAAGATCGGAGCGGTTGATCTGATCGCGAAGGTAGGCCGAATAGGCCATATCCGAATCGGGAAGGTAACCATCTCCCAGCCACCGGAAGGTAATCTTCCGCTTGTGCTTCATACGCTGAACCGACGAGGCGATCGAGATGAAGAGATCCACGCCTTTTCTGATCTGTACACGTCCTATGCCGACGACAAGAAACGTGTCCTCATTTTTTTCAACTAGCCTCCGATGCACCGATCCTTCGCCAGTCCACTGGCATTCGTCGATGGCTTGCGGGGGAATTTCGCACTCACCTTGCGGGATCACAACGACATCGCGGAGGGCAAGGAACGGATACTCAGCGATCGAAGATTTGACGACAATATCAGCAGGAAAGACCACCGCCGAGGCGGTCAAGTAGACCTGATTGAGCGTACCGACCGGTCTGGTATATTCCGCAAACTCGTGTACGAGTGCGATGACGGGAACACCGGCTTCCTCGAAAGCAGGGATGAAAATCCGAGTTTCCACGCTGTTGGCAATGGCGTATTTTGGGCGATATCTCAAAATCAACGCCTCGACGAAGGCTCTAAACTCGGCCGCAGCACTCTCCATTGCTTGCGGGAGGCTTACGACCGCAGCGGCTTCTTCCTCGAACGCGGAAAAGAGGCGCCCTCCGGCCCGTAACAGAACTACCACGTTGTAGCGGTGCTGAAGCTTTTTGACCAGATTCCAGGCCAGGATTGGCGCACCTGTTCGGGATGCTTCGTGGGCCATGACCACAATAGTGTCAGAAGTCTCCTTGAAGTCCTTCTTTGCAAATACCGGTCTAATTGCCGCCACGGGCTGTCTCTGCAGACAGTCATGTCCGCTGCTCCCGACTAGGTCGAGACCTCTCCCGATTGTTTCGCGCAGCAGGAGTTCATTCCACTTGGTTTTGATCCAGCGCAGCGGTCGCGTCAATCTCCAGGATGTGGACAGCAAAATCGCCGAAAGTTGGGCCTCTGCCTGACGCCTCGCCTCACTCAATTGCTGGATTCGGATCGCGGTATCGCGATCGCGCATCGTGCACCAAGTACTTGTCGCCTGATCATTCTCATCGACCATTCTCGCTCCGCAGTTTTCTGAGGTTGTGTGGCGGGACCTGTCCTTCAGAGCATGTGACGCGGGTTCGAGAGAACAGTTTTGCCCGGTTCGGATCGCACGGTAAAGGTGCAACAGGAGAGAACATGATCCTTTGGGTCGACCCGCAGGTGGCCTGCCGGAAAATCGGTCCAACCATCATGTCGATCTTCAGGTGCCGAGTTCTAGTTCAGAATACGGGCCAACTTGAGCACTTGAGCAACATCGAGCGCAAAAATCATGCTATCTCAATCGGCAATGGTGGCACGCTTGGGGCCTGTCTAGTCCATCGGACGTTGCCTACGACTATGATTGCTTCGCAACGCTATGATTGATCAGAGACCGTGGCCGACCTTCACACCTCGCCCAGTGAGAGACGAATGGTATATCCACGTCGAATGGCCAGATGGTCGGTTCGAACCCATCCAACATTTCCGGTCAGAGTCGGAAGCTCGACATTGGATCGTCGAAAACTCTGAGCGATGGCTCAGGGTGAGGGGCTTCATCCTATGAGAACTTCGGGGTGGGCGGCCTCGCCAGAGCCTGGCGCAGCGGCCGTATGCCGGTCTCGACGCGGTCTCCTGATGGGTCGCGATCCGGCTGTCGGGTTCCGACGAGGATTCTTCCCGATAAGGTGCGAGAGGACGGGATCATCTACAGCCAGCCGGTGCTGATGGCGGCTGCCCTCGACTGGGGGCCGGCACCAGATTCTCGACGTCGAGCTCGCCCGATTGCGAGAGCGGGTCGCTTCTCCTACCCGGATGCGGCCAGTTCGACAACCAAGCGCTCAAATAGGGACGGGCGACAACCCAGAAAAGCTTGCGCAAGAGATCGGAAATCCACCGCATCCTTGTCATCGATTAACCAGTTTTCTAAACTCTTTAATCCGTAATCGATTCCGAGCCGGTTATGGTCGCCCCAGGAGGGCGTGCTCGCGCCAGGGCCGCATCACACGTGGGGGAAATGCCAGGCCAAAATTTTCCCGATCCACGGTAAGGTTTGGGTTGTAGTAAGGATCGTGCGTAATCACCGCGGCCCAGCGCTCCGCTAAGTACTTCGTCTCGCGCCTGAAGCGCTCGACCTGCTCCGGAGCTAGATCGGAACCCCGCGACACCGATTCCCAATGGTAGAGCTCGGCAAAGGGAGTCCACAGGATACGATAGCCGCGTTCCCGTATGCGCAGGCAAAGATCGACATCGTTGAACGCCACTGCGAGATTGGCCGCGTCGAGCCCGCCCACTTCGCAGAAGACCGCCTTGCGCAGTAGCATGCAGGCAGCTGTCACCGCGGACAGGTTCTGCGTGAGCGCGAGGCGGCCGCCATAACCCGGTGCAGAACGCTTGAAATGCCGAAACGCATGTCCCGCCGCCCCGCCCAGTCCGACGATGATGCCGGCGTGCTGAATGCGATCATTGGGATAATAAAGCTTGGCTCCGACAGCGCCGATCTCCGGGCGCAACACGTGGGAGACCATCTCCAGCAGCCAGTCCGAATGAATGACTTCAACATCGTTGTTAACCAAGCCAATAATATCGTGGCTCGCTTGCCCGAGCGCGAAATTGTTGATCGCCGAAAAATTGAACGGCCCCGGATATCGGAGCACTCGCACCCGCGGCTCCGCTTGGAGCCGGACGAAATAGGCCTGAGTATCGACGCGCTCGCTGTTGTTATCAGCGACCAGCACTTCGAGATTGGGGTAATCGGTGGCAAAGAGCAGTCCGTCGACGCAACGCTGCAACAGATCCACTCGATCACGCGTCGGCACGATCAACGACACGCCCGGCCGCGGCTCGGGGACCAGATAACGGACCCGTGCAGAGTAGGGCGGCAGCGGGGTGACCGCGGCGGCAATCCTGGTCCGCAACAGGTGCTCGCGAAGCGCGCGGCATAGCGATTCCCGAGCCGCGGCCATACGCTCCGAGCCGCGGCGCCGGTGATAGAGTATGCTCGGAATATGCCGGATCCGGTCGGCGGTCGTTTGCTCGCTGGCGCGCAACACCAAATCGTATTCCTCCGCCCCCGCAAAGCCGCGGCGGAAACCGCCGACCCGCTCTACCAGGGTGCGGCGGTACACGGCAAGCCGCCCGATCATGTCGCAGCCCCGCACCAGATCGGGGTTCCAATCGCACTTGAAGTGCGGGCGGAAGCGGCGGCCGCGGGGCCCGATCGCGTCTTCATCGGAATAGAGCAGGACAGCGTCGGGATGTTTCTCCGCTTCTAACGCGACCACGTAGAGAGCATAACAAGCCAGCTCGTCTCCGACCTGCACCAGCCCAACCAAGCGGCCTTCCGCGAGGGCGAGCGCGGCGTTCGCGGTGTCGGCGAAGCCGGCGCCGCTGTCGCTCTGTGCCAGCTTGATTCGGCGATCACCGTAAGTAGCTGCAATCTTCGCGGCTACGGCGAACCCCGCGGGCTCGACGCCCATGCACAACTCCCACTTCGGATAAAGCTGGCCGACGATGCCGTCGATCGTCTGCTTTAGCGAGGACAAGTCGTGGGTGGCAACCGGCATTAGCACCGAGATCAGCGGGCGGGCGGTCATGTGGCGGATGTGCTCTGTGATCTCGACCGCGTCTTGGGGCACGAGCTTATCGTAGCTCCGGACCCACACCCGGTAGGTTTGCAGCGAGGGAAGGATTCGGCTCACCGTCGCCATCACGCCGCAGCGGCGCAGATAGCGCAGCCCGCCCGGGATCCGGCGCCATCGCAGAAGATCGACGCGCTTTTCCCTAGCCGGGTAAAGGGATGGATTGGCAATGGCGGCGACCGCGGAATTGTTTCCCGGTTCGCCTGCCGCGACGGCTCGCCGCCTCACGCCGACTTCGCCGTGGCCGGAACCGCGCCGATTCCCAACGCGGCAGCGGCCAACGGTATCACCGCATCCGGGCTGTAGCGCGCCAGCGCGCGGGCCTTGGCTGCCTCGCCCATCTTCTTCCGGAGGGCTGTGGCGAGAACCAGCCTTTCCAAGGCGAAGCGCCATTCGTCGTAATCGCGCACCGCGCAGCCGTTGACCCCGTCCTCGATCGCCGTGGCGAAGGGCTCGGTCGCCGATGCGATAGTCGGCACCCGGACCAGCGCGGCCTCGAAAAACTTGAGTTCGCTCTTGGCCTCGCAGAACGGGTTGCCGCGTTGGAGGGGCGCCAGATTGATGTCGGTCTCGGCAATGGCGCGCAAGAGATCGCCCGGCGGCAGGAAGCCCATTCTCTCGACGCGGTCGCCGTAACGCTGCCACTGCGGCCCGAGATCGAGATAACCAACGAGACGAAACCGGACGCGATGAAACCGCTCCATGATCTCCAGCAATGCCCGTTCGCATTCGGCGAAATCGCGCTGATGAGTGCGCGTCCCACTAAAATAGCCGATCCTTACTTTATCGTCGGCGACGCGTGCGGCATGCGCGATTTCGCCGGCGAGCAACAGCTGCTCGCGGTTCAGTGAGTTGGGGATGACTATACTCGGCGGACCAAGTGCGGCGACAGCGCGCGCGAGCGGCGCGGTGCTGACGCTGGCGAGATCACAGGCGAGCAACAGCCGTCGCCGGCGCGAAATGGCCGCGACAAATTGGCGCCTCTGGTGAGCTCCCATCAGCTTCAGCCCGTCGATCCGGTCGGCGAGCGTGGGGTCGAAAACGAGATCGTCGACGTCGTAGAAGACGCGCATGCCAGCTGCTCGGGCATACGCGAGGACCTCCGCGATGCCGGCGAGCCTGTCGTATTCGGCGCGAAACAGCACCAGCGCCGTGGCTCGCCAGCGATGGCAGCGGATTTCGTCGAGTCTGTCGAACGGCATGACATGCACCGCGTAGCCGGCCGCGCGCAACCCTTCGGCCATATTGAAAACCCGGTAACGCTTTGGCTCGCCCTCCCAATAGCCGATCGCGTAAATCGCATCGAATACCGCGCCGGGCTGCGGTCGCGTTTCGGGGCGATGCGGGACCGGAGCCCGGCTGGCCACCCACAAGCGAGCCGCGGCCCGCTTCGCAACGCCTGGCAGACCCAGCGCGCGTCGCTGATCGAGGGCAAGGCCTGCGAGCCGAATGCCGGCGCGCCCCCGTCGCAGCAGCACGCGTCCCGGACGCTTCACGGCCATGATCATGCGAGCCGGTGCAGCAGTTCCGCAAGGCGCGGGGCCAGCGCCCTAACGCTGTAGCTTTCCACCACTAGCGCCCGCCCGGCAGCGCCCATCTGTTGCGCCATACCGGAGTCGGCGATTAGGCTGCAAAGCGCCTCCGTCCATTGATCGAGGGTAATGGCCGCAAGGCCAAGTTCGCCCTGTCGCAAAAGATCGTTGTTCATGCCCACGGGCGATACCACGCAGGGCCGCCCGGCCGCCATGTATTGCAGCATCTTGAAGCTGCATTTTCCGCGTTCCCAAGGCCCGTTGGCAAGCGGCATGATGCCGACGGTAATCGACTCGAGGAAATCGGCCTCAATGCCGGCTGACCATGGCACATACCGCACCGGCAAACCCGGCAGATCGGGCGGTTCGTCGGCGCAGACCGCGATCGTCGTATCGGGGAACCGGCGTACTACCCGGGCCAGCGCAGGCGCGATCCCAGCGAGGTAGGAGAGGTTCGCGGCACTGCCGATCCAGCCAATGGTCGGGCGCTCGGGGAGAGGCGCCGCGCAGTAAAGATCGGTGTCGACCGCGGTCGGCAGGATTTCGACCGCAGGGTTCCAGCGGCGCCAGATCTCGGCGAGCCAGCCGTTGCCGACGACCACGAGATCTGCCAGCGTCGCGAGCCGGCGCGTGGCCCGCCCGTCGCGATGGAGATGTACCGCATCGTCGATATCGACGATGCGGGGACGCTGCGTCCATCCCTCGATGGTCGACAAAGTGGAGACCAGCTCGCGCTGCAGCAGGGTGATATCGGCGCACCAGCCTGCCGCGAGCTGCGGCAACCGCTGCGCCAGCGTGCCCGCCAGCCAAATGGGACGCAACGCCCGCGAGCGCGGCGGGTGGGAGCCGAGACCGGGCCAGCGCTCGCGCACAGTGATGCCGTAGTGGGCCAGTGGCCCGATATATTGCCGAACCCGGAAGCGTGCCGAGGCCATCGCCGCCCCGCCGGTAAATGCGGCGACCCGCAGCCGGCGTGGCTCGCTTCTCGTCGCGGTGCCGGTCATGGAGGCCTCAGCTTCTCCCGCGTGAGTACCGCGCCACCACGTCGGCAAGGCTGCCGGCGGCGATGACCCGCCCCTGCTCGAGCAGGACCGCGCGGTTGCACCATTCTTCGAGCAAAGGCAGCGAGTGCGAAGCGAGCACCAGGATGTTCGTGCCTCCGAGGAACTCCTCCATGCGCTGCCGTGCCTTGCTGAGAAACGCCGCATCGCCAGCTGCGAGCCATTCGTCCATGATCAGGATCTCGGGACGGATCGAGGTCGCCACGGCAAAGCACAGCCGCACCATCATGCCCGAGGAATAGGTGCGCACCGGCATGTCGATGTAGTAGCCGAGCCCGGTAAAGGCAGCGATCTCTTCGACGTGGGCGCGCATATCGCGCGGATGGACATCTATGTACATGCCGCGGGTAATAATGTTTTCGCGCCCAGTCGCTTCCGGGTTTAGACCGACCGAGTCGGTCAACAGCGCCGACACCCTGCCTTCGGCATAGATGCGTCCGTGCGTCGGGACATAGATGCCGGCAAGCACCTTCAAGAGGGTGCTCTTCCCGGCGCCGTTGGCGCCGATGATCGCGAGCCGGTCGCCGTGCTCGATGTCAAGGCTGACCCCGTTCAGCGCCTGCACGGTGATGCGGTCGCGCGCATCGCGGGCGAGATTACCTTGGGTCGTCGTATTGAACAGGACCTTTTTGAGCGACCGGCTGCCGACCGAGTAGATCGGGAATTCGACCGAGATGTCGCGCAGGCGAAGACAGGCCGTCACTAATCAGAGCCAATAAGCGATGCGCGTGCGGAGCCGGGCGAAAAAGGCAAAACTCACCGCGCACCCGATGATCGTCATCAGGATCAGCACAATCCAGGAACTCTCGGCCGTCGGGACTCCGAGCAGCGGTGCGCGGACCACGTCGATCGCGGCAAAGAGCGGGTTGAAGGTCGCTACCGGGCGCCAGCCACCGAGGCTTTCGACCGGCCACAGAACCGGGGTCATAAAGAATACGACCTGCAGAAAGCTCGCGACGATGGGCGGCACGTCACGGAAACGGGTGCTGACGAGACCCAGCAGAATGCTTATCCACAACCCGTTGACCGCGAGCAGCACGAATGCCGGAAAAATCGTGAGGACGCTCCAGCGGACCGGGATCTCGAAAAGAGCCAAGCCAATCGGCACAATCGCCAGATTGTGCGCCAGCACCAGGAAATTGCGGCAGACGCAGCGGTAGGCGTGGACCGAGAAAGGCATCGGAACCTGCTGGATCACGCTTTCCGCGCGCAGGAATATCTCGCAGCCTTCGGTAATCGTGCTCGACAGCAGCTGCCAGACGATCAGGCCAAGCGCGAAATAGGGCACGTAAGTCTTGGCGTCGACTTGGAACAGCTGGGCATAGATCGCCCCGATCCCGATCACCATGACGAGTGTGCTGATGGTCAGCCAAAACGGGCCAAGGATCGAGCCGCGATAGCGCAGTTTGATGTCTTGCAGCGCCAGCGCCCGCCACATCCATCTTCTGTGCCAGCCCGCGGCGAGGTCGCGCCACGCGAGAACGGCCCGGCTCGGAGCAGCGGGCCATCCAACCGCGGTTTGCTGCTCTACCTCGGAACTAGCAATGAATGCCATTTCGCTCCACCGCGTTATAGCATCGGACGCCTTGGCCCGCCGCTGTATGTCGGCGCAGGGGAGCGCAGGACAGGGATCACAATTACCAGCTTGCATCCATCCCTGCAAACCCGCAGCTTAAGAGCGTGGCCGTATAACAGCTGGCGTTGGACGATGTCCAGTCGCGCCGGCACAAAATATCGCGGCTTTCGGGTGGTCTGCCTTTAGGATGATAACGATCGCGCATTTGATCACCGGGCTTGAGACCGGCGGCGCCGAACGCATGCTGGTCCACCTTGTCACACGAACCGATCGCGCCCGCTTTCGCCCCGTAGTCATCAGCATGACCCGGCCGGGCGCCATGGGTCCGATGCTTTCGGGAGCGGGCGTTGGTCTGCATGTGCTCGGCATCCGCCGCAGCCGGCCCGACCCGCGCGGCATCGTGCGGCTCGTTTTGATTTTGCGGGCAACCCGCCCGGCTCTCCTGCAGAGCTGGCTGTATCACGCCGACTTGCTCGGCCTTGCCATGCTGCGACTCGGACAGGTCCCCCATCTCGTATGGGGGGTGCACGCCTCCGATGTGAGCGGTGTGGCGGCTACGCGCCGAATCCTCGCCTGGAGTTCCGGGCAGCCCGATGCCGTGGTAACGGTGTCACTGGCAGGGCAGCGCTTTCACGAGAGGATCGGATACAGGCCCCGCCGCTGGGTGTACATTCCAAACGGCTTTGACACGGAGGCCCTTCAGCCGAACGAAGAGACCAGGCGTAACAGCCGTGGCATGCTCGGGATCGCCGAAAGCGCCGTCGCGATCCTGCTTCCGGCGCGCTATCATCCGATGAAGGACCATGCAACCTTTCTTACTGCCGCCGCGAAGCTGTCGTCGCTCAGGCCCGAGGTCCTGTTCGTGCTGGCCGGCTCGGGGGTCGACTACGCCAATCCTGCCATTGCGGCCGCCATCGCCGGTTACGGTCTGGGCGACCGAGTGATGGTGCTCGGCGAGCGCCACGATCTCGACGCGCTCTACCCCGCTTTCGACATTGTCAGCTTGTCGTCCGCGTATGGCGAGGCGATGCCGATGGTCCTGGGCGAGGCGATGGCCTGCGGCATTCCCTGCGTCGCGACCGACTGCGGCGACGCCACGGCGATTATCGAGGATACCGGCATCCTGGTGCCGCGGCGCGACCCCGCCGCGCTTGCCGCCGCCTGGGAGCGGATGATCGGGCTGGGGGCCGAGGGGCGGCGCGCGCTCGGCGAGCGGGCGCGCGCCCGCGTCCTGGATCACTACGCTCTCGCCACGACGGTGTCCCGCTACGAGGCGCTTTATGACGAGATCGCGGCCCGGTAGGCCGAGAAGTCGCGACTCTAGAGCGCCCCAGAGTGCCGTATAAAATTCGAAACTGGCCACGATGGCTTTGCTCTAAACGATTTGGTCCACCTGTGCATCGAAACATAATCACGGCAATGGGAGGACAATCCGGACGGGGCAATTGAAAATGATAGTCCCAATTTGGTGTTAAGGGCGAGTCCCGGCCACCCGGACATAAATGCTGTGCGTTCCTCGGCAGATCAAAAGCTTTCTATTGACCATCGCCACGAGGCGTATGCATCGAACAAAGAGCTGCCGCGAGTAGCCCAGCCTCGCCACAAACAGGTCCACCCGCACATTCTCGTCCCCGATCCGTCACCCGCGCTCGCCAAAGTCGATCTGTACCCGCCTGCCCAGCGGCGTCTCACAGCGAATCGTTGCGCGCGCTTTCACCTCCAGTTCGCTCCCCAGATGGTACACCTTTAGCTCGACCGTCCACAGGGTCGAGCTGCCGCAATCAATGGCGGCGGCGATCGCCCGACGTGGGGCGAGACCAAGGCGTCATCGGCCATTACTCCTGATCGCCCGCCTTGGCCGGTGCGGTCGGTGCTGGCAGATGAGATTCCTCTGCAGCAGCTCTCCGGGTTCGGAGGCCGGGATCGGCTGCGCCGCCCGGCTCCTTTGGGATACGGCTGTCCGATTCCACCGACATTTCATCGCGCGGCGGTATCGAACGTTCGAAGGCACGCAGGACAAAAACGGACACCAATCCGCTGAGGGACCCCGCCAGAAGGTTCGGCACCAGTTTGGCGGCGGGAAAGATATACACTTCGGCCCTTGCTCCCAACATGGCGACTAGGGCGAATTCGGTCGCGGTTCTAGCGACGGCGGCTGCGAGCCCCAGGAGACAGTAGCCGAGCGCCCAACGCGGCAGCCGCCGAACCAGCGGTTCCGCCAAATCGATAACCACCCCGGGCGCCAAGTGCTTGAGTATCTCGAGCACGCCAAAACGGCCATCTCCCTGGAGAAAGCCGACCACTCCCATGACCGAGCCGGCAGCTGTCGCGCCCCACCGCGAATAGGTAAGGCGAGATGCCAGGATGTAGAGCGGAAATAGCAAGAGGGCCTTATGGCCCGAGGCAAAGGGCACGCCGGGCAAAACCTTCAGCATTTTGAAGGACGCCATGCATAGCGCGATGCCGCTGACGATGGCAACATCGTGGGCCAACCGGGCGCCGGGATCGCGGTCGCCATCCCCACCTGTCCGGGTGTCGGCGAGGTTAATGTTGCCATGGACAGATTCAACGAGCGCGCCAATATCGCCGTGAAAAAGTCCTCGCAGCACCGTGAAGAAACCGAGGCGCGTCGAAATACCCTCCCGGCCAGCGCCTCGCCCGCCTCGGCCACTTCTTCGCCGAGTTCCCCCTAGAATGTCGAGCGTGTGATCGAGAGAGTAAACGAAGAGGCGGGGCAGGCGAAACGTTTCTAGGCCCTCTACCAGATCTCGGCCAGTTCCGGTCAGCCGCACAACAGAAGAGGCCAAGAGCAAGGTGATGATCTGTAGGCACATTAGCCCTGCCCGCTCTATCCCAGTCAAATTAATCGACAGGGTCCACTCGACCGCAGGGATATGCCACGCCAGAAATGTGTCGAGCGAGGACGGGCCCTCAGCCGGCAGCAACGCGTAGGCGCCAATCAAAAGCAGAAACAGCCACTTGAGTCTCCAAACCGGGCGGACTACCGCAGGTGCCCTGATCCGACAAGCCAGCAAGATTAATATCTGAAGCACAAGGAGGGCTGGAACGATGAACCACCCGGCCGGGCGTGTCTCGCCAAACGCAGGAACCATGAAAGTGATGGCCGTAACCGCCAGCAGGTAACACACCTTAGTGAAGGCGATCTTGTTCCGTCGGGCCTCGCGATGGATTTCAGTCACCTTGATCTTTCCTCGCATAGCTTTGCGGTGACTGTGCTCGTCCCTGCCAATCTACAAATGCTATATTGCACAATCGGCGTTTTCTATACCACTTTCTATGTCACGCCAGTTTGTTCGATGGGGAGATCACATCGATCATGTTCGCATTCCCCAGTCACCTCGTCTCTCAGTACACGGGAAGCTTCTACCACGCGAAATTAGCTCATGTCATTCAAACTAGTACGATGTTTCCAAAATAACGTACCTATAGGGGTCATGCAGCGTCGTCGATTTTGTAGTGCCAAGTGTGAACGACTGGCTCGCGATTGATGTCGC
>WNFJ01560011.1_pt3 | contig 19864 bp, 16 predicted proteins | sample 5400461 | NCBI WGS metagenome assembly WNFJ01 (sample SAMN13153349, study PRJNA577476) | soil metagenome | isolation source: 115 cm saprolite on Douglas fir-dominated hillslope | place: USA:California | collected 2013-09-17
ATAGCCTCCGCGAGGGGAAAATGTTTGTCTCGGGTGTGGCAGAGGACAAGAACATGCTCGGGCTAACTTGTCTGGTTTTTGGACTCGGAGCTTGGTGGCGTCTGTTGCGGACTTGGAGAGAGAAAAAGGGGAAGGATCGAACGCAGCGGCTGATCGCGCACAGTATCATTCTTGCGATGGTACTATGGCTCTTCTCGATGGCGAATTCGGCGACCTCCGCGTCCTGCTTCTTCGTGGCAGGCGGGTTGATGACACTGATTAGCCTATTCCCGGCCGCGCAAAAGCCACTGGTGGTGCACCTTCTGGTAGCGGCGGTGGTGTGCGTTTCTTTCTCTATTGTGTTCCTTGATGTCGGCGGGGGGGCTTTGCAGGCAATGGGAAGAAACCCAACCCTCACCGGGCGGGCAGACATCTGGAAAGGGCTCTTGAAGTTCAGGGAGAATCCTATGTTCGGCACCGGCTTCGAAAGTTTCTGGCTTGGGGACCGCGTTCCGAAGATATGGGCCAGCGGGGAGCTGCTCTCTGGAATCAATGAATCGCACAACGGCTACCTCGAACTCTTTCTGAACTTGGGGTGGATCGGCGTAGCCCTGCTTGGCGCTATCATAGTGCGAGGCTTCTGGGGCATTGTCCGCGCTCTTCGCCAGGATCCGCAAACGCACAGCCTCCAGTTGGCGTATTTCACGGCGGCGCTAACCTATAATTTTACTGAAGCTGCTTACAAGGCGATGAGCCCGATGTGGTTCTTTTTTCTATTGGCGGTCGTTGTGGTGCCGAATGCGCCCCCAATAATAGAGGGCTTCGGTGTTAGGCATAGATCTGTCTTAGAACTTACGCGCTCCGAAGCGAGCCAAGTATTATCTGTTAATCAGCGCAGGTTAGCTCCTGGGTTGCTCGACGCGGGCCGTATGTTGCAGCATAATTCTGATGTCTCAGAGTCCCGCATGCCCTGGTATCAATGGCTTCTCACTACCTAAGTTTGTTAATGCCAGAGTTGCCGTCGACGTCGTCGCGGACGGATTGGGCGACCTTTGAGTCTAATGCTGCACTGGCCACGAACGCCGTCGGAGTGGGCCCTACATTGCCTTTGAAGATTGAAGTGGCACTGCTCACGGGCGGTATAGATCGGCCGTACGTTATCGGCTTGTCCCAGGCGCTCACATCCAAGGGTATATGCCTGGAGGTGATTGGAAGCGACAAGCTAGATGGCCCTGAAATGCGTAATGCTCCAGGGCTGCATTTTATGAATCTGCAACAGTTCCCGCCACGGAACGCGAGTTTTGCAAGGCGAGCCTTAGCAATACTGGCATTCTATTTTCGATTCATGCGTTATGTCTCCACCGCGAAACCGAACATTTTCCACATTCTTTGGAATAATAAGCTGCAGTTCTTTGATCGAACTCTATTGATGCTGTATTTTAAGTTGCGAGGGAAGAAGATTGTATTCACCGCTCACAATGTAAACGCGCGGGCCAGGGATGGGAACGATTCCGCGCTCAATCGTCTTACTCTGAGATTCCAATATCGCCTTGCCGATCATATTTTCGTTCATACGCAAAAGATGAAAAGTGAGATAACGAAACACTTTGGAGCTCATGAGAGCGCGATCAGCATCATTCCGTTCGGTGTCAATAATTCTTTACCGGAGACTGATCTCACGTCTGTTGAAGCTAAGCAACGGCTTGGGGTTGGTGGTGCCGAAAAGACCATACTCTTTTTTGGTGCGATTTGGCCTTACAAGGGTCTCGAATATTTGGTCGCCGCGTTTCGCCAACTTGCAGACCGGCATAAGGATTATCGTCTTGTAATTGCCGGCGAGAGTAAGAAAGGGTCTGAAGGATACCTGGATGGGGTAAGGAGGGCTATCCGCCAGCATGTTAACCCCGACCGGGTCATCGAAAAACTCCAGTATATTGCTGATGCTGATACGGAGGTGTATTTCAAGGCGGCTGACCTCTTAGTTCTGCCTTATACTGCGATCTTCCAGAGTGGTGTTCTTTACACGGCCTACAAATTCGGCTTGCCTGTTGTCGCAACAGACGTGGGAGCTTTCAAGGAAGATATCATTGAAGGTAGAACGGGTTTTGTTTGCAAGCCGTGCGACCCTGATGACCTAGCGCGAACCATCGAAACGTATTTTGACAGCGACCTTTTCAAATCCTTGGACATCCGCCGACAGGAGATACGAGCCTACGCCAATCTGCGAAATTCCTGGGAAACAGTTGGGGATATGACCAGAAGTGTATATGCGGGGCTTTTGGGATCTAGGGTGACTGGGGACTCGAGCGAAAGGAATGTATCTTGAAAGTTAGCATCTTCGGATTAGGGTACGTGGGTGCCGTGTCGGCGGGATGTCTCGCCAACGACGGGCACACAGTCATCGGTGTGGACCCGGTTCCGACAAAGGTGGAGCTGATCAACAGCGGCCGATCTCCGATCATCGAAGCGGAGATCGACGAGATTATCGCATCAAATGTGCGCCTAGGCCGATTGCGCGCTACCACCGACCAAGCCCAGGCTGTTCATGAAACGGAGTTGTCCTTTGTTTGCGTAGGCACACCGAGCCAGTCCAACGGCAACCTCGATTTACGGTATATCAGGCGCATTTGCGAGCAGGTTGGCGAGGCTCTTAAACACAAGACAACTCGGCACACTGTGGTCATTCGCAGTACGATCTTGCCGGGAACCATGCACGACATCGTTATTCCCATCCTCGAGGAGTTTTCCCGCAAAAAAGCCGGTGTTGACTTTGGCGTTTGTCACAATCCTGAATTCTTGCGGGAAGGCTCAGCGGTGAAGGATTTCAATAACCCTCCGCAAACGGTGATCGGAGAGTTGGACCGCGCCAGCGGTGATGCCCTGGCGGCCCTCTACGAGAAACTCGATGCGCCACTGATTCGCACGAGCTTGGAAACCGCCGAAATGGTCAAGTATGTCAACAACAGTTGGCATGCCCTAAAGATTGGTTTTGCAAACGAAATCGGGAATCTTTGCAAGGCTTTTTCAATCGATTCGCATGAGGTCATGAACATCTTCTGTCACGATAAGAAGCTGAATATCTCGCCGGCCTACCTGCTGCCGGGCTTTGCGTTTGGCGGTTCCTGTCTGCCCAAGGATCTGCGGGCGTTAGCTTATAAGGCCAAGACACACGACTTGAATTTACCCATCATGACGGCGATCCTCCCGAGTAATGAAATTCAGATAGCCCGGGGTCTGCAACTCATCATGGAAAATGGGAACAAAAGAATCGGGGTCCTTGGCTTCAGTTTCAAAGCCGGAACGGATGATTTGCGGGAAAGCCCGGTGATCGAAATCATCGAGCGGCTGATCGGCAAGGGTTTTGACTTGCGCATTTACGACAAGAACGTCAGCATCGCCAGTCTAGTTGGCGCCAATCGAGACTTCATCCTCAATCGCATACCGCACATTTCCAAGCTTATGGTTGACGATATTGATGCAGTTCTGGATCACGCTCAAACAGTGGTGATTGGGAACAAAGATTCGGAGTTCCAAAGGGTTCCAGAGCGGCTGCGCGAGGGGCAACGTCTGGTTGATTTCGTTCGGATAACCGATCGCAGGAGTGAGATTGGCAAGTACGACGGTATCTGCTGGTGAGCCGCACGTGACTTCGGGCGATAGGAACGCCCCGAAGGATCGAGTCTTCGAATCGATCAGACGGGTGTCCGATTGGCTGGAGAAGACGGACTACCGCGGCTACGACACCTTCGATGGTTTAAACTCAAAATTATTGCGTCCACTAACCTTTGAGACCAACTTTCTTCGCACCGTGCTCCAGCAGGGGATACGGCGCTTTCCCCTGAATTTACGCCCCCTCTTGGGAGTTCCTAAGGGCCCTTCTAGCAAAGGAATGGGATTTTTGGCTAGAGGCTTTATCCGTCTTCATCAAGCCACTGGCGATCGAGTTTGGCGAGATAAAGCTGAGTTTGCGCTGGGATGGCTGATTCAAAACCAGTCCGCCGGTTACTCCGGGGCGTGCTGGGGCAACCATTTTGATTACCAATCGCGAAGCTTTTATCTGCCCAAGGGCGCACCCACAGTTGTATGGACAGCGCTCATTGGGCACGCCTTTCTGGATGCCTACGACCATTTCCAGCAAGAGAGCTATCTGCAAGTCGCGATCAGTTCCTGTGAACACATAGTGCGCGACCTAGAGACGTTTTCCGACGGTGAGTCCCTTTGTATTGGCTACATCCCGGCGCGAATACCAGCAAAGAATAAGCAGGTTCACAACGCCAATACTCTCGGCGCCAGCCTGTTGGCGCGCACTTATTCTCATACCCGCAATGATTCCTACCGGCATTTGGCGGGAAAGGCGATGCAATACACCGCCCAGCACCAGCGGCCGGATTCGTCTTGGTACTATGGTGAAGCGGCCAATCTACACTGGGTGGACAACTTTCACACAGCTTATGTGCTGGACTGTTTCAAGCATTACATGAAAAGCACCGGCGACGATCGCTTTGAAAATAGCTTGATGAACGGGTACGGATACTGGAAGAAGACCTTTTTCCTGGCGGATGGAACTCCAAGATACTACGACCATAAAACTCTGCCGATCGACATCCAGTGCTGCTCCCAAGCGATTGATACCCTCGTTTTCTTGAAAGACCGCGATTCCGAAAGCTTGCACTTGGCACTGAAAATCGCTAAATGGACGATCGACCAGATGCAAGACCCAACCGGATATTTCTATTATCGCCGGTATTCTCGATGGCTCGTCAACTGGGGTCAGGCGACCATGCTTTGTGCGCTCGCCGGACTCTACCAGTCGTTGTAAGACATCGAGACATCAATAGTGAAGAAAAAAATCCTCATCATCGTGGAGAACTTACCTGTTCCCTTTGACTCTCGCGTTTGGAAAGAAGCCTCCTCGTTGCAACGGGCCGGGTACCAAGTGAGTGTGCTTTGTCCCCGGGGCAAGGGCTACACGCAAGGACATGAAGTTATCGATGGAGTTCACATCTACCGGCATCCCATGCCGAGAGAGGGGAATAGCCCTTTAGGGTACCTCTACGAGTACGGCTGCGCCCTGTTTTGGGAGTTTCTGTACACATGGAGAATCTATCTGCAGCGCGGATTTCATGTCATCCAGGGCTGCAATCCCCCGGACAACATTTTCCTGATTGCCTTACCATTTAAGCTGTTTGGCGTTCCCTATATTTTCGATCACCACGACGCAAATCCGGAGTTGTACTTCTCAAAATACGGCAAGAAGGGTTTCTTTTATACGGCCCAGGTTTGGCTTGAGAAGCTGACTTACCGTTTCAGTGACGTCGTCATGGCCACCAACAGCAGTTACCGGGACCTCGCAGTCGCGCGCGGCGGCCTTGCGCCTGAAAACATTTTCATTGTGCGTAATGGACCGGACTTGAAAACTTTCAAGCCCGTCGCCCCGAAACCAGCTCTTAAGCACGGCAAGCCCTATCTGATTGGTTACGTCGGAACCATGAGCATCCAGGAGGGCCTTGATATACTGGTGGACGTGGCGGAGCACATCAAGAATTTGGGACGCCGCGACATTCATTTCACGTGCGTTGGCGGGGGGCCAGGGTTAGCGGGCCTCCGGAAATTGACGGCGGACAAAGGGCTTGAGGACGTCTTGAACTTCACGGGGAGAGTGCCTGACGAAGAACTACTCGATATTCTTTCCACCGCCGATGTGTGCGTCAACCCGGACAAGCCTTGCCAGATGAACGATATCTCCACCATGATCAAGATCATGGAATACATGGCCTTGGGAAAGCCCATTGTTCAGTTTGATTTGAAGGAAGGCAGATTTAGCGCCGGAGAAGCATCTATCTACAGCGATAACCACAACCAGGTAGCTGACTTCGCTGCCAAAATCCTCTGGCTACTTGACCATCCCGAAGAGCGCGCCAGAATGGGTCAGTTTGGACGCAAAAGGGTTGCCGAACAACTGGCATGGGAATACTCTGTCCCCAACCTGCTCGCGGCCTATGAGAGAGTCTTCTTCAAAAAAGCATTATGAACCTGTCATTGCTCCACCATCCGCAGGATTCAGTCGACTTGGTAAGAGAGCGGTTGTCTTGAAACCCTTAGTATCAATTCTGATTCCTTCATTCAATTCGCAGCAGTGGATTGCGGAGACGCTTCGCTCTGCTATTGAACAAACTTGGGAGCGGAAGGAAATCATCGTCATTGACGACGGTTCAACCGATCAGACGCGCGCAATCGCACAGCAATTCGAACCTGATGGAGTGCGTGTGTTTACGCAGCAGAACCAGGGAGCTGCAGCAGCAAGAAACAAAGCGTTCTCTCTGAGTCGCGGAGATTACATTCAGTGGCTGGACGCCGATGATCTTTTAGCGCCCGACAAAATCGCCAGGCAGATGGCGGCAATAGACCAGCTCGTAGGCAAGCGCACACTTCTTTCTTCTGCCTGGGGACACTTCCTTTACCGCCACTATCGGGCCAACTTCGCTCCGACTGCTCTTTGGTGTGATCTACCCCCCAAGGAATGGCTGCTGCGCAAGATGGGGCAGAACCTCCACATGCAGACCGCTACTTGGCTGGTCAGCCGAGAGTTGACCACAGCCGCCGGTCCGTGGAACACCCAATTATTAGTGGATGATGATGGCGAATATTTCTGCCGTGTGCTTCTTCAAAGTGACGGTGTCCGCTTCGTGCCGGATTCGAAAGTGTTTTATCGTGCCTCCGGAGCCAGTAGCCTGAGCTACATCGGACGAGCGGACAAAAAACTAGACTCCCAGTGGCGCTCCATGGAATTGCATATCAATTATCTTCGATCGTTGGAGGACAGCGCTGGAGTTCGAGCCGCTTGCATTAAATACCTATACAACTGGTTGATTTTCTTCCATCCGGAAAGGCCTGACATTGTTCGAAAAGCGCAACGGAAAGCAAGAGAACTAGGAGGACTTCTCGACCTCCCGCGGCTGTCCTGGAAGTATTCTTGGATTAAGGCCATGTTTGGGTGGGGTTTGGCCAAGCGTGCCCAGACCGTTTTGCCAAGAATCAGGTGGTCGTTGATAAGGTCCTGGGATAAGGCGCTTTATCACATGAATAAGCGAGCGCAGGCGGCAATAGGCAAAAGCTGAGTGCGAACTTCAGTTTCGTTCGGCGCCAATGGTCTCTAACGGGAGCCCTCTGTTGATTTTTACGACAAAAGCCGCATGGCCTCCCGTTCGAGTGGCCCGCTTCCTCTGGTCTCTCGGTATTGTGGAACGGTTGCACGTACATCTTCGAAAGCTTGGAACCCGGCAAATATGATCATCACTAGCACTCCGCTACGCGTCTCCTTCTTCGGAGGCGGGACAGATTATCCCGTTTGGTTTCGGGAGCACGGCGGCTCGGTACTGGCAACCGCCATCGACAAGCGTTGCTATATTACGTGTCGGCGGTTGCCGCCCTTTTTCGAATACCACAGCCGTATCTCCTATTCCAAGGTTGAGAATGTCACCAGGAATGAAGCTATCGAGCACCCTTCCGCGCGCGCCTGTCTGCAGTTTCTGGAAATTAACGAGGGCGTTGAGATCCATCACGTTGCCGACTTACCCGCCCGAACCGGTTTGGGTACGAGTTCGGCCTTCACCGTCGGATTGCTTCTCGGTCTTTATGGGTTAAAAGAGCGGATGCGCGACAAACATGCCTTGGCCACTGACGCTATCCACGTTGAGCAGGACTTGCTCGGAGAGGCCGTTGGCTCTCAAGACCAAGTCAGCGCCGCCTTTGGAGGCTTCAATCGGATCAATTTTCAGACGGATGGCGGGATCGAAGTAAGGCGCCTACTCACTTCCCAAGAGAGGTTGGCCGAACTCGAGCAACATCTCGCACTCTACTTTACCGGATTTTCTCGAACGGCTTCCGAAATCGCTACCCAGCAATTGGAAATGACGCCCCACAAGAAGAAAGAACTGAGCATGATGCTTCAGCTTGTGGACGAGGCTGAAGCCGTTCTAACGAACTGCAACCGCCCGCTGGCCGAGTTTGGGAGGCTGCTGCACGAGAGTTGGCAAATCAAAAGAACATTGACACGGAAAATCTCGACGGCCAACATCGACGAAATATACGAGGCCGGCCTCAGCGCCGGCGCACTGGGTGGCAAGCTGCTGGGCGCGGGAGGTGGTGGCTTCATGCTCTTTTTCGTGCCCCCAGAGAAAAGAGAGTCGCTGCGGATGCGCCTGAAGAAGTTGCTGTGTGTTCCGTTTCGTTTTTCGGACCGAGGAAGCCACGTCGTGGTCTATGAGCCGGAACAAGTATACGATGAGTATCTGGCGCAAGAACGGCGCCTCGTCTATTCGCAGAACCATCCTTAGAGTCCGCGCAGTTGCGATCTACGAGACATGATCCGTTTGGTTGATGGTGGCGATTGTTGAAGGGAGCTAGCCGACGAGCGCCACCTTTTTTGAGCTACCACTTCTTAACTCCCCATAATTCAACTAGATGCGAGGCCTGGCTCTCCAGTGGAATCCACCAGAGCTTTAGGTTGCCCTTTAGGCCAGCAAGGAAACTTGTTCTTTATTTGCTCTATTGGACAGTTGAAGTGCGCGGCGGTCTGCGAATAATAGATAGTGGAGGGGCCCTTAGACTTTTGTCCCGGGGACTGTGGGAATTCAGGATCCCCCAAGGACTGCCGGCGTGGCTGCGAGTCCCCTAACTCGCCGGGGCGACGCCCAAACTGGAATCGTCGGGGCGCTACAGAGAAAAACATGAAATGTCTACAAATGATGCGCCTGATGCGCCTCGCTCTTTTCGCCATGCCCGCGTTGTTGCTCCCTGCCACCATGCATGCACAGGTGCCCATCGATGGTTTCATCAACTTCGACAATCTGAGCCCGCAGGCTCCGGGGACGCAACTCACAACAGCAACCCTTGCTAATGGCAGCATCGGTGCCTTGAGTGGATGGAGCCTCACGGGGACGGCGAGCTCCATGACCGTAGGCAACCATCAGGCAGGTTGTAATCTGGGAACATCGGTAACAGTGGGCGGTAACATCTACACCTCAACTTCTCCGTCTCTGTCTTTCGCATCCAACAATGCATCGAACTTCTCTTACTGGATGGCGAACACTTCTAGTGGCCACACCAAAATGAGCATCGGATGGTGTGAGGTCTTCGGAGCTATTCCAACGGCAACGAATCTGATGGATATGGTTCGTATCGACGCTACGAGCGGGTTCGCCGCCATTGCACAACTCAGGCCCGGTTCCGGCTCCGGATGTCTCAACATCGAAGCTAGCGGCGTAGTCCATAGCCCATGTATCGCGCTCTCCAATGGTGGGACCTATTGGTGTTCCCTTTTTGCAGACACCCTAGCAGGTAACTCACAGCTTGGTTGTTATCAACCAACTGCTTCGTATACACAAGTGGGCAGTACAGTCTCTAGAAGTTTCACGCCGGGAATTGGCAACATCCTCCGTGTCTTGGTCGGCAACGCTGAGACTGGCACAGCGGCGGGCACGACGAACTATTTTGAGAACATGATTTTTGCCTTCGATTCAAATGCCATCTTTCCCCTTGGCGTTGGTACTAGCGCGCCAAATACACCGTGGGCGGGAATTTTAGCTCCTGCGCGCGCGATCGATTGGTCACAGGCGGGAGTAGTCGGAGGCGTCCCGAATCGGACAACCATTTGTCAAACTTTGAATCCTGGAGCGACAAGCGCGCAAATTAACTCGGCTATTGCTTCCTGCCCTGCTAATCAGGTGGTTTTCCTGAATGCCGGAACTTATAGCGGATTAGGGGGAATCAACTTCACTGGAACAAACAACGTCACGCTCCGTGGCGCAGGCGCGGATCAAACGATTCTAGTATTTAGTAGTACTACCGGGTGTAATGAAGCAAATGGGACACTCGTCTGTATCGGAGGTACCGATAACAACTGGAAGGGTGGCCCGAGCAACACGGCAAGCTGGACAGCGGGATATTCGGCAGGAACGACTCAGATTACTCTCTCCTCGGCGACAAACCTTAAGGTCGGGAACATCATTATTTTAGACCAGCTTGACGATGATCAGACCGGGTGCGATACGGGCGGAATCTTCGTCAGCCAGATTATTACCGCTTGTACCGTGGGCTCCCCAGTATCCCCTGGGATTAATGGGCCGTACTCCCTGCAAGGCAATGGCGGCGGCTCACAGCGCAGCGGTCGCCAGCAGCAGGAAATTCACCTGATTGCTGCATGCAACGGCAGCTCAACTCCGGGATTTGCGTGCAGTGGTACGAACGTCGTTGTCACGCTCGCCGAAGGATTGGTCATGCCAAACTGGAGATCAGGTCAGACTCCGCAGGCGTGGTGGCCGACCACGCCCATAACTGGGGATGGTATTGAGAATCTAACCGTTAACGGAACCAACGTAGCAAATGGAACCGGGGTAGAGTTCAAGAATGCATCGAATAGTTGGGTCAAAGGTGTTCGTATTATTGACACCAATCGAGCGCACGTGCAGCGTGACCTTGTAACGCACATTACCGAGCGGGACTCCTACCAGTTCATGACGCAAAACTCCGCTACTCAGAGCTATGGCGATGAATGTTTTGGGGATTCCTTCGGCCTGGTCGAGAACAATATTTTCCAAGCCGTCGCAGGTCCAGTGGTGATCAACAGCGCGTGCGTGGGAATGGTGATTTCCTATAATTTTGCTATCAACGAGTATTACACACCGAGTCCGGGATGGAATGAAACCGGGTCGAGCCTGCACACATCGGGCGTTGCTTTCGTTCTTTACGAGGGCAACTCCTGGAACCAGGTGGAGAGCGACGTCTTCCACGGCACGCACCATTTGGTCACGCAGTTCCGTAATAGGGACGCGGAGACTCAACCTGTTTGCTTTTCAAGCGGTTCGAGCTACGCTACTGCCGTCTACGCCGCCTGCAACAACAATCTATCGCAGCGCACCATGGCCTTCTCGCGCTTTTATAACTTCATTGGAAATGTGATCGGCACCCCAGGTGTCCAGGTCGGCTACCAGTCTGGTAATCCTGCGATCTGGTCCATCGGTAATGGGAATTCCGCGAATGGCGTGAGCGTTCCCAGCGACCCGAACGTGGCAACCACGATGATGCGTTGGGGGAATTATGATATCCTTAACAATGCTTCGACCTTCTCGAGCGCCGAAGTCCCGAGCGCTCTTGCAGGCGTCCAAGCTCCGTTTTCCAATCCTGTGCCAGTGAGCCAGGCTCTTCCCCCTTCTTTCTATCTCAACGCCAAACCCGGCTGGTGGCCCGCTGCGAAGCCGTGGCCTGCCATCGGACCTGATGTGACAGGTGGGAATGTCCTAGGTGTCGGTGGCCACGCGTACACAATTCCTGCCCAGGATTGTTACCTAACTACGCTTGGTGGTCTGGCTAATGGTAGTGGTCCAATTTTGAACTTTAACGCAAATGCGTGCTACGGTTCTTCGGCAACATTGCCGGCGCCTCCCACAGGGCTTAAAGCGGTCGTTAACTGATAATTCCTGCTCTTGGGATGCCGCGCGGGGGAGACGGGGCCTAACCGGCTGGGCTACCTAAGAGTTTTCTCCCAAAAAGAAAAGGCGGCTGATGAGCCGCCGCGACGGACAACACACACTCCCAACCAACTTGTTATTCTGGCACCGTGACAGGTCTGGTCAAGGATGGTCGGGATGACCCTGTCGGAAAGGACAAGCCTTTCCTGAAGATTCGTCGCCCTATCATTTCTGCAGTTTTATTCTAATCGTCTTGAACACCGCGGGCGGATTTCCGGGAAAACATATGAAAAATACGGCGGTCGTAACTGGCGCAGAAGGATTCATCGGGTCTCATTTGGTCAGATTCCTTCACGCTGAGGGATGGAGAGTCATCGGCACATTCTGTCTTCAGGGATCCTTATCGGTTCCGAAATTGCCCAACTTGGAATTCGCCCGATGCGATCTGCGCAATGGTCAGCGTGTAGCGCAGATCTTGGAAAAGTATCAGCCAACCCATGTCTTCCATTTGGGGGCGCAGAGCTTGCCCACCTTGTCGTGGGAGGATCCCGTTTGGACCTTTGAGTCAAATATCATGGGTTCACTGAACTTGTTTGAAGCGGTGCGCCACATGAAACGTCCGCCCATCGTTGTGTCGGCCTGTTCGAGTGCCGAGTATGGGCATGTGGCCGCGTCCGCGATACCAGTCACGGAAGACCATCCCCTGCTTCCTTTACACCCGTACGGCATCAGTAAAGTCTGTCTCGACCTCCTGGCGCGGGAGTACTCCCTCGATTACGAAATTCCCGCAGTCAACCTGCGGCTTTTCAACACCACTGGTCCAGGGAAGACCGACGACGCACCGTCAGATTTTGTGCGTCAATTGATACGAATTAAGAAAGGTCTCCAGCCACCTGTGATCGAGGTAGGCAACCTGAAACCCCATCGGGCGTTCCTCGATGTGAACGACACAGTTCGTGGATTTTATCTTGCCGCCCTCAGAGGAAAGCGCGGAGAGGCCTATAATCTCTGCGCCGCGAAAACGTACGAAATCGGCGAGTTACTGAATTTGGCGATCCGTCTCTCGGGCGTCACTCCGGAGGTTCGACGTGCTCCCCAGCTCATGCGGCCTTCCGATGAAAAGATCATTTTTGGCAGCACGCTGAAGTTTCGCAAGGACACGGGATGGAAACCGCAAAGGTCCATCGAGCAAACTCTGACATCCATGCTCGAGTTTTGGGACCGAGCGCAGAGCCATGCCGGCAATAACGCTGAAAACATTCAAAAACTGCGCTGGGCCGGACTCGGCCAGCCCTCATAACTGGGTGCCTAAAAGTCTGGGAGCACAACACCTTTCCGGCATCCTTCTTGTTACACTCTTGCGGATAGGCTTTCATATCGTTGAGGTCCCTGCCGCAGTGGCAAGTGGTTCAGCCTCGCGTGTCGGCGACACAGGCGCCCAGCGAGAAATCACCGATGGATCCATCAGACATTAGTACGAAAGCAGTTCTTCTCGTGGGGGGCCTGGGAACCCGCCTGCGATCGGTCGTACCGTCAACTCCCAAACCTCTTGCGTCGGTCGGTGATCGACCCTTTCTCGAATTGCTCGTCCAGCAACTGCGTCACCAGTCTGGTGCTCTGTACGGGGTATCTTGCCCAAGAAATCGAAAAAGTGCTGGGCGACGGCCGGGCATTGGATGTGACGATCGAGTATTCTAAAGAACCACGCGCATTGGGTACCGCAGGGGCCGTGAAACTGGCAGAGCCTCTTCTGCGCGATGTTGGTGATTTCCTTGTCATGAATGGCGATTCGTTCATGGAAATCGACCTTAGAGAGCTGATCCGCTTTCACCGCAAATCGGGCGGCATCGCAAGTATGGCTGTGCTGCAAATGAAGAATGAAATGCGGTATGGAACTGTTCAGGTCATCCCCGAGGGCCGTGTAAGTGGCTTTGCTGAAAAGTGTGACGGCGATTCCGCTGGTTACGTGAACGCAGGGATTTACGTTTTTGATCGCAGGATTTTTGATCACCTTCCGGTAGGACCAGCTAGCCTGGAAAGAGATGTCTTTCCTAAGCTTCTCGAGCACGGCGTTTATGCGTCAGAGCAGCGTGGGGTCTTCATTGATATCGGTACACCCGAAGACTACGTCCAGGCCCAGGACCTGTATTATAGGCTTTATAAGGCGGCCTCACGAAAGTCGCCTTTCGGCGGTTCTGATTAGGAAACCCACCGGATTTGCGGCCGGAAACTTCGCCCCTTCTATTCGGCAACACCAGCGCTCCTTCCATTCATCAGGGTCAGGAACAGACTGGGAAACAAGGTCAATGTGACCGGGCGGAAGTAACATAGAGGGGCCACCGAGCTGTATTATCCGCCGTCGGTGCCTGGTTGCGGAGGCTGGATGAGTCAAGTCAATAACATCGAGCATCGGGTAAGCAAATTGATCGAAGCTTCCATCGCTACGAAACAATCTCTGCTGAACAGCGCGGACCTCGTTTCCACGGTCGCGAAGGTAAGCGAAATTCTTGTCGAGGCATTAAGGCGAGGGAACAAGCTTATCTTGTTTGGCAACGGCGGCAGCGCGGCCGACGCGCAGCATATTGCCGCAGAACTAGTTGGACGCTTTGCTTTTGATCGGCCCGCCTTGCCTGCATTAGCCCTATCCGTTAACAGTTCGTGTGTGACGGCCATCGGAAACGACTACGGATTTGAGCGAGTCTTTTCTCGACAACTTGAAGCTTTGGCGCGTCCCGGGGATGTTGCTTTTGGCATTTCCACGAGCGGCAATTCACCGAACGTTTTGCTAGGCCTTTCCACTGCCAAGAGTTTGGGTTTGCGCACTGTCGCGTTGACCGGGCGTACTGGTGGGAATGTCCTCAAGAACGTGGATCACTGCATTTGTATACCATCGGACGAGACTCCCCGTATTCAGGAATGTCATATCCTTATCGGCCATATCATCTCAGAGTTAGTGGAGCGCGAAATATTCCATGAAGAGGGCCGCATTTCTGGATCGTGACGGGGTTATCAATCGCAAGCCGCAGGAAGGCCAGTATGTAACCCGTTGGGAAGAGATGGAGTTTCTTCCGGGGGTTCCCGAAGCGATCTCCCTGCTCACACAAGCGGGCTTGTGCGTCTTGATCGTCAGCAATCAAAGGTGCGTGGCGAAGGGACTGCTGACCGCAGGCCAATTGGAGTCGATTCACGAGCGAATGTGTCAAGAGCTAGCAACCGCCGGGGCCACAATAACTGAAGTCTATTATTGCCCACACGAGGAGCAACCTCCTTGTGGCTGTCGCAAACCAGCTCCGGGCATGTTACTCAGAGCTGCATTCGAGCATGAAATTGATCTGCAGACTTCCTGGATGATAGGTGATTCCGAAATTGACATTCAAGCTGGCAAAAACGCGGGCTGCAGAACGGTGCGGATAGCAAGAGGCAACGGGTCCAGAGGCGGGGGGGCGGATTTGCTCGCATCATCGTTGCTTGATGCTGTCCACAAAGTCTTAGCGCTGGGACCATGATTACTCCGTGGTCGTACCACCATACTGGTACGTTGCCCCACTTATCTCCTTTGTTTCTCACTCTTCCGAAAACTGCCGGGTGTGGACCCAATTCTCTCTTGGAACTCATCACCATTGTTCTACACCCTTTCTTTTCAGCTACTTACGTACATGCCGATTTTGTAACTCTTTTGCTTTGAAATACATGCATTCTGATGGGGGGTACGGGGGTATTCTTGCCGTTTTTTTCAGGATACCTGCTTGGACGTCCTCCTAGTGCCAACCCAAGCGCAGGGAAAGGCGTTCGCACTAGGTGGTAAGGTTTTTCCACTAGTGACGCTTCCCGATGATGGCACTGAAGACCATCTGGTTCCAGCGGCCACACGACAAGATTAACTTGTTTAGTTTCAACAACTAAACAATCAATTGCTTATGGAGGTTGCTCTCCGCATTCAGAACTCTGGTAGGTCGATTGCGACATTCCTGGTGTGCCCGCGATGCATTAATGGCGGTAGCTTGTTTGGCGGGCCGTGGAAACTATTCCAATTACTTCGTCTGCGCACGAAACATATATCAGTACGACCTAAGCGATGAGCTGCAAAGCTTCTTAGTCAAAGGATGAGAATTTGGAAATCCCTCTGCCTAAGCAAACCGTTTGGCGCACTGCGGCCCGCGTGTCGTGTCGGCGACTGGCTTAAGCTGTGCGGGCAGAGAGGTAGAGTGAGTATTCGCATTGTAGATCCGCTCTCGGACAGTCATTGGGGCGAACTGGTCGCTCAGCACCCTTCTGCATCGATATTCCATGAGCGAGGCTGGCTGGAAGCCCTGGCTCGCACCTACGGATATGAACCCTTCGTCCTAACCACCGCGCCTGCGGGCCAACGTTTGAACGACGGCGTGGTCTTGTGCCGGGTATCGAGCTGGATGACTGGCACTCGTTTAGTATCTCTGCCGTTTGCTGATCATTGTGAACCACTGCTCAACGACCCTGGTGAGTCCGCAGCATTCACGGCGTGGCTGAGGAACGAATGCGACAGTAAGCACCAGCGGTACGTCGAGCTTCGCCCTTTGCAGGAAGTTCACGCCCTGGAATATGGTTTACAGCCATTTCGTTCCTACTGGTTCCATGAGCTTGATTTGGGATCGAACGTAGAACAACTTTTTCGCCGATTGCACAAGAATTCGTTTCAACGCAAAATCCAAAGAGCAGAAAAGGAACGACTTTCCTACGAAACTGGCCGGTCCGAAGAGCTTGTGGATGAATTCTACAGACTTCTTCTGATGACACGGAGGCGTCATCATCTGCTTCCTCAGCCTCGAAGCTGGTTCCGAAATCTGGTCGAATGCCTGGGCGACAAAGCTGAGGTCAGGTTGGCCCGGAAAAATGGCGCTCCGGTTGCGGCCATACTCACTCTCCGCCATGGTTCAAGCGTCGTCTATAAGTATGGATGTTCTGATGCGAGACTCCACAAACTCGGCGGTATGCCGTTCCTGCTCTGGCGGCTCATTGAAGAATGCAAAGCAGCAGGAGCACAAAAGATCGACTTCGGTCGCTCGGATTTGAATCACGAGGGCTTGATTGTTTTTAAGGACCGGCTCGGAACGAAGAAGACGTTGTTGACATATTATCGGCACACCAACGATACAAGACGCCGGGAACCCGGGCCATGGGAATCGCCGGGACTCCGCAAAATGATCTGTCGGCTTCCGGAGGCTTTCCTTTCCCAGGCAAGCCGGGTTTTGTACAAGCACTTGGGTTGATTCGTTTTCTTGCTCGTTGCCAATAGCAGGCTATTACCATTCGGATCTCTTGAATCGAAAGATTTTCAGCAACAGGGAAGCCACGCCGAGGAGGCTGCTCCAATGCCCATCACATGCTCCATGGGAATCATGGCCCACAACGAGGAAGCCAATATCGGGCGGCTACTCGAAGTATTGGTTTCACAAAGGTTGAAGAATGTCGCGCTGAGCGAGATTGTGGTGGTGGCCAGCGGTTGCACCGACAATACCCATGCCATCGTATCGGATTGGGCAGAGCGCGACTCGCGCATCCGCTTGATCGTGCAGGAAAAGCGGGCGGGCAAGGCGGCTGCCATTAACGAGTTTCTGCCTCAGGCTAAGGAAAAAATCATCGTCTTATGCAGCGCCGACTTGCTTCCCATAGCCAATGCGCTCGAAGATGTGGTGGCTCCTTTCGCCGATCCTGAAGTTGGAATGACGACTGCGCATCCTGTACCGGTGAACGATCCCAAGCTTTTTATGGGCTTCGCCGCGCACATGCTGTGGGGCCTGCACCATGCGATTAACCTGACTACCTTCAAATCCGGAGAGATGATCGCATTCCGTAAAATCTTCGAGCGGATTCCGTATCACACCGCCGTGGACGAGGCCAGTATCGAGCCGGTCGTCCGCGGTCAGGGTTATAGCGTGCGGTATGTTCCTGCAGCAGTTGTTTATAACCAGGGCCCGGAAACCGTGGCCGACTTTTTGCGTCAGCGTCGCCGCATCTACGCCGGCCATCTGGCTGTTCGTGATACGTTGGGTTACACCGTAAGCACCATGAACGCCCGAAGGATCTTCCTGCTCCTGCTCCGCAACCTCGATTGGCGCCCTTTGCCGTTCATCCGGACTTGGGCAGTGGTCGGACTCGAAGCTTATGGTCGTTTGCTCGGGTTGCGCGATTACAAGAAGCGCCGTAATCACCAGGTTTGGGAAATCGCCACGACTACCAAACAACTCAGGATGGTCGCGGATTCCAAGGGGGTCCACAAGATATGAACTCCACCGCGGGCATATTCGCGCGGATTCCGCTCTTCAAACTCTACCGTAAGTTTGGTTGGCCCCAGTTGTTGCCGTTGAATCTGACGCTATCTCCATCTCCCAAGTGCAACTCGCGTTGCTTGACCTGCAACATCTGGATGAAACGCGAGAACGAGCTGACCATCGACGAATGGGACAAAGTTCTAGCCTCGTTGGGGAAGACTCCGTACTGGTTCACGATCAGCGGGGGAGAACCCCTGATGTATCCCCACGTGGTAGAGCTGGCGCAATTGGCCTACAAACACTGCTCTCCGGGCGTCATCAACATTCCCACCAATGCCATCCTGCCCAACATTCCCGAGCGCGTCGAGCAGATCGCCAAGTCCTGCCCCAAGAGCCAGTTGATCATCAACCTTTCTCTGGATGGCATTGGCGAGAAGCATGACTACATCCGTGGCATTAAGGGAAACTTTGTCAAATTCGAGGAACGCCTGCGACAGCTTCTTTCGCTGCGGAAATCGTTGAAAAACTTAACCGTCGGCATCCACTCTGTCATCTCTGTGTTCAGTGTCGGCCACTTGGACGAACTCATTGCTTACGCCGATAAGTCGGGCGCCGATCAATTCATCACTGAGATCGCCGAACCGCGCGTTGAACTGGATACTGTGGGCTTGCCTATCACGCCTGGCCCGGAAGCTTACTCGAAGGCCATCGATCGCCTCATTGCCTATGTCGAGAGTAAGCAGTTCACTGGCGTGGCCAAGATCACCGAAGCGCTTCGTGTGGAATACTACAAGCTGGTCAAGCGCATCCTGAACGAAAAAGATCAAGTCATCGATTGTTACGCCGGCTGGGTAAGTGCGCATATCTATGCCGATGGGACTGTCTGGCCCTGTTGCGTGCGTGCCGATAATCTCGGCAATCTGCGGGACCACCACTACGATTTCAAGGAAATCTGGTTCGGCGACAAAATCAAGGAAGTACGCCGGAGCATCGCCGCCAGAGAGTGTCATTGCCCCCTAGCCAACGCTTCCTACACCAACATGCTCCACGACATCCCGACGTTGGCTCGAGTTGGGGCGAAAGTATTCAACCCAGTTACACGCTCTTAGGCCTGCCAAAGCGCACTTCGCGACATAGCCGCCAGAGCTGTGCAAGATATGCGAAGACAATTTTCTTGGAAAGCTTAGACTCGCCGAGAGCCCGGGGACCGAACGTGTACGGAATTTCGCCCAGGCTGCACGGTTGTACGTGGGCGGCAATTTCGAGCAGAATCTTGAAGCCTCGGACGTTCAGGCGGTCGCGGACCTTCAGAAAGTCATCCCGCCGCATCATGAAATAGCCGGACATTGGGTCTCGCAACTTCACTCCGAGGAGCCACTGCGCCAGTTTTGTGCAGCCCCAGGAGCCGAATCGTCGAATTATGCCCCAATTGGCCGTACCACCGCCGGGCATGTACCGGGTGGCTACCACCAGGTTCGAGCCGTTGGTCAACTCCTTGAGCATGCGCGGGAGCACCGCAGGATCGTGCTGCAGATCGGCGTCGATGCAGGCTACAGCCTCGCCCGTTGCGGCATTGAAACCGTCCACCACACTAGGCCCAAGACCTCGATTGGAGGTTCGGCGTAAGACGCGCACCCGCGGGTTGCGACGTCCAATTTCTTCTACTCGGGCCCAGGTGAGGTCCGGAGAGTTGTCGTCGCTGATCAATACTTCATAATCGGTACCTGCCAGAATTTTCTCGAGCTCGGCAATGAGCAGGCCGACATTTTCCGACTCGTTATACGTCGGCGAGATTACGCTCAGTTTCATCGGTTCGTGCGGACATCGTAGCTCAGAAGGTCAAAAGCTCGCAAGCTTGGTAACCTAGACGACACGGCGATCCCACAACGATTCGGCAACTTTGGTTTAAAGCTTAAGGAACGCTTTCATGGGCTTTGAATGGTTGGATAAGTTTCAACACGATATGGAAAAAGACCCGGCCTATGCCGAGAAAACCCTGGCGGCTTACCGCCTCGGCATGCGCGCTAAAGGATCCATAGCGGGCGTGACTATCCAGCCGGCGCAAAACTGTTGTGATGCAGCGCGGCAACTGCCCCAGAATAAAATTTACCATCCCGATGAAGCCCCGCGCCTTCCTCTCCCTGACTGTCCGCAAGGCCGCCGCTGCGG
>WNFJ01213724.1_pt1 | contig 19854 bp, 21 predicted proteins | sample 5400461 | NCBI WGS metagenome assembly WNFJ01 (sample SAMN13153349, study PRJNA577476) | soil metagenome | isolation source: 115 cm saprolite on Douglas fir-dominated hillslope | place: USA:California | collected 2013-09-17
AGGCCGCATATCAGACGGTCCTGAGGGAGCAATGAACGTGAGCGGATTGGCTGGCTTGGATTACAGCGGCTTTCGAGCACGCGATTGCGCAATGCCTGATGCGCGGCAGCGGGACTCGTGAGCATGTCGGAATTCGACCGCGTACTGGACGGAAAGGTTGCGGTCATTACCGGCGCCGGACGAGGCATCGGCCGGGCGATCGCCTTTGCGTATGCGCATGCCGGAGCCGGCGTTGTCTGTGCGGCGCGATCGGAATCCGAGATCAAAGAGACAGCGGCCACGATCACGAGCAAGGGCGGCCGCAGCACCCACTGCGTCACGGATGTCACCGACCTCGCCAGCGCCGCTGCGCTATTTGCGCATGTGGTGCAGTCATTCGGTGGGGTCGACATCGTCATCGCGAATGCGGGGACTCCCGGCGCGAGCGCTTTTGTCGAGTTTTCGAAGCCCGACAGCTGGCGCGATACGATCGACGTCAATCTGATCGGCGGATATCACACGGCGAGAGCCGCCATTCCGGCGTTGCGGCGGCGCGGCACCGGCAAGATCATCTTCATCGGGTCCGGCATGGGACACCGCGGCGCACCGTCACGGTCCGCCTATTGCGTCTCCAAGGCCGGCTTGTGGATGCTCACGCGGATCCTGGCGCAGGAACTCGCTCCGCATGGCATCTGCGTCAACGAACTCGTGCCTGGGCCGGTGAATACGGACTTCATCAGCGGACGCGAGGAAGCGTTGCGCGCCGCCAGCGGCGGTGGCGAATGGTTCAAACAGCCGGCGGAGGTCGCACCGCTGGCGCTGTTCCTGGCATCTCAGCCGCGCGACGGACCGACCGGTCAGACCTTCAGCCTCGCACGCCGCGAGCTCTAGCAGTTTCCGGTCGACGTATTGCCGGACGGTTTTTGTAGTGCCTGCCCAGCAGGGCACAAAGCAGCGAGGGGAGGAGGGCCGCGATGAATGCAACGCCGCACGTCGGATTTATCGGCCTTGGGACCATGGGGTTGCCGATGGCCAGCAATATTCGGCGCGCGGGCGCCGAAGTGCGGGCGTTCGACCTCGACCGCAAAAGGATGGACGCGATCGCAACGGCAGGAGGCCATCCGGTCGACGACCCTGCGGCTGCGGCACAAGGCGCCGATTTCGTCATCACAATGCTGCCCAATGCCCCGGATGTCCGCAAGGCTTTGTTCGACGATAATGGTGCCGTCGCCGTGATGAATCGCGAGTCGATCTACATTGATATGTCTACGATTCATCCGCTGGAAACGGATGCGATCGCTCAGGAGCTGGACAAACGCGGCATCCGCATGATCGATGCGCCCGTCGGCCGCAGCTCGACCGAGGCCGCGCAAGGAAAGCTGCTGATCATGGCCGGAGGCGAAGCGGAAGATATCGACCGCGCGCGTCCGATTCTCGCCAGCATGGGGGATGCGATCATCCATTGCGGTCCGCGCGGCATGGGATCGCGTATGAAAATCATCAATAATTTCATGTCGACCTCCCTGAATGTCCTGACCGCCGAAGCATTGGTTCTGGCACAAGCGGTCGGCATGGACCTCGAAATTACACGCCAGGTGCTGATGAGTACTGCGGCAGGTCGCGGCCATCTCGTTACGACTTATCCGGTCAAGGTGCTGGCAGGCGATCTCGCCCCGGGCTTCATGGTCGATCTGGCGCACAAGGATCTGGGGTTGGCGCTCGATCTCGGCGCCCGCTTTTCCGTGCCGCTGCCGGTAGGCGCTGCGGCGCGGGAGATATACACTCTGGCGCGGGCACAGGGCTTCGGCGGCAAGGACTGGACGTCGATCTTGGAGCTGTATCGTGGCTTCAAACGAAGCTGAGCTAGGTCCGGTACAAGATCCAGGCGGCGAGCAGAGGGTGCAGGCGGCGGGCTTCGTGGCCCCGCTCTCGCCCGGCGCAGCTGCGTGGCAGGCGCGAATGACCGGCGCTCTGGTCGGTCTGGGATGGAATACGTTCACTCTCATCATCGTCCTCGCCGGCTGGCAGATCCTGACGATCCTCATCAATTCACGGTTTTTTCCGGGGCCGGTCGCGATCTTCTGGGCCTTTGTCGATCTCGCCGTGAATGGCGATACGGGCGGCCGCACACTATGGGACCATGCCTGGGCCAGCGTTCAGCGGGTGCTGGTGGGATTCGGTTTGGCCGTCGTAGCTGGGGTGCCGATCGGGCTCCTGATGGGACTCTATCCGCGGGTATACGCCAACAGCCGGGTCGTGCTGGAGCCGTTTCGGTTCATTCCGCCGATCGCCTGGATTCCGCTTGCCATCATTTTCTTCTCAGGTATGACGCGCTTTGCATTTCTGATCTTCCTCGGAGCATTCTTTCCGGTGTTCACCGCTGCGCTCGTGGGGGTATCGAGAGTCGAGCCGATACATCGCAAGGTCGGCCTCGTCCATGGCGCGAGCAAGGGATGGATCTTGGCCCACGTCGTCATCCCTACGGTGCTGCCCGACATCCTCGGTGGCATGCGCGTCGGGCTCGGTGCCGCTTGGCTGACGATCGTGGCCGCAGAACTCGCGGGAGGCATCTCGCTGGGGCTTGGCCGAATGATGAGCAATTACGCGGAGCTTGTTCAAGTACCGCAGGTCATCGTTGGTATGGTCTTGATCGGCATCCTGGGTTTGATCATGAACGAGGTGCTGCTGCTGGTCGAGAAGCGGCTGTTCCGCTGGCGATGGCGGGTGACCCTCTGATGGGCGCAATGGAACCAGTTGCCATGACGACGGCCCCGCACAAGGTCGAGGTGGACGTATCGCACCGGTACGGCAGCTTGCTGGTGCACGATGGGTTGCGCTTCTCGGTTCGTGAGAACGAATTCCTGTGCATCTGTGGGCCTTCGGGATGCGGCAAGACGACATTGCTGGATATTCTCGCCGGCATTCTTCCTCCCAGCGAAGGCAACGTCCTGATCGATAACCGTGCCGTCGATCCAAAGAGAGACAGCATTTCTTTCGTCTTCCAGGAGCCGTCGACGTTCCCTTGGCTTAACGTGTGGGATAACGTCGCCACTGGGTTGCGGATCAAGGGCAAGAAGGCCGGCGAGCTGCGGCGGCGAGTGAATGAGATCATCGACATCGTCAACCTGCGCGATTTCGTGCACTACTATCCGCATCAGATCTCCGGGGGCATGAAGCAGCGCGTCGCCATTGCCCGAGCGTTCGCCACTGATGCGGATCTGATCTTGATGGACGAGCCATTCGTGAGCCTCGATCAGCCGACTCGCGAGCGCATGCAGCGGGAGGTGCTCCAGACCTGGGAGCGTCGCCGGCACACCGTCGTGTTCGTGACCCACAATCTCGAGGAGGCAGTGTTTCTCGGTGATCGCGTCATCGTGCTCTCCGCCAAGCCGGCGCGCATCGTGGCGGACATCGTCGTCCCGATGCCGCGCCCGCGCGATCCGCTTTCTCCAGAGTTCACCAGGATCCGCGCCGAATGCGCCAGGATCCTACAGTCCCTTGATCCGGTCGTGGCTGCCTCGCCGCCGGATCGTAAAATGGCGGAAGCCGAATAAAACCACGGGGCATCCAAAGAGCAGGGAGGAATCGATGCTAACGCGCAGAGCTTTCTCGCAGGCCGTTGTAGGCGGATCGGTCGCGTCTGCAATCGCACCGTTGGCAATTGCCCGGCGGTCGTTTGCTGCCACGGTCGCCCTTAAGACCGTGCGGCTCGCTGACCAACCAGGCGCCGAGGTCGATTATGCCGCGGTGTGGATTGCGGAGGGGCTCGGCTACTTCGAGGAGCAGGGAATCAAGATCGACCGGCGCTCGTATGCCAATGGACCGGCAGCAATGCTGGACTTTCCAAGTGGTTCGATCGATGCCGTAATGGCGGCGATCGTTCCTTTCATGCAGTTCGGTGCGAGGGGAGGTGAGTTCAAGCTGATCATGTCACTCACGAAAGGCAATGCGCCTCTCGTCGGGTTGAAAAAATTCAGATCGTACAAGGACCTGGACGGTCAAAATGTGGGCTCGCCGGGCATCGGCACTGTCCACGACGCGGTGCTCGGCTATGTTGAAGAGACCCAGGATATCAAACTGCAGCATGTGTACGGCAAGATCACCGATTTTGCCGTCATGACCGAAAAGGGGGAAATCAACGCATTCATCGGGTGGGAGCCGGCCTCGGCCGCAGCAATCGCCCAGAATCCCGAGTTACACTACATCGCTCAGCTTCCGCCCATCCCGCACATGGAGAGCCTCGGTTTGGTCTTCCAGCCCAAGATCGCTGCGGAAGATCCAGAGCTGATCGTCCGCTTCGTGCGCGCCACGTTGCGCGGGGTCGAGTTCATCAAGAAAAATTCAAAAGAAAAGACGGCGGAGCTAATAGCGAAGAAAATGAACGACGAAAAAGCAATTCCAGTCGTAATCAATGCTCTTGGTTCGGTGGAGTTGACGGACCCGCGGCTTGATATGCCGTCCACCCGAATCTTACTGAAGACCATCGCGAAACAGGGCAAGATACCCGCGGACCTTGTCAAGGATGTAGACGGATGGATCGGCAAATATCTGGACTACAGTTTCCTCGATAAGGCCGAGAGATAGCTCAATTCGGACAGCAGCGGCGGGTCGTTGCTACGCTACTCAACGCCGTGCTTCTGTTACACCTGCCCTGCTAACCCGGTGAGGTGCGCTTCAGGCGAATATACGGTAATGGCAGACTGCTGAGGTTCGGAAAGGGGGCAAAGCTAGTCCGCTTTGCCCCGGTGGGATCAGACGTCAACTTGTTCCGCTATGGCGAAGGCATCGTCGACTTCAATGCCTAGGTAGCGGACCATGCATTCGATCTTTTTATGCCCCAACAATAGGCGCACAGCACGGAGGTTGCTACTCCGGGGAATTCTCTCGCCAGTGACGCAGATCGAACCCGACCTTCCGGCATCGCCGCCTAGGACTTTGCGCTGGAAGTGCTGCATCCGCGGCGCCGGCAGCTGTTTGAGGTCCAAACTCGGCTTGGGGGATGATCCCTGTTGCCAGGACTGAATTCCCAGATGGCAGTGAAATAATTCCCTGTTCTGATGCGCAGGGAAACTACCCGCAAGCCTTTGATTCCTGCGGTGAAATCGAAAGCAAGAGACGCAAAGACGAGGCAAAATCAACAAAATTCCCTGTATTTTCCCGGTTATCAGGGAATACGGTGATGGAGACGCGTTCGCGCCGGACTGCGTCCGCCACCACGCAGTCCGCGTGAATAGGGCTTTCCACGAGACCGCCGAGAAAGCGCGTTAATTCCGTGTCTTAGCGGGACACGTGCCTCCGAGATCAGTCTCTCTGAGCAGGCTCATGCCGCTGTTGGGGGGAACTTTCCCTTTGCGTCTCTCTGAGCGAAAGTGGTGTTTCCTGAGGTGCTTTCAAGTTGAGGCCGGAGACGGGTTAGCAGGAAGCTGAAACGCAGCCGATCTTGGGACTAAAGGATCGAACAAGGGGATACGACGTGAGCGATAGCAAGGAACGCGCAACCGAGTGGACTGGCGGTTGTCAATGCGGCGCTGTGCGTTATCAATTGCTCACGCCGCCGGAGCATGCGAGCATTTGCCATTGCCGTATGTGCCAGAAAGCGTCCGGTCAGCCGTTCATGGCATTCGCGCGCATAAGACACAAAGACCTGCGATGGACGCGCGGACGCCCCTCGATCTTCGCGAGTTCGAATATCGTAGAGCGGGGATTTTGCAGTGCCTGCGGTACTCCCCTCACGTATCGCCGCATCGAGGGCGGCAACATCAGCGTGACGATCGGCAGTCTGGACAATCCGGAAGCGGTGCGTCCGATACAGCAGTTCGGTATTGAGAGCGAGCTATCCTGGACCGCAGGCCTCAAAGCGCTGCCTGCGAAACGGACTGAAGATTGGATGCGTGAGAACGGCATCACGCGCATCGATGATTGTCAGTATTCCGGTCGCGAAAGGGCGTGAGAGCGCGGGAGTTGTTCATGCTCTTTCTCGATCGCCGCATTGCCGCCGAACACAGTCGAAGCGAGGAAAATATCGAGATGCGCAAGCGGATGTATGACGATTCCGGCGCCGGTAGCGAAACGTGAAGGCCACGAGCACAACATTCGAGATATTTGTCGTTGATCGCAAAGGTCAGTCTGCGAGTCTGCACGTGCCCAAAGATGATTACCTAGAAACCCTTCGGGAGTTCATCGATTTCGTGAACCACCAGGTGGGCGTCTACATGGACGCCTTGGCCGGGTTTGCGGGGAACAAAACGCGCATTGAGTTTCAGGTTGCGCGGGTCCTGCGCAGAACGCAGGAGCGGAAGGACGGCGATGGCGTAAATGTCATGGTCTGATCGAGCTTCGAAGACCCGGGGATCTCGGAGCTGGTCTCGCCCATTAGTCGATATTTGTAGGTGCGCCGCGTGTTGGTGCCATCCTCGTAGCTGACGGTCCGTTCGTTCTCGGCGGTTCTGAGCACTTCCTGATTGAACGGCAGCCGCGTGGAACCATAAGCCCTTATTTGAAAGTTGTCATTTTAGATAGCATTCTCGCAGGCCAAATGTGATTACACCTTGCCGATCCGCTCGACGCGCTGAACCAGGTCCTGCGCGAACTGCGACAGGGAGTCGTCGCGGGCTCCCATCACCACGATCCGGTCGCCCCGGCGGGCCAATTGCACCAGCTTTTCGCCGCAGGCGCCGCGATCCGGAAGCGCGAAGGCTTTGCGACCGCGGCGCACGATCTCATCCACGATCTCGCTGCTGCCGACGGAGCGGTCCACCGTCCCGCCGAAATACACGGGCTCGGGCATCAGCAGCACGTCCTCGCTCCGCAGCCCGCGCGCGAAGCAGTCCACCAGGCTGTCCCGCATCAGGCGAAGCGGCCCGTACCCGTGCGGTTGGAACATCAGCAGCAGACGGCCCGCAAACGCGTGCATGGTTTCGAGGGTGGCGGAGATCTTGTCGGGATTGTGGGCGAAGTCGTCGATCACCGTAATTTCGTTGGCGGTGCCGACGACCTCCAATCGCCGGCGGATGCCGCTGAACGTTCCCAGATGCTCCGCCGCGTCTGCGAGATCCACGCCGCAGGCAATCGTCGCGCTGAGCGCCGCGAGCGCGTTGGCCAAATTGTGCAGGCCCGGGACTTTCAGCGTCACCTCGACGACCCGGCCGCTGGCACGCGCCTTCACTGGAAATGCGATTGCGTCGCGCGAGCAGACTGCGGGACCCGCGAGCAGATCGGCGCTTGGATCGCTCAGGCTCCAAGTCAAAGCCCGCTCCGGCTTCAGATCGGTCACGAGCGCCGCGGTCTCCGCATTGTCGAGGTTGAGCACTACCGTCTCCCCCTTGCTCACGAAGCCGCGGAAGAGGGTGCGCAGCTCATCGAGCGGCTTGTGGTCGAGGGAGATGTTGTTCACGACCGCGACGCGGGCCGCAAAGAGCGCGATCGAACCGTCGCTCTCGTCGACTTCGCAAACGAATTCCTCCCCGTCGCCGATCCTGGCGGCGGCGAAGGTCGAGCCGTTGGAAATGAAGTTCTTCATCTCCGCGCCGTTCATGATCGTCGGGTTTCTTCCGGCGCGGTGCAGAATCCAGCCGATCATCCCGGTGGTGGTGGACTTGCCGCTGGTGCCGGCAACGCCGATGCCGCAACCGGACGCGTTGAACAGCTCGGCAAGCAATCGGGCGCGGGTCGTCACGGCGGCGCCGATACGGCGCGCGGCCTGGACATCGGGGACGGTGTCCTCGACCGCGGCGGAGGTGACCAGGATCTGGTCGGCCCGCCGTACGCCGCTGCCGTCCTGCGGATGGAGCCGCACGCCGCGCGCCCGCAGGAAATCGAACTTCGCGGCATTGCGTCCCTGATCGAGCGCGCGATCGGAACCCTCGACCCGCCCGCCTCTGGCTTGGACGATCAGGGCGAGCGGGGTCATGCCGCTACCGCCTACGCCGCAGAAAAAGTAGTCTCCCCACCGATTCATCCGCGGAACCTACGGGCGTTACCGACCGGGTGCAATGACACGGGGGGCGTCGGATGCCGAACAAGAAGCGTAAGATCGGCGTGGCCGCGCCGGGGTCGCGCATGTCATCACAGGTCGCCGCGCGGGTGCAGGCGCTCGCCGCAACGCTCTATCCGGACCGGACGCCGGAGATCCGCTTCCATCCGCAGTGTCTCGCGTCGCACGGCCATTTCGCCGGCGACGACGCGACGCGGACGCAGGCCTTTCTCGAGATCGCCAACGACGAGAGCTATGACGCGGTCTGGTGCGCACGCGGCGGCTACGGCTCGTGCCGCGTGGCGGAGGCGGTCTTGCGCGGGCTGACCGAACCGGCCAGGCGAAAGGCCTATGTCGGCTACAGCGACGGCGGGACGCTGCTCGCCGGCCTGTATCGGGCGGGGTTCGAGGCCGTGGCGCACGGCCCCATGCCGGAGGACATCTTGCGGAATGATGGGGAGGTGGCGGTCGGCCGGGCGCTCGCCTGGCTGGTCGATGCCGCGCCGGAGACGCTGGAGCCGACGGTCGGCCGGGCGCAGAAGACCGCGGCGTTCAACATGACCATTCTCAGCCATCTGCTCGGCACGCCGCTACAGCCTGACCTCGAAGGGCACGTCCTCATGCTGGAGGAGGTGTCGGAGGCCATGTACCGAATCGACCGATCGCTGTTCCACATCACCAGCAACGTGCGGATCAGGCAAGTCGCAGGCATCATGCTCGGTCGGTGTAACAAGATTCCGCCGAACGAACCGGATTTCGGCATGACCGAGGAAGAAGTTGCGCGCTATTGGTGCCGGAGATCCGGGATCCCGTGGCTCGGCCGCGCCGACATCGGCCACGACGTCGACAACAAGATCGTCCCCTTCGGGGGTTGCGTTCGACCCGGCGCATAAGACCAATTCGGCTTCGTTTGTGATGCCCTGCGCCGGTTGCCCTACCCGTGGGCGAAAGCCCAGTAGAACTTGCGGGCCTTGCGGTACGACCGGCCGGGCTGAAGCGAGCGCTCACCGATCCGGGTCACCAATCACAACCCGCGCATCTTGCGATCGGCCCAGCTCTTGAGATCGCCGACCGTGAACGTTCCCAGGAACGGGTTGGCATTGACGATCTTCTCGCGCGTGGTCCGGCCGCTCACGTCGGCGCTCGCCATGAGCGCGGCCGCGTCGGCATGCTCCGCAACGGACAGGATCGCCACGGCTCCGGCGGGGCCGGCAAAATAGGTCAGATAGAGGGTGCCGGGCGTGACGGGAAGGCCCCGCTTGCTCAGCATTGCGGCGTTGCGCTCGACCCATCGCGTGGTGATCTCGCGGGCAAGTTCCGGTTGCCGCCGCAGTTCCAACACTTGCTTTTCGCCGCGGCCTTGGGCGAGGTCGGGCCGGTGCGTCCGGATCATCTCGAGCCATGTGGCATCGAGAAACTGACCGGCTCCGGTCGCGCTGGAACGCTTGTTCTTCGCGTTCGGGTCGCCGTTGGATTCGACGACGATGATCCGCTCGACGACCGCCTGGATTGCCGCGGCGCCGGTCAGCGCCGGACGTTCAAGGGCCCAGCGAACCAAATGGGTGCCGCCGAGCCACGCCAGTCCCAGCGCCGCGATCAGAGCGAGCGTGAGGAGCCCGACCGGAACCTCGCGGTCGTCGCCGGGCGGGCTCGAAGCCCAGGCCTCCGCTCGATTGGGCGGCGTGATTTCGTAACCGCGCCCGATCGGATCGAGCCCGAGGGGCGGCGGCCCCAGCCGCGGGGTACGCCCGGCGAGGCACTCATCGCTCATGCGATCCCATCCGTGAGCCGTCGGCACGATGCCGGGCGGATGATCCGGCCAGGACCTGAATCGAGACTTAACGGATCGCTGCCGACCGTGGCGCCGAGCCAAGGAGGGCGGGGTCGTCGGCCGACTCCGGGCCCGGAGCGGCCCAATCCGCGCGGAATGATGCCGGAGACCTCTCAGCTCGATCGCCGCGCCAAGGCGTCCTTGCGCGGCGCCGGCCCGCGCCAAGGCGCTAGAACATCCGTGGATGTCAGGGTGTGCTGAGACGGCCTCGCCGCATCGGCCGTGGACTTGCCGTCGCGCTGCCCGCCAGGTGCGGTGAGGAACCGATAGACGTTTCGCCAGAAGTTGGCGAATGCCTGAAGGTCGTCAGCGCAATCATCGAGCTGTCGCGGACAGAGCTGGCGCGGTTGCGCGCCGGGTGCAGTTGCGGCGAGGCTTGGCGTTCGGCTTGGTGGCCCATGAGGCGTAGCGGGCCGATAACCGGGGTTCGGCAACAACACCGACACCACAGCCAGCCAGAACGCCATTCGCAACAAGAAACGCATGGTTTTCGCCGTTTCCTCGCGGCCTCGAGTACGCGCAAGCCAAGCAAAGCGTTCTTACCCGAAACAGTTTCCCCGATCGACGTAGCCCGCCGGACTCGCTCCTGCTTCAAATGATGCAGCGGCCGGGAACGTAGGCCAGCGGCGGCGCCGCCAGTCTGCCGAACGCCGACTCGCAACCCGGCGGCAGCACGCGTTGGCCCGCCGGCTGGTCGCGCGCGGGCGCCTCCCGCTTGATCACGGCGGTGACATTGTTCACCGGGGTTCCCGGAGCGGGAAGGGAGCGCCGTGCGCCCGTGCTTCCGGTCGGCAAGTCGACGACTTCCAGGGGAGCATCGGCCGGCCTGGAATCGCGTTGCATGCGAACCGGTGCCCAGCTGTCTCCCTTGCGCTCACGGTTCACGCTGATCGCCGGCTCGGCAATTTCGCCGGGCGACGTCGAGATTTCCAAAAGCGGCCGGAGGATTCCGACCGTCGGCGCATGATCCATCACCAAGACCGCGGCAAGCGCGCCCGCGACATAGGTACTCAGATTGGACACGGCGCGAACCCTGTGCTGCCTTCAGCAGGCCAAAAACTCTAGTGGTGCGCGCCGCTTGCGGGAATAAACGTTTTGTTAAGTTGGAATAAAGCTTTTGTTAACCTTAACGGTATCTCAGGAGGGCGGCATGATCCTGTTGCGCAATGCATCGATTGTCGACGGGGCCTCGGCCGAGCCGCGGCCCGGGATGAACATCCTGATCGAGGGCGAGATCTTCCGCGAGGTCGGTGAAACGCCGATCCCTACCGCCGCCGACGCGATCGACCTCGCCGGCAGAACTTTGATGCCGGGGCTGATCGATTGCCACGTCCACGTCGTCGCGACGCTGGTCAATCTGGCGCAGAACTCGCTGCTTCCCGACTCGCTGGTCGCCGCGCGCGCGAGCGTCATCCTGCGCGACATGCTGATGCGCGGCTTCACCAGCGTGCGCGACGTCGGCGGCGCCGATTACGGCATCAAGCTGGCGCTGCAGGAGGGCGCGATGTTAGGCCCGCGCCTCTTCATCTGCGGCAAGGCGCTCTCCCAGACCGGCGGACACGCCGATCTGCGCGGCCGCTTCGACGCGCGCGAGGCGCGCTATTTCGAGCGGCGGCTCGGCGCGCTCGGGCGCATTTGCGACGGGGTTGCCGAGGTGCGCCGCGCCGCCCGCGAGGAGATCAAGGCGGGCGCCGACCTCATCAAGATCATGGCCAACGGCGGCATCGCCTCGCCCACCGACCCCATCTTCTTTCTCGGGTTCTCGCGCGAGGAAATCGCCGCGGCGGTCGAGGAAGCCGCGATGGCCAATACCTACGTGGCCGCCCACCTCTACACCGACGAGGCGATCCGCCGCGCGGTCGAATGCGGGGTGAAGTCGGTCGAGCACGCCAATCTGATCACGCCGTCGACCGCGGAGCTGATGGTCGAGCGCGATGCCTGGGCGGTGCCCACGCTCGTCACCTTCGAGGCGCTCAAGGAAGAAGGCGCGCGGTTCGGATTGCCCGAAGTTTCGATCGCCAAGATCGACGACGTGCGCCTGGCCGGGCTCAAGTCGCTGGAGATCCTGCGCGAGGCCGGCGTGAGAATGGCGTACGGCTCGGACCTGCTGGGCGAGATGCACCGCCGCCAGTCGGAAGAGTTCACCATCCGGCGCCGCGTATTGCCGGCGCAGGAGATCGTCGCCGGCGCCACCAGCGTCGCCGCCGAGGTGATCGGCATGACCGATAGGCTCGGCACCATTGCGCCGGGGGCCTATGCCGATCTCATCGTGGTCGACGGCAATCCGCTCGAGGATCTCGGCGTGCTCGGGGGACAGGGCGAGCGCATCCCGGCCATCATGCAAGGCGGGCGCTTCGTCAAGAATCGGCTGTGCTGATCGCGGCGGCTCGCTTGTGCGGCCGGAGGTTCGGCTCTAGCGTTTGTCGTTGCCTGCCGGAGCTCCGATGCCGACCAGCTATGAGGTTGCAGCGCGCATGCCGCGGCCCCGGCCGCGGCTCTCGCTGCTGCGCGCCGCGTATCTGGCCTGCGTCGCGCTGGTGTTCCTGTTCATGTTCACCCCGCTGATCTTCGTGATCTGGGTGAGCCTGTTCAAGAACGAGATCATCACCTTTCCGCCGCAGGGCTATACGCTGCGCTGGTTCGGCAATGCCTGGGCCAATGCCGCGTTCCTGAACGGATTCATCAGCTCGATCGAGATCGGCGCGTTCGCCATGCTGGCCGGACTGGCACTGGGGATTCCGGCGAGCTTCGCGCTGGTGCGCGGCCGCTTCCCCGCCCGCGGGGCGCTCGCCGCCTTCCTGCTCTCGCCCCTGATCGTTCCGGGGATCGTGGCCGGAACCGCGATCTACATTTATTTCGTCGAGATCGAGCTCATTACCGGCGTGCGCATGATCGCGACGCTCCCCGGGTTCATCGTCGCGCATGTGGCGCTGACGATCCCGTGGACGGTCCGGCTGATATCCGCAAGCCTCGTCGGCCTCGACCGCGCGGTCGAGGAAGCGGCGATGAACCTCGGCGCGAGGCCGACGCTGCCGATGATCCGCCCGGGGGTGGTCGCCGCCGGCATCTTCAGCTTCATCGTCTCGTTCACGGACCTGGAAATGTCGCTGTTCCTGATCGGACCGGGCCGCAGCACGCTGCCGATCGCCATGCTGCAATACCTCGAATGGAAATTCGATCCGACGGTTGCCGCGGTATCCGTGGTGCAGATCGCCATCATCGGGGTCGGCCTTGTGGTCACGGACCGGTTCGTGAAGCTCTCCAAGGTGGTCTGAGTGTCGGCGCTGACCCTCGAGCGCGTCAGCAAGGCTTATGGCGCCACGGTTGCCGTACGGGACTTATCGCTCGCGGTCGCGCACGGCGAGCTCATCGCGCTGCTCGGCCCGTCGGGCTGCGGCAAGACCACGACGCTGCGCATGATCGCCGGCTTCATCCTGCCCTCCGCCGGCGCGATCCGCATCGGCGGCCGCGATGTCACCGCTGGTGTTCCAGGGCTACGCGTTGTTTCCGCACATGAGCGTCGCCCAGAACGTGGCGTTCGGGCTCGAGATGCGCGGCCTGCCGAGGCCGCAGATCGCCGCCAGGGTCGCCGATGCGCTGCGCCTGGTGCGGTTGTCCGGACTGGAGTCACGCTACCCGCGCGAGCTTTCCGGCGGGCAGCAGCAGCGTGTCGCGCTCGCCCGTGCGCTCGTCATCAATCCGGACGTGCTGCTGCTCGACGAGCCGCTGTCGAATCTCGACGCCAAGCTGCGCCAGGAGGTGCGGCTCGAGATCCGGCAATTGCAGCGCGAACTCGGGCTGACCACGGTGTTCGTGACCCACGACCAGGACGAGGCGCTCACCGTCGCCGACCGGCTGGCGGTGATGAACCACGGTGTGATCGCCCAGGTCGGCACGCCGCGCGAGCTCTACGACAAGCCGCGCTCCGCCTTCGTGGCCGACTTCATCGGCAAATCGAATTTTTTCGAGGGCGAGATCGCCGAGCCCGGCGTGTTCCGCACCCGCTCGGGGCTGCGCATCCATTTCGCCGGCGAGGGGCGGCCGGGCGTCATGGTGCTGGCGGTGCGGCCGGAGCGCATGGAAATCCTGCGCGGGACCGGCGGGAGCGGGGGGCCCGGCGGGACCGAGCAGGCCAATGCCATCCCCGGCATCACCAAGGTCGTCACCTTCCTCGGACCCACGACCGAGTCTATGATCGAGCTCGCCTCGGGCGAGCGGGTCGTGGTCCACGCGCCGACCGCGCAGCGGGCCGGCGCCGGCCCGGCGCCGGGCGAAGCCGTGCGGGTGGCGTGGCCGCCCGATGCAAGCCTGCTGCTCGATGCGTCGGACCGCGAACCGGCGCGAAATTCATAGGGAGAACTCGCCATGGCGGATGCCCGGAAATTACAACTCACCCGCCGCGCGTTCGGCTTCGGCGCCGGCGCGCTCGCCTCCTCGGCGGCGCTCGGCATCGGCCGCGCGCGAGCGCAACCGGCAACCTGCGTGGTCGGCACCTGGGGCGGCGATTACCAGAACCTGCTCGACGCCAATATCGTCAAGCCGCTGCTCGAGCCCAAGGGCGTGAACGTGCAATGGGACGTGGCGGCGCAGGGCCCGCGCAAGAACAAGCTGATGGCGGAGCGGCGCCTGCCGCGCGGCACGCTCGACATCGCGTGTCTCTCCGACGTCGACATGTACGACATTTCGCTGTCGGGCGCGCTGGATACGCTCGATGAGTCCAAGGTGCCCAATCTGAAGAACGCGGTCGCCGCCTTGCGGCACGCCTATGCGGTCCCGCACATCTACAGCGGCATGGTGCTGGTCTACAATCCGGCGCACGCGCAGCCCAACGCCTATGCCGACCTGTGGGACGAGAAATATCGCGGCAAGGTCGGGCTGGTCGACTTGCTGTTCACGCAGATCCTGATCGTTGCCACCGTCGCGGCCGGCGGCACGCCGTCGGATTTCGAGCCCGGCAAGAAGAAGCTCATGGAGCTCAAGAAGCTCGGCGTGCGCGTGCTGCCGAGCAACGAGGCCATGGCGCAGGCGCTGCAGTCGGGCGAGGTGTGGATCACGCCGATGTGGCGCGCGCGCTGCGTGCAATGGCAGAACGCCGGCATTCCGGTCGCCAACGTGGCGCCGGCGGAGGGTGCGATCCCGATCCTGTTCGAGTTCGGCGTGCCCAAGAACGCGCCCGACAAGGAGGGTGCCTACGCGTTCCTCGACGCGTCGCTGGAGCCGGCCGCGCAGATCGGCTTTGCGCAGAAGATGGGCTATGCGCCCACCGTCGCCAATGCGCAGCTGCCGCCCGAGCAGGCGCAGAAACTCACGTTCAGCGCCGCCGAGCAGGCCAAGCTGGTGAAAACCGACTACGACTACGTCGCCAAGGAGTATCAGAACCTGAAGCAATGGTGGGACCGCGAGTTCCTGGCTTAAGATCGATGAGCATCGCGGCCCCTGGTGCTTCGGCGCATAGCATTATCCCGGCAGCCGGCCGCACCGCGCAAGCCCGCAGCGTCCTGCTCGCGGTCCCGGCGACGCTGCTGGTCGCGGCGATCCTCGGGTTGCCGCTGGTGCTGCTGTTCCGCTACAGCCTCAATCAGTACGACCGCTACGACCTGATGCGCGAGGCGCTCACCCTCGACAATTATGTGGCGATCTTCCGCGATGCGTTCTTCCGCAACGTGCTGCTGCGCACGATCCTGGTCGCCGCGATCTCGACCGCGGTGGCTTTGGCGCTGGCTCTCCCCGTCGCCTATTTCATCGCGCGCGCGCCGGCGCGCTTCAAGAGCGCGCTGATCATCCTCGTGGTGTTCCCGCTGCTGGTCGGCAATCTGGTGCGGGCGGCGGGCTGGATGGCGGTGATGGGAAACCGCGGCTTCGTCAATCAGCTGCTGCTCGGGCTCGGCCTGATCGACGAGCCGCTGGAAATCCTCTACACGCCCACCGCGGTGGTGATCGGCATCATCGCCGTGGTGCTGCCGTTCATGACGCTCACCCTGCAGAGCGTGCTGGAGCAGATCGATCCCAGCCTGGAGGAGGCCGCCGGCAATCTCGGCGCGCGGCCGTTCACGGCGTTCCGCCGCGTCGTGCTGCCGCTGGCCATGCCGGGCGTCATCGCCGGCACCGTGCTGGTGTTCATCCTGTGCATGAACGCCTATGCGACGCCGGTGCTGCTCGGCGGCCCGCGCTTCCACATGATGGCGCCGCAGGTCTACGAGCAGATCACCGGCCAATCGAACTGGCCGTTCGGCGGCGCGCTGGCGTTCATCTTGATGGGGACGACGCTGGTGCTCACAATAGCGTCGACGCAGCTGATGCAGAAGAGCTACGCGCGCCGTGCGCTTTGAAAGGCTTTGCCATGGCGTTCCTCACTCGCACCACCTTCGACTACCGCTGCCGCCTCATGCGCAGGATGATGGACGCGAACGCGGTCGATGCGCTGGCGTTCCTGAGCAGCGATTTCTTCCAATGGGCGACCAATTTTCACGTCGACGTGCAGACCTGGGAACGGCCGATCGCCGTCGTCGCGCCGCGCGAGGGCGAAGCCTTCGCGATCATGAACGAGCTCTCGACCCATCACCTGCGCGGCACGCTCGAGCGTGGCACGATGTGGGTCGGCGCGGTCACGATCTATAGCGAGCACCCGCGGGTAGGACAGCGGGCGCCGCTGCGCTCGCAATGGGCCGAGGCGCTCGCCGATCTGCTGCGCCAGCGCGGACTCGGCGCCGGGCGCATCGGCGTGGAATCCGAGGGCGGCCCGCTGGCGCGGGTGGCCGCGCTGCTGCCGGGCCTCGAACTGGTGCCGTGCTTGCGCGAGCTGCGCGCGCTGCGCTTCGTCAAATGCGGCGAGGAGCTGCAGGTGCACCGCGACGCAGGCGCGCTCAGCGACTGGGGCCAGGCGCGCTATCGCGAGAACATCCGGCCCGGACGCCGGCTCCAGGAGCTCGACTTCACGCTCGCGGCGATGATCTCCGAGGAAGCCGCCCGGCGATTTCCCGGTGAGAACGCCGAGATCCGCTGCTTGACCTTGAGCGGCCCGGCCTCGGCCTCGCCGCACGGCGACGGCATGCCGACCGGGGCGGCGATCGAGCAGGGCCACGGCATCGTCAACATCTGCAACGTCCGCCTCAACGGCATGATGACCGAGAACGAGCGCACCTTCTTCGTCGGCAAGCCCAGCAGCGAGCAGACGGCGCTCTACGAGACGGCGCGCGCCGCCAACGAGGCGGGCGCCGCGGCGGCGGTCGCCGGCAATCCGGTCGCGGCGATCGATGCCGCCGCCCAGGCCGTGATCGAGAAGGCGGGATTCGGCGAGTGCATCCTGCACCGCACCGGCCACGGCATGGGCGTGCAGGGGCACGAATATCCCGACGACATGCCGTTCTGTCACCGCCCGCTGCTGGCGGGCGAAGTCTATTCGGTCGAGCCCGGCGTCTACGTCTATGGGCTCGGCGGGTTCCGCATCGACGACAGCGTGGTGATCGGGCAGACGCCCGAGATCATCACCCAGGCGCCGCGCGACATCCGCACCAACACGGTTTTATGATGGGCCGGTGCCACGGGCCGGCAAGGTTTGGCAAGCGCGCGCGGGCGAATTTTCAGGATTACCGACGGAGCCGATCCGCGCGGCTATCTGACCGTGACTTGCACCCGATGCACGGCGTTGTTGCCGAAGCCGCCGCGATCGAAGCGCTGCTCGATCGGCTGGGTTTCACCCTTGGCGTCCGTGGCCCGACACATCAGCTCATGCTCGCCGGGTGTCGCGTGCCATTCGAAATGCCAGCCCCGCCAGGCATAGCGGTCCGGTACCGGATCGAGCCCCGCCTCGCGCCAGTATCCCGCCGCCGCAACCTCGACTTTCGCGATCGGGACGCCCTGGCCCGACCATGCGCGCCCGAACAACTCGACACGACCCGGTTTGATCAGGCGCCGGCGCGTGTACCAATCGGGAATGCCCGGCGGCACCATCAACGACCTGACTCGCATCGTCGTTACCGGAACGCCCTGCTCGTCGGCTGTTTTCCGATACATATAGGTGCCGACCTGCTGGAAGCCGTCGAACTGGCGGTCGATCACCTCGATGCGATTGAGCCATTTGACGCTTGCCATCCCGTACCAACCGGGCACGAGGAGACGCAACGGGAAACCATGCTGCGGCAATAGCGCAGCGCCATTCATGGCCCAGGCGAGCAGCACGTCGTCGCCGAGCGCCTGCTCGGGCGTCAGGCTCCGAGCATAATTGTGCTCGACTCCGCCATCGAAGCCGCGGTCGCTCCCGCAAAAAACCACGTCGCGCGCGCCGGCGACCATGCCGGCCCGCTCCAATAAAGCTTTGAGTGGCGTCCCGGTCCACTCGGCGGTGCCGACGGCCTCGGTATGCCAGGGCTCGCGCACTCGAGCGTCACGCGCAGCGTACGCTGAGGGCAACGCTTCAACTCATCCAGCGTCAGCTTCAGCGGGCGCTCGACCAAACCACCGATGTCGAGCGCCCAGTCGGCAGCTGAAGGTACATAGGGCACGTCGAAATGGATGAGGAGGTAGTGCAGGCCGGGCGGCGTCACGTCGTAGCGCAGCATTTCCAACAGCGTGCCGGAATTGCGGTTCGCGAGCGCGACTTCCTCCCGGGAGAAGCCGCCCTCGGTGAGCTCCCGCGTCCCGGGATGGAGGATCGGATGGTGGGCTCGCGATAGGGACTCATCGTTCGCCATGGATCTCGCCTTCATCTGCGTTACGCCAGGGCCGTTCCGAGCTTTCATGCCGCCGTCGCTGTCGATCGGTATGGACGGCGGCACTCGGCATCAGGGTGACGCGCTCGCCGGCGCCCTCCAGCAGCGTCGTGTCGTTGAGCAGTGTGACGGTAGAGGACCGGGAATGCGTGCGGCGCCCCTGGTACCGCCTCAGCTCGATTGCGGCGGCTGGGATTTTTCGCTGCCGGTTTCTTCCAGGTGCTTCGCCAATTGCCGATAAAATCGGGCCAAGTCCTTGAATGTGGCTTTGAGCTGCCAATCCGTCGCGCGCGCGGCGCGCGATTCGAACTCGGCGGCCTTGGTTCGGCACTCGGCGAGGTTAGCCATGGCGGTCGCTCGCACCTGTCACGAAGCCATTATGCCGAAACGGCCGGCAATTGCGAGCACGGGGCGCAGGTTCGGCCCGGATCAGCACCGCGCCGCATCCGGGGAACGCCGGCCTGGATCCCTCAGCCGTGATGGCGGTCTTCGCGCGGCCGTCACGCCGCCTTGGCGACGCGGACGCCGGCGCCCTCCAAGAGCATCACCTTGTTGAGCAGCTTGACGCAGGCATAGACCGCCTCGATCGCCGGCGCCGGCGTCTCGGTCAGCCGCGCCATCTCCAGCACCGAGCCGATCAGCGCCTCGGTCTCGAGCGAGCGCCCGGCCTCGACGTCCTGCAGCATCGAGGTCTTGTGCGCGCCGACGCTCTCGGCCCCGGCGATGCGCTTCTCGATGCTCACCCGGAACGTGACGCCGAGCTTTTGGGCGATCGCCTGCGCCTCCTCCATCATCTTGGCCGCCAGCTGCCGCGTCTCCGGGAACTGGCAGATGTCGACCAGCGTCGCGTGGGTCAGCGCGCTGATCGGATTGAAGGAGAGATTGCCCCAGGCTTTGAGCCAGATCTCCGAGCGGATGTCTTTCAGCACGCGCGACTGGAGCCCGGCCTTGACCAACACGTCGTGCAGGCGCTTGGCGCGTTCGGTCTCGCGACCGTCGAGCTCGCCCAAGGGGAAACGATCGCCCTCGACGTGATGGATGACTCCCGGCGCGGTGACGGCCGCGGCGGGGTACACGACGCAGCCGATGAGGCGGCTGGCGTCGATCTTCTGGGTCAGGACGCCGGTCGGGTCGAGCGTCTGCAGTCTCTTGTTGTCGTACTTGCCGCCCAGTTTCTGGAAATACCACCACGGCAGCCCATTCTGCACGGTCATGATCATGGTATCGGGGCCGAGCATGGCGTCGATGTCGCGCGCGGCCTGATCGAGATAATGCGCCTTGACCGCGAGGATGACGAGGTCCTGCTTGCCGGCGTCGGCCGCCTTGTCGACCGCCTTGACCTTCGCGGTCTCCACCTTGCCGTC